>Ga0209677_100810_pt1 | contig 15627 bp, 18 predicted proteins | sample AraplaCvi_mCL_r2_2_FD_184285 | JGI IMG/M metagenome (GOLD analysis project Ga0209677, IMG submission 184285) | Arabidopsis root microbial communities from North Carolina, USA - plate scrape CL_Cvi_mCL_r2 (SPAdes) (version 2) | ecosystem: Host-associated > Plants > Roots > Endosphere | place: USA... | reverse complement strand
GCCGCTGTCATCGAGGGCCAGCGCGCCGGCAACATTCACATCGGCTACTACGGTCCGGCCTCGTTTGCCCGCGCCCGTGTCACCGGCGTGAAGACCGACGCCTTCGTGATCGACGTCAACTCCGACGGCTCGAAGGGCTACTACTCGGTGTTCTACGTGCCGGCCAAGAGCCCATACCAGAAGATCGAGGATCTGAAGGGCAAGAACCTCGGTCTGGTCGACCCGAACTCGACCTCCGGCAACAACATGCCGCGCTTCAAGCTGAACCAGCTCGGCATCGATCCCGACGCCTATTTCTCCAAGGTGATCTTCACCGGCAGCCACGAGAACGCCGTGCTGGCGCTGGCGCAGGGCACCGTCGACGTCGCCGCCAACTGGTGGAACAGCGAGGACGACTCCAACCTGACCCGCATGCTCAACAAGGACATGGTGAAGTCGTCGGACGGCAAGACGCTCGCCAAGGCCGACTTCCGCATCATCGGCAAGTCCGACATGATCATCAACTCGCCCTATGCCTATCTCAGCGATCTCCCCGACGACATGAAGGCCGCGATCAAGCAGGCATTCCTCGACGCTGCGACCAAGGATCCGGAAGCCTTTAAGAAGCTGTCCGACGGCAAGAACCGTCCGTGGGAGCCGATCACCAACGCCGACTACGACAAGACCGTCGAGCTTATCAAGTTCGTCGACAGCCTCCGCAAGAAGGGCTCGTAAGAGTATATCGTCACCTGACGGGGCCGGGTCATCTCGACCCGGCCTTTCCTTTATCCGCTCACCACCAGGCTTGCGATGTCATCGGCGATCTCGGTTCTTCCCGGTCCGCAACTGGCCGCCCTGAATGACGTCTACCGCAGGGCGGTGGTGCGCCAGAGGTTGCGTATCCTGATCAGTGCGGCGCTGTTCGTGGTCGTGCTGCTGGTCGCCTGCGTCGGCGCCGAAGTGAACCTGAAGACGTTCTTCACCTATTTCGGGAACTTCGTCAGCTATTTCGATCGCATCCTGAAGCTCGATGACGGCACGCGGGTCTGGACCAACATCCCGGAATGGTTCTGGGGTGTCCATAAATGGCTTAAGATGTTGGGCGAGACGCTGCTGATCAGCTATGTCGGCACGCTGCTCGGAACCGTCTTTGCGTTCTGCCTGAATTTTCTCGCTGCCGAGAATACGTCGCCGGCACCATGGCTGCGGTTCGCCGTGCGGCGGCTGCTCGAGTTCGCCCGCACGGTGCCGGGCATCGTCTTCGCGCTGATCTTCGTGATGGCGTTCGGGCTCGGGCCGATGGCCGGCGTGCTGGCGATCGCGCTGCATTCCACCGGCGCGCTCGGCAAGCTGTTCTCGGAGGTGGTCGAGAACGCCGACATGAGGCCGGTCGAAGGCATCCGATCCACCGGCGCGAATTGGCTCTCCAGCATGCGCTTTGCCGTGTTGCCTCAGGTGATCGCTGGTTATGCGAGCTATACGTTGCTGCGGTTCGAGATCAATGTGCGCGAGGCCTCGGTGATGGGCTTCGTCGGCGCCGGCGGCATCGGCCAGGAGCTTCTGGTTGCGATCCGCAAGTTCTATTATTCCGACGTCAGCGCCATCCTGGTGTTGGTCGTGGTCACCGTGTTTCTGATCGATATCGGCACCGGTTGGCTGCGAGGCCGCCTGTTCGGCGAGGAGGCGCGCACGTGAGGCCGATCGAGGCACCTGATCCGGCGACGCTGCGCGCTCGCTATCCGCATATTTTCGACCGGCCGGCCTCGGCGCGGCTCGCGCTGCCGGCGATGCTGCTGCTGGTTCTAGCCATCTTCGTCTTTGGCCTGGTCGATCTCGACTTCTCGCCGACGCGGCTGGTGGCCGGACTGCGGCAGCTCGGCTGGATCACGGTGATGATGCTTCCGCCTGATCCGGGATCGTCGCTGCCGACCTATCTCAAGGCGCTCGGCGAGACCCTGTCGATCGCGGTGCTTGGCACGACCGTGGCCGCGGTGGTCGCGCTGCCGATCAGCCTCTTGGCCGCGCGCAACGTCGTGCCATCGATATTCGTCCGCTTTCCGGTGCGCCGCTTCTTCGACACTATCCGCGGTGTCGACCAGCTGATCTGGGCGTTGGTATGGATCAATGTCGTCGGGCTCGGGCCGTTCGCTGGCGTGCTGGCGATCGCGGTGTCGGATTTCGGCGCGCTCGGCAAGCTGTTCTCGGAAGCGATCGAAGGCGCTGACCGCAGGCAGGTCGAGGGTGTACGCGCCTCCGGCGGGCACGTGCTGCATGAGATCCGCTTCGGTCTGTTGCCGCAGGTGCTGCCTGTCATCGCTGGCCAGGTGCTCTACTTCATCGAGTCCAACACGCGATCGGCCACCATCATCGGCATCGTCGGCGCCGGCGGCATCGGCCTGCAGCTCGCAGAGCAGATTCGCGTGCTCGAGTGGCAAAAGGTCTCGTTCCTGATTCTGATGATCCTGATCGCGGTGGCCGCGATCGACTGGATCTCCGGCAAGCTGCGTTTTGCGATCATCGGCCGCCGGGCGGTGGCCTGAGACCGCGCTAGCTCTCGACTTCGAAAGTAACGCGTTCCGCAGCGAAGCGTGCGCGTTTGGTGACCAGCGGCACCCCATCTGCATCGACATCGGTGGAGTCGACCACCAGAACGGGACGGCCGAGCGCGAGATCGAGCCGCGTCGCATCGGTTGCGTCGACGATCGCAGCGGTGATTCGGGTCGATGTACGGCGATAGTCGCGGACGCCGTAATGCGCGAGCAGGGCAGTCATCGAGCGCACTTTTGCAAATACGCCGCCCGCGTCCGGGAAGCGATCGGCCGGCAGCCATGAGGTGCTGACGCAGATCGGCGTTCGGTCGGCGAAGCGGACGGACTCGATCCGCACCAGCGGCGCGCCCGCTTTGAGCCCGAGCTGCCGCGCCAGGTCTCGCGCCGCCGACTCTTCTGATGCCGCGATAAACTGACCACGCGGCTCGCGGCCGCCGGCGCCGACGATCTCTGAGAATCGTGTGCGGGACCTCAGCGGATAGGCCAGCCGCGGCGCCTCGACATACGTGCCGCTGCCGCGTTCTGCGCGGACCAGCCCGCGCTCAGCCAGCGTCGCGAGGGCGCGCCGCACGGTGTGGCGATTGACCCGATAGATTTCGGCGATCTCGGTCTCTCCCGGCAGCTTCTCACCGGCCGCAAAACGGCCGTCCGCGATGTCGCGCTCGATGCCATCGGCAACCCGGCGCCACAGTGCGACGCCTGATGCAGCATCCTGCAGGCTCATGGCCGGAGTCCTCGGGTCAGCGTGAAAATCATACCTGTGTCACGAAATCTTCATGGCGCGACGCTATCAAGTTGTCTATTATCATAGACAACTTGAGCTCGGCAAGATCGAGGTGGACGTGAACGGCGAGACGGCAAGGCAGGGGTGGCGCAAGGCGGCGATGCGGGTGCTGGCGCATGCGCCGACCGCTGAGATTGGTTCCAGGCTTGATCAGATCGAACTGCCCGCGCATGTGCAATTGCGTGAGCCGGAGAACGGTCTCGTGATGGTGCGGGGACGTGTTGGCGGTGACGGTGCGCCGTTCAATCTCGGCGAAGCCACCGTGTCGCGCGCGGCCGTCAGGCTCGCGAGCGGCGAGGTCGGTTTCGGCTATGCGCTGGGTCGCGACCGCGAGAAGGCACGTCTGATCGCGCTATGCGACGCACTGATTCAGACTGAGGCCCATGCAGACCTGGTCGAGACGCAGGTGATCGCACCACTGCGGAAGGCGATGGCGGCGAGCCGCGCGCAAGCGGCCGCCGAGGCGGCGGCGACGCGGGTCGACTTCTATACGATGGTCAGAGGTGAGGGCTGAGTCATGTCGGTTATCGAGCTTTCGGCAGGCTTTTCAGACAAGGTGCTGTCGGCGCAATCGACTTTTCGTTCGGTAATGGAGGCGATCGCGCGTCCGGGCAGCTTGCATCGCGTGACGACGGGCATTGGCGCGGTGCCGGGCCTGATGCCCGCCACAGCCGCCATCGCCTTGACGTTGTTCGATCACGACACGCCGGTCTGGCTCGATCCGCAACTGGCGGCTAGCGGCGTCGCCGAATGGCTCAAGTTTCATACCGGCGCGCCGGTCGCGACTGAGAGCGCGGATGCGAGTTTCGCGCTGGTGACCGCTGGTGCGTCGCTGCCGGCGCTGGAAAACTTCGCGCTCGGCAGCAGCGAATATCCGGATCGTTCGACGACGGTGATTCTGCAAGTCGAAAGCCTGGGCGATGGGCGTGCTTGCGAGTTGCGCGGGCCTGGCATCGATGGTGTGACGACTTTGAACGCCACGATCGCACCTGACGATCTGCTCGAACGGCTGGCGGTCAACGCAAATCTGTTTCCGCGCGGCATCGATGTCGTGCTGGTTCATGATGATACGATCGTTGCGATCCCGCGCACGACGCGGCTGGTGGGAGGTTGAGCCGCATGTATGTTGCAGTCAAAGGCGGCGAGCGCGCCATCGAGAACGCCCACCGGCTGCTGGCGCATGAGCGCCGGGGCGATCGTGCGGTGCCGGAGCTGACGCTGTCGCAGATCTCCGAGCAGCTTGGTCTCGCCGTCGACCGGGTGATGGGCGAAGGCTCGCTCTATGATCGCGAGCTCGCGGCGCTTGCGATCAAGCAGGCGCGCGGTGACCTGATCGAGGCGATCTTCCTGGTGCGCGCGTTTCGCGCCACCTTGCCGCGGTTCGGCGCCACCGAGCCGGTCGACACCGGTGAGATGCAGGTTCGTCGACGGATCTCGGCCGTCTTCAAGGATATTCCCGGCGGCCAGGTGCTTGGGCCGACCTTCGACTACACGCATCGTCTGCTCGATCCGCAACTCGCGGAAGGTGCTGAGCCGGAGACGCCCGCGACCGGCGAGGCGCCGGAAACGGCGATGCCGCGCGTGACCGACATTCTCGGCCGCGATGGCCTGATCGAGACCTCGCCGGCGGCTGATGAAAATGCGCCGGTCGGCGATCTCACCCGTGAGCCACTGAGCTTCCCGGCCGAGCGTGATCTGCGGCTGCAGAATCTCGCGCGTGGCGATGAAGGCTTCCTGCTGGCGCTCGGCTATTCGACCCAGCGGGGCTATGGACGCAATCATCCCTTTGCCGGCGAGATCCGGTTCGGCGAGGTCGAGGTCGAATTCTTTGCCGAGGAGGTCGGCTTCGCCGTGCCGCTCGGCTCGATCGAACTCACCGAATGCCAGATGGTGAACCAGTTCAAGGGCTCGACCACGGAAGCGCCGTGCTTCACGCGCGGCTATGGGCTCGCCTTTGGGCAGAGCGAGCGCAAGACGATGTCCATGGCGCTCGTCGATCGCGCGTTGCGCGCACGCGAACTCGGCGAGGACGTCAAGGCGCCGGCACAGGACGAAGAGTTCGTCATGTCGCATTCCGACAATGTGCAAGCGACCGGCTTCGTCGAGCATCTGAAGCTGCCGCATTATGTCGACTTCCAGTCCGAGCTCGGACTGCTGCGCAAGCTCAGGGCCGAGTTCGCCGAGGCCAACGGCCCGGCAGCGCTGAAGGAGGCCGCGGAATGAACGCGCCCGCTTACAACTTCGCCTATCTCGACGAGCAGACCAAGCGGATGATCCGCCGCGCGATCCTGAAGGCGATTGCGATCCCCGGCTATCAGGTGCCGTTCGCCAGCCGCGAGATGCCGATGCCCTATGGCTGGGGCACCGGCGGCGTGCAGGTGACGGCCGCGATCCTCGGGCCTGATGACGTGCTGAAGGTGATCGACCAAGGTTCGGATGACACCACCAATGCGATCTCGATCCGGAAGTTCTTCGCCAAGACCGCCGGCGTCGCCACCACGACCTCGACCGACGCGGCGACCGTGATCCAGACCCGCCACCGCATTCCGGAGGCGCCGCTGCGCGCCGGCCAGGTGCTCGTCTATCAGGTGCCGATCCCGGAGCCGCTGCGTTTCCTGGAGCCGCGCGAGACCGAGACACGTCGGATGCATGCGCTGGCCGAATATGGGCTGATGCATGTGAAGCTCTATGAGGACATCGCGCGCTTCGGCCATATCGCCACGGCCTATGCCTATCCGGTGAAGGTCAATGCGCGCTATGTGATGGACCCGTCGCCGACGCCGAAATTCGACAATCCCAAGATGGACAATTGCGCGGCGTTGCAGCTGTTCGGCGCCGGCCGCGAGAAGCGGATCTATGCGATCCCGCCATATACGTCGGTGGTGTCGCTCGATTTCGAGGATCATCCGTTCACGCGCTACAAGTTCGACGCGCCCTGCGCGCTGTGCGGAGCGGCGGACTCCTATCTCGACGAGATCGTCACTGACGACAAGGGCAGCCGGATGTTCGTCTGTTCCGACACCGATTTTTGCGAGGAACGGCAGGCCGACGGCCATCACGGCAGCGCCAATGCTGCGCCCTATAAGGGAGCTGCGTAATGGCCGCGACGGAGAATGGAGCCGATCAGCCATTGCTGGTCGCAGATGGCCTGGCCAAGAGCTATGGCAGGCTGGCGGCCTGCCGCGACATTTCATTTTCGCTCTATCCCGGCGAGGTGCTCGCGATCGTCGGCGAGTCCGGCTCGGGCAAGTCGACGCTGCTGCAGATGCTGTCGGCGCAACTTGCGCCGACCAGTGGCCGCGTCTCCTACCGGATGCGCGACGGCGTGCTGCGCGATCTTGCCTGCCTCGGCGAGGCGGAGCGGCGCTTTTTGTTTCGCACCGATTGGGGCTACGTGCACCAGGATCCGGCGCAAGGCTTGCGCATGGCAGTCTCGGCCGGTGCCAATGTCGGCGAACGGCTGATGGCGGTCGGCTGGAACAACTACGGTCGCATCCGCGACACCGCGTCGTCGTGGCTGCAGCGGGTCGAGATCGATGTCGAGCGCATCGACGATGCGCCGCGGACCTATTCGGGCGGCATGCGGCAGCGGTTGCAGATCGCGCGCAACCTCGTCACCGAGCCGCGGCTCGTCTTCATGGATGAGCCCACCGGCGGCCTCGACGTCTCCGTGCAGGCGCGGCTGCTCGATCTGATGCGCAGCCTCGTCAACGAGCTTGGGCTTGCGGCGGTCGTCGTCACGCATGATCTCGCGGTGGCGCGGCTGTTGTCGCATCGGGTGATGGTGATGAAGCAGGGCCGGGTGATCGAGACCGGCCTGACCGACCAGGTGCTCGACGATCCGCGCGAGCCTTACACTCAGCTCCTCGTTTCCTCGATCCTGCCCCCATGAGAGTGCGCCAATGACCGTGATGATCGAGATCGAGAAGGCGGAGAAGTCCTTCACCATGCATCTGCAGGGCGGCGTCAAGCTGCCGGTGGTGCGCGGCGTGTCGTTCCAGGTGAACTCCGGCGAGTGCGTGGTGCTGTCCGGACCATCGGGCGCCGGCAAGTCGTCGATCCTGAAGATGATCTTTGGCAACTATCGCTGCGACGGTGGCCAGATCGGCGTACGGCATCAGGGCGCCATTCTCGACGTGGCGAAAGCCGAGCCGCGCACCGTGCTGAACGCGCGCCGCGACACGATCGGCTATGTCAGCCAGTTCCTGCGCGCGGTGCCGCGTGTGCCTGCGCTCGATGTCGTGGCCGAGCCGCTGCTCGCAGCCGGTGTGTCGCGCGAGCAGGCGCGCGAGCAGGCAGGTCGCCTGTTGCGCCGGCTCAACATCCCGGAGCGGCTGTGGGCCCTGCCGCCCTCGACCTTCTCCGGCGGCGAGCAACAACGCGTCAACATCGCCCGCGGCTTCATCTCCAAGCTGCCGGTCCTGCTGCTCGACGAGCCGACGGCGTCGCTCGATGCAGCCAACCGCGCCGTGGTGGTCGACCTGATCGACGCCAAGAAGCGCGCGGGTGTGGCGATGCTCGCCATCGTCCATGATGACGAGATCCGCCACGCGATCGCCGATCGCATCGTTGATGTCACGACGTTTGCAGCCACGGCATGAGGGAAGAGATGGTTTCAAGTAATTCCGAGATCGTGATCGGCAACGCCCGGGTCGTGCTGGCCGATCGGGTGATCGAGCAAGGCTGGGTGGCGATCGCGCAAGGCAAGATCGTCGAGATCGGCGAGGGCGCGGCGCCCGCACACAGCGAGGACGCGGCCGGCGATCTCATCATGCCGGGCCTCGTCGAGCTGCACACCGACGCGCTCGAGGCGCATTTCGTGCCGCGGCCGAAGGTGTACTGGAATCCCATTGCGGCTGTGATTTCCTACGACGCGCAGCTTGCAACGTCAGGTATCACCACCGTGCTGGATTCGCTGCGCGTCTGGACCGAGGAGGGCTCGAGCGGCGTCGACGGCGCGGCCGGCCTGCTGGCCGACGCGATCGGAAACGCCCGTGACGACGGCTTGCTGCGGGCCGATCACTTCCTGCATCTGCGCTGCGAGGTGCCGATGCCGACCGTGGTCGAGGAAGCCAAGGCAATCGCAGGCCGTCCCGATGTGCGGCTAATGTCGTTGATGGACCATACGCCGGGGCAGCGCCAGTTTCGCGATGAGGGCAAGCTGCGCGACTATTATCGCGGCAAGAGCGGCGGCAAGACCGACGCCGAACTCGACGTGATGTTCGCGCGGCGCGCCGCCTATCAGAGGGAATATGCGACGCCGAATCTGCGTGAGATCGTCGCCTTGGCGCAGCGGCACAACGTTCCACTCGCGAGCCATGACGACACGACGGACGAGAACGTTGCCGATGCCGTCAGGGACGGCATCGCCGTGGCCGAGTTTCCGACCACGATGGAGGCCGCACGTGGGCTGCACCGGGCCGGCATCAGCGTCCTGATGGGAGCGCCGAACGTGGTGCGTGGCGGCTCGCACTCCGGCAACATTGCTGCGATCGACCTGGCGCAAGAGGGCATGCTGGACATCCTCTCCTCGGACTACATTCCGTCGAGCCTGCTGATGGGCGCCATGCAACTGCCATGGCGCGTGCCCGCGATTGATCTGGCCGCGGCGATCCGCACCGTCACCAAGACGCCGGCCGAGGCTGTGGGTCTGAAGGATCGCGGCGAGATCGCTGCCGGCAGGCGCGCCGATTTGATCCGCGTTCAGGTCGCGGGCGACGTTCCCGTCGTGCGCAGCGTCTGGCGCGAGGGACGGCGGGTGGCATGACCGAGACCGTCGCCATGACCGGTCCATCAGCCAAGCTTGGCCCCGGCCGGTTCGTGCTGGTGGTCGGTCCAAGCGGTGCAGGCAAGGATACGCTTATCAATCTGGCGCGGACGGAATGCGCTGGCGATCCCCGCATCGTGTTTCCGCGCCGCGTGGTGACGCGGAGCGCCTCGGCCTTCGAGGACAATGAGGAGATGAATGACGCCGCGTTCGGTCGGGCATTGGCGGACGGCTGCTTTGCGCTTCACTGGGAGGCGCATGGTCATTGCTATGCCTTGCCCAGCGCGATCGACGACGATATTCGTGCGGGACGTGCGGTCGTCGTCAACGTCTCGCGCGGCGTGATCGATGCGCTGAGGCGGCGCTACGCCAATGTCATTGCGGTCGCGATCACCGCACCTCCCGATATTCTCGCCGCGCGGCTTGCTGCACGTGGTCGGAGCAGCGACGCCGATCTTGTTCAGCGATTGCAGCGCGTGGCTGGCGGGGCTGGGCCGGTGCCGGAGTTTACCATCGTCAATGTCGGAGATGCGCGAGAGCACGCCGCAGTTCTGACGCGGATCATCAAGGGCGAGCCCGGCCTCCGCCAGGACGTGAACGCAACAAGGGGAGGGAGCACAGATGTCGATCGTCACCACGATTGATCAGCTCGAGGCAATCTATGGTGAGGTCGGCCTGTCTTCGACAGCCAAGGTCGCCGACCATATCACCCCGCACTACCGGATCATGATCGAGAAATCGCCGTTCGCGGCGCTTGCGACGTGCGGACCCGAGGGGCTGGACTGTTCGCCGCGCGGCGATCTGCCCGGCTTCGTTCGCATCTATGATGAGAAAACGTTGATGATGCCGGATCGCCGCGGAAACAATCGGATCGATTCGCTGCGCAATATCGTGCGCGATCCGCGTATCGGCCTCTTGTTCCTGATTCCGGGCTCCGGCAGCACGTTGCGCGTCAATGGACGCGGGCAGGTTTCCACTGATCCTGATCTCCTGGAATCGTTCAAGATCGAGGGCAAGAGACCGCGCAGCGTCATCGTGATGACGGTGGACGAAATCTACTTCCAATGCGCGCGTGCAATCGTGCGTGCCGATCTCTGGAATCCGGATAAGCGAATCGATCCGCGTGATCTGCCGACGCCTGGACAGATTCTTGCTGACATGAGCGCGAACCAGGTTGGTGGTGCGGTGTATGATCGCGAATGGCCCGATCGCGCACGGCAGACCATGTGGTGAGCGCGGGCGGCGAGACAACCGCGCGCGATCAGGCGGCGAGGTCGAGAAGGCGCGAGGAACCTCTGACGAGCACCTTGCGGCCGGCATCGGTCATGCAAGGTGCATCATCTACGATCGCGGCGAGCCCGAGCGCGATCAGCTGATCGAGAAAGAATCGATTGAGCGGACGACGCTCACGCGTCGGAGCGCGGAGGGCTTTCAGCATCTCCCACTGGTCCGGCGTCAGTTCGCGATCGAATTCCATGTCGTTCTGCCTCGAATGCGCATCCACTGGTGTCCCGGCCCTGACATTCGTATCAGTTGGCCCGGAGTTCGCTTGAAGCTCCCTCAGCCATACCGAAGCGAATTCAGATCCGCCGCGCCGTGGGCCTCTTACAAAGCGCGCGTGACGATGATGCGACCGTGGTGCATCCATATTGTCACGGGATTCAATACAGGCGGACGCGGCCGCGCTTAATTCAAATTTGAATGATCGTGTGCGTCGCAATGCGGCATTGCCGGAGGCGCGCGGGGGATGTCATCGGGCTGGATTGGTTAACAAAGTGTGAAAGCCAGTATTGATGCGGAGCAGCAGTTACGCGACTGTCACATCGGCGTGGCAAACGGCGCTATCGAGAGTGCGCGAATCGACCAATGCGGCGGGCGTGCGCCGCGATCGCATGGACCTGCAGCCCTGACACACAATGTGCCGTTAGCAATGATTGGTCGCTCGGCCTGGCTGCGGGGTCTTGGCGGCGCGGCGGTAAGTCTTGCCGTCGGCGCCGGCGCAATCTACGCGCTGACACACGCGATCAAGAAGCTCGATCTCTCTCATGTTGTCGCCATCGCCGAGTCGACCGATCCGCGGCTGATCGCGCTGGCTCTGGCGCTGGTGACGATATCCTATGCGAGCGTCACGCTCTACGATCTGCTGGCGTTACGTACCCTCGGACGCGACGATGTGCCGTACAGAATAGCGGCCTTGGCGAGTTTCACCAGCTATCCGATCGCACACGGCATCGGAGCCGTTGCATTGATCTCGCCCGTGGTCCGTTATCGAATGTACGCGCCGTATAAGCTCGGCATTCCCGACATCGCAGGGATCGCAGTGCTGACAGGCGCAACATTCTGGCTCGGCAATTTGACCGCATTGGGGCTCAGCCTGATGCTCGATCCCGATGCGTTCAGTTGGGTCGGCTATTGGCCGCCCGAGCTCAACCGGGTCGTTGCCGGCGTCTTGCTCGCGGGTGTTGCCAGTTTCGTGATCTGGAGCTGGCCCGGCCGACGCAGCAGCCGATGGCCGGTGCGGCTGCCGTCTGGACCGCTGGTGTTGCTGCAGATCGCCATCGGATTGTTCGATCTCGGCACGGCAGCGCTCGCGATGTATGTGTTGATACCGGCCGATCTCGACATCGAGCTGTCGCGCCTGACCGCAGTGTTCATCGCAGCAACGTTGCTCGGATTTGCTAGCCATGCGCCCGCCGGCATCGGGATGTTCGATGCCACGATTCTGCTGGGCCTGGGGAGTGACGACAAGGAACCGCTGCTGGCCGCGCTTCTCGTCTTTCGTATCCTCTACCATTTGTTGCCGTTCGTGATCGCACTCCTGCTGTTCGGTGGTATCGAGCTCTGGCGTTCGGCGCGCGCGCGAGCGGCGTCGCAAGACCATCTGTCGTAAAACTGCAGCGCGCCTTCGATAGCCTGGCCGAATCGTTTGAGGCGAGGCTCGATGACGATTCGATTGACGGCCGACGCGCTGCGCAGCGACAGTGCGCGCGATGAGGAAACGATCCTCGACAGGATCGTCGCGTTCTGCCTCCGCCAAGTTGTCCATACGCAGAGCTGGGAGGACCCGGAAGCTGATGTCGCCGCGATGCGATTGCCGCTGGGAGCGACGATCGTTGCGGCGTCGTCGACCGGCTGCAATGCGCTCTCCTACCTGAACGCGCAACCCGCGCAGGTCTACGCGGTCGATCGGGACGATGCCCGTCTTGCGCTGCTCAAGCTGAAGCTGGCAGGCGCGCGCGGTCTTTCGACCTATGAGCAGTTCTGGCAGTTCTTCGGCGAAGGATCGTCGGCTGCGAATGAACGGCTCTATCTCGAGCGGTTGCGCCCGCTGCTGGACGCGCAGGCCAAGTCCTATTGGGACCGGCTTACCATGTTCGGACGTCCAAGATATGCCTGCTTCACCGACGGGTTCTATCGCCACGGTCTGCTCGGCCGCTCGATCGGCCTTGCATTGTCGATCGCTTGGCTGGCGAGGATCGATCGCAAGGCGCTGCTCACGGCTGCGGTCGGCTCTCCCGAACGGATCGAAGCGCTCGCACGTTTGGATCGGGTGTTTCACGCAGCACCGATGCGTCTTTTGACGCAGATGCCGGCATTGCTGTCCGGGTTTGGTATTGCGTCATGGCAGCGGGCACGGTTTTGCGCGGGACGGCCGCTCAACGAGGTGCTGCACGAACGGCTGTTGCGGTTGATCGATGGGTGCTCCGACGACATCAAGTACTTTGCTTGGCAGGCCTTGACGCGTTGCTATCCCGGTCCTGGCGACAGCGGCCTGCCGCTCTATCTACAACGCCGCCAATTTGCGAGAATGCGCAATGATGCCGGCGTCATCATTCCGATTGATGCCGGTCTCCTGGAATTCCTGCAAAGTCTGCCGGCTCGCGAGGTCGACGCCGTCGCGTTGTCGCATTCGCATGATTGGTTGAAGCCGCAAGCCGTTCAGACGCTGTGGGATGCGATCGACCGCGCCGGCAACGAGCGAGTGTGCGTCGTCTTCCGCACCGCCGGAGCCGAGTCTCCGCTCGAAAGGCCGGAGCACGCAGTCCTGCGCAAGAGCTGGCGCCGTGACGACGAACGTAGCGCGATCGGATTGGAGCTCGATCGCTCGGCAGTCCATGGCGGCTTCCATTGCTATGTGCGGCGATAGGTCGACGTTTTTTATGTTGCGTCGCAATGTGACCTGCGCCGACTGAACAAATTCTAGCGAAGCTGCCGATCAAGTCGTGACGCAGATAAAGTCATCGCTGCGCACGATAGAGTGAGATCAATCGGGCGCCGATCTGCTAGATGATGGCTGCGATCTGGCCTTCGCACCCCCGGGAGTGAGTGCATGAACAGACTGGTGGAGATTCGCAGTCAGGAATATCTGTGTCGGGAACGTGCCGCGCTCGATACCCAGCGCAAAGGATTCTGGCTCTCGCAGGCCGAAGAGTGGGAAAAACGCGCGCTTGACGAGATCGCCCTGCACTTTCGAGAGTGCAATCTGAATTGGCCCGATCTTCAATCGATCACACATTGAGCGCCGGTGCGACTTTCGTCTTCGGCCAACGGCCTCGGATGATGTGATCCGCGACGTCGGTACGATCTCACGCGACTGCGATCAGGCGTCTTGAGAGGTGTCGAAGCGGCCGTTCGCCACCCGCGTTTCATCACACGGAAAACTGCGCGGGCTAGTGCGAAAGTTGCTTCGTTACAGTGTGGCGCACTTCAGCGCCGCAATCCGCGCATTGGTAGATGAAGTCGATCTTTGCCATGCTCCAGTGCGGCTCGACGTCGCGCACGAACATCGGCAGCAGGCCGACGCAGCCCGGGCACAAGACCGGTGCGAACTCGGAATCGTCGCAATGTCTGATGTATGCTGGCATTTCGGCTCTCCCTGAATTTGACCAAGCGAACCTCAACCCGCGCGCGAAGCTACTGCTGTCGCGCATGGGTCCGTCATCAACTGTTTCGAACGGACGGAGAACAGCCGGCACATTGTGTGTCGCTGTGACATTCTGGTAACATTCCAGAAGCTCAGAAGTTCCGGCGGGGCACCTTTCCCGGTCATCATCGGGGGGCCGAAATGGTCCCCCGCTCGGGCGCCCAATTCAATTCTCACAGGGCGGCGGGCCTTAGTTATTAGTTGCAATTGGCAAGTAGGTCGTGGCCGCTGAGTGAAAAACGTCAGCGCTCTTCCATCATCGTGAAGACCAGGCCCGTGAGCGTCGCGCCGACAGCGAAGGCGAGGGTGAATGTGCCGACGAAGATCGCGAGCGTTACCCGTGGCTGGAAGCTGTGAGCGATCAAGGTCGCGATGCCGAATGCGTCGATGAACGTCAATACGAACGCGAAGCCGAGACCCAGTGCCACGCCCATGGCCGTGTGACAGGCCATCTCGAGCATGATGGTCGGATTGAGCCGCGCCGAACGCTTCCGGGGTGGCATGGGACGACTCCTATCTCAGAGATGCGAGGATCAATACCGGGAGAACAGGCGCGGGCCCGGCCTGCGACGAGCACCCAGCGTTCACCGGGTGTCCTTGGGATGATCTCGCCGCCGCGTGCTTTCCCAGCGGGGCAGGGGCTTACCGAAGGCGGCGAAGATGGCGCGTCTGCTCTCACCATGCTTGCCTCGAATCATGCGTGTCGGTGGAAGCGTATGAGGAACGTTCAAAGTGGAGGCTGGTTCCTCCGTCCGCATCGGGCGAAACCCTCATTCAACTGGTGGTGATCTTCGGTGTCGTGGCGGCCGCACGAGTAGTCATCGTGCTACGAGGTTGCCGGGGAGGATGGCCGACCGGATGACCCGCTGGAAGATTGTTGCAGGCGTTGCAGCCGTGTTGCTCCTGATTGCAGGCTGCGGCGCGTTCGCGTTGGTGTGGCGGCCGGCGATCGCAGCCGTCGCGCCGCCGTCGCACGCGTCTTTTCAGCCCGACCTGATCCGGCGCGGACGCGAGCTTGCCGCGATCGGCAATTGCAACACCTGCCACACAGTGCGCGGCGGCCGCGACTTCGCCGGTGGGCTACCGGTACCGACGCCGTTCGGCACGATTTTCTCGACCAACATTACCCCTGATCCGGATAGCGGCATCGGCGGCTGGTCCGAGGCGGCGTTCCGACGCGCCATGCGGGCGGGAGTGGATCGGGATGGGCATCATCTGTACCCGACTTTCCCCTATGACCATTTCACGAGCATTTCCGACCAGGATGACCACGCGCTTTATGCCTTCCTGATGACCCGCGAACCGGTTCGCGCGCCGGCACGGACCAACGAGGTCCCGTTTCCGTACGACCAGCGCTGGCTGATCGCGGGCTGGAAGCTGCTGTTTCTCCGTCAGGGGACGTATCGGCCGGAGCCCGGCAAGACCGCGGAATGGAATCACGGCGCCTATCTGGTCTACGGGCTGGCGCATTGCGGCGCCTGTCATACGCCGCGCAATGCGCTCGGCGCGGAGCGGACCAACGCCTCCTTCTCCGGCGGCGAGGTCGACAACTGGCAGGCCTATGCGATCAACACACGCTCGCCGGCGCCGCTGCATTGGGATCGCGAGGCGCTTATCGGCTATC
>Ga0209677_100809_pt1 | contig 15631 bp, 13 predicted proteins | sample AraplaCvi_mCL_r2_2_FD_184285 | JGI IMG/M metagenome (GOLD analysis project Ga0209677, IMG submission 184285) | Arabidopsis root microbial communities from North Carolina, USA - plate scrape CL_Cvi_mCL_r2 (SPAdes) (version 2) | ecosystem: Host-associated > Plants > Roots > Endosphere | place: USA... | reverse complement strand
TGTTCTCGGTGGCCGCCGGGACGGCCACGCACCGGATCGGCTGGTCGCGCGACCACGCCCTCATGATGGCGACCGCCATGGCGACCGGGGTGATCGTGTCGTTCTCGGTGGTCTTCCTGACCGGCGCCATCCAGTTCAGCTCCCGCTACGCCCTCGCGATCGGAGGCATCGTGATCGGCAACTCGATGAGCATCGCGACCCTCGCCGGGCGACGCTTCACCGAGGCGGTCCGCGACCACTGGGAGGAGGTGGAGGGGTGGCTCGCCCTCGGCGCGAAGCCCCGGCAGTCGACGCTGGAACTGGCCCGCGGCGCTGTGTACTCGGCGCTCATCCCCTCGGTGGATCAGACCAAGACGACCGGGCTCGTCACCCTCCCCGGCGCCTTCGTCGGCGCCATCTTCGGCGGTGTCTCGCCGCTCGAGGCCGGCCGGTTCCAAGTGGTAGTGCTGGCGGCGATCATGGCGGCGGGGGCGATCACGGCGGTCATCGTGTCCGCGTGGCTCGCGCCGGTGCGAGTCCGTCCAGCCGCTCTGCGCTGACCCGGGGGACATCGCCGTCACATCCCGGCCTCTAACGTTGTAATCTCGACCGAGAGGCACGTGAGAGGGGAACACCGTGGCTGTGACCATGCAGGATGTCAGCGTTCTGGCGGGCGTGTCGATCAAGACCGTCTCGAACGTGATCAACGACTTCCCGCACGTCCGCGAGCACACCAGGCACAAGGTGCTCGACGCCATCCAGACGCTCGGCTACACGCCCAATCATTCGGCGCGCAGCCTTCGCTCCGGCCGCACCAACGTGATCTCGCTCATGATCCCGAACCTGCGGAACGCCTACTTCGCCGAGCTCGCGGACTCGGTCATGCAGGCCGCGGCCGACGCCGGACTCGCCGTGCTGATCGAGCAGTTCGGCGACGACCGTCCGCACGAGCTCGGCGTCCTGCGGCATCCTCACGCCCGGATGGTCGACGGCGTCCTGCACAGCGTGCTCGCCCTCGACGAGGCCGGCGCCGGGCTGATCGGGGATCTGACGACTCCGGTCGTCCTGCTCGGCGACCGGAACTTCGCCTCGCCGCGCGACCACGTCATCATCCAGAACACGGAGGGCGCCCGGGCCGCGACCGAGCACCTGCTGGCGTCCGGCCGGCGTCGCATCGTCGCCTTCGGCGCGCACCCCGGCGAGGTCACGGGCTCGGCCGCACTGCGTCTGGAGGGCTACCGGCAGGCGCTCGCCGCGGCGGACATCCCGTTCGACCCGTCCCTCGTGGTCCCGGTCAGCTTCTGGCACCGGCACAACGGCGCAGAGGGGATGCGCGACTTCCTCGCCACCGGCGCCTCGTTCGACGGCGTGGTCGCCTTCAACGACGCCATCGCGCTCGGCGCCCTGCGCGCGTTTCAGGAGGCCGGCCGCCGCGTCCCGGAGGACGTCGCCGTCATCGGCTTCGACGACATCGACGAGACCCGCTACTCGATCCCTACCCTCTCGACGATCGATCCCGGCCGGGACGAGATCGCGCGGGCCGCTGTCGACCTCCTGGTCAGGCGGATCGAGGGAGACGACGAGCCCTTCGTCCCCGAGGCCATCGAGGTGCCCTTCCGCCTGGTGGAGCGCGAGTCCAGCGCGAGCTGAAGAGTGCGGTTGACATGATCCCGGCTCTCCCAGCATCATGGTGTCTGCAACGTTGTTCTATAACGTTGTAGGAAACCCAGGAGACCATGTCTGAGACACGAATCGCCCTCGACCGCTCTGCGCGCGTCGCGACCGTCAACCGCCGCATCTTCGGCTCGTTCGTCGAGCACCTGGGGCGGTGCGTGTACGACGGCATCTACGAGCCGGGGCACCCCACGGCGAATGAGGACGGGTTCCGGCTGGATGTGGTGGAACTGGTGCGGGAGCTCGGCTCGAGCACGATCCGCTACCCGGGCGGCAACTTCGTCTCCGGGTTCCGCTGGGAGGACTCGGTCGGGCCGCGCGAGAAGCGCCCGGTGCGCCGCGACCTCGCCTGGCACTCGCTCGAGTCGAACCAGGTCGGGCTGGACGAGTTCGCCCGCTGGCTGAAGCTGACGGACTCCGAGCTGATGCTCGCCGTCAACCTCGGAACGCGGGGGATCGAAGCGGCACTGGACCTGCTCGAGTACGCCAACCATCCCTCCGGCACGGCGCTGAGCGACCTCCGGATCGCGAACGGGACGCCCGAGCCGCACGACATCCGCATGTGGTGCCTCGGCAACGAGATGGACGGCCCGTGGCAGACCGGCTACATGACGGCCGACGACTACGGCAAGCTGGCCGCCCGCACCGCGGCGGCGATGAAGATGGCCGACGAGCATCTCGAGCTCGTCGTCTGCGGCTCGTCCGGTTCCGGGATGCCGACCTTCGGCGAGTGGGAGCGGATCGTCCTGGAGCACGCCTATGAGCACGTCGACTTCGTCTCCGCCCACGCGTACTACCAGGAGCGCGGGGGCGACCTCGGGTCCTTCCTGGCCTCGTCCGTCGACATGCAGTACTTCATCGACACGGTGGTCGCGACGGCGGACCACGTCGGGAACAAGCTGAAGAACCGCAAGAAGATCCAGATCTCGTTCGACGAGTGGAACATCTGGTACCTCGACGAGCACAAGGACTCCGAAGAGGTCAACCACGAGTGGCGGCACGCGCCGCGCCAGCTGGAGGACGTCTACTCGGTCGCCGACGCGGTCGTCCTGGGCAACCTGCTGATCACCCTCCTGAAGAACCACGACCGGGTGACCAGCGCATCCCTCGCCCAGCTGGTCAACGTCATCGCTCCGATCATGACGGAGCCGGGCGGAGCGGCGTGGCGGCAGTCCACGTTCTTCCCGTTCTCGGTGACCAGTCGCCTGGCTCGCGGCGAGGTGCTGCGGCCGGACATCACGACGGGCACGTACGAGACCGCGGTGTACGGGGCGGCGGACCTCGTGGATGCCGTCGCCACCTTCGACGAGGCGGACGGCTCCGCCGCACTCTTCGTCGTCAACCGCAGCAGCACCGAGACCCAGACCGTCCAGGTGGATGTGCGCGACCTCGGCGTGGACCGGGTGCGCGAGGCCCTGTCCCTCTGGGACGAGGACGTGTACGCGAAGAACACGCTGGAGGACCAGGAGCGGGTGGGCCTGCGCCCGACGCCCGTCGCGTCCCTGGCCGACGGCGTCCTCACCCTGGAGCTCCCCCCGGTCTCCTGGACCGGCGTCTCCCTGGGCTGACCCCCACAGGCTCAGCCGGCCGCGGAGGGCGCGGCCGGCACGGGCGCCGCGCCCGGCACCGCGCCCGGCGCGTTCAGCGCCTGCGGGATGAGCGACCGGACGTCCTCCGGCTGTGCGGACAGCACCACCACATCCACTCGCCGGTTCAGGGCGAGGTCGCTGTCGGTCGTGCTCGTGTGTCCGTCGACCGGGCGGGCAGAGCCGAAGCTGACAGCCGCGATGCGTGACTGCGGGAAGCCGTTCACCTCGACGAGGTGGCGCAGGACGCTGGTGGCGCGTCCGGCGGAGAGCTCCCAGTTCGTCGGGTAGGGCGCTCCTGGCTGACGCAGGTCGGCGTGGCCCTCGACCGACACCGCGTACGACTCCGGGGCAAGCACCGGGCCGATGTCGTTCAGCACCAGCACAGCGCGCGGGCTCAGCTCTGCTCGGTTGGAGTCGAAGAAGGTGGAGTTGCCGACCAGGCCGATCGTGAGCCCGCGCGAGTCGATCTTCAGCTCCACCGCATCCTGCAGTCCGTCGCGCGTGAGCGCCGCCTCGATGAGGTCCTTCAGGTGCTGCAGGCTCTGGACCTCCTGCTGCGCGAGGGCGAAGTCCGTCGACTTCCCCGACTCGTCCACGTGCTTCGGCGGGACGACGACCCCCTTGGCCGTGTCCACCTTCTGCGACTTCACCTGGCCGAAGCCGGTGGCCAGGGAGTCCTTCAGTTGCTCGAACTTCTTCGCGTCGACGGTCGACATCGCGAAGAGGACGATGAACATGCACATGAGCACGGTGACCATGTCCATGTAGGAGGCCATCCAGCGCTCCTCGTTCTCGTGCTCCTCGGGTTCCTCGTGCCTCCGGCGGCGGCGGACGGACATGTCAGGCGGCTTCCTCGACGGGATCCTTCGCGCCGCGCGACGGCTTGGCGGTCTTCGCCGCGGGCTTCTCCGCTTCGCTGCCCGGCACCATGGCGCGCAGGCGCTCGCCGAGGAGGCGCGGCTGGCTGCCGGACTGCACCGCCAGGACGCCCTCCATCAGCAGCGTCATCCGCTCCACCTCCAGCTCGGACAGCCGGCGCAGGCGCGCGCCGAGCGGCAGCCACAGGAAGTTGGCCGAGAGCAGGCCCCACAGGGTGGCGACGAAGGCGCTGGCGATCATCGGCCCCAGCTCGCCGGGGGAGGCCAGGTTCTCGAGAACGTGGGTGAGCGACACGACCGTGCCGATGATGCCGATGGTCGGCGCATAGCCTCCCATCCCGCTGAAGAACTTGGCGGCGACGCGGTCCTTCTTGGAGCGGGTGGCGATCTCGTCCTCGAGCAGCACGCGCAGCTCGTCGCCGTCGGTGCCGTCGGCGATGTTCTGCAGTGCGCGCTTCAGGAACGGGTCCTCGACGCTCTCCGCCTCCTGCTCCATGGCGAGCAGGCCGCTGGCCCGCGCCTTCTCGGCGAGGCCCACGACCTGCTCGATCACCTGCTGCGGAGGTTCGATCCTGCCGCGGAACGCGCGGGGCAGCGCCTTCACCGCGACCACGGCGTCCCGGATGGTCCCGCTCGCGATCCCGACGGCGATGGTCGCCCCGAAGACCAGCACCATGGGCGCCGGCAGCAGAAGAGAACTCAGGTGGGCGCCCTCCATCGTCACCATCGCGGCCACGGCGCCGAACGCCAGGACGATGCCGATGATCGTTGCGGGATCCATCACTTCCTCCGTGCTCGAAGCGGCAGGGCAGGGGCTTCGGGATGCGCCGGCGTCTCGTCGTCCTCCAGCCCGTTGAGCGGGACGAGTCCGAGCGGCGGAGCCGGGAACGGGCGGGGACCGGCGGCGGGGAGATCGTGGGCGAGCGCGATCACCCGCGCCCGGTAGGCGGCGATCTTCTCGATGACCTCGCTCAGCGACTCGGTCACGATGAACTTCGCTCCGTCGACCATCACGAGCGTGGTGTCGGGGCTCGCGTGGATGCGCTCGATCAGGTCGGGGTTGACCGCGAACCGGGTGTCGTTCAATCGGGTGACGACGATCATGAGGGCGAATCCTGGTCTCGGCTCCGGGTGAGCCGTCACGAGGGGACTATCGGTCCCGGGTGGGCGGTCGTTAGGGGACGCCGGGTGGACGACAGGCCCCCGGCGGACCGCCGACGCGGCGGCTAACGGGATGCGTGCGGCGGCCGATAGTCGTGCCCGTGACCACTCTGCAGGCTCCGGCGCCCGACGCGCCCGAGGCGCCGGTCTACGACTTCCGGCGGCCGACGACGCTCGCCCGCGAGCACTCGCGGGTCCTGGAGCTGGCGTTCGAGACATTCGCCCGCCAGTGGGCGACCCAGCTCACGGCGAAGGTGCGCGTTCTCAGCCAGGTGGAGTGCGACTCCGTCCAGCTGCAGACCTACGACGAGTACGCGGCGTCGCTGCCCGCGACGACGGCGATGGTGCTCTGCGAGCTGGAGGGCGTGGTGCCGAAGGCCGTCCTCCAGTTCCCGACGGTCGCCGGGCTGTCCTGGGTGAACGCGATGCTGGGCGGCCAGGGGACGCCGGTCGACCACGAACGGACCTTCACGCAGATCGAGCAGGCGCTGGTGCGCCGGCTGATGGATGATGCGCTCGAGGATCTCCGCTATTCGCTGGGCTCCATCCTGGTCGCCGGGATCGCGGTGGACGCCATCCAGTACAACTCCCAGTTCGCGCAGGCCGCGGCCACGGCCGAGCTGATGGTCGTCGCCGGCTTCGAGCTGCGCGTCGGCGAGAACACGGCCCGGGCCACGGTCGCGCTGCCCGCGGTGGCGCTGCTGCCGCAGCTCGGCGAGACGAATCCGACACACAGCGCCGACAACGCGCGCGAGCTGGTCGACGCTCAGCTGGCGCGCGTACCGGTGGAGGTGGCCGTCCGGCTGACGCAGGCGAGCGTTCGCCCCAGCGTGGTACTGGCGCTCGCGGTCGGCGACCTGCTGCCGCTGCCGCATCCGCAGCACCGGCCGTTCGATCTGACAGTGGGCGGGCAGACCGTCGCCTCGGCCGCTCTCGGCTCGAGCGGCTCCCGCCTCGCCTGCGTGATCATCGACACAGAGGACTGAACCATGAGCATGACCAGCATCGCGAACGCCACCGGGATCTCCCTCGGCCAGGCGCAGGCCGCCGCCGAGGCGCTCGCCCGGGTGCTGCCGACCGGCGCGCCCCTGACTCCACTGCTTGCGCAGGGCTCGGAAGTGCCGGCAGGCGTTCAGGCCGTGGTCGCCACGTTCGTCGGCTCGGTCTCAGCCGACCTGGCCGTCGTGCTGCTGGAGGCGCCGCGACTGGTGGATGAGGGCGCCGACGGCTCCCCGGTGGTCGCGCTCCAGGACGTGCTGCAGCCGGCACTCGAGGCAGCCAGCGACACGCTGGGCGCGGGGGTTCTCGACGACGCCCGCGCGGAGGACGGCGCCGAGCTGTTCGCCGACCCGGCCACCACCGTCTTCGCGCTGTCCGGTCCGGCGGGAGTGGCCGGCTGGTTCGCGGTCCGCGGGCGCGCCTCCGTCGCCGAACGCAGCGGCGGCAACACGCTGGGCGGCAAACTCGCGCGCATCAACAACGTGGAGATGGCGCTCACGGTCGAGATCGGCCGCACGCGCATGGCCGTGCGCGACGTGCTCGCGATGGAGCCGGGGGCCGTCATCGAACTGGACCGGTCGGCCGGGTCGCCCGCGGACGTCCTGCTCAACGGCCGCCTCATCGCGCACGGCGAGATCGTCGTGGTCGACCAGGACTATGCCGTGCGGATCACGAAGATCCTGGACACGGCAGACGACCTGGACTGACGGCCGGCTACGGGCGGACGATACGCCCGAGGGTGCGGGTGTAGTCCTCCTTGATGATGTCGAGGTGTGCCCATGTCTCGAGCGAACCGACCTCGGGCAGCGCCCGCAGTTCCTCGATCACGGCCAGGACGCCGGCCGTTGCGGTGCCGACGATCGTCGCGATGACGTCGTAGGCGCCGTGGGCGGCCGCCGCCAAGTCGATCGCCCCCGTGGCGACGAGGTAGCGGTGCACAGGTTCGGGGGCACCGATGATGGCGATGCCCACTCCCACGGCGACCCGGTTGCGCGAGAGTCCGCCCGCGTCGATCGCAGCGATCCGGATGACACCGGCGTCGAGGAGCCGCCGCACCCGAGCGCGTGTGGAAGAGGGCGAGAGGCGCACCGCGTCCGCGAGCGCACGGTAGCTCGCGCGTCCGTCGTCCTGGAGGATCGCGATCAGGTCGTGGTCCAGCCGGTCCAACCGGATGTCCGCGACGGACGCCGCCGTGATGAACTCCTTCAGCAGCGCGTCATAGGTGGTGACGCGCACCCGCCGGACGCCCGGGATGGCACGGATCGACGCGAGGGTCGCCTTGAGCTCGTCGGCGTGGCCATGGCGGGACTCGAACACCAGCGACGAGGCGCCGCCGACCAGGGACACGAACACCGTGTCCGGCAGCTCTGCGATCCGCTCGGCGACGGGCCGAGCCCGCCCATCCACATCGACCAGTCCGTGGATGAGCACGTTGAGGCCCGCGAACCCGGGATCGAGGGCGGCCACCACTCGCAGGCCGTCACGGCCGATGAGGGTGCTGAGTCGTCGCGAGACGAGATCGCGGGAGGCGCCCACCGTACGGGCCAATTCGTGGATGCTCGCCCGGCCGTCCGCCTGGAGGGCTCGGATGAGGCTGCTGTCGAGAGCATCGGCGTCGCGCTCGAGGCTGCTTCGGTCGTGGCGGATCGGCACATCGTCAGAATACCCGGAATCGCGGGTTCGATGCCGCTAATCTGCGGTGCATGGCGACGTGAAGTGACGATTCGCAGCAAAAATGATGTCCACCCACCGTAAATCGACGGAAGTTCCTGTTCGCTGACGCGGATGTGCTCTTGCGCGGCGCGTACTTCGGAGTGAGACTTCAGCAGAACTCCACGACAATACGAGCAAAGGAGCCGTGTATGTCCACCGTTGCAACGCACCCCGTAGGGCACGCCCGGGCGCTGAGGGCGGGGTTGGCCTCGGTCGTCGGGACGACCATCGAGTGGTATGACTTCTACGTCTACGCGACGGCCGCGGCCATCGTCTTCCCCCAGGTGTTCTTCCCCGAGATCAACCACGGGCTCGGCACGCTCGCGTCGTTCGGCACCTACGCCGTCGCCTACTTCATGCGTCCTCTGGGCGGCATCATCTTCGGCCACATCGGCGACAAGCTGGGCCGCAAGCGCGCCCTCACCCTCACCCTGTTCCTGATGGGGATCGCGACCGTGCTGGTCGGCTGCCTGCCCGGGTACGCGGCCATCGGCGTCGCCGCGCCCATCCTGCTCATCCTCCTGCGCATCGCCCAGGGCCTCGCAGTGGGTGGGGAGTGGGGCGGCGCCAGCCTCATGGCGGTCGAAAGCGCTCCGCTGAAGTTCAAGACCTTCTACGGCGGCTTCACGCAGCTCGGCAACCCGCTCGGAGCTCTTCTCGCCTCAGGAGCGTTCTGGATCCTCGCGGGCATGGGCGACGACGTCCTGCTGACCTGGGGATGGCGCATCCCGTTCCTGTTCAGCATCGTGCTCGTCGGCGTGGGCATCTGGGTCCGCTATCGCGTCGAGGAGACGCCGGTCTTCGAGGAGAAGATCGAGGGCCACAAGCAGTCCACCCCCATCGTGTTCGCGCTGCGGAACAACTGGCTGCCGATCCTCCTCGGCTTCTGCATCATCGCGATGTCGTCCGGTGGCTATGTGATCGCCACGACCTTCGTGCAGAACTTCGCCACCAGCCCCGAGGTCGGCCTTCCGGCCAGCACCATTCTCGGCGCCATGACGGTGGCGTCGTTCATCGAGGCGCTGGTCACCCTGCCGTTGGCGCTGCTCGGCGACAAGTGGGGAGGAAAGCGCATCATCATCCTGGGCTCGGTGCTCTCCTTCCTGGTGGTGATCCCGCTCGTGCTGGTGATCCAGAACCACCAGGTGGCCCTCATCTACGTGTTCGTCAGCGTCATCCGCATCACACTGAGTGGGGCGTGGGCGCCGCTGTCGACGGTCATGACGCAGATGTTCCGCCCGCAGGCCCGTTACACGTCGATGTCGCTGTCGTACGGGATCGGCGCGGCCGTCTGGGGCGGTCTCTCTCCTGCGATCGCGACCGGACTCATCGTCGTCACCGGCAGCTTCTGGGCCGCGATCTGGTTCTTCGGGGCCCTCGCCCTCATCGCCGTCGTCGGCACCTGGTTCGCTCCGCAGCATTCGGACGCGGCGCCGGTCACCGGCTCGCTCAACCCGCGGCTGGACACCACCGCGATCGAGGCGACGAGGAGCTGACCGTGCGACACCTGGCGACGTACGACGCCCGCGACTCGGCCCCGACGATCGTGACGGCGGACACGATCCTGACCGTCGATGCGAGCGCCCCCCGCGCTGAGGCGATGCTGACGGCCGGCGGCCGCATCCTGGCCATCGGCTCGGTCGACGCGGTCGCGGCGGAGGCGCGGAGAGCCGGGTTCGAGCCGCGTCGCGCGGACTTCCCCGGTTCGACGGTGGTCCCCGGCTTCGTCGATGCGCACGCGCATCCCCTCATGTACGGGCAGCTGCTCACCTGGGTCGATGTCAGCCCGGCACGGGCCGCCTCCATCCCGGAGATCGTCGCGCTGATGCAGAAGGGTGCGGCGCGAGTGCCCGCGGGCACTCCGCTCCGCGGCTACGGCTACGAGCAGCGCAACCTGGCCGAGCGGCGGCACCCCACCAAGGAGGAGCTGGACGCGATCGCGACCGATCGCGAGGTGTACGTCATGAATGCCTCCGGCCACGGCGGAGTCGTCAACAGCTTCACCCTGGCGAAGTACGGCATCACCCGCGATACGCCGAACCCGGAGGGCGGCGAGTTCTTCCGGGACGCCGACGGCGAGCTGACGGGCGAACTGTCCGACGCGGCCTGCAACGTGCTCACCGGCCTGCACGGGGTGAAGATCGGCCACCACGGCCCGAACTTCCACCTGGGCGATGCGCCGGCCGAGCACCAGCGGCAGCTGGACATCGCACAGCGCGAGTTCCTCTCCTCCGGAGTCACCGCCCTCGGCGACGCGCAGGTCTCGAAACGCGAGCTCGCGGCGTACCTTGCGATGGCGGATCGGGGTGAGCTCTCCGTGCGCGTCTCGATGTACTTCCTCTCCCACCTGCTCGACAAGGTCCTCGACCTCGGCCTCACCGGACCGTTCGGCAACGCGTTCCTGTCGGTCGCGGGCATCAAGCTCTACGCCGACGGCACGCTCGGCGGCTGGACCGCCTACTTCCCGGAGGGTTACGTCGGCGACCCTTGCCGCCGCGGCCAGCTGTACCACGAGCCCGCCGAGTACGCGGAACTCGTCGGGAAGGCTCACCGAGCCGGTCTGCAGACGGCCACCCACGCGCAGTCGCCGACCGCGATCGCCATGGTGGTCGACGCCGTGGAGCAGGCCTTGACGGCGCATCCCGACCCGGATGCCCGGCACAGGATCGAGCATTGCGGCCTGCCCGCTCCCGCCGAGATCGAACGGATGGCGCGACTCGGCATCCGGCCGGTCAATCAGACCCAGCACTACTACAACTGGGGCGAAGGCGTCGAGCAGGCCATCGGCACACCCGGGGAACGCTTCAACCCTCTCGGCGAGTTCCTGGAGGCCGGTGTGCCGGTCACCATCTCCTCGGACGCTCCCGTGGCGGAGCCGCGACCGCTGGAGGCGATGCAGGCGGCGGTGACCCGCATCACCCGCCGCGGCCACAAACTCGGTCCCGACACGCTGCGGATCAGCCCAGAAGCCGCCCTTCGCGCCCACACCCTCGAAGGCGCGATCTCCCTCGGCCGCGAGAACGAGCTCGGATCCCTGGAGCCCGGCAAGCGAGCCGACTTTGTCGTCCTGGGAGCAGACCCCCTGAACGTCGACCCGGATGCGATCGCGGCGATCCCGGTTCTGGCGACCTGGGTGGATGGAGTGGAGAGGTACCACGCGGATGTCGAATGAACTCGCTGCGCACGGGCGCACGGAGCTGGAGAAGCGCGAGGAGCGCACGACCGGATCGGTCGTGATGGAGACGCTGCGGGGGTACGGCATCGACACGGTGTTCGGCATCCCCGGCACCCACAACCTCGAGTTCTATCGGCCGCTGACCGCGCTCGGTGTGCGCGCTGTGACGACCCGCCACGAACAGGGCGCCGGGTACGCGGCCGACGGATGGTCTCTGCAGACCGGCATGCCCGGCGTGGTGGTGACCACGAGCGGGCCAGGTCTTCTGAACGCGCTCTCCGCCGCGGGGACCGCCTACTGCGAGTCGCGACCGATGATCATCCTGTCGCCGGGGCCGGCGCGGGGGCACGAGTTCGCCGACGCGGGCACGCTGCACGAGACCAAGGACCAGCTGGGCGCGGCATCCTCGATCGTCGAATGGGGCCGGCGCGTGCAGTCCGCCGAGGAGGCGGTGGAGGCGGTACACGACGCCTTCGCCCTGTTCGCCAGCGGCCGGCCGCGGCCGGTCTACATCGAAGTCCCGCTCGACCTCCTCGAGGACGGGACGGACCTCGGTGGCGACGCCATCGCGCCCCGCAGTCCGGCTCCCGCCGCCGCGCCCGACGCTGAAGCGATCGCCGAGGCCGCCCGACTGCTCGCGGCGGCCGACGACCCCGTCATCCTCGCCGGTGGTGGCTCGAGGCGCGCGACCGACGAGCTCCGGGCCCTCGCGGAGCGCCTGGGCGCACCGGTCGTGACGACCCTCAACGCGAAGGGCGTCCTCGACGAGGATCACCCGCTCTCCCTGGGCTCCAACCTGCGGCTGGCGGCGGCGCGGAACCGCGCACGGGACGCCGACGTGCTGCTGGTCGTCGGCTCGAAGCTCGGTGAAGCCGAACTGTGGATCGACAAGCTCGAGGCTCGCGGGACGGTCGTCCGCATCGACCTGATCGAGTCCCAGCTCGACAAGAACCAGTCCGCCGACGTGCGGATCGTCGGGGACGCGGCGGTGGCGCTCGCCGCCGTCGTGAAGGCCATGGGCACCGGCGAGCCGCGGAGCGACGCCCGGGTGGCCGAGACCCTCGCTGCGGTCGAGGACGAATGCCGTGAGCTGTCGGCCGTCAACACCCTCCTGGCCGACGCGATCGCTGCAGCGCTTCCCGCGGACGCGATCGTCGCGACCGACTCCTCCCAGATCGCGTACTGGGGCCTGCTCAACCGGCTACGGGTCGCCTCCCCGAACTCGACGCCGTACATGTGCACCTACGCCACCCTCGGCTACGGGCTTCCGGCAGCCATCGGCTCCCGGGTGGCCGAGCCCGGCCGGCCGGTCTTCGCCGTCGTCGGAGACGGCGCGCTCATGTTCTCGCTGCAGGAGTTCATGACGGTCGTCGAGCAGCGGCTCGACCTCACCGTCATCGTCGTGGACAACGGCGGCTACGCCGAGATCAAGCAGAACGAGGTGGATGCGGGCATCGAGCCCATCGCGGTCGACCTGGCCCAGCCGGACTGGGTCGCTCTGGGGGGCGCCTTCGGCGGCACCGGACACCGGGTGCACTCCGCCCGTGAGCTGACCGCGGCCGTCCGAGCCGCGGGAGATGCGGGAGGCCTGCATCTCATCCATCTGCCGCAGTCCGTCTTCGCGCAGGAGAAGTGACGAGGAACCATGAGCACATCGCCCCACAGCACCCCGACCGTCGGGCCGTCCGATGCCTCCGCGTCGCCCCGCTACGCCGGGCTCTCGACCTTCGCCCGGCTGCCGCGCCTCGAGGACGTGCCGGCCGTCGACCTCGCCGTGGTCGGCATCCCCTTCGACACCGGAGTCAGCTTCCGCCCGGGTGCCCGCTTCGGTCCCGAGCACGTCCGCGCCTCCAGCCGACTGCTGCGCCCCTACAACCCGGCGCAGGACTTCTCGGGCTGGGAGGCGGTGCAGGTCGCCGACGCCGGCGACATCGCGGTGAGCCCGTTCCACATCGACGAGGCGGTCCGGCAGATCGCCGAGGCGGCGACCGAGCTGGGCAGCCGGGTGCAGCGCATCCTCACCATCGGCGGCGACCACACCGTCGCCTACCCGCTCCTCAAGGCCGCCTGCGAGAAGCACGGGCCCGTCGCCGTGTTGCACTTCGACGCCCACCTCGACACCTGGGACACCTATTTCGACGAGCCGATCACGCACGGCACACCGTTCCGGCGGGCGTCCGAGGACGGCCTCCTCGACCGGACCGCGTCGGTCCATGTCGGCACCCGGGGGCCCCTGTACAGCAAGCAGGACCTGGAGGACGACGAGCGGCTCGGGTTCGCCATCGTGTCGAGCGAGTACATCGAGGAGAACGGGATCCCGTCGGCCCTGGAGCGCGTCCGGCGGCGCATCGGCGACAAGCCGCTGTACATCTCTGTCGACATCGACGTGCTCGACCCGGCCCACGCGCCGGGAACAGGCACGCCCGAGGCGGGCGGCCTGACCAGCCGCGAACTGCTGCGGCTGCTGCGTGGACTGACCGACCTGAACATCGTCGGAGCCGACGTCGTCGAGGTGGCGCCCGCCTACGATCACGCCCAGATGACGGGGATCGCGGCCGCACACGTCGCCTACGAGCTGATGACGGCGATGGCGCAGGTCATCGTGCGCGAGAGCAGCGCGTACCCGCGCGGCCGATCGGACCAGAGGTGATCGGAGACGCCTCACCCCGGCCCGTCGCTGTCTACACCGACGTGGAGGACACCGACCCGGCCCCCGGGATCGCACTGCTGGAGGCCGCCGGTTTCGAGGTCCGCGTGCTGGGGACCCGCGACCCCCGGGAGATCATCGCGGGCTCCGGCGACGCGACGGCGCTGCTGCCCGGGTACGCCGCCATAACCCGTGAGGTGATCGAATCCCTTCCACAGCTGGAGGTCATCGCCCTCATGTCGATGGGATTCGACTATGTCGACCTCGGCGCGGCAACGGAACACGGCGTCTGGGTCACCAACGTCCCCGGCGCAGCGACGGAAGAGGTCGCCACCCACGCGCTCGCCCTGTTGCTGGCGAGCACCCGGCAGCTGCCCTTCTACACGGCGTCGGCCACTCCGGAGCGGTGGAACGAACGCGCGTCCGCCGCGCCTCCCCGCCTGAGCGAACTCACCCTCGGCGTCGTCGGACTCGGCAGGATCGGGCGCGAGTTCGCTCGCCTCGCCGGACCGCTGTTCCACCGCGTGCTCGGGTACGACCCGATGCTGCCGGACACATCCTCGACCGCCGCCGCGCTTGTGTCGCTCGGAGTCGAGCGGGCAACTCTGGAGGAGGTCAGGCGCAGCTCTCACGCCCTCTCGCTGCACGTGCCGATGACGGACGAGACCGAAGGGATGGTGGACGCCGAGTTCCTCGCCGAGATGCCGGCCGGATCGTTCCTCGTGAACGTCTCGCGCGGCGGACTGATCGACAACGCAGCGCTGGTCTCCGCGCTCAATGCCGGCCGGCTCGCCGGTGCGGCACTCGACGTGCTGGACGAGGAGCCGCCGAGCGCTGGGCATCCGCTCCTCGGACGCGACGACGTCGTCCTGACGCCGCACATCGCCTACTTCTCGCGCCGCACCGAGGTCGAGTACGTGCGCATCCAGGCACAGAACGCCGTCACCACGCTCCAGACGGGTGTGCCGGACTCCCCGGTGAACGACCCGCGCTGACGCGGTCGCCTTCCCGCCGGGCCGCTCGGCTCAGCGGCACTGACCGGCGACCGCGATCTGCTCGTCGCTCGGCCGGCCGTACGCCTCGATGCCCGAGCCTCCCACGTCGAAGCCCATCGAGATGGCCCAGGCGGTGGCCCACATCTCGTCGTCGTCGCGGAACGCCGGGCCGTCGAAGAGGGCCTTGCACGCCGTCCGCACCACCTGGGAGTGACCGACCTCGTGCGTGATCAGGGCTTTCGCATTCACATCCCCGCGGGCCCAGCCGTCCTGGATGGGGAAGTTCAGGTCGATCGTGGCCCAGCCGCCGTCTCCCTCGTGGTACTGCGTGGTGCCGGAGTACCAGCCCTCGCCCAGGCCCCTGACCTCGGCGTGCCATTGGAAGTCGAGGGTGACGCCGTGCGCGATCGAGCGCGCGTACGCCTCGATCTGCGCCCGGATGGGATACGCGGGGTCCTGCTTCTCCGCCTCGCCTACCGCCTGGGACGCGGTCACTCCGTCCGTCGCGTCGATGAGGTTCACGAGTCCCGCACCGCCGAACCCCCCAGTGACCACGCCGTGGACGCCGGCATCGATGGCGTGCCGCAGGTCGACCTTGCTCGCGTAGGTCGCCGAATCGTCCGCCGTCAGAACCTGCTCGCCGTGGGCGGCGAGTTCGCGGTACACATCGTGGGCGGTGGTCGAGAAGACCGCCTGCGCCGCATCCAGAGCCTTCAGCTCGGCGCCCCGGGTCCGCGTGAGGGCGTGCTCGTCGTGGGCGAGCTGCGCCTTGTGCTGCACATCGCCGATGACTGTCCACGGCAGCAGATCCGCGGCGGTCG
>Ga0209677_100807_pt1 | contig 15674 bp, 19 predicted proteins | sample AraplaCvi_mCL_r2_2_FD_184285 | JGI IMG/M metagenome (GOLD analysis project Ga0209677, IMG submission 184285) | Arabidopsis root microbial communities from North Carolina, USA - plate scrape CL_Cvi_mCL_r2 (SPAdes) (version 2) | ecosystem: Host-associated > Plants > Roots > Endosphere | place: USA... | reverse complement strand
CACGGCTTCGACAAGGTTTCGGCTGCCGAGTTGCAGAAGCGTCTGAAGCCGCTGATCCGGAAGACCCAACCCTACGCGAAGCGGATCGCACACAAGGGCATCTGGGTCGAGCCGAAGCTGCTCGCCGAGGTCGAGTACCGGGCGAAGTCGCGGAAGGGAAGGTGAGGCACCCGTTTTTCAAGGGGCTGCGCGCGGACGTTTGAGAGGAGGCATCGGCGCTTGCTCGCGGCGCTTCTATGGCGGCTTCCCCCGGGCTTTGTTTGCCGCAGACCAACGCCTCTCGATTTCTTTGACGGCGACCTTCATGTTGGGCAGGTATTTATTCGCGGCGGCTTCGGGCGTCAGACCGGAACGATCGGCGGATCGCGGGCAGACGAAGCGCGTCTACCCGCGGAGCGGATCGAGGCGCGGAGGCTTGAGCTTGGTCTCGCGACGCACCTTGCGGCCCTTGAGCGGCGTCTCAAGGCGCAGCTGCGGTTCGCACGCGCGAGCTCCTCGAAAAGACACTGCAGATGGCAGACGAGGTCAACGACTTTGGAAGCTTTCCCGGCGCGATCGAGCAGCGGAAAGCGCAAACGATCGCCGAGGCGTTGGTCGATGCTTATCTCGAAGGCGCGGAGCGCTCCGGCGATGCCGTGCGTGTTGAAAGCTTGCAGCACCTGGCCGAGCGAGCGATCTCCAGGTTCGCCTGGCTGCGTCCGCTCAGCGCGAAGTGAGGTACCCGCGTGCCGCCGCCAAGCTCCTCGCGCCTGAGGCCGAAATTCTTCGCAGAAGCGCAATTCGAAAAAAGGTGCAGTCTCTCCAGAAACTATCCCTCGGCCCGCACGGTTAAGGTAATTGGCCAGGAGGATATGCCATGCGTAAGTCAGCAACAGCGACCGTTCTGCTCCTCTCCTCTTTCCTCGTCTCCGGCTTCGCCCTTGCTCAACAACCCGAAACTCCACCCGGCCCCGCCGAGACCCAGACCACCCCTGTTCAGCCGGACCGTACGCCTCAGCAGTCCGATCAGGCGCGGGAGAGAGAGCGTAAGAGCGCTGAAGACACCCGCGTCAAGCGAGACTGGACAACACAGCGCGATGAGGATCGCACGGGCATGGACCGCATGCGTCAGCAGCATATGGGACGCATGATGGAAGATATGGACCACCGCACTACAGGCGGCAATTGGCGGATGCAGCGTGATGATGAGGATATGGACCGTCGCTCGCGATACCGCGATGAGGATCGGCCGCGCCGACGCGTCAAGATCTGCTTTGAATATGAAAATGGCGACGAATTTTGTCGTTACCGCGATTGAATGTACGCCTTGATCTCCCGTCACTCCGGTGCCGCGCATGCCGACCGACGCCATTGGGCGTTCGCAAGCGCCCGGTCGAGCCATGGCTTGACCGGCCAAAATCGCCGCCACCACGAAAATAGCGGCAGCCATGAGCATCGTAGCGGCGCAACTGAGGTGCTGAATTTGCAGCCACCATGGGAATCCGAATCAACCGACGGCGCGGCCTGCGCAATGTCGGGATGCTGTCGGATAAAGGCCTCTACAGCGGGAAGGTTCGCGGAGGCTCTGAGCTTAGGCGACCAAGCAGAGCAGCGCCGCGGCGGCAATCGGCAGACCGCACAGCGTGTTGATCCAGCGCCGCTCAATGCGGATCCGGGGCGCGATCCCGGGTTGCGGAGGCATCCAGTGATTGAGGCGGATGCGATCGTCGGCATCGCTAAGCTTGGCACGGAGTGGCTCAGCCAGCGAAGGTGGCGGACGCGCAGACGCTGGTCGATCATTGCCTGTCATCGAGCGCGCCTGACAATGGGGACGTCAATCGTCCAGTTTGGTGAGCGCGGCACCCTTGTGAAAGGCGATGTGGTTCGTCTTGCTGCTCTTGATCTCGTATTGCGGATCGTCTGCGCTCGCATGATGAGTATAGCCTTTAACCTTGAACTTGCGAGTATGCACGCGGGTGATCACGCCGCTGACGCGCCCCGCCTCGGAGTTCCAACTCACGCGATCATGGATATTGAAGGTCTTCGGCACGGTCGTTCGATCCGATGCCGCAAAAGAACTGCCAAGAGGCAATTCTCGCATTGAATGCATATTTACTTGAGCGGCATAGCCACCAACCAGTGCACTTCCTGTCGGTTCCCTCAAAGCGCAATATCTTTCGACTCTGAGCGCGCTTCTGTTTCCCGCATCGGACGCTTAGGATCAACGATGAGGCCGGCCGTCACGCGCCTTCGCCGCTTGGAGCGACGCCACGAACAGCTTTTTCACCATAGGCCACTCTACCAGGACGATCATCGAATTTGTCGATCTCTTGCGCGAGTCGGGCGTCGGCCTCGTTATCGACGTAAGGTCGATGCCCCGGTCGCGCACCAACCCGCAGTTCAATCAGCAGAGCCTCCCCGGCGCGCTGGCGCCGTGGCAGATCGGCTATGAGCATATCAGCGAGCTCGGCGGCCTGCGGGGAAAGTCCCGCGACTCGGAATCTTCGCCCAATACTTACTGGCGAGTACGCAGCTTTCGCAACTACGCAGACTATGCTCTGACGGCGCCATTCGCTACCGGGCTGACCCGGCTTCGGGAATGCGGCGCACAGCAACGATGCGCTGTCATGTGTGCCGAAGCGGTTTGGTGGCGTTGCCACCGCCGGATCATCGCGGACTACCTCCTGGCCGCAGGCGAGCAAGTAATGCACATTCTCGGAAAGTCGCATGTCGATTCGGCGGGCCTGACGCCCGGCGCCGTCGTGCGCAAAGATGGAACGGTGGTCTATCCTGAGGAGCCGCGCTTATGATTTAGGCAACGCGTAGGCGATGATGGAATCACCGGCTTCGGTGCCGGTCGAGCCATGGCCGCCGGCGACCACCACCACGAACTGACGCCCGCTCTTTTCCGACCGGTAGGTCATTGGCGTGGCTTGGCCGCCAGCCGGCAAGCGGCTTTCCCACAATTTTTTGCCGCTGGTGACGTCATAGGCTCTCACAAAATAGTCCAGCGATCCGCTGAGAAAGGCCACGCCGCCCTTGGTGATCATGGGGCCGCCAATGCCGGGAACGCCCATTTCGAAAGGCAGGGGGATCGGCGAAAGGTCCCGGACCGTTCCGTTGACATGACGATAGTATGTTTTGCCAGTCGTAAGGTCGGCGCCGGCGACGTAACCCCACGGCGGAGCCTGACATGGCAGCCCGATCGGAGAGAGGAACGCCCCCATTTTGGCGGCATAGGGCGCTCCGAAATTCTCGTTGAATGGCGCTTCATCCGGTTTGCTGACGATGCGGCTGGTGGCGTCGGTGCGCGCTTTCAGGGTCGACGTGAAGGCCAGGTAGACCGGCATCGCGAATACGACCTGTCGCTCCGGATCGATCGCGACACCGCCCCAGTTGAACGTTCCGAAATTTCCAGGATAGACGATCGAGCCCTTGAGGGACGGTGGAGTATAGCGTCCTTCATAGCGCATGGAGCGAAAGGCGATCCGGCACGCTAGTTGGTCGAACGGCGAGAGCCCCCACATCGAGGCTTCCGTCAGCGGCGTCGGGTTGAACGACAAAGTGGAGACGGGCTGAGTTGGTGCGGTGACATCGCCGGCAACGGCACCTTGGGGCGCGGGCACTTCCCTAACCTGCAGCAATGGCTTTCCGGTGCGGCGATCGAGCACGAAAAGCTCGCCCTGCTTGGTGGTTTCGACCAACGCGGGAACGGTGCTACCGGCGATGGTCAGGTCCAGCAAAGCGGGCTGGGCGGGGACGTCCATGTCCCAGAGGTCATGATGTGTGCTTTGGAAAACCCACGCGACCGCTCCGGTCTCAGCGTTCAGTGCAACGACCGAAGATGAATAGGTCTCAACGTTCTTGTCGCGGTTCCCGCCGAACTGATCGGGCGGCTGATTTCCCATCGGAATATAGATCAGGCCGAGTGCGGGATCGTAGCTGGATATGCTCCAGCTATTTGGGGAGTTAGCGGAATATGTCTGATCCGGTGCGATAGGAGCGGTGTCCGTCGGTTTCCTGCTGTCCCAGTTCCAGATCAACTTGCCAGAATTGACATCGAAGGCGCGGATCACGCCGGAAGGCTCGGCCGTCGACACATTGTCGTTGACCGCGCCGCCGACGATGATCAGGCTTTTGGCGATGATCGGCGGGGATGTGGAATAATACGATCCGGTCTTCACGTTGGGCATGTTTTGCCACAGATTCACGAAGCCATCCGGGCCGCCGAACCCGGGGCAGACCTTGCCGGTCTCTGCGCTCAGCGCGATCAGCCGTCCGTCCACGGTCGGGAGGAACAGGCGCTTGACGCAATCTGCCGAAGCCGTGGCATTCGCTGGCGCCGTCGCCGTCGCGTCTGGCGTCGTGCCGTCGAAATAGGACAGGCCCCGGCAGGTGAGGTGCTGTGTGCTCTGGTACGGAGGTTCAGCGACTTTCGGATCGTATCGCCACTTCTGTTCGCCGGTCTCCGCGCTAAGCGCGAAGACGAGATCGTGGGGTGTACAGAAATAGACGGAGTCACCGATCTTGAGAGGCGTGACTTCGTATGTCGTTTCGGTCGGATCCTTCTTGCCGCGCACGTCTCCGGTATGAAAGGTCCACGCGACCTTCAGTTTTCCGACGTTCTGCGCCGTGATCTGATCCAGCGTCGAGTAATGCTGCCCGGCCTGGCTTCCGCCATAGGCGGTCCAGTCCTTTCCGGCGGCCGGCCCCAGCGCGTCACGATCGGTCGCGCTTCGTTCCGGCAAAGTCCCCGCCAGATCGTACGACGGCGTGAAGACGGCGAGCAGAGCGATCGCCGCGCTGACGGCGAGCGAGGCGGCAAGAGCCGCTCGTCCCGATCTGAGGAAAGAGCCGTCCGGCCGGGTTCGAACCGGTCGCGCGAGCCATGGCAACATCAGGATGAGTCCAAACAGGAAGACCAAATCCCCGCGCGGCGCAAGCTGCCACCAGTACAGCCCGACTTCGACCAGGGCCCAAACCATCGTGAGCAAGAGAAGCGCGGCGTAAACCCAAAATGCCAACGGATTGCGGGCCATGATGAGAGCCGCGACCGCGATCAGGGCCAACCCTTGTGCGAGATAAGAATACGAACCGCCTAGCGTGACCAGCCAGAGGCCGCCGACGCCAAGCCAAAGCCCGGCCAAAGCAAAAAGAGTGGAAAGGGCAATACGGATGGCGCGGCTGGACATGCAAATTCCGAAACGTTGTGGGACGGGCGAATGATCTCGCGCAACAGTCCCGATGGCATAAAACGGCGCGCAACGAGGCGTGTTCCAATGACTGCCATGTCCATTAGTTGGGGGAGGCCGGCCCCCGCGTCACGAGCAGTTCTGCGCATGCGGCTACCCGCGAGCGGCCATCTGCAGCCGAAGATGACAGGACACCTGCCAGTCGCTGATTTGCAGACTTAGACATTACCGATTTGAAAGCTTCCTGAGGTTGAACCCTATCGATGACCAAGGGTTATCCGGCAACGCCGTAGCCAAGGATCGGCCGCGTGCTCTCCACATGTGCCGGTGCAATGTCGTCGCTTGTGAGCGGACGAAGAACGAAGATTTCACAAGCTGATTGAAGGTACGATGTGAAGACGGTGGTTCTGTCCTTCCTGCTCGTTTGCGTCCCCATATCCCTCGGGCTGAAGTATCTTGTCGGCGCACCTCCGGTATGGATTTTCACCGCGGCTGTTATCGCCGTTGCGGTCCTCGCCGAATGGATTCGCCGCGCCACAGAGCAGCTGGCGGAGCGCGTTGGACCGGCGATAGGCGGCTTGTTGACCGTCAGCTTCGGCAGTATCGCAGAGCTCGTGCTTGCGCTCTTCGTGCTTGCCAGTGGCGAAACGGCCGTGGTTCAGGCGCAGATTACCGGATCCATCATCGGTACAAGTCTTTTCGGTTTGGGGCTGGCCATCGTGATCGGGGGCGCGACGCGAGAGCGGCAGAGTTTCAATCCCAGGAGAGCGGGGCTGCTCTCCACGTTGCTCGTCCTCGTCGTCATCGCGATGCTGCTTCCCGCAGTGTTCAATTATACTGGGCAGATCGCCGGTCACGCGCGCGCACTGCGTGTCACCGATGAGGAACTGAGCCTGAGCGTTTCAGCCGTCCTGCTATTGTTGTATGTGGCAAACCTAATCTACACGCTGATCACACATCGGGATGTGTTCTCAGCCGAGACATCTCCCGGCAAGGCCGACTGGAGCCTCATGCGCTCTCTCGCGGTCATCATTGCTGCGACAGTTGCGATCGCGTTTGAAGCCGAACTGGTATCCGGTTCGCTGAGCGAGACCGCTGCCAAACTGCAGCTCTCGCCCCTCTTTCTGGGTGTCATTGTGCTTGGCTTGGTCGGAACAATTGCCGATCTGTTCGCCGCGGCCTGGTTTGCGCATAAGGACAAGATGGGCTTGGTTCTCAGTATCTGCGTTGGTTCAGCGATCCAGGTGGCGTTGGTCGTAGCACCACTCCTCGTGATCATTTCATGGTTCATGGGTCATCCGTTGAGCCTCGTGTTTTCAAACCCGCTGTATCTCTTCGCCATCGCGGGCACCGCTCTGATCGTCAACGCCATCGCCCGAGACGGGGAAACGACCTGGTTTGAAGGCCTGCTGCTTCTCGGGGTCTACGTTCTTCTGTTCGGGTTGTCCTTCTTCACCGGGCCCGCCTAGTAAGTCACGGCGTTCGGCTCGACCGTGAATTGAGCTGGCCGATGCTCGCCGCCAGCTTGTCCCGAGCCAGCGCAATCGCCCCTGCGCATTCAGGGGGGCCAGACATGCTCAGGGCGTCGACGAGGATTGACAGCGATGCTGCCAGCTCACGGGTCAAAATGTGGTCGCCCAACCCGGACAGCGAGCGCATGAGGCAATCCTCGGACTGACGTTGCAGGTCCAGCGGCAGGCGCGGATACAGGCTGGCAAGCGTTCGATAAATCTGCGCGGCGCTCTGATGCTGCATCGACTCCGATGCGACGACAATCAGCGACTCGAACGCCTCCATCAGTCGTACCGGGAGATTGTCAACGTAGACCACGCCCCCAACCGTGCCGGAATCGACCTCGACCGTTGCCCCGAAGGAGACGTCCGTTGCGAGCCAGCGTGCCGCCAAGTCGCGCAGGTTCCAGATGGTCAACAGTCCCGGGTCCGGATTGGACTTAGCTGTCGAGATCGACGTCCACCCGATCGTCATGAGCTGTTCGATGCCAAACACGGCATCGGAGTCAAGATCGCGTTGCGCTTCGAGCATGATCGCCTCTCCGACGGTCGCCTTCAATTTCGAGGAGGTCGGCTGCGACGCTCTGATCTCCGCGATCGGATCGCCGAATGCGACGTATTCGCCGATGGAGACCAGGATGACGATTTCCACATCGGCTGGCAGGGCGTCGTCGATTGCAGCGACATCAATTCGCGTCAGGAAGCCGCTGCGCGTGGTATTCAGGCGTTCCGTTATGAGGCCCGGGTTCTGCGGCGACCGCCGCGTAGCGCGGAGCAGATCGTGCTGACGTTCGCGCGCAAGGAGGGTGTGATCATGGATCGATTTGATAATGACGACTGGACGCATCTGATTGATGGTCGTGTAGGTCAAAAGGATCAGCATGTAGAGAGCCACGACCGTCAGCAGGCCAGCCAGGGCCACGCCATAAATCGGCTGGTGGCGCGGTTCGATGCTGGCCAGAACGATCAGTGCATAAAGCGCCAGACCGATGAAGAAGCCGAAATAGAGCTGATTGGTCCGGCGACGTAGAAACTGGTCGAAGACGAGGCTGGTCAGGGAGGCCGCGCCTTGTTGCACCGCGATGAGCAACAACGAGAGCGTAATCGACGTCACCGTTATGATACTCGACGCGATGACGCCGAGAAAGTTGCGCGCGCCCTGTGCATCGCTGAACAGTCCGCCCCATATCTGTTGTGCATCATTGCTGCCGTTCGATAGGCGGCCCCGATCCAGGACGAAGGTGAGTAGAGCAAGCAACAGGAAGCCGGCGATGACCAGCGTTGGTATCGTCAGAAATTCAAGAAACGCCCGACGGGTGGTTTCGAATGCGGAGCGCAGCGAGCCGGCCAGCCGAACCAGCGTGCCGGTGAGGGGAGATCCGTCCTCGTGGTCATCTGGCATCATGCGGCTACATCCGGCTTGAGAAGTTCTCAACGTTATCGAGGGTGTTTGGGTTCGATCGTGGCGGCTATTCCGGCACCGAGAGTAGTCGGGCTGTCCGGGCTGTGCTTCGCCCGTGCTCGCAAACGATGACAAGTGCCGAGGTAAGGGGAACGGAGATCAAGGCCGCGGCGATAACCCCATACCCAGCTTCAGAACGCAAGTGCTACGATAATCGCGACGGGAGAGAGCGATTGGCTGCGGCCTGCAACGTCGGGTAAATGAAGTTGCTGATAACGACCTGCACCGCCGCGAAGCCCGCAATGCGATCAGGGACATGCTGACGCTCTGAAACTGTAAGTAGCCGCGAACTTCACGCCATACTTCTGCAGCGGATTGGGCAAATGGCCGAGCGTCTTTTCCTCCACGGTGCTCTCACCCGTATCCGGATCGGCCGGCTTGTCGCTTACCCTCCTGGGCCGCGGCGCCGGCTGCAGGAGCACGGCTACAGCCCCTCCGGGAAGTTGGACAGAAAGATAGCGGCGAGCATCGCGATGCTGATGCCCTTTCCGCTCAACAGCCCCAAACCTAGGGCAACGCTTTCCGGAATACCGTCGAGAAGTGAGCCGATGGCAATCGCCAGGCCTCCAACTTCACCAGCGTTGACCTGCTGGTCCCCGGACCGCTTGCGCGAGCGCGCTCCTTCTCGAGAGACTGCCCAATCGGAAAGAGCATAGGCGGCAGAGCCCGCGATCGCACCAGCAATAATAGGCCAGATACCCCCTTCCTGGTATCCGTCTTCCAGAAGGTCATAGGCCACGGCTGAATCAGCACGCCGCAGCTGAAGGACACGATCCCTGCAGTAACGTAGCGAGGCATCGTAAATACGAATGCGACCGCTGCTCCCAGGAGCAACGATGAGGCCCCTAGCAGCCCCCAAACACCCGCAGTAAGGCAGATGGCCATGCGAGCTGCCGCTACTTTTCGGCGCGTAGCCAGAGCGAGGTCTGGCGAGGTGCTTTTTCCCCTTTTCTAGGGCCCTTCTTCGGAAAGCTGACTGGACGCTTCAGGGCGGACTTTAATGCCTTCTCTACCTCGCGGGCGATCTTGCCTGCGGCCATTGCGCGTGCGCCATTTGGCAATGCTCATTCCTCCTTTTGCCTCAAGGCCCCATGCCGTAATACCCGCCTGCTCAAGCCGTTCCAACGGCCCCTTGCACTTTGGTTAAGAGTGTGCCGTGCGGCCTTATCTACCCCCCACTTGCAAAGCCCGGGAAAAGCATCATGCCGCCGTCGATGAACAAGGTGGTGCCAACCACGTAGTCGGCCGCATCTGAAACTAACCAGGCGACCGCTCGGGCGACATCGTTGGGCTCGCCGATGCGTTGATAGGGGACCAGGGTCATCAGGCTGTCGAAGGCTCCGTGGGTTTCCCACGCTGGTCGGTTGATCGGTGTACGGATTGCTCCAGGCGCGACGCCATTGACCCGGATGGCCAACGGAGCAACTTCCTGCGCCAGGCTTCGCATCATCTGCATGACGCCGCCCTTAGAGGCAGCATAGTTCGCATGACCAGCCCAAGGGATCTCCTGATGGACGGAGCTCATGCAAACGAGTTTGCCTGCTGCCGCCGAGATGTTCTTCACCACACCTCGTTTCTTAAATTCACGCACGGCTTCTCTGGCACAGAGGAACTGGCCGGTGAGATTGACGCCGATGACTTTGTTCCACTGTTCGAGCGTCATTTCGTGAAACGGCGCATCACGCTGCAAGCCGGCATTGTTTACCGCGATGTGTAGCGTTCCAAAATGGCCTATGGCGCTGGAAAACATCGACCGGACGTCCTCCTCATTGCTGACGTCGGCCTTGATGGTGATCGCCTTCCGGCCAAGCGCCTCGATTTTATGGGCCACATCGTCCGCCGCTTGTGGGTCGACCACGTAGTTGACGACTACATCAGCGCCAGACGCGGCGAGTCCCAGGGCCACCGCGCGCCCGATTCCCGAGTTCGCCCCGGTTACCAGCGCAGGCTGTCCTTCCAACACAATCGGAACGGGCACGGTTGCTTGAGGTCGCTCCTCGGATGCGGCTGAGGCACCAGAATCGATCGGCCGCTCTATCATACGTGTCTCCTCGGTGCGTCCTTACTTTCATTCCCCCTGTTCGGGAGCGCTTTATTGCTACCGCGAAGTTCAGAAGGCTTTTCGCGGTGCGTGAGATTATGCGCGGTGTTTACTAAAGCGATGTGGGAAAAGGCCTGGGGAAAGTTGCCGACCAACCGGCTTCGCTCGATGTCATACTCTTCCGACAGCAGACCGAGGTCATTGCGGAGAGTCAGAAGCCGCTCGAACAATGCCTTGGCTTCAGCATCTCGGCCGATCATGTGATAGGCATCCGCCAACCAGAAGCTGCATGCCAAAAACATGCCTTCGCCAGGCGGCAGGCCATCTTTGGTCGCCTTCGTATCGTATCGTTGCACAAAGCCATCGTTGACCAGCTCGCGTTCGATCGCTTCAATGGTCGATATCACCCGCGGATCTTCGGGCGGCAAAAAACCTACCGCGGGGATCAGCAACAGAGATGCATCGAGCTGGGACTCACCGTAAACCTGAACGAACGTCTTTCGTTGTTCATCGTAGCCGCGCCGACAAACATCTTCCTGAATGGCGGCGCGCTGCACCTTCCAATCGTCCACGGGACCGTCCATTTCGAACTCGTCAGCCGATTTGATGGCGCGATCGAAGGCGACCCACGCCATGATCTTGGAATAAGTGAAATGCTTGGCCCCACCTCGCATTTCCCAAATACCCTCATCCGGCTCTTTCCAAATTTCCTTGAGATGATCGAGGAGAGCACACTGGATCGCCCATGCTCGCTTGTTCTCCGGGAGGCCACCTCGGCGGGCCTGGTATAAGGCGTCCAACAACTCGCCAAAGACATCAAGCTGGCGCTGGGTGTGGGCCGCATTCCCAATACGCACCGGCTTTGCGTTCTCGTATCCCGACAGCCAAGGCACCTCCCACTCTGTTAGCTTGCGCTCGCCTGTGACGGCGTACATGATCTGCAGCTGGTTCGGGCTTCCCGCCACGGCGCGGATGAGCCAGTCTCGCCAGGCGCGCGCCTCCTCGTAGTAGCCGGCCCCCATAAGGGGGCGGGCCCGGGGAGTGATGATGTGCAAGCTAGATCATTAGGTGCCCGCGCACCGGTATGAACGTTTAGCATCGGCTCGACGATGCGGTGCCGGACGGCCCGGGCTACCCAGAGCGGCATATCTCGGCCCTATTTCCGGCCTGTGCCTGCCTCGCTGCCTATCGTAAACGCCTTGACCGGGAAGCTGCTGGCAGACCGGAGCGGACTACCGCGCATCTCTCGCGGACCGCCTGAGCTACGTCGGCGTCGGTCCACACCGGAGTCATACGGACACTTCCTGCAATTCATCGTTTACGCTTGAGCGCCAGGATGCCATCGCATGGGCATCGACTTCGATCCTCGCAGGCAGGCGGAAGCGGCTATGAAGGAAGCCGCGCAGGCCGACGCATACGAACGGCAGCGCTGGATCGACATCGCGCAGGCCTGACTCGAACTCGCCCGCTTCCGATCCGCTCCGATGGTCCCTCGGAGGAAGGCACCCGCCTACGGCTGTGAAACTACGTTTTGGCTGCAGTTGGCGACTTTGGCCGTCTCCGAGGGCCTTGATGCTCGGTGCAGGCCGATTCCGCGTCAGAAGAAACACGCTGTCGTCGAGATGATACTCGCAAAGCAAGGCCTAAGCCGAAGCAGATGGGGCACTAGGTTGATCATGGCATAAAAGCGCGGGCCTTGCTCCACAGACCGCAAGCATACCGCGCGCCTCGGTTACGCCGCCAATTCTTTGCGAACCGTGGCGGCCGAATTACCTACCTTGTCGACGTCCTTCTGCAACTCGTCCTTCGAGACACCAAGCTGTTTGGTCCAATACTTGACCTCGAAGTCTTCGTGCATGTTGATCTTGCTCCGGTCCCGCTGGTCCCGCTTAGTGAGATTATCGCTCATGTTCCTGTTCCATCGCCCGTAAAAGCCGTTCATCGTGGAGAACCAGCAGATCGTTGATCGTCTTCTCGCAGTCCCTCGGGCCAAGCTCGACATAGCGTGCCAGAATGCCTTGAGCTTGTCTTATCGCCTGGATTATTCGCGGCTCGAAATCGAATGCTCATGCTGCAATACCAAGCGGGACGTCGACTTGGCCGCGCTTCGCCACCCGCCGACGATGGCGATCCACGACCTGGCAAGCCGGCTCCGTTGCAGCAAGTGCGCCAAGGCCGGTCGCCGCCCGGCGGCCACGCTGCTACAATTGGCGCAGCGCCATTTAAGGTTGGCGGACTTCATCCGGCAGAACGAGGCCGCCATCGTCAGGGAGTGGATCGAATTCGCCCGGACACGGTCGCCGGCGAGCGACGGGATGTCGAAACCCGCCCTTCCGGATCATGTCGTCGACATCCTGAAGTTTGTTTCCGCGGATCTCAAGTCCCAGCAGACACCCGCTGAACAGTTCGACAAGGCGCGAGGACATGGAGACAGAACGGACCCTCCGCCAAAAGCGCCGCGGAAATTCATGCCGCGCTGCGTCTCGCGGCGCCTCGGCCAGGCGTTGTCGAACCTCATGTCGAACGCCATCCAATACGGTGACACTTCCAAACCAGTCACTGGGTCGATCGCCGGCCACGATCCGGCGTTCGTGGAGATCAGCGTCCACAATTCCGGCTCGCCGATTCCTCCCGACGTCCAAAAGACCATCTTCGAGTCGCGCGGCCAGGTGGAGGGCCCGGAAGGCACCCGCATCTAGGATTGGGACTGTACATTTTGAGCCTGATCGCGGAGGCGCACGGCGGCACGATCGCCGTGACTTCGATTGAAGTCGCCGGGACGACCTTCACCTTTCGGCTCCCAAGAACCTGACATCGCATATCCGACTGTCGGGGCCCGGATCGAGGAACGATTTCCTCCGGCCTTTCTTGCCAGTCACAGACATCCGCCCACTTCGGTTCGGCACGAGGTGTCTGATTGCGCCCTGTTGCCAAGGAAAGACATGCCTGACCAACCAATCAACGGCCGCGAACCCGATTTCTCGGAAGACGACCTGCAGCGCGAGCAGTTGGGGCCTCGCGGCGTGCCCGGCAAGGAAAGCCCGACGAAGATGACCCCGCAGCAGGAAAAGAACATGCCGAAAGACGTCGATCCAGGCCATACCGCCTAGCTCTCCAGTGCCGGAGATACCGGCACCGACGCGAAGCCGTCGGCTCGATCGGGCGGCTACTTCGCGAGGGCTGAATCCGCGAAGCAGGCCAGCAGCGTTGCCGGCCCGGGGCGGACTTCGACGCATCCGGCTTGCCGCAGCGATGCTTCGGTAAACCCGCCGCAGAGCACGCCGATCGTCCGGATGCCGGCCTTGCCCGCTGCCTCGGCGTCGTAGGGTGTGTCGCCGATCGCCACGGCATCTGCGCCTCCGATGCCGAGCTTGCCCAGAGCGACCTCGAAGATGTCGGGTGCCGGCTTGGATTCCTTTACGTCGTCCGAACTGGTCGTGACGTCGACCAGGTCCGCGATGCCGGCGATATCAAGGTACTTCGCGAGCTCATCCTTCTTGGCGGAGGACGCGACGGCGATCCGGCGCCCGGCATCGTGTACGCGCCGCAGCAGGTCCGGGACCGCGGAGAAGGGACGCACCAGCGGCAGATATTCGCTCTTGAAGCGCTTGCCGCGCCATTCCTCCATCTGCCTGCCGTGGTCGCGCTGCGCGTCGGCCGTGAGGAAGTGCGGAATCAGCTTGTCGCCGCCCTTGCCGATCTGGCTCCGCGCCTGCTCGAAGCTGACGTCGTGACCGAACTTCACCATGGCTTCGTGCCAGGCGAGCGCGTGGAGATCGACCGAGTCGAGAAGGGTTCCGTCCACGTCGAAGATGGCGGCTTTGAGCATTCAGGATCCTCCGGGGCCGGACCGCCCTGTCTTCGCATACCAGTCGGCGTAGGTCGTGTTCTTCACCATGTGGCGGTTGAGGTCGGGCGAACCATCGTCCCACCAGACGGGGCCTCGCTCACCGAGCGCTCTCTTGGCATCGTCCACGGCACGATGGGCCGCCGCCTCGGCCTTCGGATCTTCCTGCGCCTTGGCGTCCCGGACAGCCCGCCTGGCCGTCATGAGCCGCTTCGTCAGCTTCGATCGTTCGTCCTCGCCGATGCCGGGGTTGGACATCCGCCAAAGCCGGCCGCGAACGACGAAGTAGCGGCCGTCCGGTGTCACCGGATGCTTCACGCCGACTTCCGCGGGGCCGCTCCGGCCGGCTTCTTCGCAGCCGCTTCCTTCGCGGGCTTCTTGCCGGCGATCGGCATCAGCATTTCCTTCTGGCCGGCCGCCGCCTTCTTCGACTTCTTGGCCGGCTTCTTCTGGGCCTTGGTGTCCGCCGCGGCACCGCCGACGCTCTTGCGCAGCGCGTCCATCAGGTCGACGACGTTCTCGCCGCGCGGGCGCTCCTTCGGGGTGATTGGCTTGCCGGCCCGCTTCTGGTTGATGAGCTCGACAAGGGCGGTTTCGTACTGGTCCTCGAACTTGTCCGGTTCGAAATTGCCGGCCTTCTGCTCGACGATGTGTCTCGCCAGATCGAGCATATCCTTGGTGACCTTGACGTCATCGATCTCGTCGAAATACTCCTTCGGATCGCGGACTTCATAGGGGTAGCGCAGCAGCGTCCCCATCAGGCCCTTGTCCAGTGGCTCCAGCGCGATGATGTGCTCACGGTTCGTCAGCACCACGCGGCCGATCGCGACCTTGTCCATCTCGTGGATGGTTTCGCGGATCACCGCGAAGGCGTCGTGACCGACCTTGCCGTCCGGACGGAGGTAGCAGGGACGGATTAGATAGCGCGGGTCGATGTCGGTCTTGTCGACGAACTCGTCGATCTCGATGGTACGCGTCGATTCCAGGGCGACGTTCTCGAGTTCTTCCTTCGTGACTTCGATGAAGGTGTCCGTGTCGACCTTGTAGCCCTTCACGATGTCCTCGGTGGCAACCTCGTCGCCGGTGTCGGCATCGACCTTGAGGTACTTGATCCGGTGGCCGGTCGCCCGGTTCAGCTGGTTGAACGAGATCTTCTCAGATTCGGACGTGGCCGGATAAAGGGCCACCGGGCAAGTGACGAGGGATAGTCGAAGGAAGCCTTTCCAGTTGGCGCGGGGGGCCATGAACGCGGTACTCCGGGTGACGGTGCTGGATTCAAGACGAACGGGGCCTGCCGGTTCCGACATGCGTCGCGCCGACCAACAGGAAAATTGGTCAGCCGCCCGCAGCGCGCCCGGGTGCGTCCGAAAACGTCGTGAATCGCCTGTTTTTCGGGTACCTCGTGGAGGTTTTGGTCGGTATTGTCGGGCCGATGAATGTGCTGCCGCAGCCCCTCCGAGATGCAACGTTTTGGACGCGGCGGACTTGGCCGCGATGGCCGACGCACTGGGCCGGTCGGGGACTACCGCGTTCTGCGGCGCCTGGTCGCGAGACCGACGTACACCCCCGGCCAACGGGCAGGAGGTCAAGACCGGCGTCCTGCTCGACACCGAAACGACCGGCCTCGATCACCGCAAGGACG
>Ga0209677_100806_pt1 | contig 15678 bp, 10 predicted proteins | sample AraplaCvi_mCL_r2_2_FD_184285 | JGI IMG/M metagenome (GOLD analysis project Ga0209677, IMG submission 184285) | Arabidopsis root microbial communities from North Carolina, USA - plate scrape CL_Cvi_mCL_r2 (SPAdes) (version 2) | ecosystem: Host-associated > Plants > Roots > Endosphere | place: USA... | reverse complement strand
CGTGTACCTGCTGCAGGAAGCCGCCAGCCAGCCGCTGACCGTCAACCTGCTCGGCTCGGGCACCATCCTGCGCGAGTCGATGGCCGCCAAGGAGCTGCTGGAAGCCGAGTGGGGCGTAGGCGCCAACGTGTGGAGCTGCCCGAGCTTCAACGAGCTGGCCCGCGACGGCCAGGCCGCCGAGCGCCACAACCTGCTGCATCCGACCGAAGCCCCGCGCAAGTCCTTCGTCGAGCAGCAGCTCGGTTCGGTGGACGGCCCGGTGGTGGCGTCGACCGACTACATCAAGAGCTACGCCGAGCAGATCCGCGCCTTCATCCCGCGCGGCCGCTCGTACAAGGTGCTGGGCACCGACGGCTACGGCCGCTCCGACTTCCGCAGCAAGCTGCGCGAGCACTTCGAGATCAACCGCCACTACATCGTCGTGGCGTCGCTCAAGGCGCTGGCCGACGAAGGCCGGCTGCCGCTGGCCAAGGTGGCCGAGGCGATCAAGAAGTACGGCATCGATGCCGACAAGACCAACCCGCTGTACGCCTGAAGCCGGAGACACCCCATGGCATTGGTTGAAGTCAAAGTCCCCGATATCGGCGACTTCAAGGACGTCGCGATCATCGAGCTGCTGGTCAAGCCCGGCGATGCCGTCAAGGCCGAGCAGAGCCTGCTCACCGTCGAGAGCGACAAGGCCTCGATGGAGATCCCGTCATCCGCGGCGGGCGTCGTCAAGGAGCTCAAGGTCGCGATGGGCGACAAGATCAACGAGGGCACGGTGATCCTGGTGCTGGAGACGGGCGCCGCCGCGGCCCCCGCGCCGGCCGCGGCGCCCGCGCAAGCGGCCGTGCCGGCCCCCGCGCCCGCGCCCGCGCAAGCCCCGGCGCCCGTGCCCGCGCAAGCCGTGCCCGCGCAAGCCGCGCCCGCGCCCGCGCCGGCCGCGTCCGGTGGCACCGTGGAGGTCGAGGTGCCCGACATCGGTGACTTCGCCGACGTCGGCGTCATCGAGATCCTGGTCAAGGTCGGCGACACGGTCAAGGTCGAGCAGAGCCTGATCACCGTCGAGAGCGACAAGGCCTCGATGGAGATCCCGTCCTCGCATGCCGGCGTCATCAAGGCGCTCCAGGTGAAGGTGGGCGATCGCGTGTCCAAGGGTTCGGTGGTCGCGACGATCGAGGCCACGGGCGGCGCCGCCCCCGCGGCCGCCGCGCCGGCCGCTTCGGTCGCCTCGCCCAAGCCCGCGCCCGCCGAAGAGGCCGCCGACTCGGGCACCAGCGCCGCCGCCGAGATCCAGGATCCGCGCTCCGTCGAGCGTCCGCGCCCGGCCGCGGCCGTGCCCGCGCATGATCCGACCAGGGCGCCGCTGAACCTGCCGCACGCGTCGCCGTCCATCCGCCGCATCGCGCGCGAGCTGGGCGTGCCGCTGGAGGAGGTCAAGGGCTCGGGCCCGCACGGCCGCATCACGCAGCCCGACCTCGAGGGCTTCGTCAAGTCGGTGATGGCCGGCGCCGTGCAGACCAAGGCGCAGGCCGCCAAGGCCCCGGCCGCCGCTGCAGGCGGTGGTTCGCTGCCGGGCCTGCTGCCGTGGCCGGTGGTCGACTTCGCCAAGTTCGGCGCGGTCGAACGCAAGGACCTGTCGCGCATCAAGAAGATCTCGGGTGCGAACCTGCATCGCAACTGGGTCATGATCCCGCATGTCACCAACCACGACGACGCGGACATCACCGAGCTCGAGGCGTTCCGCGTCACGCTGAACAAGGAATACGAGAAGGCCGGCGTCAAGGTCACCATGCTCGCGTTCCTGATCAAGGCCGTCGTCGCCGCGCTCAGGAAGTTCCCCGAGTTCAACGCCTCGCTCGATGGCGACGCGCTGGTGCTCAAGAAGTACTTCCACATCGGCTTTGCGGCCGATACGCCCAACGGCCTGATGGTGCCCGTGATCCGCGACGCGGACCAGAAGGGCATCGTGCAGATCGCCAAGGAGATGAACGAGCTGGCGGCCAAGGCGCGCGACGGCAAGCTGGGCCCGGCCGACATGACCGGCGGCTGCTTCTCGATCAGCTCGCTGGGCGGCATCGGCGGCACCTACTTCACGCCGATCATCAACGCGCCGGAAGTCGCGATCCTGGGCGTCTGCAAGAGCGCCACCAAGCCGGTGTGGGACGGCAAGGCCTTCGTGCCGCGCCTCGTCCTGCCGCTGTCGCTGTCGTGGGACCACCGCGTCATCGACGGCGCGTCGGCGGCCCGTTTCAACACCTACCTCGGCCAGGTCCTCGCGGACTTCCGCCGGGTGATGCTGTAGCCCCCACGCTCCTCCCGTCGCTGCCCCCCCGAGGGGGAGCTCGGGTCGGCTCGGGTGCGACCCTCGCGTCCCGAGAGCTTGAATTGATTTGCGCCTTCGGCGAGGCTTTCTGACAAGCGCGCCGAGGTGGAAGGATGAAGACATGGCAACGATCGAGATCAAGGTCCCGGACATCGGCGACTTCAAGGACGTCGGCGTCATCGAGGTGCTGGTCAAGCCCGGCGACACCGTCAAGGTGGAGCAGAGCCTGATCACCGTCGAGAGCGACAAGGCGTCGATGGAGATTCCGTCGTCGGCGGCCGGCGTGGTCAAGGAACTGCGCGTCAAGGTGGGCGACGTCGTCAACATGGGCTCGGTGGTGCTGACGCTGGAGGCGGCCGAAGGCGCCGCCGTCGCGAGCGCGCCGGCGCCCGCACCGGCGAACGCGCCGACGCCTGCGCCCGCGAGCGCGAGCGCGAGCGCGTCAGGCTCGCGCGGCGACTCACAAGCGCCCGCCCCCGCGCCCGTGGCGGCCGGGCCCGCCCCGGTGGCGTCCACGTACGGCGGCGGCGCCGATGTCGAGTGCGACCTCGTCGTGCTGGGCGGCGGCCCCGGCGGCTACTCGGCGGCGTTCCGCGCGGCCGACCTGGGGATGAAGGTGGTGCTCGTCGAGCGCTACGCGACGCTGGGCGGCGTGTGCCTGAACGTCGGCTGCATCCCGTCCAAGGCGCTGCTGCACGTGGCCGCGGTGATGGACGAGGTGAACCACTTCGCCGACCTGGGCGTGTCGTACGGCGCGCCGCAGATCGACATCGCCAAGCTGCGCACGCACAAGGGCAAGGTCGTGGGCAAGCTCACGGGCGGCCTCGCGGCGATGGCCAAGATGCGCAAGGTCACGGTGATCCGCGGCTACGGCAACTTCATCGATCCGTTCCACGTGAAGGTCGACGAGACCAGCGGCGACGCGCAGCAACGGACGGGCAACGCCAAGACGATCAAGTTCAAGCAGGCCATCATCGCCGCCGGCTCGCAGGCCGTGCGCCTGCCTTTCTTCCCGGACGATCCGCGCATCGTCGATTCGACGGGCGCGCTCGAGCTTCGCGGCACGCCCAAGAAGATGCTGATCGTCGGCGGCGGCATCATCGGCCTGGAGATGGGCACGGTGTACTCCACGCTGGGCGCACGCCTGGACGTGGTCGAGATGCTGGACGGCCTGATGCAGGGCGCGGACCGCGACCTGGTCAAGGTCTGGCAGAAGATGAATGCCAAGCGCTTCGACAACATCCTGCTCAAGACCAAGACGGTCGGTGCCGAGGCCACGTCGGACGGCATCAAGGTCAGGTTCGAAGGCGAGGGCGGGGCGCGCGAGGAGATGTACGACCTCGTGCTGCAGGCGGTGGGCCGCACGCCCAACGGCAAGAAGATCGGCGCGGAGCACGCCGGGGTGATCGTCGGCGACCGCGGCTTCATCCCGGTGGACGTGCAGATGCGCACCAACGTGCCGCACATCTTCGCGATCGGCGACATCGTGGGCCAGCCGATGCTGGCGCACAAGGCGGTGCACGAGGGGCACGTGGCGGCGGAAGTGGCGGCGGGCGACGCGCATGCGCGCTTCGACGCTCGCGTGATTCCCAGCGTGGCCTACACCGATCCGGAGGTGGCCTGGGTGGGCCTGACCGAGGACCAGGCCAAGGCCCAGGGCATCGCGGTCAAGAAGGGCCTGTTCCCGTGGTCGGCATCGGGACGCGCGATCGCCAACGGGCGCGACGAAGGGCAGACCAAGCTGCTGTTCGACGCGACGACGCACCAGATCGTCGGCGGCGGCATCGTCGGCATGAACGCGGGCGACATGATCGGCGAGGTGGCGCTGGCCATCGAGATGGGGGCCAACGAGGTCGACATCGGGCGGACGATCCATCCGCATCCGACGTTGGGCGAATCGATCGGTCTCGCGGCCGAAGTGGCGCATGGCAGTTGCACGGATCTGCCGCCGCAACGTCGATAGGACGTGATCGGAAGGGGCGCTTCGCAGGCGCCCCTTTTCCATTGCTGCGCGCAGCAATTCCAGTCAGGACGCCAGAGACTCCAGACGCGATGATCCACCCATGGAATCGCTGGAAGCCATCCTCGGCTGGATCGAGAACAACCTGCATCAGGGCCTGACCCTCGAGCAGGTCGCCACCCAGGCGCACCTGTCGCCGTATCATTTCTCACGCCTGTTCACGGCACGGATGAGCCGCAGCGTCATGGCCCACGTGCGGACAAGACGTCTCGTCGGCGCCGCCAGGAGATTGAGCCTGGAGCCCGGTGCGAAGCTCGTCGAGTTGGCGTTCGACAGCGGTTTCGAGTCGCAGGAGGCGTTCACGCGGGCGTTCAAGCGCGTGTTCGGCGTCTCGCCCGGGCGATTCCGCCGTGGATTCGCCGTTGAACCCGTCGAAGGACAAAGCCCCATGACCGACTCTTCAGATCGCCCCGCCGCCGTCGTGCGGCTGCCCGAACTCGTGGCGTTGCCGGCCTTTCGCGTCGCCGGCCCGTCGAGGATGTTCGACCAGGGCAGCAAGCACGAGATCCCGAAACTCTGGCCGCGTCTCATCGGCGCCTTGCCGTTCGAAGGGCAGACCCAGAGCTGGGCGACGTATGGCGTCGTCGAGGAAGTGGACAGGGCCGAAGGCAGCTTCCGGTACCTGGCCGGCGTCGGGGTCGAGCCCGACTGCGTGCCGCCGTCAGGCTTTGAGACCCTGGACATCCCGGCCGCGACCTACCTCGTGTTCCGCATCACGCTCGACGGTTCGGCGCTGCATCCCCAGGTCAAGCGGGCGATGGCGCGCATCTGGGGCGAGCTCGTGCCCGCCAGCGGCCGCACGCTCGCGGGCGGGCCCGACTTCGAGTTGTACGACGGGCGCTTCGATCCGATGAAGGCCGGGTCCGTGATCGACTTCCACGTCCCCGTGCAGGCCTGACTCAGTTGCTGGGCTTGGGCGGCAGCGTCGCCGGGCCGGCGGCGGTGGCCGGCATCGATTCGGGGTTGACCTCGACCGTGCCGGGCTTGCCCGGGACGACCGTCGTGGTCGTCTTGAGGTCGCCCCCGGCGGCCACGCTGCCCGAGACCGTCGTGTCCACGCCCGCGGCGCGCTTGAGGCAATCGGTCTTGTCGTCGCCGGAGAGGGCTTCGCAGCGCTTGCGCTCGTTGGCGGCGACCTGGCCGGCCGACGGCGTCTTCAGGTCGTGCGCGCGCGACGCCTGCAGCGCGGCGCCGGCTTCCTTCAGGCAGGTCTTCTGGCCTTCGGCGGTCTTGCCGGCCAGGCAATTGGCGCGATCCTGCTCGTAGCGCTGCTCGGCCGCGTTCGGCGTGGCGGAGATCGCGCCCACCGAGAACGTGGAGAACACCGCGACCACGGTGGCGGCGACGGCGAGCATCTCGGGGGCCTTCTGGAACTTCATGTCGGGACTCCTCTTGTCTGGAACTCCCGAACATCTGGCATTTGGCGTGCCTGCCAAATGTGACCCTTGCTACCAATTGCAGCGCCTCTTGCGGCTCAGCGGACGGTGCCCTCGGCGACGATCTTCCACTGCGACGCATCGCGTTCCCAGTACTGCCGCAGGGTCGTCTCGCGGCGCGTGCGGGCGCCGCGTTCGTTGAAGGTGACGACCATCGTCTCCTTGGTGTCTGACCACGTCATCACGCTGAGGTTGTCGAACACGATCGGGTCCTTGGGCGGCACCGGCGGCGGCGGCGGCACCTGGCGCTTGCCGTGCACCATCACGACCGTGGGCTGCGGCGGGGGCACCGGCGGGGCGGCCGGCACCTGCGGCGCGACGCCCGGGGCGTAGAACGCGTCCAGCGCCGGGCGGTCCTCGGCGGCGCGCACGCTCTGCCAATGGTTGACCGCGTCGAGGATCTCGGCCTTGTGCAGGCGGGTCGCATCGTCGCTCACCCAGTGGATGTTGCGCGTGATGATGACCGGAGTGTCGTGGATGGGCACGGTGTTCATCAGCATCACGAGCTCGTCGTTGGCGAGCGTGACGCAGCCGTCCGAATCCTTGGGCGGACGCGAGTACGTGTTGAACGGCACGCCGTGCACGTAGATGCCCGAGCCGGTGCGGCCGTGCAGCTGGTCGAACAGGTTGGGGTAGTTCAGCTGCATGGCGCCCGCGCCGAAGGCCTCGCCCAGCGAGCCCTGGCCCACGCGGTCGGACACGAAGTACACGCCCAGCGGCGTGCGCTGGTCGCCTTCGGTACTCTTGTCGACGCCTTGCTTGCCCACCGACACGTAATGGTCGCTGACCAGCTTCATGCCCTGTGGCCCGTTCTCGAACAGGTACAGGCGCGAGCGCGTGGTGTCGACGGCGATCGCGTGGTGGATCGCCTTGGGAAGCATGATGAATTCGGCGGGCACCTGGCCCGTGGGCGGGCGCTCCTGCAGCGCGTGCAGGCGCTGCAACGCCTCCTCGCGCAGCTCGCCCAGTTCGGCGGACACGGCGGGGTTGGCGGCTGACGCCGCGCCGGCGGCGCCGAAGCCCGCGGTGTTGCCCATGCGCGCGGACAGCAGGTCGGCGTACACCAGCTGCGCCAGCCGGAACCCGGGCACGTCGTGGACGAGCGCGGCCGCGGCGTCGAGCGCGACATCGGTGCGTTGCTGTCCGATGGCCTGGTAGATGCCGATCAGCCGGCTCTCGGGCGAGCCCTTGAACGCGCCGGCGAACGGCGCGCCGGGCGGCAGCGCGCGGCGCGCGGGCGACGCGGCGGCCAGCAGCGAGCGCGTGGGCGGCGGCGGGAAATCGTCGGCCAGCGCGATGCTGGCGCCGATGGCCGCGCGAACCTCGCTGGCCTGCGGCGTCGCGTGCAACGACGGAATGCCGTGCAGCTCGGTACTGGCCAGCAGGCCCGCGCCGGCCACGACCAGGGAACCGAGGGCGACCGCCGTGCGAGGCCAGCGAGGCCGCCGCGGCGCCTTCGTCGACGCGAGGGGGGCGTCGTCTGCCATCGTCATCCGCCGACGGATTCCTGCTTGATCAGCCACTTGCCCGACGAGGTGCGCACCAGCTCGAGCGTCTTGCGGCCGGAGGTGCTGAGCGTGTCGGACTCGTAGGTCTGCTTGAAGCGCGCCTGGGCCTTGTCGCCGTTGACGCTGACCTGCAGGTCGGAGATCTGTACCGCGATGTGCTTGCGCGGCACGATGCGCGCCTTGCGGTCGTCTTCCCAGGCCTTGTGCGACTTGCCGCCCGGGGCGTAGTCGGGCGTGTAGGCGCCGACGTAGGCGCCCATGTCGCGATGGCTCCACGCCGACGCCCAGGCGTGCACGGCGGCGCTGACGTCGGAGACGGCGTCGGCAGAGGCGGCTGCGGGGGCGGGCGCCGGAGCGGGCGCCTGCGCCGTGGCGGGTGCTGGCGCGGGCTTGGCGACCGGGGTCGGCGCGGGCGCGGGCAGCGGCGCGGGGGCCGGCGGCTTGGGAGCGGGCACCGGCGCGGCCACCGGCGGCGGCACGGGCGCGGGCTTGGGTGCCGCCACCGGAGCGGGCGCGGGCGCCGGCGGCGTGGCCGCGGCCACCTGCACCGGCTTGGTCGCCGGAGTAGGCGTGGGCGCGGCCGTGGCCACGGCGGTGGGGGCCGAGGCCTGTCCCGGGTTGGCGATCAGCTCGCGCAGCAGCACGAGCTTGGGCGGCACGGTGGTGTCGGACTTGTCCAGCTGGAGCGCCTTGGAGTAGGCCTGGCTGGCCAGCTGCGCGTACACGTCGCCCAGGTTCTGGTACGCGGTGGCGTATTGCGGATTGGTGCGGATGGCGGCGACCAGCGCGGCGCGCGCCTTGTCGTAGTCGCCCTGCGAGCCGTAGAGCACCGCCAGGTTGTTGTACGGCGCCGGCATCTCGGGGTGGTCCTCGACCAGCTTCTGGAACACCTGCAGCGCCTCGGCCTTGCGGTCGAGCATGGACAGCGTGACGCCGCGACGAAAGCGCATCGCGGGGTCCTTCGGGTTCTTCACGAGCGCGTCGTCGATGAGCTTGAGGGCCTGCGTGCTCTGGCCGCTCTTGATGAGGCGCTGGATCTCGAGGGCCTCGGGCGAGGGCGTCGCGGCCGGCGCGGGCACGGAGGCCGGCGCGGCCTGGGCGAAGGCGGCGCCCGCCAGGCCGGATGCCAGGGTGAGGGCGGCGACCGCACGGGACAGCGAATGCAGCGACGTCATCGAGGAGCGGGAAACGCGCATGGTGGTCTTGTTTTGTGTTTTGGCGAGAGGAAGGCGGACGCACGAACGACTGCGCGTGAGTCTATCGAAAATAGGGGCCGGCTTCGTTTGGAAGTGCAATAAAAAGGGGCGCCTATCGCGCCCCCGAGACGGTGTGGTGCGGGTTATCAGCGGTTGCTTTCCCCGACGATCTTCCATTCGCTGCCCACGCGGTCCCACGTGAGCGTCTTGTGCATCGTGTCCTTGAAATTCACGGACGTGTAGGCCTGGTCGAAGCTCGTCTCCACGCGCGTGTCGCTGAGCGTGCGCGTCTGCACGTTGCTCAGCACGACCGTGACCTTGCCCGGCTTGCCCACCAGGCGATGGCGCGCATCGATCCATGCGCTCTTGCTGCCCTTGGACGGCTTGAAGTCGAGGCTGTAGAAGCCCAGGTACTGCTCGACGTCGTGGCTCATCCACGCCGCGGCCCAGTCGTTCAGGCGCTGGACGGCGATCGTGGCCGACTGGGCGGGCGTGACGGCGGCCGGCGCGGGCACCGGCGTCACGTTGCGCAGGGTCGGCGCCGGGACGGTGGCCACCGGTTGCGCGACCGGACGCAGCGTCGCCGGCGCGCGCTCGGCGGCGATCCTGTCGGCGCGCTGGTCGAGCTGCGCGAAGGTGGCGCCGCCGACGTCGATGGCCTCGAGCGGGCAGCGCGACGACGCGTCGCCGTCGATGCCCCAGCCCTGCGCCTCGGGCGCGAGCTCCGGCGACTCGGGCTTCTTCAGGCCCAGGCTGGCCACGAGCGTGCCCATGCCCGCGTACGTGCGCACGATGGCGGTCGCGAGGTCTTCCTCGGCCAGCACGTACGAGCGCTTGGCCGTGTAGAGCTCGTTCTCGGAGTTCAGCAGGTCCAGCAGGCTGCGCTGGCCGATGTCGAACTGCTGGCGGTAGGCGTCGCGCGCCTTCTGGATCGACACCACGTTGCGGTCGAGGTAGCCCAGTTGCTCGTTGAGCTTCCTGACGTCGTTGAACGCGATGGACGCGGTCTGGCGCGCGTCGACGCAGGCCTTGTCGCGCAGGTTCTCGGCCTGGGTGAGAAGGTTGGCGTACTGGCGCTCGCGGGCGGAATCGCTGCCGCCGTTGAACAGGTTCCAGGTGACGGCGATCTCGGCCGTGGCGTCGCGCTTCTCGTACAGCACGCCGTCCAGGTTGTGGCCGACCGCCCCGCGCACGCGGGCCTCGACCTTGGGCTGGAACGGGCTCTTCATGCCGGCGGCGGCCGAGCGCGCGGCGCGCAGGCCTTCGATCGCGCCGGCGACGGCCGGGCTCTGCAGCGCGGCCTGGCGCATGGCCTCCTGCTCGGTGGCCGGCAGCGGCTTGACCATCGACACCGCGCTGACGTTGTCCGCCGGCGGCACCGAGCCGACGAGGCGCACGTAGCGCTCGGTGACGTCGTGCAGGTTGGCGCGCTCGGTCACCAGGTTGGATTCGGCCAGCGCCACGCGGGCGACCACCTGCTCGAGGTCGACCCCGCGGCCGACGCCGGCGTTCACGCGCGACTGCACCTGGTTGAACGAGACCTTGTGCTGGATGTAGTTGTCCTCGGCCAGCGCCACCAGCTTGCGGTAGCGCACGACGTCGTAGTAGGCCTTGGCGGCCTCCATGCCGAACTGTTCGGTGGCGTCGACGAACTCGAAGTAGCGTTGCAGCTTGGTGTGGCTCAGGCGCTCGACTTCGTGATGGGTGGCCAGGCCATCCCACAGCAGCTGCGACAGCTCCAGGCGCACGCCGCCTTCGTAGAAACGCGGGTCGCGTGGCGCGCCGGCCGTGTTCTCGTAGGTGCGCTTGCCGCCGTTGGCGCTGGCGTCCAGGTGCGGCCGCCAGTTGCCCGCGGCGACGTCAATCTGGTCGTTGGACGCACGAAATGCGTTGAACCTGGCGGCAACTTCCGGATTACCTTCGATCGCCTTTTGCACGGACTGGGCCACCGGGGAGGTGGTTTGCGCCATCGCGGCGCTGCTGGCCAGCGCGAGCAGGCCGAAACGGATGAACGTTTTCATGTGGAAAAAGGCTGTCCCGTCGAAGATGTAGTCAGTTGTTGCTATGGTACTGGGCAGGCCTCGCGCGAATGCATGCGGTCGCAGGGATGCCTGCATTCATTCGCGGCAACCATCGATTGTGCCGCGCATTTGTCGCGTGCCGCCGACGTCGCCCGGCACTTGTGCCTACAGTACGAGCGGACCCTGCCGATAGATTCGAGTGCACCTCGACGCCTGCCGCCCTGCCTTGCCCGGCGTGAATTTTTCACGCGAGCTCGACGCCGCCCTGCGTGCAGCGACGGCCTGGGGGCGCGCCGCATTGCTGCGCATCCTTGCGTCGCTGGCGCTGGTGGCACTGTCGGTGCACGCGGTCGACGCCGAGCGCATCGTCAAGTCCGCGCAGAAGTATGGTCCGGCCGCGGTCGCCAATGCGAAGGCCCTGCAACAGGTCATCGCGGGCATCAACGGCCGGGACGACCTGGCCAAGCTCAAGGCCGTCAACGACTTCTACAACCAGCGCCTCGCCTATGTCGAGGACATCGACAACTGGGGCGTGCAGGACTACTGGGCGAGCCCGCTCGAATCGCTGGGCAAGGGCGCGGGCGACTGCGAGGACTACGCCATCGGCAAGTACTTCACGCTGACGTCGCTGGGCCTGTCGCACGCCAAGCTGCGCATGGTCTACGTGCGGGCCAGCATCGCCGGCGCGCCCAACGGCTACGTGGCACACATGGTGCTCGCTTATTACCCGACGCCTGATGCCGAGCCGCTGGTGCTGGACAACCTGCAGCCCGGCATCCATCCTGCAGGCGAGCGGCCGGACCTGCTGCCCGTGTTCAGCTTCAACGCGGAAGGCCTGTGGCAGGGTGTTGGTAGCATCCGTGCCAACGGCGATCCGCTGACGCGATTGTCCAAGTGGCGCGAGGCGCTCACCCGCGCGCGCCAGGATGGTTTCCAATGACAGCCCGGCTCGATCCGGGCGGCACCCGATCCGCAGGGATGGGCCAAGAGGAGAGCGCATGTCGCTGATTCGCCAGGTGTGGTTGCTGTTGTCGGTGACGCTGGTGCTGGCGTTCGCGGGCGCCATCGGCGTGTCCGTGCACTCGGCGCGGCACTACCTGCAGGCGCAGCTCAACATCAAGAACAACGACACGGCGCAGTCGCTGGCGTTGGCGCTGGGGCAGCACAAGGGCGAGCCCGAGGCGATGGAACTGGTCATCGCCAGCCAGTTCGACACCGGCTTCTACGAACGTATCCGCCTCGTCGCCCCGGGCCCGGGCGGCAAGACGCTGATCGACAAGCAGAGCGACGCCAGGCCGCAGCACGCGCCGGCGTGGTTCGTGGCCCTGCTGGGGCTCGCGCCGGTCGACGGCGTCGCGCAGGTGAGCGACGGGTGGCGCCAGATCGGCCGCCTCGAGGTGCGCAGCCAGTCGGCCTTCGCCGACGACGAGCTGTGGCAGAGCACGCTCGACACCGTGGGCGTCCTGTTCGTGCTGGTGATCGGCGCGGGCATCTTCTCGACCGTCGGCGTCAACCGCATCCGGGTGCCGTTGCTGCGCACCGTCGACCAGGCCAAGGCCATCACGGAGCGGCGCTTCGTCACCGTCGACGAGCCCGACATGCCCGAGCTGCGCAACGTCACCCGCGCGATGAACGCGATGGTGGGGCGCGTCAAGTCGATGTTCGACGAGCAGGCCGGGCAGGTCGAGCTGCTGCGCCGCCAGGCCCATTGCGATCCGCTGACGGGGCTGTCCAACCGCGCGCACTTCCTGGGCCGCCTGAAGGGGATGCTCGATGCCGAGGACGGCGCCGCCAGCGGCGCGCTCGTGATGGTGCGGCTGGTCGAACTGCAGTCGCTCAATCGCACGCTGGGCCGCTCGGCCACCGACCGCCTTCTGCAGGACGCGGCGTCCGCCATGGTGGAGTCGTCGCGACGACTGTCCGCGGCGGAGGTCGGGCGCCTGAATGGCAGCGATTTCGCACTCGCGCTGCCCGATGTCGCGTCGGCCAGGGAATCGGCCCAGGACGTGGCGGCGCGCCTGCGCAGCCTGATGCGCGTGCACGACGGCGGCGCGCACATGGTCGTGGGCGCGGTGCGCTGGACGCACGGCGCGCCGATGTCGACGCTGCTCGCCGCGGCCGACCAGGCGCTCGCGCGCGCCGAGACCCGCGGGCCCTACACTGTGGAGCTGGACGACGCCGGCGACAGCAACGCGCTGGGCGAGGACGCCTGGCGCCACCGCATCCAGACCGCGCTGGCCGAGCGCAGCGCGCAGCTGGTCGATTTCCCGCTGGTTGGCCGCAACGGCGAGCTGGTGCACCACGAGTCGCCGCTGCGCCTGCGCCTGGGCGCCGAGGGCGCGCTGGTGTCGGCCGCGCAGTGGCTGCCGATGGCGCGCCGCGCGCAGCTGACGGCCGACGTCGACCTGCTGGCCATCGAGCTCGCGCTGCAGGCCATCGCGGGCGATTCGCAGCCGCGCTCCATCAACGTGAGCCCGTCTTCGCTGGCCGATTCCGCGTTCTCCACGCGCGTGCACGGCCTGGTGGTGGCCCATCCACAGGCCGCCACGAAACTGTCCCTGGAGCTGGCCGAGGCCGGCGCCGTGCGCCAGCTGCACCTGGTGCGCGAGCTCGCCGAGCAACTGCAGGGCAGCGGCACCCGGATCGGCCTGGAGCACGCGGGGGAACGCCTGGGCGAGACGCGCGGCCTGCTCGAGGCGGGCCTCGATTTCGTCAAGCTCGACGCGAGCCTGCTGCTGGGCCTCGCGACGGACGCGGCGCGCACGCAGCACGTGGCGGGCACCGTGCGCATGCTGCACGGCATCGGCCTGCGGGTGTACGCGGAAGGCGTCACCGACGTGGACGACGCCGCGGCCCTGTGGTCGGTGGGCGTGGACGGCCTCACCGGCCCGGTGGTGCAGGGCCCCAGATCGGCGTGATGCGCGACGAATGACAGCTGGGCCCGCTATGCTGGCGGGCTGACGGACGCCGATCCCGCGACTCGAACGACCTGCAAGGAGCTTTCCCGCTTGAGCGCACGCCCCGGCTGGCGCATCGCCAGCAATCCCGACGACCTCGAAGAAGGACTGTTCGGCCAGGTGCTGCTCTGGGTGTTCGAGCTGCTGCCCTGGCTCGCGGCGCACGACGTGGCGCCCGACTGGCGCATCCGCTCGCTGCTGTACGGCGAGGCCCCCGACCGGCTCGTGCTGCCCGGCGTGTTCGACCTCGCCGACCCGCCGCCCGCGCGCGTGACGCTCACGCGCTCGCTGCTGTGGGCGCGCGTCTGGCACACGCACGTGCTGGGCGGCGACTGGGATGGCGTGCATGCGCTGTGGAGGCGCTTTTTCAAGGTGCCGGCACGCATCGAGGCCCGCGCCGACGCGGTGGGCCTGCCGCCCGGCACGCTGGGCCTGCACTACCGGGGCACCGACAAGAACCGCCAGACGATCGACACCAACGCCGTCGCCGTCGAGGACTTCCTCGCGCTGGCCGCGGCGTTCCTCGGCGAGCATCCGGACGTGCGCAGCATGTTCGTCGCGAGCGACGAGCCCGGCGTGCAGGCCGCCGCCGCGGCCCGCTTCGCGCACCTGGACGTGCGCTCCCTGGGTGACGTGCCGTTCCACAAGGCCGGCACCCCGGCCGACTGGCCGGGCAAGGCCGACCGCGCCCTGCTCGATTGCGTGCTGCTCTCGCGCTGCCGCTACGTGCTCAAGTGCTCGTCGGCGTTGTCCGGCTTCGCCAAGGTGCTCAACCCGGCGCTCGAGTGCTACCGCGTGGCGGCGTGCAAGATGTTCGCCGACATCCCTTACTTTCCCGACGCCTACGTGCCGCGCCTGGTCCTGCGCGACCCGGCGGCGCAGGCGATCCTCGCGCGCCAGTTCGAGGGCGACTGGCTCGACGATGCCGCCGCGGTGGCGCGCTGGTCGACGCCGTTCGTGGCGCGTCCGCGGCACGGGCCGGGGCGGCGCTTGATCAACGCGCTCAAGTACGGCGTGTCGCTCGCGTTGGGGCGGCCGCGCAAGGCCTGAGCGTTTCGCCGCCCACCCCGGCCTCGGGGCGGGGCGACGCGCCTTACTGCCCGTCGGTGATCAGCTTGCCGCGCGCCAGGAGCTCCGTGATCACCTGCGCATCGGTCGCGTTCGCCGCCAGGCCCATCGAGGACCGCAGGTCGACGCCCTGCAGCACGATGGTCTGGTCCTCGTTGGCGGCGGCGTAGCCACTTGCGAAGTCGCCGTGCGAGCTGATGTGGATGATCGTCGAGCCCGACGTGGACGTCGTGTCGAAGTCCAGGTAGTGCGTCAGCGCCGAGGCCTGGGTCGTCGACCCGGCCAGTTCGCCCACCAGCAGGTCGCGCAGGTCGAGGATGTCGCCACCCGAACTCGCCTTGCCGGCGTCAAAGCCGATGATCGTGTCGACCGCCGCGTGGCCTGGCGTCGTGCCTTCCGAGCCCGCGTCGCCCAGGTGCCACTTGAACACGTCGGTGACCGTGCCGGTGCCGGCCGTCATCGTGTCGCTGCCCTGGCCACCGGACAGGGTGTCCGAGCCCGTGCCCCCGACCAGCGAATCGTTGCCCAGCCCGCCATCGAGCAGCGTCGGGCCGCTGCCGGCCCGCAGCGTGTCGTTGCCGGCGCCGCCGATCAGCGTGTCGTGGCCGATGCTGCCGGTCATCGAGTCGTTGCCGTCCAGGCCCCAGTGGATGCTGGAGGCGGCAGCGCTGGCATCCGTCCACGTCATCGTGTCGTTGGCCGCCGTGCCGTAGGTGCCGGAGGAGTCGTCCAGCACGTGCACGGTGACCGTGGTGTTGGCGGTGGCCGTCGAGCCATTGGCCGATTCGGTGGCCGTGGCGTGCACGCCCAGCGTGAAGTCGCCCGCGGTCGGCGAGGTCATCGACAGGTTGCCCAGCGTCCAGCCCGAGACGTCGGCCGTCGTGTTGCCCGCGGTCGCGGTGAACGTGTGGGTGCCGTCGGTCAGCGTCGCGCCGACCGGGATGGCGTCGATCGTGGTCTTGAGCGTCTCCGAGCCGTCGGTGTCGACCACCCCGCTGGCGATCGCGGGCAGGTTCACCGCGTAGCCCTGGATGCCGGTGTTGGCGGCCAGGCCCAGCGTGATGTTGTCCAGCACGCCGCCGAAGCTGTTGGAATCGCCCGCGACGAACTCCAGCTTGCCGGTGCCCGCGGTGGTGGACACGAGCTGCAGGTTCACGTGCGTCA
>Ga0209677_100805_pt1 | contig 15686 bp, 16 predicted proteins | sample AraplaCvi_mCL_r2_2_FD_184285 | JGI IMG/M metagenome (GOLD analysis project Ga0209677, IMG submission 184285) | Arabidopsis root microbial communities from North Carolina, USA - plate scrape CL_Cvi_mCL_r2 (SPAdes) (version 2) | ecosystem: Host-associated > Plants > Roots > Endosphere | place: USA... | reverse complement strand
GATTGAGGACTATATCGAGCAGAACATATCCAGGAACATCACGCTCGAGGAATTGGCCAACATCTGCAACTGTACGCCGGTTCAGTTTGCGCGCAAATTCCATGTCCACTACGGCATGCGGCCGCATGCCTACGTGTTGAACCGCAAGGTGGAACGCGCGTGCCAGCATCTTCGCAAGGATCGCCTGGCGCTAAAGGAAATCGCGTTGCTGAGCGGATTTTCGGATCAGAGCCACCTTAACCGGGTCTTTCGCCGACACATGAACCTCACGCCGGCCGAATATCGCAAGAAATCAGCATAAGCCAGGCCCGAACGAGAGGAAATCGCAGGGACGCGAATACGGCTAGCGACGTTTCTACCGCACCAGTTTCGTACCAGAAACAATCTCAACAAAGCTGCACGAACGCGATCGATTTCAAACGAAAGCCTGGCCGGGTGAAAAGGCTGAACCACTCATGTCCCTTTCGGCGCTAGATCTATCAACTGCTAGGGGTCACTCCACCAAAGGATCAGGCGCCCCAACGCAGCGCCGCGGTGTGCACCGGAGCATCCCATAGGGTCGTCGCTTGACGATCGAGGATGGACACCGTCAGGGATACGCCGGCCATGTCCAGTGATGTGACATAGGATCCCGTCAAGAACCGCGTCACCGCGACTCCGGCGCCGTCCAGAATCCGCTTCGCGCTGTTGACCATCAGGTAGAGCTCGAGCAACGGCGTGGCACCAAAGCCGTTGACGAGAAGCAGCACCTCGCTGCCTCGGCTCGGCGCGAGGTCCTTCAGGATCGCGTCAAGCAATTCGGCGGCGATCGCGTCCGCCGATGCCAGCGGTACGCGGCGCCGACCAGGCTCACCATGGATGCCGACGCCCATTTCCATTTCGTTCTCGGCGAGCGTGAAATTCGGCCGCCCCGCAGCCGGCACCGTGCACGGCGCCAGCGCCACTCCCATCGAGCGGGTGCGCCGATTGATCTCGTCGCCTAGCACCTTCAGCGCGGCCAGAGGCATTCCAGTTTCAGCCGCAGCGCCGACCATCTTTTCCACGATCAGCGTCCCTGCCACGCCACGTCGGCCGGTCGTATATGTCGATGTTTCGACCGCGACATCGTCGTTGGTCAAAACGGTTGCGACCTCGCGTCCGGCCATCTCGGCCGCCATGCTGAAATTCATCACATCGCCTTCGTAGTTCTTGACGATGAAGAGCACGCCGGCGCCTGTATCGACAGCCTCGGCGGCCTCGATCATCTGGTCGGGCGTCGGCGACGTGAAGACCTGACCGGGGCAGGCCGCATCGAGCATGCCGAGACCGACAAAGCCTGCATGCAGCGGCTCATGGCCGGAGCCTCCGCCGGAGATGAGGCCGACCTTGCCCGCCTTCAAATCGCGGCGGCGCAGGAATTTGCGCTCCGGCCCGAGAACGAGAATATCCGTATGCGCAGCGGCGAAACCATCCAGACTTTCTTCGAGGACCGTATCGACGCTGTTGATCAGCTTTTTCATGAACTCCTCCCGCTTCGTTTTTCCGTTTCGTCAACTCCGTCAGCCGACGCTCTCTGCATAACGCGCAAGCCGCGCGGCAAAATCTGCGACAAGCTCGTCGAGCGCACGGTTCTTCTTGTCATCGCCGAGATCGGGCACCGTGACAGTGATGGTGCGGGTATGGGCTTCGCGGTGCGGCGCACGCAACCGTCCGGGATGTGCGCGGCCATAGGCTGCGAGGAACGCCGTGCGCTCGGCGCCCGAGAGATGGCAGACCTCCAGAATGACCGGCAAATGCTTGGCCGGAATCGGGACCAGATAGGCAGGATTGGTGATCTGGGTGACGAACGAGCGGTTCTTGCCCAGTGCCGCGGCTAGTTTCAGCCGGGTCCCCGACGGCCGGTTGTCGAGCACCTTCCGCAGGATGATCTTGTATTCCGCGACATTGCTGTCGCCCGGCGCCGGCGCACTGCTACTTATATCGTTCGTCATTCACGCACCGTCGCGATCGCTGCCTTGAGCCTCGCCACAGCAACCGGCGCCACCGAGAGCGTCCTCAACCCGGTTGCAAGCAGCGGCTTGATCAGGCGTGTCTCGGCTGCGGCATCACCGCACAGCGAAACCTCGACGCCTCTTTTGTTCGCACTCTCGACGGTCCGCGCAATCAGCTCCAGCACCGCCGGGTTGCCGGTATCGTTCAAGTCGGCAACTGCGCCGATATCGCGCGCCGCGGCCATCGTATATTGCGTCAGGTCGTTGGAGCCGATCGAATAGAACGCGGCATCGAAATCCTCGGCGCGCAGCGCTGCGGCGGGCACCTCGACCATGATCCCGAGCGGCGGACGCGCGCTGGCAACGCCCTGTGCCGTGAGTGCTGCGAACTCTGCGTCGAGCATCGCTGCAGCGCGATCGAATTCGGCGGGGATGGCCACCATCGGCAGCATGACCTTCAACGAGCCGTGCACAGCGGCCCGCAACAATGCACGCAACTGCACGCGGAATACATCCGGCTGCCCGAGCGAGAGGCGGATGCCGCGAAGCCCTAGGAACGGATTGCTCTCGCCATCGACCGTCAAACCAAGGATCGGCTTATCGCCGCCGGCATCGAGGGTGCGGATCGTCACCGGCTTTTGCCCAGCCCATTCGAGAATGCGCCGATACGCGGCGTACTGCGTCTCCTCGTCCGGCAGTCCATGCGAGGCCTCGAACAGGAATTCCGTTCGCACCAGCCCGATGCCGTCGCAAATCTTGGGATCGAGGCCGGCGAGGTCTTCCGGCGCGGCAACATTGATGAGAACCCTGATCCGCCGGCCATCGGCCGTCAGTGCCGGATCGAAGCGTCCAGCCTCGGCAGCTGCTCGCGCGACGTTCGCCGCAGCTATGCGCTGCTCAAACACATGCAGCGTCTCCGGTGCAGGATCGAAGATCACCGTGCCGGTGTCGCCATCGACAAGCGCCAATGCCGGCGGCCGCTCGTTCCAATCCAACGGGCCGAGGCCGACGACCATGGGCGCCCCGCGCGCGCGCGCCAGCATCGCAACGTGCGAGGAGGGCGAGCCGGCAGCCAGCGCGATCGCGCCGCCGCCGGTCCAATCAGCGGCAAGAAAGACGGAAGGCGAAATATCGTCACCGGCGACAATCGAGCCGGCGGCGATGGTCGCAACCGCATCCGCGCCGCCGAGATGCGCCAGCACCCGGTCGCGGATGTCGACCAGATCTGCGGCCCGGCCACGGAAATATTCATCGTCCGCGGCGCGATAACCCGCGATCTCGGCATCGAGCGCCGAACGCCAGGCATGATCGGCGGCGACGCCGACCGAAATGGCATCGTAGGCCCCCTCCGCAAGCGCATCATCACCCAGCATCGCGACCTGGAATTCCAGGATTTCCGCTGCCTCGCCCTGAACCGTCCGGATCAATCCGGCGATCTCATCGGTCGCAGCTTCGATCGCCGCTCGCAGTGCGGCAGCCTCCTGCGCGGGATCACCGACCGCCGTCCGTCTTGCAACCACGTTCGTCAGCACGGTGACCGGCCCGATGGCAAGACCCGGTGAAGCTGCACGTCCCGTGAGATGAATTTCAGCCACCGCGTCAGGCCTCACCAAAACCGTCATTCACAAGCGCGAGCATGGCGGCGAGTGCCGCCTCGCCGTCGGCGCCGGTGACACGAAAATGCAGCGTTGCTCCCTTTGGCGCCTTGACCCGCATCACCTTCACAGGACTTTTGGCGTCGGTCCACGGGCCGTCCGGCGCGAGCGCCAGTTCGATCGCCGCGGCAAAGCGCTTCGCAGACTGCGTGAGCTTGACCGAGGGCCGCGCATGCAGGCCGACTTCATTGACAAGAATCGCAGAGGCCGTCAGCGGCGCCATAGTCTCTGTCGCCCGGCTGGCGTTCGCATCATGCATAGAATTCCTCCGCGCTACGCTTGACGGCGGCAAGCGATGAGCCACCCGATGCCTCGGTCGCCGCGATGACGGCGCCCTCGACGACAGGCGCATTGCAAACAACGACCCGCGCGCGTCGATCCTCGGGCAGCATCTCCACCGCCATTTCGGAATTCGTCTCGGCACCGCCGAGATCGACCAGGATGGCAACACCGGCCGGCGACCATGCCGTCTCGATCGCCTCGAGGATTCCGGCAACATTTGTGCCGAGACCACCGTCGACATCGCCGCCCGTCCAAGCGAGCGGCACCGCATGGCCGACCATCTGGCGCACCATGTCGGCCGCACCTTCCGCGATCTTGGACGAATGTGAAACGATGACGATTCCGACATTGCCGGAATTTGGACTGCTCATGAATTTGCCTCGCGTTCGAGTGTGGTGACCGCCGCGCCGATCAGGAGAGACACCGAGCGTGACCCCGGGTCCATATGACCGATGGAGCGCTCACCAAGAAAGGATGCACGGCCGCGGATCGCCAGCATCGGTATGGTTCGGTCGGCCGCTCGCTCGGCCTCCGCCGCGATCGCCTCGGCGTTGCCGCCCTCGGCCAGCACGGCCTGAACCGGCACGAGAACGTCGAGCAGAGTTTTTTGTCCTGCGTCCGAGCGGCCCCGCGCCTTGACGGCATTGATCGCCTTGTCGGTCGCCACGACGAGGTCGGCCCGCACCGGGTTTTCCGGAAGCGCCTTGCCGAGCTCCATAAAGAAGGTGCCGACCAGCGGCCCCGACGCACCACCGACCTTCATCACCAAGGTCGTGCCGATGGTCTTCAGCATCTCGGCGATCGGCTTGTTCGCCAGGCCGGGCAAGGTTGCCAGCACGGCCTCAAAGCCCCGCTTCATGTTCACGCCGTGATCGCCGTCGCCGATCGCCTGGTCGAGACCGGTCAGTTCATCGGCGTGCGCGATGACGGCCTCTGCCATTGCCCGCACCAGTCTTTCTCTCGTCGTCCGATCGAGCGTCATGCCGCGACCCTTTCGCCATCCGCGTCGAACAACAGCGGGTTATTGAGATTGAGCGAGACGATGTCGCCAGCGCCAAGCCCGGCATCAGGGTCCGACAACGTCACGACCGGCTGCCCCGCGAGGTCGAGGTGGAGGTGGCTCTGGTCGCCAAGATGTTCGATCCGCTTGACGGTGGCCGGTACGCCTGTGCCATCCTGCGCAATCGTCAAATGCTCGGTGCGTGCGCCGATGGTCTCGACCCCACAGGGAATGCCGGCAAAGAGATGTGCCGGCAGCAGGTTGATCGCCGGCTGGCCGAGCCGCGCAGCGACATAGGCGTTGATGGGATTTTCGTAGATCTCGCGCGGGGTGCCGATCTGGATCAGCCGCCCCGCCTCGATCACGCCGATGCGGGACGCCATCGTCATCGCCTCGGTCTGGTCGTGGGTGACATAAAGGATCGTCGCGCCGACGTCAGTCTGAATTCTCTTGAGTTCGAGCCGCATTTCACCACGCAGCTTGGCGTCGAGAGACGAGAGCGGCTCATCCATCAGATAGATCGACGGTGCACGCACCAAGGCTCTTCCAATGGCGACACGCTGCATCTGCCCTCCGGACAGCTGCGTTGCCTTGTTATGCAGCTTGGTCTCGATGTGGAGCAGACGCGCCACCTCCTCCACCTTGGTTCTGATGATGGCTTCGGGCTGTCGGCGGCCCGGCGCACGCAAGGCAAAGGCCATGTTCTCGAACACGGTCAGATGAGGGTAAAGTGAATATTGCTGGAACACGAAAGCGACGTCGCGATCGGCAGGCGCCTCGCGGGTCATGTCGCGTCCGCCGATGTGGATCGAGCCGCTGTCCGGCGCCTCCAACCCCGCAATGAGGCGCAAGGTCGTGGTCTTGCCCGCGCCGGTCGGCCCGAGCAGCGCGACAAACTCGCCGTCCTGGATCGTCAGCGACAGATCATTGACCGCCGGCGACTTGTTGAAGCTTTTGCTGACCGCCCTGATTTCGACCTCAGCCATGCGGGCCTCCCTCATGCAATCCTGTGCGGATCGCCCGCCCCGATTGCTTGTCGAAGATCGAGATCGTATCGGCCCGGAAGTCGAGACCGACGTTCTCGCCGGTTCGAAACGGCATGCTGGCCGGCGTGCGCGCCTTGAGGGCGCCGTAGCGCGTGGTCACGGTGATGATCTGTGTCGTACCGAGATACTCGACGCCGTAGACCTCCCCTCGCACCATGCCGCGGTCGCTGAACCGGACATGCTCGGGCCTCACGCCAAGCACGAGATCGCCTTCCGCGAGCGCCTCGCGTGTGACCGGAATGGTGACCTCGCGCTCGCCGAGGCGGATCGCCTGCGTGCCCATTGCCAGGCTGCCGCGGAACGGCAGGAAGTTCATCGGCGGAGAGCCGATGAAGTCGGCGACGAACAGCGACGCCGGGCGGTCGTAGATATCGCGCGGGGACGCCACCTGCTCGACGTGACCCTGGTTCATCACCGCAATCACGTCGGCCATCGCCATGGCTTCGAGCTGATCATGCGTGACATAGACCGTCGTGGCACCGAGACGGTCGTGCAGCGCACGCAGCTCGTCGATCATGTCTTCGCGCATCTCCGTATCAAGCGCGCCGAGCGGCTCGTCCATCAGGAAACATTTCGGCTGCCGCACGATCGCGCGCCCAAGCGCGACGCGCTGCCGGTCGCCGCCCGCAAGTCCGGACACGGAGCGATCGAGCAGGTGGGAGATGCGCAGGATACGCGCGGCCTCGGTCACCCGACGGTTGCGCTCGGCCGCGCCGACGCCCTCGCACTTCAGCGGAAAGCCGATATTGTGCCGCACATTCATGTGCGGATAGAGCGCGAACAGTTGGAACACGAAGGCAATGTCGCGTGCCGAGGCCCGCCGCATCGTCACGTCCTCGCCACCGAGCCGGATGGTGCCGGCCGTGGGCAATTCCAGGCCAGCAATCATCCGCAGCGTCGTCGTCTTGCCGCAGCCGGACGGCCCGAGCAGACAGAGAAACTGGCCGTCCTCCACGGTGAAACTTGCGGATTTGACCGCGTGAAACGTGCCGAAGGATTTATCGAGCGCTTCGACCCTGATCTGTGCCATCGCGCCCTACTCCCTGACCTTGGAGACGATGGTGAACAGCACGGTGCCGAACAGCGTGGTCGCAAATGACCAACTATAGAGCGTCAGGAAAAAGGGTTGCATCAGCATGATGACGCCGGCGGCGATGATCATCGTCGCGACCGCCTCCAGCGGACCACGCCGAAAAACCCGGTCGGCAAGGCCGCGATGCGGCGCGGATGGGTTCGCAGGAAGACTCATTTGCGGACGGCTCCAAAGGTGATGCCGCGCAGGAGATGCTTGCGGAGCAGCACCGTGAACACGACGATCGGCACCAGGAACAGCGTCGTGCCGGCGGCGACCGCAGGCCAATCCTGTCCCCCTTCGCCGATGATGATCGGAATGAACGGCGGAGCGGTTTGCGCATTGCCCGAGGTCAGAAGCACCGCGAAGGCATATTCGTTCCAGGCGAAAATCAGGCAGAAGATCGCGGTGGCCGCGATCCCGGTGGTCGCCTGTGGCAGAACCACCTTTACGAAAGCCTGGAAGCGCGTGTAGCCGTCGATCATCGCGGCCTCCTCATACTCGCGCGGAATCTCGTCGATGAAGCCCTTCAGCAGCCAGACCGCGAGCGAGACGTTGACCGAGGTATAGAGCAGGATCATCCCGAGCCTTGTATCCGACAGCCCGACGGCGCGGTACATCAGGTAGATCGGAATCGCGACCGCGATCGGCGGCATCATCCTGGTCGACAGGATGAAGAACAGCAGATCGTCCTTCAAGGGAACGCGGAACCGCGAGAAGCCGTAGGCCGAGAGGGTGCCGAGCGCCACCGCGAGCACGGTCGAGCCGAACGCCACGATCAGCGAATTGACGAAGCGCGGCACATAATTCGAAGGCCCGGCAATGACCATGTTGCGGCCGCGGGCGATGCGGTCGCACATCCCTTGCGGCGGCCCGAGCGTCTCAATGAATTCGGGCGTCTGACGCGAGCGCGTGGTGAAGAGATTGCAGTAGCCTTCGAGCGACGGCGTGAAGACAAGCTTGGGCGGATACGAGATCGCGTCATCAGGCGATTTGAACGAGGTGAGGAAGATCCACACCAGCGGAATCATCGTGATGATTGCGTAGACCACGACGAGCGAACCGGCGAAGCGCCGTGTTCCCGGCGAGGGCTCGACGACTGAATGAGCGGCGTTGGCAAGGCTCATCGGCTTTTCACCCGGTTCAAGGCTTTGACGTAGATGTTGGCGAGACCGAACACCGTCACGAACAGAATGATCGCGAACGCCGAGGAATAGCCGGTGCGCCAGCTTTCGAACGCCGCCCGCTTGAGCGTGATGGACGCGACTTCGGTGGTCGATCCCGGCCCGCCTCCGGTGAGCAGGTTGACCATGTCGAACATCTTGAAATTCTCGATGCCCCGAAACAGCACGGCGAGCATGATGAACGGCAGCGCCATCGGCAAGGTGATCGACCAGAACTGGCGCCATTTCGACGCACGGTCGACCTCGGCGGCCTCGTAAATGTAGTCGGGAATCGAGCGCAGGCCGGCAAGACAGATCAGCATCACATAGGGTGTCCACATCCAGGCATCGACGATGATGATGGCCCAAGGACTGAGCGTCACGTCGCCCAGCATCTGGAACGACGACGCGTTACGGCCCGTGACGAAGGCGACCACGTAGTTGAACAGCCCGATCTGCGGCTGGTAGAGGAACGTCCAGAAATTGCCGACGACGGCCGGCGACAGCATCATTGGCACCAGAATGATCGTGGTCCACAACCCATGGCCACGAAATTTCTTGTCGATCAGGAAGGCGAGACCGAAGCCGAGCACAGTCTCGATGACCACGGTCCAAATGACGAAATGGGCGGTCACTTGCATCGCCGACCAGATATCGGGATCGGTCAGGATCGACTGATACCAATCAATACCAAGCCACCGTGTCGGGACGTTCGCCCGATTGGCGCGATAATTGGTGAACGACAGATAGATCGTCCAGATCAATGGAAAGATGTTGATCGCCAACAGCAGCACGATCGTCGGCGTGATGAACAGCCACGCCAGCGCCCGATCCGACAGGCCCCGCAGACGACGCGTCACGCGAGGTTGCAAGGCAGCTGCAGCCGGGTAAGCGATCCGCGATGATGTACTCATATCGTTCATGCTGTATCGTTCAGGGCGAGGGTTGATCCGGTGGTGCAGCCAAGTGCGGCGAGCAGGCGCGTCACGACACGATCTGCCGGGTCACAGCCCGGGGCGCTGGCGATCGCGCCCCGGGCAATCGCGATCAGAACTTCTTGCCTTCTTCCTTGAACACGGCCTGCCAATCCCGCACCAGGCCGTCGAGCGCTTCCTTCGCCGTTCCCTTGTCGGCCACGACATAGTCGTGAACGCGCTTTTGCTCGGCCTGAAGCAGCTGTGCATAGGAAGGCTCAGCCCAGAAGTCGACGACCATCGCCATGGACTTCAGGAACTCCCCGGCGAACGGCGCACTGTTCGGAAAGCTCGGGTCGTTGAGGACGGATTTGGCGCAGGAATAACCGCCGAGCGACCACCACTTCTTCTGGACGTCACCGCCGGCGAACCATTTGATGTACTGCAGCGCCTCGTTCTGGTTCTTGGAATACGCCACAACCGAAATGCCCTGCCCGCCGAGTTGGGTCGCCTGGGTCATCGCGGCGGGGTTGGAGAAAAAGCCGATCTTGTCGCCGCCGACATTCGGATCCTTGTAGAGACCCGGGAAGAAGGCGAAGAAGTTCATCTGCAGCGCGACTTGCCCCGATTTGAACGCGTCAAGACCTTCCGACATGTAGGAGTTGGAGGCACCAGGCGGCGTGCAGCACTTATAGAGCTCCTTGTAGGCTTCGAGCCCCTTCACAGCCGCCGGCGAATTGACGAATCCCTCCATCGCATAAGGCTTGTTGGGATCCTGGTATTTGAAACCGTAATCGTAGAGGTAGTTCGAGACACCCATCGTGATGCCTTCCGAGCCGCGCTCGGTGTAGATCGAGGCACCATAGACCTTCTTGCCATCGATCTCGCGGCCCTGGAAGAACTGCGCGATGTCACGAAGTTCGTCGAGCGTCTTCGGGACGGCGAGATCGCGGCCATATTTGGCCTTGAAGTCTTTCTGCACGTCGGGCCGGGCGAACCAGTCCTTGCGATAGGTCCAGCCGACCGCATCGCCCATCGCCGGCAGCGCCCAATAGTTCGGCGTGTTCTTCGGCCACTCCGAATATCCGACCACGGTCGCCGGCATGTAGTCGTCCATGCTGATTCCTTCCTGCTTGAAGAAATCATTGAGCTTGACGTATTGGCCGTTCTCGGCGGCGCCGCCGATCCATTGCGAATCGCCGATGATGAGATCGCACAGCGATCCCCGCGAATTGAGCTCATTCAGGAAGCGATCGGCATAGTTGGTCCAGGGTACGAATTCGAACTTCATGCCGACGCCTGTCTTGGCAGTGAAGTCCTTCGACAGTTCGACCAGCGCGTTGGCCGGATCCCATGCCGCCCAACAGAGCGTGATCGTCTTGCCTTCCGCATGCGCGGGCGTGGTCCCCGCTCCGACGCCGAGCGCGGAGACGAGCGTCCCGCACGTGACCAGAAGCGCTCTCATTGAATGTTTCATCGCGCGTTCCCTCCCAGTGGAGCCGGCCATCGACATGGCACGGCGTTGCTACCCGCCCGAATGCTTCGAGCAGAGCGACACAGTCCTGACGGGCTAGTTGACTGAACAGACGTTTCCTCGGGCTCACCCGGATTCTAGCGATCCGGCGGGGCTCGATTTGTTTAGTTGATCACGATTTACTAAACATTGCAAGCGTCGTTCCGATGGCGGACGGAACGATTTCAGTCGCGCGTGCGCGGCAGGCGGTATTTCCAATGGCGGCGCAAGTGACTACCGCCGCCAGAGGAAGAATGGAGGATGTCTTCCGAGCGCATCGCAGATGGACGCCGGAGATCTCGGAGTCCGGCGAGAATGGGTCACATCGGCTGATGACCCAATTTCACGATCATCTTCGGGTGACGCTCACTCAAGGCCTTCAAGGCGAGCAAACTGTTCCGTTCGCTGTCCCGGTCGAACGTGTAACTTCCGGGTTCGACATCGTGCTCCCAACCCCAACGTGTGGCAGGCGTCGCCCGTCAGGAGCACCGGACCCGTCGGCGTCCGGGCGAGATAGGAGACATGGCCCGCAGTATGTCCCGGGGTCAGGATTGCAAAAAATGAACCGTCACCGAAGACGTCGATCACCCCTTCGAATTTCCCATCGGGGTCCTTCGTGAACTGAAGCTCCTGAAATGCGGGCCTGCCATCAAAGAATCGATTTTCCATCCCCTGGACGAAAAAGTTCTCGAACTTCGACTCCTCAGCTTCACCGGGACCTGTGTAAAACGGAACATCTTTTGGAACGTCTGGCATCCCGGAAATATGATCGAGATGGAGATGGGTCAGAAAGACACCTTTGAGGGGAACTCCTTCCGATTTGATGGCCGACGACGCGTCTTCCCGGATCTGCATCTTTTCTATTTTCCCGAACTTTCTCACCACCCATCCGACCCCCAAGCCCGCGGGATCCTGCACCAGCCGCTTTGAAACGCCCGTATCGATCATGAATAATCCCTGCGTCGGATGCCGCAGCAGATGCGCATAGATCATGATCGGCTCCTCGTGATCCCCGAGCCCCGCCTGAACGGCTTTCGGATCATTCAGATTGAGCAGTCCGAAAGATCGGCAACCCAATCCGCGCCGATGACCGTCTTGAGCTCCAGCGGTCCCGGCTGATCAATCAAGGCTTCCATAGCCGCCGAGCTGACTGGCTTGCCGAGATCGGCACGCTTTGTTGGATGGGAAGTCTGCGCGCACCCGGAAAGCGCGGCAATGGTGAGGGCGCTGATGACAAGGAGCCCTTATTTGCGGAGCATGATCGTTTTTTCCTCATTTCTGCTGCCGCTTTTGCAGTGGACTGAAAGAATGGCAATCGCCTAAATTCCTATGTCGCCATACATAAATGAATAGGCTCTGGGCGAAGCCGAGGAGTGAACGTGGACCTCCAGTGGGACGACTTGCGGATTTTTCTCGCGGTTGCGGATGCCGGCAGCCTGAGCGGTGCCGCGCGACGCCTCAAGGTGAGCCAACCCACCTTGAGCCGGCGGATTGCGGAGATGGAGTACGGGCTCGGCGAGCCGCTCTTCGTCCGCAAGAACCAGGGCATCTCCTTGACCAAAGCCGGAAGAAGGCTGCTTCCCGCAGCCCAAGGCATGGCGCAATGGGCGACTGAAGCCAATCGCTCACTGGACGCGAAGAACTCGCCTGTGAGCGGCCGCGTGCGCATCACGGCGGCACCAGCGTTCGCCTTCGATTTCCTGGCGCCGTTTGCGGAAACGCTCAAGAGGAAGCATCCCCAGATCACACTCGAGGTTCTGGCCGGCACGGAGCGCCTGAATCTCTCGCGCGGCGAGGCGGACATCGCGCTCAGGAAACAACCATCCGATGATCCCGATCTGATCATGGTCGATGAGGTTGTCGTTCCGATCGGCGCCTATGCGAGCAGGGAGTACGCCCGGAGACTGCCCGCGAAATACGATTTCCGCGACCTCGACTGGATCGCGTGGGCGGGCGAGCACGAGATATTGAGTCCCAATCCGGAGCTCGCGAGCAAGATCCCGGACTTTCGTCCCGCCTTCACCTCCGACGATTACAGCGTGCAGGTCGCGGCCTGCCAGGCCGGCGTCGGCGCAATGATCCTTCTGAAGCCGTCTCAACGACTTAAGCGACCAAGCGAGCTCGTGCAGCTCAAGCTCGAGCTTCCGGCCGCGCTCCGGCCCCCCCTTGCGATCATCTGCCACAAGCGCATGACGGATCTCCCCAAGGTGAGAATCGTCGTGGACCTGCTCAGGCAAGAGTTTGCTGATCTGAGGAAGAGCCAAGTTGCGGAGGAATGTCGAACGGCGACGCCAACAACACCAAGGCAAGCCAGAGTTAAGAAGGACGTCTTACCGAAACGTGCTGGGCGCGAAGTGCAGACCGGGTGACCACCGGGAGAAAACGTAACTGACCAGATCGACGAGGCGAACGTTTACAGGAGGCAGGGCGGCAGGAGGACCTGAACAACGCACAACGAACGTCATCGGAAGCGAACGAAAACTCGGCAAATCAATTCAATAAAGCCGGCCGGCATTCCGCCGCATGTCGCGTGGTCGGTCCGATCGCGCGCTCAGAACAATTTGGGATGCTGGCGACTGGCGATGCCGACCCAGGTCGACCATGTGGCAAAGGCGATGAGCATCAGCACACCCGTAGCACTGAGGACGATCTGGGCAGCGACGCCGCCGGAGATCCGTACGAGCAGCATATAGGCGCCGAGCGAGAACAGGACGCCCAGGCAATAGATTTCCAGCGAGTTCTCGCCACAGCGGATGGCGGCACGGAGCACGGGATTGGCCAACCCCTCCCATTTTTCCGGAACGAAGCGCGCAACGAGGATGGCGATCGCCAGAAAGTGCACCAGCCGCAGCGGATCGAGATCGGACTTGTCGATCGGATAGATCATGCCGGCGATGGCGCGCGGCAGCATCGTCTCGAGCGGCTCGATGCTCCAGCTCAGTGCAACGAACAGAGCAAACAGCAGATAGAGAACAGCAAGGCTCACCGGCACGGGGGACGTCACCAGCCGTTTCAGCCGCTTCCGCCCGCCAACCACCCACCATGCGCCGAACACGACCAGCAATTGCCAGGCAAACGGATTGAAGTACCAGTCATTGCCCGGCCATTGCGGCAGATGCCAACCGAATACATGGACCAGCACGTAAAGCAGGAAGGACATCGCCAAAGCGATGTCGGGGATTTTGACCAGCAGCCAGAGCAGCCCCGCAAAGACCAGATGGAAGAGGATGAATGTCGGCAGAACATCGGTATTGACGGGCCGGTATTGCAGGATAGCGGCATGGGCAAGGGCGGCACCCGGCTGCTGCAGCAGAACTCCGACGTTCGCCCTATCGGCAAAGTCGTCAAGGCCGTTGATGTACACGGCGATGACGATGGCGATGATCAGCGTGATGAACGCGACATAGATCTCCCAGCTTCGCCGCAGCGTATGGCTGACGGTCGCCCACCAGCCATAGCTGCGCTGGATCCTGCCGTAGGCCAATGCGCAGGTCACACCGGAGATGAACATGAAGATCTCGGTGGTGTCACTGAAGCCGTAATGGCTCAGCGTCAGCCAGCTGCAGACATTGTCCGGAATGTGATTGATGAAGACGAACCAGAGCGCGACGCCACGGCACGCGTCCAGGCGAAGATCGCGGCCGACATCAGCTTCGTTTGCAATTCCATCGTGACCGGCCGACCACAACGCGCCGATGTTCCTTCTCTGTCGTTAGCATCAGATCATAGCCCGGCCCGGCTTTTCGCAGTAGCGCCTCCGGGCTTCCAACCGCCTTAGCTCGCCGTCGCCGCCGTCCACAGGACGAGCTTGCGCGCCAGCGCATCGAATGCCTTGTCGAAGGCCAACGTCGCCTCCGCGGGCGAAACCGTGCTGATCGGCGCCGTCTCCTGGAAGATCTGCGCCGCCTTCAGCCTGCCTCCGGCATCGACGATCTTCGCCGACAGCGCGATGGCCGCCTGCGAATCCGGCGAGCGTACAATGTCGAACTGCCGCAGGTCGATCACCAGCCGCAGGCCACTCTCTGAGAGATTATCCGCCCGCACCGGAGCATGGGAGATATCGTAGTTCTCGAAGCTCTGCAGCAGCTTGGCCTGAACCAGGATCGGCAGATTGTCGCTCCATTGCGCATCCGCAAAGCCCTCGGGCTCATCGGCAGCCGCGAAGAGAAAGCGCTGCGTCTGCAGCCGGGCCGTTGCTGTCGGCTCCGCGATCGCAAGGCCTGCGACCAGCGGGCCGTGCGGCGTCTCGAATTTGTCCGCAGCCTTGAGGTCATAGGTGACCTTGCGCGGCGGCGTGCCGCCGCCGGTCATGCGCTCCAGCCCCGCCACGATGCCGTCGAGCTTCGGCGTGTTGCGGGCGAGGCCGTCGGTGAAGGTAGAGAGATTGGTGATCGCATCGTGCAGCGGCGCGGCGTTCTCGCCGAGGACGGCATCGACCTTGCGCAAGGCATCGCGCGCGGCCTGTGTCATGCTTTGGCCGGCGGCCTTGTCGGCGATCAGCGGCCCGCGTACGGGCGGGGCACCGGCATTCTCCCCGCCTTCGAGCGCGACCACCGGGACACCTGTCAAGCCCTGAAAGTCCAGGCCCACCTTGGTGTCGGAACGAACCGGCGTATGTTCCGCGACCGCAATGGTGGCGTGAACATTGTTCGGCCGATCGGCGACGAGGTCGAGCGAGGTGACCTCCCCGACGCGAATGCCGTTGAACAGCACGGCCGCGCCGACCAGGAGCCCGGGCACCGGCCCGTTGAAAACGATCTCATAGCTCTCGCGCTTACCGATTCCGCCGGCATTCTTGAGCCAGTAGACGAAACCGAACACAGCGACGATCCCGGCCAGCACGAAGGCGCCGACGACGATGGTGGGTGCGCGCGTTTCCATGATCTGTCCTTCTCAGGCCTCGAGGTGGAGCATCTGCGCACGAGCGCCGTGGAAATAGGCCCTGACCCAGGGGTGATCGGACTCCAGCACCGACTGCAGCGGTCCGAGCGCCGCGATCCTGCCATCGGCCAGCGCCGCGACGCGATTGCAGATCGCCGCCAGGGAATTGAGGTCATGGGTGATCATGAAG
>Ga0209677_100800_pt1 | contig 15759 bp, 14 predicted proteins | sample AraplaCvi_mCL_r2_2_FD_184285 | JGI IMG/M metagenome (GOLD analysis project Ga0209677, IMG submission 184285) | Arabidopsis root microbial communities from North Carolina, USA - plate scrape CL_Cvi_mCL_r2 (SPAdes) (version 2) | ecosystem: Host-associated > Plants > Roots > Endosphere | place: USA... | reverse complement strand
GCTAATGGCCATTGCTGGTCGCGAGGAAAGCAGCCAGGCGCTCGGTGCTATGTCGCGCCAGAATTGTCGTCGAGAGAGCATTTAGTCAGTTGCCCGTTGGCAGCGCTGCGCTTAGCTGATTGGAGGCAGGCGGGTTGATAGGGTCGGTACACCGGGTGCGTTCGCAGCACGATGCTGGAGGACCCATCCGAATCCGATGAGAAAGCCCAAGAAGATGCAGGATGTGGCGCCCGATTCATCATAGTTGAGCAATCCGGTGGTCGTGGGAATCTCTGTGATCATCAGGATCAGGAGCCCGCAGTACAGTCGGCCGAAGAACTGGACATCGCGCAGCTGAGATCGGATGAGTGGCCGTGCTCGCGACGCGAAGATAACGTGCTGCCACATGAAGAGTGCCAGGCCGACGAGTCCGGCTCTGACATATGCAAAGGAAAATCCATTGTGGAAAATCGGAATGGCATCGTTCAGCGGGTCGCCTAGGTCCCGCGGGGTATCCGGAATTATCACGGCCCCATGCAAACCGATGCCGAACGATATCGCTGCCGGCCCTTGGCCGGAAACGCCGGAGAAGGTGCTGAAGGTCTCATACCCGCGCCAGAAGTTGTTGACGTCGGCTGCGGTCGCCCGATCGATTGGCAGGAGTTCGTTGAGTGCCTCCGGCAGCTTCTCAGACATGGCTGTCAATTCACCCGGCGACACGAATTGGTACAATGCGGGCGTTGTCAGGACGAATAGGCATAGAATTGCTGCGAGCACCACGGTGCGTCCGAAGAATGCGGACGGGATAAGCCCGAGCACAAATAACAGCAGAAATAGTTGGCCGTACAGATGGGAGCGCGAGTCGGCCAGAATGATCGATCCGGCCATTATCACAGCCGCTGTGAAGGTTACCACTCCGGAAAGGAGTCCCCTGTCCCTCTCAATGAAGAATTTGTAATAGGCAAGAACGACTGCAAAAGCGCTGGTAAGATTGCCGTGGCCTATTTGCGATCGAATATACAGGCGGTCGCCGCCAACTACGTTGGGATCAGTGTAGTAGGTCAGCAGGAAATGGATCGCGAGAAGTGCTCCCGCCAGTAATAACACATTGGAAATCCAGTGGAGCGAGGGGATGCGTAATGCCGCCAGTGCGCCGAAGGTGACGTATACCGGTACTCGCGTCGTATACCATAGACCTTTAAGAGTATCACGTTCGAAGACTGCACCATCAGCGACCGTTACGCAGAGGCCGATCGCCGTCATTGCCAGGAGCGGCCAGCACAATTTAAGACAGCGGGCGAGAATGGCGTCGTGCCGAAGCCCCCAGTAAAGAATCGCCGCGGAAGCGGCCAAGAAGTGCACCTGCCGCCATGTGCTATCGACTCCTCCGAAGTAACCCACAGCGGCGATGAACAGTGCCATCGCTATCATTGACGGGGCCTCGGGCCGAGTGCGCGCGTCTGCTCCCGCGAGGACCGCTAGATCCGCTCCCGTCCCTCGGAACGCGCGAGATGTCCCTGTCACTAGTCGCCCCTCACGGCTCCCGAGGGCGCCGGCACTCCAGGAGGATCTTGGTGAACAACAACCCGCGAGCTTCTCCAAACCAAGATCGATCCAATGAGCAATCCGGCAGTGACCGTTGTCTCGCCAAGAAGGCGAGCCAATATCATCCCAGTCACGGCATGGTGGAGAACGAGCGGGGGGGCTGCTAATACGAAGATGCCAGCACCGGCGAGGATAGATCTCAAGTTCCAGGCTTCCTTTTTATTGGGCAGAATGAAATAGAGCACGAGTGCCTGGCTGGCGGCGATGGGTAGCAGCATCCAGCTCAATCCGTTGACCGCCTCGGCGACGCCCGGAACGGGTATCATGAGAATTTTCGTCGTGAAGAAGTGCGAGAAAAAATGGCACGCCGCGATGGCAATGGCGGCGCTGACCTCAAGAATCCCCACGAAAGCGATGCCCTCCACGGGGGTCAGCGATCCCAGGGCGAGGGCCCTTCTGTGGAAGCGCGGCAACAGCACCTGTGCCAAGGGGGCATAAAGCCCCAGTACAGGTCCGGCGAGGCGGTTGGCGATACCATATTGAGCGGTCGCAGTAGGGTCGCCAAGAACGAACATCATCCAGGTCGAGGTTGAGGTGTAGACAAGCACCGCGGCGCGCGTCGAGAACATCGTGAATGCGACGCGAATACATGCCCATCCCAGATCCGCTCGAAAACATCTTATCTTGGTTTCCCGGAGGACTTGAAGAAGCCCGATGCTGTACGCAATGGCAGGTCCGAGCACCATGCTCGCCAGGGCTTGGGGCAGATCGGTGGACGAGTGGACGAGCAGAAGCAGCAATCCCAGATAGGCAAGCGCGGCAGCGCACTCGATCAGGGCGCCCCATTGCGCTTGTAAACGACCCTGAAAATACCAGGCTGGGCTAAAACCTGAAACGATTGCCAGGGCTCCACTCGCAAGCGCCGCGATCACCGAGAGGCCCGGCGTGAGAATCGCCGCGGCGATGACCACCGGGCAGACAATCAATATCAGTAGAGCCTGTGCGCTGAGGACGCCTGCTGCAATGGTGGAAACTTCGCTTGCGGCGTGCGCGCCGGCAAGTTCACGCGACGCCCACATTCCAAACCCATACTCGATTCCTGCACCCCCCATCAAGCCGATCGATTGAACCGTAAGATAGATTGCGAGCGTGCTCGATGAGAGCGTATTTGCCAGATATGGTAGGGCGATCAGCGGCGCGACGTATCGCAGGCCGAACGAAGCGTACACTGCCAGTAGCGAGCTAAACATCGCGTTCGCAGCCGCTTGCGAGTTGCAGAGAGCGGCGAAAGGCAAGACGTTGTTGGTTCATCGACTCCGAGTTTTGTTGCTGGCCTTTGCCGCAGCAGTGCAGGAGCCTTTATTGGTACCCACGAGCTCCCGAGACAGCTCCACGTAACGTCTGGCCATATCCTTGGTGGAATATCCGCACTGCACGAAACGGCGACTAGCCCTTGCCACCACTTCGCGCTGGCAGTCACTGCTGCAGTTCAGCGCGGCGACGCGCAGCGCCGTCGGATCGCCGGGAGCCACGTAGATCACCTCACCGGGGGCGAAATAGCTGGGAACGCCGCCGGTGGCCGAACTGATCACCGGTGCCCCCATGGCGACCGCCTCCAGGGCGACGGTGATTCCGGCATAACGGTTCTCCGTCATTGCGATCACGACAAAATCAGCCCAGTGGTAGTAACTGCGAAACTCCGGCATGGACGGCGATCGCGGCACACGCAGGTTCCGGTAGCGCGTGAGAACCTCAGCAGGAAGCCGACATGTAATGACAACAAGTTCAAATAGCGGGTCGTTGCCGAAAGCCGCGAGAAGCGTCGGCCAGTCGCGGCTGAGGTCGTTTCCGAGGGATAAAATCCGGAGCGGCGGCCGGCGTCGTTGCTGTGCAGCCCGAGGCTGCGGAAAACTGTCCAGCGAGATACCAAAAGGTAGCAGCCGCACATCGGCACCGGGCAGCACTCGCTTGATCACCGGGAGGTATTGTTCGGAGTGGACAGTCAGGACGTCAGCGTGGCGCAACAATCGGACCAGCAGGAAACGCCGCGGCCAGGTCAGTCGATCCCAGACATCGAATAGCCAGACGCTCTGGGCAATCAGCTTGGGTCTCGCCATCCCCGGCGCCAGATACCGCAGCCCCAACACCGCCAAATACTCGTTCTCGGTCATGGTCCAAACGATATCCGCGGCGGCGATCTTGGCGCGATTGCGCCAGGCGTGCAGGATATCAAAGCCGAGCAGCTTGTTCAGCAACCGCTGAGTCAGCGACCGCCGCCGGCATTCTGAATAGGTGACCTGGCAGCCCATTGATTCGGCGTGATGAAAGCCATACGGAGTCACGTCCGGAACTAATCCATTTTGGTACTGTCGACGCCACTCCGAAACGTCGAGGACGGCGGCGAGATGCACGTGGATTCGAAGCGTTTTGGTGGCGGCAATGGCCGAGCATGCCATGTCAACGTACTGCATTGGGATCGCAGGTCTCCATGAGACGGCGAATGCCAACACTCTTTTCGCCGCCATATACGACCAGGCGCCTCCATTTTTAACGGTTTCAGCATTCACCATCGGCGCCGATTAGTCCGGCATGGAGCTGCAGTTCATCTCGATTGCCATCCTGTGCGCCCGGCCGCATTGAGCACGACGCCGGAAATGCGATTGGGAGTTTCGTCAAGGATATCGAACGCATGATCTAAATCGTCCACGCGGGTCCGTCCCATTCGGACCACGATGATGATCTTGTGGGCGATGGATGCCAGACCGCGTACAAGACGATCGGATTGGGTGCGACCGCTATCGATCACGACAAAGCTGAAGTTCTCGAGCTTCGAGAAGAGCCTTTGAGCTAACTCGGATGTGTCCATACGCGAGTCGATCCCGTCGGAGCAGCCAGCTGGCAACACCGCGAACTGCGACAGGCTCGGGAACGTGACGAACAGGTCGAGCGTGCTAAGCCCTTTCAGGACGTCGCCAAAACCGACGGCCTGCTTCGTTCCCTGCTTTCGGTTCCCCACGCTGGTTGCCCTCGCGGCGAGATGACGGGAAAGCGAGCGCTGATCGAGATCCGCGTCGATGAGCAAGACGCGTTCGCCATCCAGCGCCGCAGCAATAGCCAGGTTCAGGTCAAGTGTGCTCTTGCCATCTCGCGGTCCGCAGGATGTAACGAGGACGATGGTGCTTGCGCGTCCCCGTTGGTCGCTCCGCACTGCGTCACCCAGCCGGAAGAAGCGCTCGTGCACTTTCGGCTGCTTGCGCGCTGCAAGCATACTAAGCAATTTAGAGATGGATGCTGTGCGCTTAAGTCTGGGAATGACGCCGAGGACCTGGCGGCCATAGCGCGCGTCAAGTTGTCCGCGGGTGTAGATCCTGCGATCGAAGAAGTTCCGCGCGAGCACGAGACCTACACCCATTCCAAGTCCAGCAAGCAGTGACACGCCCAGAATCAGGCGCCCCGGAGGCCAGCTCCGTTGGTTCGGCGCCACGGCGGCCGAGATGACGCGGGCGTCCTCAAGAGTTGCGTCAACGGCAGCCTGGCGCGCCCGCACGAGGCTCGATTGATAGACGGCGCGGGCTGCCTCCAAGTTGCGCTCGAGCTCACGCAGCCCAGCCAGGGCTTCGTTGGTCGGCAGTGAGAGCAAATCGTTCGGTCCCGGTGGGACTGCGTTGTGCTGAAACTTGTAAGTCTGGACCTTCTTTTCCGCTTCCCGAACCTCGTCTCGTAATCCGTTGAGCTGTCCGGCGAGGGCGGCTGCATCCTGTGCTCTCACGCTGGCCTGCTCCGCCAGGTACGCCTCGGCGAGCGCATTGGCGAGGCGCGCCGATTTGTCAGGATCATGGGAGGATGCCAGCACGTCAGCGACAAGCGCCTTGCCGGCATGCTCGACGCGCACCCGCTCTCTGAGATTACGCAAAACCCGCAGTTCATCCGATTTCAGATCATTCGAGACCAGGCCAAGTGCGGCGGCGGTCGAGCGGACGAAGGACGGAAGAAGCGAACGCCGTTTCGCTGCAAAGTCCGGGTCAGATTGCAACTGCTCGCTCTGCACCACTCGGCGAAGCACAGGCTCCGATGTCAGTATCCGAATCCGATTCTCGATGAAGGCGGCGGCTGAGTCTGACGAAATCACCCCGGGGGTCAGTCCGTTGGCGCCACTTGCCTGCGTCTGGAAATCGAACAGCAGCTGGGTTACTGCGGTGTAGGTCGGCGATGTGAAAAGTAAGTAGATGACAGCAAGCGTGCCCATCGCGACGGTGGTCGCGAGGACCAAGAGCCAGTGCTGCCGGACAGCGGCAATCGCGATTTCGGCGCTCGCCTGTTCTGAAAGCGGCTGGGCAGAGTCGCGATTGGCACGAAGCGGCCGGGCGACCAACTGCGGAGGCGCATTTTCGAGGGACATCAGGCGACCTTCCCAATTGAAGCAGCGCGCTGGTGCATTATCCATCGGAACTGCCGGTTAACCAGGGTGGCCGAGAACAGCGAATGGTATCGCGCCCGACCAGCCTGACCGAATGCGCGTATGGATTCCGGTGACGTGATCGCCCGAGCGATCTGCGTTGCGAGTGCATCGGGATCGTTTGGTGTGAAATGCCACCCGTTCACACCATCGATGACGATCTCAGTGAGACCGCCATGAGCCGCCACGATAGAGGGGCGACCAAAAGCCATTGCCTCGACCGGAACTCGCCCGAAGCCTTCGGGTATACGGGACGGGACAACGGCAACGTCACACCACTGCAGGAGGGCGCTGGGATCGGCGACGAACGGTTCGAAGCGGATCACGTTCGGACAGGGCAACTGCCTGGCCCGGCGGTAAAGGTCCTCTTCGAGCTCCAATTGCGCGTCAAAGGAGCTGCCAACAATCCTGACCTCCAGGCGGCGCAGCAGTGGCTGCGAGAGTCGGCCGCAGGCGTCGATCAGAAGGTCCTGTCCCTTCGCGCGATTGAGCCTCCCAAGCATGAGCAGCCGTAGCGGCCGTACGCCGTTATAGGAGGAGAGCTCAACAGCTTCGGGAGCCCTGATGCCGTTGTAAAGGACGTAACATGGCACCGCGGTCGGCAAGGAGAAGGCGTCGCGTGTGGCCTTGGAATTGAAGATGGTCGGGACGCGAATACCACGTATCAATGTTCCTAGCGTCCAGCCCACGATACCGGTTGGTGCCTCGTGAACGTGCAGGACGGCCTTGCGACGGAATAGGGCTGCGACGACGAGATAGTCGATGGCTGTGATCGTGTTGATGTAGACCAGATCGCTGTTACGAAAGGATGCATAAGCACGCGCGAGGGCGTGCGGCAACGTGAACACGTCGCGAGTAAAGAGCCTGCGCAGGTAGCGCCTGCGGATCACCCACAGAGGCGCCACGCTGACCTCGTCTGCGAACTGCTTGATCAGGACGGCGAGTTCGCAAGACTTCGGAACGAGCACGCGGATGCGGGCATCGGGAAATGCTCCACGAAGCGCCGCCACCGAGTCGATGAAGCAGCGATCTGACCCATACAGATCATAATGCGGGTGTACGCACAGAATGTTAAGTCCGCGGAAGCCGCCCCTATTTCGCGAGGTGCTCAGAGCCTGCGACTCCCAAGATCCGCCCGGGCTTTAAGTCGACCTCGATCACGTCACCCGGAACAACCGGGGTATCAACCGTCGCTTGGATACTGTTGGTCGCATCATCCGATTTGCGGTGAATTTCGACCGCAAGTGCACTTTCAGGATGCATGTAAAGAGCGGATCGCGCTCCACCAACTATAGCGAATTTTTCCGCGATAGCCTTGAGTTGCGATTTGTTCTTTTCCAGTGCCAGGTTGTTATCCTCCAGTTCGGCAAGCAAACTGCCTTGACGAGCCTGGATCGTTCGGTCGAGCTGGATCTGCAGATCACCGAGCGATTTCCTCGCCCCCCACGACTGGGACTGTCGCGCGAGATATTGGCTCTTCGCGAATGACACCATCCGTTGCTGATCGGAAAGCCTGTTTGCAGGAATGATGCCCCTCTCAAAATTGCTCCTCATCGTCGCCAGCAGCACTTCCTCCTGTTTTGCACTCTCGCCATCCACCTTGATCCCGTCCGCAAGAGTGCTCAGGTCGTGCTGTGCATCGTCGATGGCCGTCTTGAGAGAGGAAACCTCCTTTTGAAAAAGCGCGGTGTGTTCCTTCAACTGCTGTCTTTCGAGCGTCATCGCCTCGTCGAGAGCCGCGGGCGAGACCATCAAGCTCGGCGCGTCGCCAAAATCGGCGTCGGCCTTGCCATTCATTTCAGCCTCCAGCCGCCGACGGCGAAGCTGAATGCGGAAATTTTCAATGGCCGCGCCCTCATACTCATTGCGCAGATCGGTCCCTCGGATGAAAGGGTTCTCGCCAAAGTGGAACCGGACCATGTCGACGCCGCCCGCCAGTGCGACCGCATGCCGGACAGTAATGTTCGGTTGAAACGCGTATGCCCCGGGTCGCGCGACATCACCCGTGATATAGAAAGGGCGGTACTCGGCGATGTCCAGCAGAATGTCGGCACCGAGAAGAACCCTCTTGTCGCGATACGCGTCCTGCAGTCGGCTCTGCGCCGCAGAGAGCGACAGGCCTGCGAGCGCCACATAGCCAACCTGTGGCATCGCAACTTGGCCGTCGGCATTGACGGTGGCGCGGTGGGGAGTCGATCCAGAAACTGAAATGTCAAGCTTATCGCCGGGTCCGAGAATATACTCGCTGCGCGCTGGGCCGGATTGGAGGGAGGCGAGCAGCGCGAAAAGTAAAACCATCACCCGGGACATTCGTCCGGATATCAGCTGCGAGCAGACGGCCTGGTAGCGATCGAAGATGCGAGGCCACTCGAACATTTGGCTGTGACGACGCCGGGCAGCCTGCCGCGCGCGGTTGACGGAATCTGGATCGTCTACAAGATGATCAAACAGAACGTCGCACTCGCTTTCGGATGAGAAGTAGAACTGCTCGGGACCTGCCGTCCACATATTGAACGGATTCCGGTGAGCAATGACGGCGCTTCCAGCGCCGAGCGCCTCCACAAGCGACGGGTTTGTCCCGCCGACGGTATGTCCATGGACATAGGCCAGCGCGCCGCCCCGGAGCGAGCCGATCGTTTGCCTGTCGTAAATCGCTCCTGGGAAGCGCACCTGCGCGCTTGCGGCTGCCTTCACCTGCCTGTGGTAGGCGCTGCGCTCTGTGTCGAGCTTTCCGATGCATACGAGCGAATACGGACGGCGGCGTCTTGAGAACGCGCGCACGATCTCCAGAGTTAGATTTTCCGGTTCGATCCGGCCAATCGAAACGATGAAGGCATTTGGCGCGAGCCCATAATCGCGCAGGGCCGACACGTCAGCGCTCTCGACGATATCGGCACCGTAAGGGATCATGAAGATCTTCAGTCCCGCGCCCCGACTCCTCAGGTGCTCATTGATTTCCGGATGATCGGCAACAAGCGCGCTGGAGCTCGCGCACGCGATCCGCTCGTTGAGCATGAACCAGAGCCGAACTGCAGGGGGCCATTTCGGCCGCTTCCACTCAATTCCATCCATGTTGGTCAGAACCGGTCGACCTTGCATGCGCAACACCGGCAAGAAGCAGGCGGTATTATAACCCAAGACCAACGCGAGCCCAGCCTCGCGGCGTGCATGCAAAACACAACGCCAGTCGAAGATCACTGTCGACAACGGACCATCACCTGGGGTCGATATGATCACTCGGCGAACGCCGCGCCAATGGTCGACCGAGAGTTTCGGACCTGGCTTTGAGATTGTGCTCCTGTCGTCCGCTTGGCAATAGACGGTGACCTGCCATCCCTGGTCCACCATATGGAGCGCAAATTTTTCGGCGAATGTTTCGAAACCGCCGTGAGCAGCAGGGACGCCTCGTGTTCCCAGGATCATTAGTCTGGGACACATTGTCCGGCGCGCACCAGGGCCGGACCAAGAGGTAGCTTCATCGAGCAGACCTGGGTTGGACGGTGGGCCGGCACCGACCTTCCGGATCAAATCTACCAGACTGAAGGATGGCACTCGTCCGCCCTCGCTGTCGCTCAGCGCCGGCAGCCGTCCCGTAGGCAACGTCTTCGAAGCTGCCGGCAGGAACGCTCGTGCCGGTCCAGCTCTGTTTGAGGTTGGCGGGCCGCTCAGCGTCGAAACTTCCGCACTTTTTTACTCAGATGATGTACTCAGAAGAAAGGGTTGGCCGAACGCGCCGCTGCTGGAAACGGTGCTGCCGCAACGTTGGGCCGCATATCCCGAATATCATGATGGAGCTGCAACAGATATTTCCCATAATCACTCTTCGCCAGCGCTGTCGAGCGGTGTCGTAGATCGGCGGGCGAAATCCAGCCATGACTGAAAGCAACCCCCTCGGGGCATGCAATCAGGTATTTCTGGCATTTCTCAACGTTGCGGACGAACTCGGCCGCGCCCATCAACGACTCTGGTGTTCCCGTATCGAACCACGCGAACCCGCGACCAAGTTTCTCGACCGTCAGCATCCCGCGCGCGAGGTATGCCCGGTTCAGGTCGGTTATCTCGAGTTCACCACGCGCAGATGGGTTCAACTCAGCCGCCAGCCGAGGCGCGTTTTCATCGTAGATGTAGGCGCCGGTAACGGCCCAGTTTGACTGCGGCGCTTCAGGCTTTTCGATAATCCCGGTGACCTGGCCAACGGCGTCGAAGCTAACAACTCCGTAGCGATGGGGGTCATCGACCTGATAAGCGAACACCGTGGCGCCACGCCCGCGGGAAATGGCCGAACGCAGCACACGCGGCAGATCGGGACCATAGAAGATGTTATCGCCTAATATCAGCATTGATGGCTGGTTCTTTACGAACTTTTCACCGATGAGATAGGCCTGTGCCAAGCCGCCAGGCAGCGGCTGCTCTGCATATTGCAGAGAGATGCCGAATTGCGACCCGTCGCCGAGCAACCGCTCAAATTGTGGCAGGTCGGTTGGCGTGGAGATCAGGAGAATCTCACGGATTCCCGCCAGCATCAGAGTCGTTAGAGGATAGTAGATCATTGGTTTGTCGTAGACCGGGAGCAGCTGTTTGGAAATGACCTGGGTGATGGGATGGAGCCGCGTTCCGGTGCCGCCAGCCAATATGATACCGCGCATGATCTTGACCTCGTTCCGTGTGAGAACTGCCGGAGTGTCCGCGCTTCATGGGCGTGGCGCAAACACTGCAGTTGAGACAGTTGAGCATGGGGCGCGGTTAGTGGTCCCATCTTCTCCCAAAGGCCCAGACCGCTGCCTCCGTCCGATTTCGGACGCCGAGTCTTCTGAGAAGACGTTGTATGTGGATTTTGACTGTGCCTTCAGTCACGCGAATCTTCTGAGCAATTTCCTTGTTCGAATCGCCCTTGAGCAGACATTTGAGAATGAACGTTTGTCGAGCCGATAGTCGCGGTCTGCCGAGAGGCTCCGAGGTAATTGGCCCGCCGCCGGCTACGTCCTTTTTACCAACTCCCGAGTGGTGACCCGCATGATCGCTCCACCCACGGAGTGATCCTACATCGCGATGGCGCATAGTGGCGGCCAAAGCGCGGCTTTGGAGCAATCCGTCCGTTTCGGTCCTAGCATGCGGATACAAAAACGCCAGGAAACCGGGGTGAAGGTGTTCTGGAGCGAGCAAGGCCAGTGCGACAGAATCGGCGAGCGTTTCACACGTGATCACGCTCGTCGAAAATGGGTCGTGGATGCAGCGAAACGCCCGAACGAGCTCATCAATACGGTTTTCAGACGTTAGCAGTGCTATCCAGCTGACTGGATGGCGGCCTTTGAATTGCACGAGATGGTGAAGCGTGAAAAGGAAATTGCCGTGAACATCCGCAATCACGACGATCGGGTCAGCTTCGGGGAGCGAATCCAAGAGCGCGGCGTCGGCGGGGGCGGCCTGCACTCGATAATCGGCGCCGATCAAAGCGCTGACAAGCCGGTCTTTTAAGACTGGATCAGGGCTCACAAGTGCAACGGCAAATGATGTCCGGTCCATCGCGTGCAGCTCCGGCAAAGCTTCTCAAGGATACGCTGCTGCTCCACTTGCGCCCCTGCCTTGGCCAGCTGGAACCAGGCTGCGCGCATGGAGATTGGTCGGAACGTGGCTCCCCATTATTTCAAGCAGGACCTGAACGCGGCCGGCAGTATTAAGCCGCTGCAATATCCCGAGCTGGCCAGCAAAAGGACCGGCAACAAGTCGCACACAGTCACCTGGTGCAACATCCTGACAATATAGGATCTCTCCCGTTGGAGTGCTTGATGCAATAAGGGTTTCTACGACGCCGGACCGCACAGGCGCGGGGCGCTCATCGTGCATGATCAGTGTCGTGACTCCGTGGGTACCGTTGATGGCGCGCCATCTATCGCGCGTCAGATCGATCGCAACAAACAGATAGCGTGGGAAGAGGGGAGCTAGAATCGTATCATGCCGGCGGGCGTGTCGAATTGTTTTTGATAGCAGCGGCAAAAAGGTGCGAAAGCCCTGATTTCTAAGGTGCAGTTGCGCACCTGCCTCCCGATTGGGCAGAGTGTAAACGGCATACCAACGCTCGTGTTGGGGCTGTGGATTAATAAGCATATAGTTCCACTCGTCGCTGGCTGTTGGAAGTGCGACCACTGGCTTAAAATTGCATGCGCGAGGAAACGGACGAAGCGATAGTCACACGCTACCGCACTTCGGGTGAGCCGGAGCTGTCCAAACCCGTTCGGACACGGTTCACACGTGAATTGATACACGGGGCTTTTCTGCGCTAACCCGTGTTCCCTCTTGCTTGGCTTCACAGCATTTGACCGGCGGAGGCCATCGTACGACAGACTATGCGCAGCGGTCTCGCGATATGCAATTATGTCGATTGGGGTAGTGAGTGGCAGGTACGCCTTAAGGCGTTGAGCGGCAAACGGTAGAGACGCGTTTCGTTCGGAGGTGTCCGTGAGGAGGGGCTCTCGATGTTACGGTCCTACAAACAAATCGTTCAAAGCAGCTCCGCCCGGAAGAGGCGCGCCCGATCCCGCCGAGCGGGCATCGCGCATGCGGAGATACGTGACTAGATGCTGTTCGTCATGAAGGGTGAGCGACGGACGATGGTGCAGTGTTGGAGGCCACGACAAGTGATAGTCTCAGTCGCGAGGAAACGATCAACGCCAGGCGTCTAATCGAAGAAGCGTATGCTCGAGACTTTGAACGCGATTACGAGAACGCGCGCAAGGCGCTGAGGCACGATGACATCGCGGGAGTGAAGTCGGAAAACGCAGCTCGTCGACAAACCGCGATTCAGGAACAGCTAGAAGTCCGAGACGACTGGCGAATTGGATATCGCCTGTGGAATGGGCTGCACTACCTAATTTGAATTATGGCACTTCTTTTTTTAACGCTGGCGGCGGCTCAACCCAATGGGCACAACGGTTGAGCCAGAGCGCTTGGCCGAGCTGACCGACCTCGACCAACCGCATATCAGCGAGATCGAGGCCGGGCTGATCAACCTCACACTCGACAACGTCCAGGCCCTGGCTGCGGCGCTGGGTGTCGAGCCCTCGGATTTGCTGCAGCCGGCTCGCTAATAGCACGACGTTTTTGGCGAAAAGTCAGAAGAGCTGGACGAACTCACGGCCAAGATCGTCGGTAGGTTTGTACGCTTCGCTTGCCGGGGTGCCGTTTGATAGTTATTCGCGGCAAGGCAGGGCTACATGTCGCTAGCTCGTCGCGCGCCTCGGGAGAGAGTCGGCATTCCCGCTGGCGGTCACCTGCGCCGTGCTATCGCAATGCCCAGAAGAAACGCGATCAGGAGAGAAGCAAGCGTGGCCTTCCGGGCGCTGTTGCTCGCTGAGCGGCATTCCCGGCAAGCGTCCGGACTCCACGGCATCGCTCACCTGCTTCGCGGCGCACTTTACGATACCGTCGCTCGGCGTTGCGCTCGACCGAGGGATCGATGTCCGCCGCCAGCAGTCTCTTCGCGCCATCCCTCTTGGCGTGGGCGCCCACGAGCGAGACGATCGGATAGGGTCCGGTCGCCAGCAACTTCTGCTTGCCATCGTATCGATAGTCGAAACGCCGGAGCTTCGATCCCGTCGTGGTGACGGGCATGGAGAGCCTGCTTTCATCGGAGCGCCGGGCGTATGACCGCGGAGGCCAACCGGCGGCTTTGCCTTGATGTTAAGAGAGAAACGGACGCTGGCGGACGAAGGCGAATGCCCGAATGGTGCCCCTGGCCGGAATCGAACCAGCACTCCTTGCGGAACTCGATTTTGAGTCGAGCGCGTCTACCAGTTCCGCCACAGGGGCATTCGCATCATCCCGTGGCCGGGCATGGCGAAGCGGGCGGACTATAGCGGGCGGCGGGGCTGGGTCAACCCGCGCCGATGTGATTGTTCCTCATCTCGACAGGTTCGGGCGGTGGCGGTAGAGGCAGGCAGCGGCGGAAGCCGGCTGAGATAGACCGGATTGGACGCTTGTCCTTGCCCAGGAGGCGAATGTGACCACCGATAGCTCTGCGATGTCACACCCGGCGCGCGGCGCACTAAGCCCGGTGCTGACGGCGGCGTTGCTGACCGCCGCGATTGCCGCCGCGACCCTGGCCGGCGCCTGGTACATGCAGCTGGTCTGGGGCCTTGCGCCCTGCGAGCTCTGCCTGAAGCAACGCTACGCCTATTACGCGATTGTGCCGCTCGGGCTGCTGGTCGCGCTGCTCGCAAGCCGCGGCGCCTCGCGGCCGCTGCTGGTTGCAGGCCTCGTGCTGGCTGCGCTCTCCGCACTCGGCAATGCCGGGCTCGGCGTCTACCATTCCGGCGTCGAATGGGGCTTTTGGCAGGGCCCGACCGAATGCACCGGCCCCGTCGGCAATTTCGGCAGCGCCGGAAGCTTGCTGGAGCAGCTCGACAAGGTCAAGGTCGTGCGCTGTGACGAGGTACAATTCCGCTTCCTTGGGCTGTCGTTGGCCGGTTACAACGTGCTGATCTCGCTTATGATGGCGGCGATTGCGGCCTGGGGCATCGGCCGTTCGAAGGCCTGATCGCGCAAGGTCAGCTCCTAATCGTCGACGTCATCCTGGGGCCGTCCGAACAGATGGACGATGCCCGGCGTGGCGATGGTGACGAACACGAAGCGCGACAGATGATGCGCGCCGACGAAAATCGGGTCGATGTGCAGCGTCAGCGCCAGCGCCATCATGGCGTCCATCGCGCCCGGCGCGAAGGCGACGATGGTATCGGAAAAGCGCACATGGGTGGCCAGCACGATCACCAGCACGAAGGCGGCCGAGATCACCACCGCGATCGCGAATGAGCCGAGCGCCGCGCGGAGGTGACCGAGCAGGGTCTTGATCCGCATTCGCGCGAACCGGCTGCCGATCAGGGCGCCAATGCCGATCAGCGCGACGCCACGCATCCAGCCCGGCAGGCCGCCGTCGACGAGGCCGACGCCGTGCAACAGGCCGGCGCCGAGCATGGCGCCGAACATCCAGCTGGCGGGAAACTTGATCATCTGCAGCAGCATGGCGGCGATCAGCGAGCAGACCAGCATCGCGGCGAGGCCGAGCGCGGATGCGGGCGCCTGGATCATCGCCGGCGAGCTCGCGGAGGCGACGCCGGCAATCGCCAGCACCATCGGCAGTGCCGCGGTCAGGATGATCACCCGCAAGGTCTGCACCACCGCGATCGCCGGCAGGTCGGCGCCGCGTTCGACCGCGAGAATGGTGATCTGTGACAACGCGCCGGGGCTGCCGGCCAGGAACGCCGAGGTGCGGTCCCAGCCATGGACGCGCTGCAGATAGTAGCTGGAGCCGAAGGTCGAGCAGAAGGTCGCGAGCGCCAAAAGGCCAATGGTCAGCGGATAGGCGCTGACATGGGTGAGCAGTTCGCGCGACACCACCGAGCCGATGGAGATGCCGAGCAGCAGCAGCAGGGTCTGGGTGATGATCGGCGGCACCGCGAGTGGCCGTCCGGCGATTGCGGCGATGCCGACCGCGATCATGGCGCCGGAGATCAGGCCGCCCGGCAGGTTGGCGATCAGGAAGATGGTGCCGCCGGCCGTGCCGATGGCAAGCGTCTCCAGGGTGCTAAGGGTCTTGGCACGGCTGGGCAGGTCGAATGGGAGGGACGAGATGATCTGGCGCACGGCGCGTTATGACAAATCACGCCTGGGTAAACAAATGCGCCAATGCGGTGCAGCAATGCGTGGGATTAGTCCAGCGGGTTTGAACCGTTTGGCTGCTCCCGTCACAAGGTCGTAACGCAAACGTCAAAGTTGGCTGGGGCAGG
>Ga0209677_100799_pt1 | contig 15764 bp, 12 predicted proteins | sample AraplaCvi_mCL_r2_2_FD_184285 | JGI IMG/M metagenome (GOLD analysis project Ga0209677, IMG submission 184285) | Arabidopsis root microbial communities from North Carolina, USA - plate scrape CL_Cvi_mCL_r2 (SPAdes) (version 2) | ecosystem: Host-associated > Plants > Roots > Endosphere | place: USA... | reverse complement strand
CGACGATTTCCTGGAGCGGCTGCAAGAGCTGACCTTGTGGGAGACCCGTGAATTCCCGGCCGGCCATCCCTATCACAATGTGATCGCGATGCCGGACGACGTGCCGCTGCCGCCGATCTGGCTGCTCGGCTCCAGCGATTATTCGTCGGAGCTTGCGGCCCAGGTCGGGATGGGCTTTGCGTTCGCGCATCATTTCGCCAGCCACGACGCCATCCACGCGATGACGAATTATCGCGCGCATTTCACGCCGTCGCGCTGGCGCGCCGCGCCGCATGCGATCCTCGCGGTCGCCGTGGTGACAGCGGAGACGGATGCCGAGGCCGAGCGGTTGGCGTCCTCGATGGACCTCAATCGGCTCCGGCGCGACCGCGGCCAGTACGCGCCGCTGCCGAGCCCGGAGGAGGCGGCCGCCTATCCCTACACGGAGGCCGACCGCGCCTCGATCGCGCGCAACCGCTCGCGGCTGTTCGTCGGTTCGCCTTCGACGGTGATGGCGAAGCTCAAGCCGATGATCACCGAAAGTCGCGCGGACGAGTTGATGGTTATTTCAGCGATCTACGACCACGAGGCGCGGAAGCGGTCGTACACTCTGCTCGCGGAGGCATTCGGGCTCGAAAGAGCGGCATAGCGCGCTGTCGTCCCGGCAAGCGAAGCGCGCGCCGGGACCCGACCGCGGGATGTCTGCCGGCCTCGCGCGATTGTCACCATGTGATCAACGGCGAACGATGCAGCCAGGTATCGGCGCGCACCTGGTCCAGGACAAAGTTCGCGACATCTGCCCGCGATATCGTTCCACCATGAAAGCCGGAGAGATCCGTGAGCGCACGGACCTGGTCGCGACCGGGCTTGTCGTTCAGGACGGAGGGACGAACGACGACCCAGTCGAGCCCGCTGTCTCTGACGATCGCTTCCTGCCGGTTCTTGTCGGCGTATACCTTGCGCAGAAGCAGCGGGAAGATCACGTTGTCGAACAGAAAGCCGCCGTGCCCGGCACTGTCACCGGCGCCAATGCCGGTGATGCAAACCAGACGCGAGACGCGCTCGGCCGTCATTGCGCTGACGAGCGATCGCGTGACCGTCGAGAGAAGCGTGACCTCGCGGAACGGGCTTGCCGGCGTGCCCAATGCACTGACGACGGCGTCCTGCCCTTTGAGGGCCTCACGCAACGCTTTTTCGTCCCGGACATCTCCGATGATGAGCTTCGCGCCCTTCAGACTTTTCGCCTTCTCGGGTGAACGCACGAGCGCGCTGACTTCATAGCCACGGGCCAACGCTTGTTCGACGATCAAGCGGCCGGTGCCTCCGGTTGCTCCAAGAACCAGCACCTTCAATGGACCAGTCTTGGCGTCGTTCTGAGTAGGATTGTTCATGAATGCCTCCTTCAGCTAAGGGACGCCCCCCAAGGAGGCCGTCCCTTCAGTGAGATCCTTTTGTCAGCGTGCGCGCCGCCGGCCCATCAGGTCGAAGCGGCAATCTCGGAAGCGAAGTCGCGATAGGATCGCAAGCGTCGTCCCAGCAGCGCGGTCAGGCGGGCGACATCGCCGGCCTCGGGGATCATTCCGTCAGTAAGGAAGCGCTCGCTCATCAGCCGCATGTCGAACGCCATCCAGCTCGGCATGAACTGCCTGAGGTTCTTCTCGAACCCCGCGGTGTCGTCGCCGCCGTAAGCGATCGTGCGACCCAGCACGTCCGACCAGATGGCGGCGACATCCGTACCTCGCAGCGTATCGGGACCGACGAGATTGATCCGGTCGAGCGGAAGCGGCGTGGCGGATTGCTCGCGGCGGATCAGTTCGATGGCTGCGATCTCGCCGATGTCGCGCGGGTCGATCATGGCGAGGCCCTTGCCGCCGATCGGCATCGGGTAGGCGCCGTAGCCGAGCACGACGTCCTTGATCGTGAGATCATTGTTCATGAAGTAGGCAGGGCGCAGGATGGTGGCGTTGAAGCCCATCTGCTCGATCATCCGCTCGACGCCAAACTTGCCGGCGAAGTGCGGCACGTTCACGTAGCGGTCGCTGTGGATCACCGACAGGTAAACGATGCGCTCGACGCCAGCCTCGCGGGCCAGGTTCAGCGCGATCAGAGCTTGTGTGAATTCATCAGGCACAACTGCGATGAGCAGGAACAGCGTCGAGACACCCGAGAATGCGCTGCGCAGCGAATCGACGTCGAGCATGTCGCCCTGCGCGACGGCCACGCCGGCGGGCAAGTTGGCTGTCGCGGGATCGCGGACGAGGGCGCGCACGTCGGCGCCACGCTTGACGAGCTGTTCGATAACCTGGCGGCCGACGGTGCCGGTTGCACCTGTCACGAGGATGGTCATGGGGATCACTCCGAGGTTGGGGTCAGAAGACACCCTGTAAATGAATGATCCACATTCGTACCGATAGACGCTATATTTGGACAGACCGTCTCACTGGTGGAACAATGGATCTGCTTGCCCTCGCTGATTTCAATCTGGTCGCCCGGCACGGTGGGTTCGGGCGCGCCGCGCGTGCCACCGGGCGCCCGAAGGCGACCTTGTCGCGCCGGGTCGCGGAGCTGGAGGCCAGCCTCGACCTGCGCCTGATCGAGCGCGGGGCGCGCGCGCTGAAGCTCACCGAGGAAGGACGGGCGCTGTACGAGCGGACCGGCGCGCTGCTCACCGAGCTCGACGAGACTGCGACCGCGATCGCCTCCGGTGGCGACACACCGCGCGGCAGGTTGCGGATCAGCGCGCCCCTGCTGTTCTCGCAGACTGCGATGGGCCGGCTCGCGGCCGGATTCGCGCTCAGGTTTCCGCAGGTCCGGCTTGAGGTCACGACCGAGGACCGGCCCGTCGACATGGTCGAGGAAAGTTATGACCTGGCGATCCGGGTCAATCCCGATCCCGATGACAGCCTGGTCGGACGGATCTTTCTGCGCGATCGGCTGGTGGTCGTGGCGAGCCCGAGCCTTGCCCGGCCGGTGGACAATTCAGCTGTTCCGGCGGTCGTGCGCAGCGCGGGCGACCGAATTGCCGCCTGGGATGTGACGGCGCCAAGCGGACGGTCGCGCATCGCGATCGATCCGGTCCTTCGCCTGTCGTCGCTCGTCATGGTCCGAGATGCCGTGCGGGCAGGCGTCGGCGCCGGACGCCTTCCATTGTCGCTCGTCAGTCATGATCTGGCAGCCGGCACGCTGGCCCATTGGGGCGACGTCGACGGACCCGACATCGCTCTGTGGGCGCTCTATCCGTCACGGCGGTTGTTGAGCGCGCGGGTCTCCGCCTTCCTCGACTACTTGAAGGAGGCCTTTCCGACGGGAACGCCTGCCGAGCTGGCGGCCTATGTTGGGGCATAGGCGGCGGCCTAACGGCTCACTTCGACGTCATTCCGGGGCGAGGCCGCAGGCCTCGAACCCGGAATCCAGAGGTGGTATGCGGCTCGAGATTCCGGGTTCTCGCTTGGCGAGCCCGGAATGACAGTCTGGCTCAGTCCCTCGTCTCGCTGAACGTCGCCCGGAACGGATGTCCGGGGTAGACCCCGACGATGCGGAATTCGCGCGAGAAGAACTTCAGCTCCTCGAGCGCGAAGGCGAGCCCCTTGTCCTCGGGATGGCCGTCGACATCGGCATAGAACTGCGTGGCGAAGAAATTGCCGTCGACCATGTAGCTTTCCAGCTTGGTCATGTTGACGCCGTTGGTGGCGAAGCCGCCGAGCGCCTTGTAGAGCGCTGCGGGGAGGTTGCGCACCCGAAATACAAAAGTCGTGACCAGCGGACCGGAGCCTTGCGCGGCCCATTTCGGCTCGCGCGCCAACACCACGAAACGCGTGGTGTTGTGGGCTTCGTCCTCGACGTCCTCGGCGAGGATATCGAGCCCGTAGATCTCCGCGGCCAGCCGCGAGGCGATCGCCGCCGTGCTCTTGTCGGCGCGCTCAGCGATGAAGCGGGCGCTGCCGGCGGTGTCGGCGGCGACGATCGGCTTGATGCCGAGCTTGCGGATGATGTTGCGGCACTGGCCGAGCGCGTGGACGTGGCTCTCCACGGCCTTGATGTCGGCGATGCTGGCGCCCTTGATGGCCATTAGCTGGTGACGGATCGGCAGGAACCACTCGCCGACGATATGGAGGCCCGAGGCCGGCAAGAGATGATGGATGTCGGCGACACGCCCCGCCACCGAGTTCTCGATCGGGATCATGCCGAGATCCGCCTCGCCGGAGGAGATCGCGGACAGCGCGTCCTCGAAGGTGGCGCAGGGCATGGCCTCGGCGTCGGGATAGGCCTCGGAAATGGCGATGTGGGAATTGGCTCCCGGCTCGCCCTGGAATGCGATTTTCAGTTTCTTGCTCATGAGGTGCCTTGTAGCAGCCGCTCAGCCCCGGGAAAGGACGCGTCGGGCGGTTTCGAGGTCGGCCGGGGTGTCGACCCCGCGCGGCACGGTGTCGACGATGCCGATATCGATGCGCATGCCGGCTTCGAGCGCACGGAGCTGCTCCAGCTTCTCCTGTTGCTCCAGGAACGAGGGCGGCAGGCTGACGAAACGCTCGAGCGCGGCGCGCCGATAGGCGTAGAGGCCAATATGATGGTATCGCGGTCCGTCGCCATAGGGGGCGGGGGCGCGGGTGAAATATAGCGCGCGCAGTCGCCGCTCGCCGATCGGTGAGCCCACCGCCTTGACCACGCTTGGCGCGGCATCCTCCTCCGCGGTGTGGATCTGCGCCGCCAGCGTCGCGATATCCACGGCTGGATCAGCCAGCGGCGGCAGCACGTCGCGGATGTTCTGCGGCAGGATGGTCGGGAAATCGCCCTGCAAATTGATCACGATCTCCGCCTCGCCCCGCGGGTCGAGCTTGCACATCGCCTCATGAATCCGGTCCGAACCGGACGGATGGCTGGTGCTCGTCATGACGGCCGTGCCGCCATGGGCGGCGACGGCGTCCGCGATCTCCTTGGTGTCGGTCGCGACCGCGACGCGGCCGATCGCGGCCTCCTCGGCTCGGCGCAGCACCTGCACGATCATCGGCAGGCCGGCGATGTCTTGCAGCGGCTTGCCGGGCAGGCGGGTCGCGGCCATGCGGGCGGGAATCAGCACGAGGGTGCGGGGGTCGGTCATCCTGGAAGATGCAGTCTCGAATGATGTGGATATCAGGGGGGACAGCGCAAAAGCCGGCCCGCTTATACGGGTTGCCAGAGCACGGGCAAACCGATATCTGATCTCCCGCCGAAGGGGGGAGGCACGAGCGACCGATTCCTGAGGCGTCCATAAATGCGACCGCTGGGTGCGACTAGCGGTCCAGCACAATGAAATTCCCGCCTCGGAGCCTGACCCAAGATGGACTCCTTCGAACTCAATAAAATCCTCGGCGCCGTCCTCGCCTCCTGTCTCGTCCTCTTGGTCACGAGCTTCTCTGCGAATGCGCTGTTTGCCCCCAAGATGCCGGAGAAGCCGGGCTTCGAGATCGCCGTGAAGGCCGCGCCCGAAGGTGGCGAGAAGCCGGGCACCGCGCCGGCCGCCGCCGAGCCGATCGAGAAGCTGCTTGCCAGCGCCTCGGTGCAGAAGGGCGAGGCCGCCGCCAAGAAGTGCGCCGCCTGCCACACGTTCGAGAAGGGTGGCCCGAACCGGGTCGGCCCGAACCTCTTCGGCATCGTCGGCGATCACCGGGGTGAGGGCCGCAATGGCTTCAACTTCTCGGCTGCGATGAAGGCCAAGGGCGGCACCTGGACCATCGATGACCTGAACCAGTTCATCGCCAACCCGAAGGGCTTCATCCCGGGCACCGCGATGGGCTTCGCCGGTATCCAGAAGGACTCGGAGCGCGCCGACGTGCTGGCCTTCCTGAACTCGCTTTCGGACAATCCGGCACCGCTGCCCACGGCAGCCAAGTAAGCCTTTCTGCCGGGCCGGTTGCATCCCGGTCCGGAGATCAGAACCATATGCACGGCCAGGGTCACTCCTGGCCGTTTTTGCATTTGGCGGGCCTTGTTCCCACCGGTTTGGGACCTTTCGCCGCATGGATGCAGCCGATTTGGCGTTCGGGCGCGTTCACAACCCGGTATCATGAGGAAAAAGCAACGTTATTCGCCGAAACCTTGCCTTATATTGCCGCCTCAATGAGCGGAACCCGCATCGCAAGCCCGGTTTTTTGCCGACGGTACGAACCACGGCTTGTTGTCGGAGTCATCTCCAAGCGATAAGCGGGGCGCAGAGGCGGTTCGCCCTGGGGTGCCCTCGCGCCTCAGGCGACCTTGTTCAGAGGAAGTCTTGATTTGGCGATTACCCGACGACAGCTGCTGCAAAGCACCGCTTTTGCTGCCATGACCCCGGCGCTCGGCGCGACCGCCGTGCTCTCCCTTCCCAATTCCGCGCAGGCGGAAGGCGCCACCGAGCCGGCCTGGCGCCATGCATTGTCGCTGTTCGGCGATATCAAATATCCCGAGGGCTTCAAGCGCTTCGAGTATGTCAATCCGGATGCGCCGAAGGGCGGCACGGTTCGCCAGATCTCGGTCGGCACCTTCGACAATTTCAACTACGCGGTTGCCGGCACGAAGGGCAACATCGCAGGTGCAGTCGGCCTGATCTACCAGTCCCTGACGACGAGTTCGATGGACGAGCCGGAGACCAGCTATGGTCTGTTGGCGGAGGCTGTCGCCTATCCCGAGGATTTCGCCTGGGTGAAATACCGTCTCCGCACGGATGCGCGCTGGCACGATGGCAAGCCGGTCACCCCAGAAGATGTCGTCTACTCCTTCGACGTCCAGAAGAAGCAAAGTCCGCGCGCGTCCTTCTACTATCGGCACGTCACCAAGGCCGAGAAGACCGGCGACAACGAGGTCACTTTCAGTTTCGATGCACCGGGCAATCACGAGTTGCCGTCGATCGTCGGCCAGCTTACGGTGCTGCCCAAGCACTGGTGGGAAGGCACCGACAGTAACGGCAAGAAGCGCGATATCTCCGCGACCACGCTGGAGAAGCCGCTCGGCTCCGGACCCTATCGGATCAGGGATTTCGTCGCCGGGCGCTCCGTGACGCTCGAACGCGTCAAGGATTATTGGGGCCTCAATCATCCGACCCAGATCGGCATCAACAATTTCGACGAGCTGCGCTACGAATATTTCCGCGACAATCTGGTGGCGCTGGAAGCCTTCAAGGCCGACCAGATCGATTGGATCATGGAAAATTCGGCCAAGCAGTGGGCCACGGCCTATGATTTCCCGGCCGTGAAAGACAAGCGGGTGATCAAGGAGCAGTTTCCGATCAGGAACATCGGGCGCATGCAGGGCTTTGCCTTCAACCTGCGCCGCGATCTGTTCAAGGATGCGCGGCTGCGCCGCGCCTTCAACTACGCCTTCGATTTCGAGGAGATGAACAAGCAATTGTTCTACGGCGCCTACAAGCGCATCAACAGCTATTTCGCCGGGCTGGATGAGTTCGTCGGCTCGGGTGTGCCGCAAGGGCAGGAGCTCGAGATCCTGCAGACCATCAAGGACAAGGTGCCGGCGGAGGTCTTCACCACGGCCTATGTCAACCCGGTGGGCGGCAACCCCGAGAACGTGCGCAACAACCTGCGCGAGGCGACGCGCCTGTTGAAGGAGGCCGGCTTCGAGATCAAGGACCACAAGCTGGTCGATCCCTCCGGCAAGCCGGTCAGTGTCGAATTCCTCACCGAGAGCGAGAGCATGGAACGGCTGATGCTGTTCTACAAGCCCTCGCTCGAGCGTCTGGGTGTCACGGTGTCGATCCGCACCGTGGATGACGCGCAATACGAAAACCGCATCCGTTCATTCGATTTCGATCTCACCACCCATGTGTGGCCGCAGTCGCTGTCGCCGGGCAACGAGCAGCGCGAGTTCTGGGGCTCGCAGGCCGCGAACAATCCCGGTGCGGAGAACATCTGCGGCATCCAGGATCCCGCGGTCGACGCCCTGATCGACCGCATCATTTTCTCGAAGACGCGCGACGAGCTGGTCGCGAGCTGCAAGGCGCTCGATCGCGTGCTGCTGTGGAATTTCTACGTGGTGCCGCACTATACCTCGGGCAGCATGAACTACGCGCGCTGGGACCGCTTCAGCCATCCCGAGCCGCTGGCGAAATACGCGATCTCCGGACTGCCGACGCTGTGGTGGTGGGACGCCGAGAAGGCCGCCAAGACGGGTGGCCGCTCTTGAGCCGGCTGTTGCGCACGTTCTCGCTATCCCGCCGGGGCGTGCTCGGCCTCGGCCTCGGCGCTTTGACCGCCGCGCGTTTCCCGGTCGCCTCCGCCGCCGAGCGCCGGAGTGAGGCATTTGCCGAGGCGCACGGCATGTCGGCGTTCGGTGACCTGAAATATCCGGCCGATTTCCCCCGTTTCGACTACGTCAATCCGGACGCGCCGAAGGGCGGCTTGTTTTCGCTGATCCCCTCGGTGCGCGCCAACAACCAGTCCTTCTTCACCTTCAATTCCTTCAACGCCTACATCATGAAGGGCGAGGGTGCGCAGGGCATGGACATGACCTTCGTGACCCTGATGGCGCGAGCCGGCGACGAGCCGGATGCGATGTATGGTTATGTGGCGAAAGCGGTGGCGATCTCGCCGGACAGGCTGACCTACCGCTTCACCTTGCGGCCCGAGGCGCGCTTTCACGACGGCTCGAAGATCACGGCGCAGGACGTCGCCTGGTCGCTGAACACGCTGAAGGAGAAGGGCCATCCGCTGATCGTGACGCAGCTGCGCTTCATGGAGAAGGCCGAGGCGACTGATGACGCTACCGTGGTCGTCAGCTTCGCCAAGGACCGCGCCCGCGACGTGCCGCTCTATGTCGCGGGCCTGCCGATCTTCTCCAAAGCCTATTACGCGTCGCATCCATTCGAGGAATCCACGCTCGAGGTTCCGCTCGGCAGCGGCCCGTACAAGGTCGGCAAATACGAGGTCAACCGATTCGTCGAGTTCGAGCGGGTCAAGGACTGGTGGGCGGCAAACTTGCCGGTCTGCCGCGGCAGCTACAATTTCGACATCGTCCGCTACGAGTTCTATCGCGACCGCGACGTCGCCTATGAAGGCTTCACCGGCAAGAGCTATCTCTATCGCGAGGAGTTCACCTCGCGGATCTGGGCGACGCGCTATGATTTCGCCGCGGTGAAGGACGGCCGTGTCAAGCGAGAGACCTTGCCCGACGAGACGCCATCAGGCGGGCAGGGCTGGTTCATCAATACGCGGCTCGACAAGTTCAAGGATCCGCGCGTGCGCGAGGCGTTCAACTACGCCTTCGATTTCGAATGGACCAACAAGTCCATCATGTACGGCGCCTATGCGCGCACCGTCTCGCCGTTCCAGAATTCCGACATGGTGGCGGAAGGGCTGCCGTCGCCGGAGGAGCTGAAGCTCTTGGAGCCGTTCCGCGGCCAGGTGCCCGACGAGGTGTTCGGCACGCCGTTCGCGCCGCCTGTCTCCGACGGCTCGGGTCAGGATCGCAGCCTGCTGCGCAAGGCGCAGCAATTGCTGAACGACGCCGGGCTCAAGGTCAAGGACGGCAAACGCTACTTGCCGAACGGCGAGCTGTTCAGCGTCGAATTCCTGATCGACGAGGTCTCGTTCCAGCCGCATCACGGCCCGTTCCTGAAGAACCTCAACCAGCTCGGCATCGATGCGACATTGCGGATCGTCGACGCCGTGCAGTATCGCGCGCGTGTCGAGGGTTTCGACTTCGACATCACCATCGAGCGCATGAGTATGTCGGCGACCCCGGGTGACTCCTTGCGGCCCTATTTCTCGTCGCAGGCGGCGACGACCAAGGGCTCGTACAATCTCGCCGGCGTTGCCAATCCTGCGGTCGATGCGCTGATCGAGAAGGCGGTCGCGGCCGAAAGCCGCACTGAGCTGACCATCGCCTGCCGCGCCCTCGATCGCGTCTTCCGCGCCGGCCGCTACTGGATTCCGCAGTGGTATCGCTCGACCCATCCGGTCGCCTATTGGGACGAGTTCAGCCATCCGGCCAAGCCGCCGAAATATGCCCAAGGCACCGGCGCGCCGGATATCTGGTGGTTCGATGCCGCCAAGGCGGCCAAGATCGAGCAGGCCAAGTAGCCCATGAGCGCCTACATTGCCCGTCGTATCCTATTGATGGTGCCGACCCTGCTCGGCATCCTCTTCGTCTCGTTCGTGGTCGTGCAGTTCGCTCCGGGCGGACCGGTCGAGCGCGTGATCGCGCAGCTCTCAGGCGCCGACACCGGCGGCACCTCGCGGGTGTCAGGTGGCGGCGGCGATTTCGGCTCCCGCGGCAACGTCCAGCCCGGCGTCGGCGCGGAGGCGGTGAACTCGAAGTATCGCGGCGCGCAGGGGCTCGATCCGGCCTTCATCAAGAGCCTGGAGAAGCAGTTCGGCTTCGACAAGCCGGCGCCGGAGCGCTTCGCGCTGATGGTCTGGAACTATTCGCGCTTCGATTTCGGCAAGAGCTATTTCCGCGACATCAGCGTGCTGCAGCTGATCAAGGAGAAGCTGCCGGTGTCGATCTCGCTCGGGCTCTGGATGACGCTGATCAGCTATCTGGTCTCGATCCCGCTCGGCATCCGCAAGGCGGTCACGGACGGAGCGCCCTTCGATACCTGGACCTCGGCGGTCATCATCATCGGCTTTGCCATCCCGGGATTCCTGTTCGCCATCCTCTTGATCGTGCTGTTCGCCGGCGGCTCGTTCCTCAACATCTTTCCGCTTCGGGGTCTCACCTCCGACGGCTGGTCGAGCTTCCCCTGGTACTGGAAGATCATCGACTATTTCTGGCACCTGACCTTGCCAATGGTGTCAATGGCGCTCGGTGCGTTCGCGACCATGACGCTGCTCACCAAGAACTCGTTCCTCGACGAGATCCGCAAGCAATATGTGATGACGGCGCGCGCCAAGGGCTGCAGCGAACGGCAGGTGCTGTACAATCACGTGTTCCGCAACGCGATGCTGATCGTGATCGCCGGCTTCCCCGGCGCTTTCGTCAGCGCCTTCATCTCGGGTGCGCTGTTGATCGAGACCATCTTCTCGCTCGACGGGCTCGGCCTGCTCTCGTTCGAGAGCGTGCTCAACCGCGATTACCCGGTCGTGTTCGGGACGCTCTATATCTTCTCGCTGGTCGGCCTGGTGGTGAACCTGCTGTCCGATCTCACCTATATGTGGGTCGATCCGCGGATCGACTTCGAGGCGCGGGAGGTCTGATGACGATCACGGCTCCACCGCCTGTCGAAACTACCACGCGTACAGCGGTCGGCGAGGCCGTGCCGCCGACGCGGCAGGCCTTCCAGGCCTCGCCGCTGAACCGGCGGCGCTGGCAGAACTTCAAGGCCAACCGCCGTGGCTACTGGTCGCTGTGGATCTTCCTGGTGCTGTTCGTCGTCTCGCTGTTCGCGGAGCTGATCGCCAACGACCGGCCGTTCCTGATCAAGTTCGACGGCCATCTCTACTGGCCCGCCTTCGTCACCTATCCGGAAACCGCGTTCGGCGGCGACTTCGAGACCGCGGCCGACTATCGCGATCCCTATTTGCAGAAGCTGATCGCAGACAAGGGCGGCACCATCGTCTGGCCGCTGATCCGCTATTCCTACGACACGCACAATCTCGATCTGCCAACGCCGGCGCCGTCGCCGCCGACCTGGCGGCTGACCGAAGAGCAATGCAGGCCGGTGGTCGAGAAGAAGGGACTCAAGAGCTGCCGCGACCTCGAATACAACTGGCTCGGCACCGACGATCAGGGCCGCGATGTCGTCGCGCGCCTGATCTACGGCTTCCGCATCTCGGTGCTGTTCGGCCTGACGCTGACCTTCTTCTCCTCCATCATCGGCATCGCCGCGGGCGGCATCCAGGGCTATTTCGGCGGCTGGGTCGATCTCACCTTCCAGCGCCTGATCGAGATCTGGAATTCGATTCCCTATCTCTACCTGCTCCTGATCATCTCGGCGGTGCTGGTGCCCGGCTTCTTCACTTTGCTCGGCATCCTCCTCTTGTTCTCCTGGGTGTCGCTGGTCGGCCTGGTGCGCGCCGAATTCCTGCGCGGCCGCAATTTCGAATATATCCAGGCGGCGCGCGCGCTCGGCGTCTCCAACGCCGTCATCATGGTGCGGCATCTGCTGCCGAACGCGATGGTCGCGACCATGACCTTCCTGCCCTTCATCGTGTCGAGCTCGGTGATGACCTTGACCGCGCTCGACTTCTTGGGCTTCGGCCTGCCGCCCGGCTCGCCGTCGCTGGGTGAGCTATTGTCGCAGGCCAAGGCCAATGTGCAGGCGCCGTGGCTCGGCTTCACCGGCTTCTTCTCGGTCGCGATCATGCTGTCGCTTCTGATCTTCATCGGCGAGGCCGTGCGCGACGCCTTCGATCCGCGCAAGACGTTCAGGTGAGCCGCATGGATGCCGTCAACCAGCCTCTGCTCGCCGTCAGCGATTTCTCGGTCGCCTTCCATCAGCAGGGCCGCACCTCGCTTGCCGTCGATCATATATCCTTCGAGATCAAGCGCGGCGAATGCGTCGCGCTGGTCGGGGAATCCGGCTCCGGCAAATCGGTCAGTGCGCTGTCGATCCTGAAGCTCTTGCCCTATCCGCAGGCCTCGCATCCCTCAGGCAGCATCCGCTTCAATGGGCGCGATCTGCTGCCGCTCTCGGAGCGGGAGATCCGCGAGATCAGAGGCAGCGACATCTCGATCATCTTCCAGGAGCCGATGACCTCGCTCAATCCGCTGCACACGATCGAGCGGCAGATCACCGAGATCCTGCATCTGCATCGGCCGATGTCGAACAGCGCAGCACGGGCACGAACGCTGGAACTGCTGACCCAGGTCGGCATTCCCGAGCCGGAGACGCGGCTCGGCAGCTATCCGCATCAATTGTCCGGCGGCCAGCGCCAGCGCGTGATGATCGCGATGGCGCTTGCCAACGAGCCTGATCTTCTGATCGCCGACGAGCCGACCACGGCGCTCGACGTCACCGTGCAGGCGCAGATCCTGGCGCTGCTCGCCGAAATCCGTTCGCGGCTCGGCATGAGCCTCTTGTTCATCACCCATGATCTCGGCATTGTCCGCCGCATCGCCGACCGCGTCTGCGTGATGAATGGCGGCAAGATCGTCGAGCAGGGCGTGGTCGAGCAGGTGTTCACCGCCCCGAAGCATCCCTACACCAAGGCGCTGCTCGCCGCCGAGCCCAAGCCCGATCCTGCGCCGCCGCGACCCGGGGCGCCCGTGGTGATGTCGGCCGATGACCTCAAGGTCTGGTTTCCGATCAAGCGCGGCCTGTTCCGCTCGATCGTCGGCCACATCAAGGCGGTCGATGGCGTCAGTCTCGCCGTGCGCAAGGGCGAGACGCTCGGCGTCGTCGGCGAGTCCGGCTCGGGCAAGACCACGCTCGGCCTGGCGCTGTTGCGCCTGATCTCCTCCGACGGGCCGATCGTATTTCTCGGCCACAACATTCAGGGTCTCAAGTTCAAGGAGGTCCGTCCGTTCCGCCGCAATATGCAGATCGTGTTCCAGGACCCGTTCGGCTCGCTGTCCCCACGCATGTCGGTCGGTGATATCGTTGCCGAGGGGCTGAGCGTGCATCAGCCGAACCTGTCGCGCGGGGAGCGCGAGGCGCGCGTCGTCAAAGCGCTGCACGACGTCGGGCTCGATCCTGACACGCGCTTCCGCTACCCGCATGAATTCTCCGGCGGCCAGCGCCAGCGCATCTCGATCGCGCGCGCCGCGGTGCTGGAGCCGAGCTTCATCGTGCTGGACGAACCGACCTCGGCGCTCGACATGCTGTTCCAGTCGCAGATGGTCGATCTGTTGCGCGAGCTGCAGCGCAAGCGCGAGCTGACCTACATGTTCATCTCGCATGATCTGCGCGTCGTCGCAGCCCTCGCCAGCCATCTGATCGTGATGCGCAACGGCAAGGTGGTGGAGGAGGGGCCGGCCGTGGAGCTGTTCAAGGCGCCGAAGACCGACTACACGCGCGCGCTGTTCGCCGCCGCCTTCCGAAACGAGGCCGCCGGCGAGGGCGCGGTGGCGACGTAGCGTTCGGCAGCGCCGCGGCGCATCAACAATAATCGCCACCGTTGGAGCCTTTTCCGTTCCGATTGAATCGGAACGGGGCTCTAGCTTTTTGTTTTGACGCGTTTTCTCGGACCGCGAACCGGTATCCACTTCGCTTGAAAACGCTCGAATTTGGTTCGTCATTCCGGGGCGAGGCCGCAGGCCTCGAACCCGGAATCCATTTTTCCGCAGAGCATGAGGCTCAATGGATTCCGGGCTCGCGCTCCACGCGCCCCGGAATGACATGGAGAGAGCGTTCGCAAGAACAGCAGGCACGCACAGCAGGCGTCTCGACCGGCCGCACGCTAATCAAACCAGCCTTGCCCCTTGAACCAGAGCAGAGGCAATACGCCACTGGCGATGACCGCCAGCCATGCGAGCGGGTACCCCGCTGCCCAATTCAACTCGGGCATGTTCTTGAAGTTCATGCCCCAGATACCGACGAGGATCGTCGGAGGCACGCCGACGACCGAGACGATCGTGAGGATCTTGAACAGGTCGTTCTGCTGGATGTTGATGAAGCCGAGCACGGCATCGAGCAGCAGCTGTATCTTGTCGGACAGTCGGGTTTCGTAATCGCTCAGGGAGAGGACGTCCTTCGAAACGGAGTCGAGGCGCTTCTTCGCGGATGGCGTCATCCATTCACCGCCGACTTCGCCGGCGAAGGCGGCGATCCGCTGCACGCCGAGCAGGACGTCCCGGGCTCTCGCCAATTTGTCGGCCATATCGCCGATTTTTTGCAACGCTTCGCGCAACCTGCGGCTGGACCGGACCGGCTTCTTGCTCCGGACCAGGCCTCCCTTGAAAATCTCTTTGGACAAGGCGTCGACGGTCGTGCCGAGCTGCTCCAACACATCCGCGCCGCGGTCCACCATCGCTTCCAGCAAGGCGGCGAAGACGCACATGCCGGTCTGCAGTGTCTCGTCGGTGTCGATGCGCTCGGCAATGCCGTCAAAGATCGGCAGTGCGGAAAACCTGACAGTCACGAGCACGCGAGAATCGACGATGAAACCAACGGATGTGAGATGAGGCTCGCCTTGCGCGTCGACGCTCACGGCGGGCGTGCTCAGGTACAGCTTGCCGTGATCGGAGATGAGACGGCTCGATGCCTCGATCTCGCTCAAGGCGGCTTCCGATGGGATCTTGATGCCGAGCAGGCGCTCGACGGAACGCTTCTCGTCATCTGTGGGATCAAGAAGATCGATCCAGATCGCGCCCGCGGGCAATTGGCCGCCGATGTCAGACAGATCGTCGATACTGGTGCGGTATGTCTTCAGCAAGCGATTGGTCCCGTGCGGCTACGAACAACTGACAGAATAACCCGCTAACGCGCCGGGTGTTTCCGCGCGATTCGATCATTGTTTCATTCGAGCAATCTAAAAAAACGGCGCCGAGCCTTCTCGGCCTGCCGAGGCTGCATGGACGCGCGCTCAGCCTTCGACGAAGTTGACGGGACCAAGAAAATCCTGCTTGCCGACGTCGACGCCATTATGGCGGAGAATGGCGTACGCCATCGCGATATGGAAATAGCTGTTGGGGATCGTCAGCTGCAGCAGATAATCCTTGCCGCCGATAACCTTGCCCGGTGCCCAGGAGAGCCTGACCTTGCGTTCGCTTGCGCCCGCATACTGCGCCTCCGTCACGCTCCTGGTAAAGGTGATGGTCTTCCGGATGCGGGCACGCAGCTCGTCGAACGATCGTTCGTTGTCCTCGTGTTTCGGTGGCGTTTGTCCGGAAAGCCAGGCAGCGGCAGCCTTGACGTAATCGCAGGCGCTCTGGATCTG
>Ga0209677_100798_pt1 | contig 15768 bp, 11 predicted proteins | sample AraplaCvi_mCL_r2_2_FD_184285 | JGI IMG/M metagenome (GOLD analysis project Ga0209677, IMG submission 184285) | Arabidopsis root microbial communities from North Carolina, USA - plate scrape CL_Cvi_mCL_r2 (SPAdes) (version 2) | ecosystem: Host-associated > Plants > Roots > Endosphere | place: USA... | reverse complement strand
AGTCGCTTTCTCGTGCGCGTTTCGGGGTGCGCAGGCTCCGGTCGAGGACCGACAGCGCAACGGTGACGATGCTCAGGCCGATCATGATGGCGGCGATCAGGTGCAGCCCGGGGTCGTCGACGCGCGTGTGGAAGACGATGCCGGTGATCGCGGAGGAGGCGACGGAGCCGACATAGCCGAACGTGCGGAACAGGCCCGATGCGACGCCCAGCTGCTCGGGCGGCGACTGCAGGTAGAGGGCGAGCTGGTTGCCGCTGGCGGCGGTGCCGAGAGCGACGCCGAAGGCGAGCGTGATCAGAATGATCCAGACGATGCCCGCGCCCGAGGTCAGGAACAGCACCCCGCCCGCGCCGGCGAGGCTGGCGATCCCTGCGGCGATGATCGGGCCGCGGACCAGGTTCCTGCGTGAAATCGGGAACACCACGATTCCCGACACGACGCTCATCGGCAGCAGCAGCAGCCCGGCGGCGAGGGTGGACATCCCACGAGCGGCCTCCAGCCATTGCGTGATCCCGTACAGCACGACATACACGCACACCGACACCAGCGCGTAGCGCAGATAGGTGCGGGTCAGAGCGGCGTTGCGCACGAGCAGGCGCACATCGAGGAAGGGCGATACCGCGCGCAGCTCCCACATGACCAGCCCGGCGAACAGGATGACGGCCGCGGCGAGCATGAGCCAGTTCGGGCTCGGCAGAGTGAACAAGAACACCAGCAGGGCGACCATGCCCAGCGCGAACCCGGCGATTCCGGCGGGGTCGATGTCCCACAGGACCTGGCGAGTGCTCCGATGCGCCTGCTCCGACGCATCCCGGGGAATCCAGATCAGCGCGGCAGCGAGCGCGATCAACGCCACGGGAACGTTGACGAGGAACACCCACCGCCACCCGGCGGCTGCGACCAGCACTCCACCGAGCGGCAGGCCGAGCGACGCGGTCGCGATGCCCGCGATCTGCAGGCCGCCCAGTACGCCTCCCGGTGGTTTCTGCATCCCGGCATCGGCTGCCCGCCTGCGGATGAGCATCATCGCGGTCGGATAGGCGCACGAGGTGCCCAGACCGATGAAAACGCGGGCCACCAGCAGCATCCCGATCCCCTGGGCGATGCCGCCGAGGACACCGCCGAGGAGTACCAGCACGATTCCCGTGAGGAACACCCGCCGGGCTCCGAAGACCTCCGCCACTTTGCCGGCGGTCGGCTGAGCGACAGCGCTGGTGAGGTAGAGAGCGGTCACCAGCGTTGCGGTCTGCCCGACGTTCACGTGCAGACCCGTTGCGATGGGGATGAGCGCGGTGGCGATCATCGAGCTGTTGACCGGATTGAGCGCGGACCCGACGAACAAAGGTGTGGTGAACCGCCACGAGAACGGCCGGCCGTTCGAGCCCGTGCGCGGTGCGGCGGTGGAGGGAGAAGTCATGAACGCTCCAAGGGGAGGGAGACGGCGCATCGATTAGGTAACCTAAGCACGCGATCATTAGGTACACTAAGCACTTGTGGGAGAGAACGCAAATACGACGACCGTCGGTCAGGGCACCGCCCAGCCGCTCCCGCTCGGCGCCCAGGTGCGGGCGTCGGTCGGGCGCCTGTATCGTCGCTTCCGCACCGAGAGGCCGCCGGGCGTTCTCGGAGACGCGGCGTTCGATGTCCTCAGCCTCTTGCAGAAGAACGGGGCGCAATCGCTGACAGAACTCAGCGACTACGCCGGCATCGCCCCGGCATCCATGAGTCAGAGCGTGAACCGGCTGACGTCGGCGGGGTACGCCGTGCGCACCCGCGATGAGCAGGACCGGAGGAGAGTCCTGTTCGCAGCCACGCCCGAGGGGATGGCGCTCGCACAGGAGACGCGCGCGCAGCGCAACGCCTGGCTCGACGGCAAGCTCGGCGCGCTTAGCGCTGACGACCAGGCGACGATCGCCCGGGCGTGCGAACTGCTCGACGCGATCGTGCGGTCATAGCGGGCGTTTCCCGGCGTGGTTGGATGACGGCCGCCGCATCGTGGGCGGTTCGGGTTCAGGCTGCGTACTGCTTCTTGAGGCGCTTGCTCATCTCCGTGTTGTGGAACGCCGAGATGAGCCACCCGCCGTCGCGGCGGACGAGAACGAAAGTCTGGAACTTGTCGTAGTCGATGGTCTTTGTCCCGATGCCTCCGACGGTGAGGAGGACGACGGTGTCATTGTCAAGCTGGCGGGTCTCGATCGCCTTCACGATGAGCTTGGTGCCTTTCTGCCACTTGGTGAAGACGTCGTGGTGGGTCTCGCGGATCTGCTCACGACCCACCTGCAGCTCCCCCATGAAGATCACGTAGGTCGCGTCCTGGGTGAACAGCTGTGAGTAGGCGTCGGCATCGCCAGCGTCCCAAGCCTGCCGGAACCGCACCAGGACCTCTTCAGGAGTGGTGGCGTTGATGGTCATGAGGTGCGTCCTTTTGGTCGAAGGGATGGGATGTCATCACCATAACGCTATTGACTAGCAAACAGCAATCAGTAGCGTTTGTGAGTCATGTCGCTAAGCTGAAGAGCGTGTCGCAACCGACGAGCCTGCGAGAGCGCAAGAAGCAACAGAGTCGCCGTTCCATTCACGACGCGGCGGTTCGGCTGTTCCTTGAGCGCGGCTTCGAGCAGGTCACGGTCGCCGACGTCGCCGCAGCGGCGGACATCGCCGTCACCACCCTCTTCCGCTACTTCCCCGAGGGTAAGGATGCCCTCGTCTTCGCCTGGGAAGAGAGCCGATCCGACGCGCTGGCCAAGGCCATCTACGAGCGCTCGAACGGCACCGACGTGCTTCAAGCGATCGAGGACTTCATCCGCTCGCGCGGACCGTTCGGCCCACATCCAGAGGAGCAGCTGCAGCGCCTTATCGCCACCACACCGGCTCTGCGAGACCGCGCCCGGCGCAAGTGGACCGACTGCGAGGAGAGGCTCGCAGAAGTTCTCTCGGACGAACTCAACCGTCCCGCCGACGCCAACCTGCGAGCTCTCGCCCGATACATCCTCGAAGCGCCCGATGTCGCCGCGCAAGACGCTCGGCCTGCTGGCGCCATCGCCGCGATCTTCGAACGCCTCCGCACCGGATGGCAACTTCCGCACGGCCGCCCCGAACGATAGAGCCTAAACTCGGGCTTCCGGCGACGATCTGATCGAGGTGGGTCGGCGATGCCCCTGAACCCGCTCGAGGGTGTGATGTCGCGGGCCCTGTGGCGAGCCCCGCACCGTACGCGGCTTGGTGGCCGGCACAATACCGAGGCGCCTATTTGGACATTTCCCCTATCCGTTCTACCCGTTGCGCGTGTTAGTTTCTGGTTCTGGTCAGTCATTACGAACAGGGAAGTTCCTATGCATACAGCCGCCACACCCTTGGTGCGTCCGTTCCCCTCGCCGGACGCGCCTGCTGACATCCGCGAGCGCTTTCTGAGTCGCGAGACGGACGACCTTTCGGCTCTTCGCCCCGTTGTGGCGCGTTCGTGGTGGCGCAGCCGCGCTGCGGGTATCGATGGCAGCGACGATCGCGGATTCATCGATGAAGGCCACGTGGATGAGCGCACGCTGGGCATCTCCGAGCGTCATCTGCGCGAGCTCGACGCGGTCGCCGAAGACATCGGGGGATATGTCAGCCTCACCTCGCCGAGCGGATCGCTGGTGAAGCCGCCGTTCCTGCGTGATGACTTCGATTTCCCGGCCGGGTATTCGCTCCTGGAGAGCAGCTGCGGAAGCAGTGGTGAGGGAATCGCGCTCGAGGAGGGCCGGGCCGTCTGGCTCTCGCCGGAGGAGCACTTCCGCGAAGACATGCGCGGCAACTGGTGCTTCGCATCCCTGGTGCGCGACCCCTTCCACGAGCGCGTGCGGGCGGTCGTCGGACTGACATTGCCGTCCGCGCGGGTGCGCGGGCTGGATCCGTCATCCACGCTCCTCATGCTCGAGGGGGTCACCGCGCGCATCGAGCGCGAGATCGAGAACGGCATGTCGTCCCGCGAGCGCGTTCTGCTCAAGGAGTACATGATGGTTTCGCGACGGCGCAGCAAAGCCGCGGTCGTCGCGACCAACGGCAAGCACTCGTTCATGAACGGAATCGCGACGTCTCAGCTGGACGGCGCCGACCTCTCGATCGTCACGGGCTATGCCAAGAGCGTGATGTCTTCCGGCCGGTCGGTGAGCTTCGAGTCCATGCTCTCGGGACTCGGCCCGTCCGTCGTCGAGATCACCGCCGTCGAACTCGGCGGGTCGGGCTTCGGCGCGGTCGCTGTCGTTCGGCCACGCGTCGGTTCGCAGCAGGCCGGACTCGACACCGCGGCAACGATCAGTGTGCTCGCACCCGCTCGGACGGATCCCCTGACCGAACGACTCCACGGGCAGAGCATCGCCTTCCAGCGGACTCTGTCGTCGGCGCGAATCGCCATGGACGGCGATCGATCCGTCCTCATCGTGGGCGAGCCCGGCTCCGGGAAGCAGCGCGTCGGCGACGTCATCGCTTCCGCCCGACCGTCGGTGGTCCGGATCGAGGGCCGCGATCCTGCGGCGGGCGCGCGGATGGAGGAGGCGCGGCACGCTGTCGCCGCGCGGCCTCCGCAGACGTTCGTCCTGGTGCACGCGGACGAGCTTTCGCCTGTCGACGCGCGGGATGTCGCTGCCCAGGTCCGGATCGGGAAGTGCAGCGTCATCCTCACCGCAGACAGTGTGACGGAGGGTGTCCGTGCGATCGCGGATGCGAGCGGTGCCCTCGAGATACGCGTGGCCTCTCTTCGCCGCCGGCGCGAGGACATCCCTCTCCTCGCTTCGGCGATCGCGGCCGAGATCGGCACGCGGCGCCTGTCACGCCGGATGGTCGCCGCCCTCACCAAGGCCGACTGGCCCGGCAACGTGTCACAGCTGCATCAGATCGTGTCCGACGCCGCGAAGCAGGCGGAGGGTATCGAAATCGAGGAGCACGACCTCCCCGCCGGCTTCCATCACCTCCTCACAGGTGGACGGCTGTCGCGCCTCGAGGACGCAGAGCTCGCCGAGATCCGCGGCGCACTTCGCGAGGCGGCCGGCAATCGTCGCCTCGCCGCCGAGTCCCTCGAAATCGGACGCTCGACCCTGTATCGGCGGATGGACTACTTCCGCAGTCGCGGCTTCGACCTCTGACTTCTGGTCACGGGTGGCTCGGGCTCCGAGCCTCTCTTCCGTGCGCCCGGAATCCGGCGCCGAGTGTATCGATCTGAGACGAAACGTGTCTCCCGCGCGCTGTTTGAATCGACTGGTTCCCGTGGATCAGGACTAGGACAGGACGGCACGAATGAGCGGCGCGACGCAGGGCACCATTCTGGTGGCTCCCCACCACTTTCCCGACTTGAACCGTGAGCAGGCGCTCGCGGAAGAACTCGGCTACGAGTTGGTCGCAGCGGCCGACGCCGATGCTTTCCGCGCAGGGCTGCCGGAGGCTTCGGTCGTGATGGTCACTCCATATGCACGGCTCACGGCCGACGACTACCCGGCCATGCCGAAGACGCGAGCGGTGATCCGCTACGGCATGGGCTACGACAACATCGACGTGGATGCGGCCGCCAAGGCGGGAATCCCGGTCGCGATCGTGCCCGGTACGGCGTCGGAGGAGGTCGCCTCGCACGCGTTCGCGATGGGGCTGGCTCTGGTTCGCCGGCTTCCTGCCGGCGACGCGGCGATCCGTGAGAACGGCTGGGCCGGCATCATCGGCTACGACACTCCAGTGCTTTCGGACCTGCGGATCGGTGTGCTCGGTCTGGGGCGAATCGGACAGCACGTGGCGCGGATGTGGTCGGCGGTCGGCGCACAGGTGAGCGGCTACGATCCCTTCATCTCGGACGTCCCCGTCGCGACCGCCACCCTGGACAGCGTCCTGGAGGAATCGGACGTCGTCTCGCTGCACCTCCCGCTCAATGAGGGGACGCAACATCTCATCTCCGCCGACGCCCTGAGCAGGATGCGCCAGGGGGCCGTCGTCGTGAATGTTTCGCGCGGCGGCCTGATCGACGAGGAAGCGCTCGCCCGTGCGCTCGCTTCGGGCCGGATCGGGGGCGCAGGAATCGACACGTTCTCACAGGAGCCCTTGCCGCCGGAGCATCCGCTGCGCTCGACTCCGAACACGATCCTCACCCCGCACATCGCCTGGCGATCCAATCGTTCCACGGGCGCCCTGCAGGAGGGCGCGGTCGAACGTGCGCGGCTCGCTCTCACCGGGCAGCCCCTCACCGATGTCGTGAACTGAGAAGGCGGGTGGAAGACATGACGACGAGCAGCGCATCAAGCGACTTCCTCGAAGAGGAGATCGTGGAGGACCCGCATCTCCGCCGTGGACCGCGCGGTTACCCCCTCCTGCCGGGCGGATACGGCCGTTCGACCTACTACACCGGTCAGCCCAGCCCGTACGCCGTACGCGGGGCGGGATATCGCGTCTGGGACGACCGAGGCCTCGAACTGATCGACGCGAACAACAACTTCACCTCGCTCATCCACGGGAACGCGCATCCGGAGATCACCGAGGCGGCGAAGACCGCTCTGTCGGCCGGAGCGAGTTGGGGCATCCCGAATCTCTACGAGTGGGAACTCGCCGACCTCCTTCTGCAGCGGCTCCCGGAATTGGATCAGGTGCGCTTCACCAACTCGGGCACCGAGGCGGTCATGGCGGCTATCCGCATCGCGCGGGCCGCGACCGGTCGCGATCGCATCGTCGTCACGCAGGGCGGATACCACGGCACGTCGGATGTCGCCCTCGCCGCCGGCGGCCCCGCGTACACCCGCGGAGTGCCGGAGGGCGTCACGCGCGACGTCACGCCGGTCCCCCTCAACGATGTCGAAGCGCTGCGGAGGGCGATCGAGGCGGGTCCCGGCCAGTACGCGGCGATCATCCTCGACCTGCTCCCGAATCGCGCTGGACTGCTCCGGATAACGAACGAGTTCGTGACTACTGCCCGGGAACTGGCTACCAGGCACGGGATCGTCCTCATCATCGATGAGGTCATCAGCATGCGACTCGGCCTCCACGGGCTGAGCGGGGAGTACGGCATCGTCCCGGATCTGCTCACGACGGGAAAGACGATCGGAGGAGGATTTCCGGTCGGTGCCATCGTCGGGATCGCCGACCTGATGTCGGAGGTCGACCCGACCCGTGCGGGCAGCCTTCCTCATGGGGGAACGTTCTCCGGCAACCCGGTCAGCATGGCGGCGGGTGCGGCGGCGCTGCGTCTCTACCCGGAGTCGGAGATCACGCGACTGAACACGCTCGGCGACGTCGCCCGGTCCGCCATCCAGGATCAGCTGGAAGGCAGCGGCTGGGAGATTCGCGGGTGGGGGTCCCTGCTCCGAGCGGTGCCTGCGGGGAGTCAGAAGGTGCCGGAGGCGCTCCAGTACAAGCTCTGGTGGGAGTCCTATCGCCGCGGCTTGCTCGGTTCGCCCGCGAATCTGCTTTCGCTTTCCACCCCGATGAACAACGCGGTCGTCGCCGAGATCGTCAGCCGGCTGACGGACGCGGTGTGGGCGGTTGCGGGCGACCAGGGTTCGAGGCAGAACTGATGCGCCTCGTCTCGTATCTTCATCGTGGGTCCGCCCGGGGCGGCGTGGTCGTCAACGATTCGGTCGTGGACCTGGAGCGCTTTCTCGCAGTCGCGGGAGAGGTCCCGACCGTCTCGGTGCGGGAGTTCCTGGCGGCGCATGCCGATGCGATCGTTCCTCTCTCTGACGAAGCGAAGCGTCTGGCCGAACTACGTCCGGAGATCCGAGCCGGCTCCCTGGCCGAACTGCAGCTGCTCGGGCCGGTGCCCGACCCGGCGAAAGTGGTGTGCGTCGGACTGAACTACCGGGATCACGTTGCAGAGACGGGTCGCGCGCTGCCGCAATACCCCGACCTGTTCGTGAAGTTCGCGTCGACCCTGATCGGACCCCAGGACGAGATCCGGGGCGTCGCCGTGAGTGAGAACCTCGATTTCGAGGGGGAGGTGGCCGTCGTCATCGGGCGCACGACCTACCGGGTCGCCGAGGCGGAGGCACTGTCGCATGTCGCCGGCCTGGCGCCGCTCAACGACATCTCCGCTCGTGATCTCCAGTACCGCGGCACGCAGTGGACGGCCGGGAAGGCCGTCGACGGCTCGACTCCGTGGGGGCCGGCGCTCGTCACTCTCGACGAAGTCGGCGACCCGCAGACGCTCGAGATCCGAACGCGCGTCAACGGAGTCGAGATGCAGCACTCCAACACCCGGCACCAGATCTTCACGATCGCGAAAATCGTGTCGTACCTCTCGACTTTCCTTTCCCTTGAACCGGGCGACGTGATCGCGACCGGGACTCCCCAAGGAATCGGCGCCAAACGCACACCACCGGTGTGGCTCGCCGCCGGCGATGTCGTCGAAGTCGATGTCGACCGGGTGGGCCTCCTCAGAAACAGCGTCGCGGCGCTCTGACCGCTTTTCACACAGATATGGAAGACAAATGACTGACGTTCACTCGGGCCATGCTCACGAGCGATACCGGATCGCCGTGGATACCGGCGGAACTTTCACGGATGTCGTAGTGGGCTCCGGTCGCGGCGAGATGGCGGTCGGCAAAGCGCTGACGGACTACGACCGGGTCTTCCAGGGCTTCCAGGCCGCCGTGCGCCGTGCCGCAGAGTCGGTCGGCTGGGACGGCGCGGCCGTCCTCCGCAATGCGGACGTGATCGTGTACGGCACGACACACGCGACGAACGCCGTTCTCACGGGCAAGGTCGCGAACACCGCGCTTCTCGTCACTGAGGGCTTCGCCGACACGTTGTTGCTCCGCGAGGGCGGGCGCCGGGATGCATTCGATTCGAAGGCCGCGTATCCCGGCCCCTACATTCCTCGTCGACTGACCTTCGAGATCCAGGAGCGCATCTCCTCCGAGGGCGAGGTGCTCACACCACTCGACGAGGGTCAGGTGCGCGAGGTGCTCACCCGGCTCAGGGACGACCGTGTGGAAGCGGTCGCCGTCTCCTTCCTCTGGTCGATCATCAACGACACGCACGAGGTGAGACTCGGCGAACTCATCGAAGAGATCCTCCCCGGCGTGCCGTACACGCTTTCGAACCGGGCGAATCCGACGATCCGCGAGTACCGCCGCTCGTCGGCCGCCTCGATCGACGCGTCGCTGAAGCCGCTCATGGCCGACCACCTGGGCAACCTGCGCTCCGACCTGTTCGACAACGGCTTCGCCGGCGACCTCCTCGTGGTGACCTCGGAGGGCGCCGTACTCGACGTGTCCGATGTGCTCGATCGTCCTGTGCTGCTTCTCAACTCGGGGCCGTCGATGGCGCCGCTCGTCGGCGCTGCGGCCGCGCCGGATCGCGAGACCGTCGTGGTCTGCGACATGGGCGGCACGACGTTCGATGTGTCGCTTGTCGAGAAGGGCGTCGTGCGCCACACCCGCGAAGCCTGGCTCGGCGAGCCGTTCGTGGGCCACCTCACGGGGCTGTCGTCCGTCGCGGTGTCGAGTATCGGTGCGGGCGGCGGCAGCATCGCCTGGATCGACGGTGGGGGCCTGCTGCGGGTCGGCCCGCAAAGCGCGCGGAGCACACCCGGTCCTGCGGCGTATGGGCGCGGCGGGCTGGAGCCGACGGTGACGGATGCGTGCGTGGTGCTCGGATATCTGGATGCGACCGGATTCGAGGGCGGGTTCGTCCTCGACCGTGACGCGGCTGTCGAAGCCATCGACTCCCGCATCTGCGGGCCCCTCGACATGAGCGTCGAACAGGCGGCTCAGGCGATCCTCCACGTCTCCGCCAACCATATGGCGACAGCCATCCGCCATGCCTCGCTCGAGCAGGGAGTCGACCCGCGCGGCGCCCTCATCGTGGCGGGAGGCGGCGCGGGCGCCATGGTGGCCGCGGCGATCGGAGGCCTTCTCGAGACCGATACGGTACTCATCCCGGCCACCGCGGGTGTTCTGGCCGCCTATGGTGCGCACCGAGCCCCCATCGCGACCGAATTCCTGTCTCCGCTGCACAACGACACGCTCGCGTTCGATCCGCTCAGCGCCACGCGTGCGGTCACCGAGCTGAAAGCCAAGGCGGCAGACTTCGCCGCACGTTTCGACGGCGTGGGCGGGGAGCCCGAGTTCACGTACTTCGTGGATGCGCGGTATCCGGGCCAGGCGTGGGATCTGCGCGTGCGCCTGGTCGGGCCGCCGGACACCGAGGGGAACGCGGCGGAGGTGATCGCCACCGCTTTCCACGAGGAGCACGATCGCCGGAACGGGACCCACGACCCACGGAGCCGGGTGGAGATCATCAGCTGGGGCGTGCGGGTCGAAGTCTCGCGCCCGGAGAATCTGAACATCCAGGTCGCGTCCGGCGGATCCGCCGAATCGCATCGAACGGATCAGATCATCTTCGATGGTGTGAGCCATGCGACCCCGCGCTTCCGGGGTGTCACTCTGGGGCCGGGCGACTCCCTCGCCGGGCCGGTGGTCATCGATCAGCCGACGACCACGATCGTCGTCCCACCCGAATGGCACGCCACACTCGACGATCGTTCCAACATCTACCTGACCCGCAAGGAGGCGTGACGTGTCACGCGATTTCGACCCCGTCAAGCTCTCTGTTCTGGCGAACGCCTTCGACGGCGTGGTCCGGGAGATGACCAGCGGACTACTGCGTTCCGCGCGATCGTCGGTGATCAACACGGCCCGTGATTTCTCGTGCGCTGTGCTGACCGCCGACAATCAGCTACTGGCCGCGGCCGAGGGCGTGCCGGTGCATGTCTTCGGTGCAGGACCGCTCGGCGAAGACATGGTCGCGCTGCACGATGACATTCGTGAGGGCGACGCTTTCCTCCACAACGACCCGTACCTGGGCAACTCTCACGCTGCCGACCATGTGATCCTCGTGCCGATCTTCATCGAGGGCCGGCACCTGTTCACAGCGGTGACGAAGGCCCACCAGGCGGATTGCGGCAACTCACTGCCGACGACGTTCTTCGCGACGGCACGAGATGTCTATGAAGAGGGCGCGCTGATCTTCCCCTGTGTCCGGATTCAGCGCGACTACACCGACCTGGACGACATCATCCGGATGTGCCGGGCGCGTATCCGTGTTCCCGACCAGTGGTACGGCGACTATCTGGCGTCGGTGGGCGCATCCCGCATCGCCGAGCGTCGTGTCCAGGAACTCGCCGCCAAGTTCGGCGCCGACACCCTGGTCGAGTTCGTCGACGCCTGGTTCGACTACTCGGAGCGTCTCGCGGTCAGCGCGATCGAGAGACTGCCGGAGTACGTGATGACCGGCAATTCGACGCACGATCCGTTCCCGGGCACCGGACCGGACGGCGTCCCGTTGCAGGCCACGATCAGTGTCAAGCCGGCAGAGGGCCGGGTGACGATCGACCTCCGGGACAACCCGGACAACCTGCCGAACGGGCTCAACCTCACGCGCGCGACGGCGACGGGGGCTGCGCTTGCGGGAATCCTCGCCGGCCTGCCCGAGAGCCTCCCGAGCAACGCCGGCACCTTCCGGCGCGTGGAGGTGCTCCTGCGCGACGGCTGCGCGGTCGGAGTACCCAAGCATCCCTATTCGTGCTCGTCGGGAACGACCAACCTCGCGGACCGTGTGGTGAACATCGTCCAGGCGGCGTTCGCCGGAATCGCGGACGGATACGGCACCGCGGAGGGAGCCGCAGGACAGGCCCCGGCGAAGTCGGTCATCTCCGGCATCGACGAGCGCAACGGCAATGCCTACGTCAACCAGATCCTGGTCGGGGGAGTGGGAGGCCCGGCCACCCCGTACGTCGACGGCTGGCCGACCTACCAACGGCCGGTGTGCGGCGCGCTGCTGTATCACGACAGCGTCGAAGTCGACGAGCAGCGCTATCCGATTCTCATCCACGAGCGTGTGCTCATCGCCGACTCCGGTGGCGCCGGACGTCAGCGCGGTGGCCTGGGGACGCGCGTGACCATCGAGGCCCGGGACGACGGTCTCACTCTCACGTATGGGCTGGAAGGCAAGTTCAACCCGCCGCAGGGTGTGCGCGGCGGCGCCAGCGGCTCGGTGCCGGAAGCCTGGGTCGAGACCGCGGACGGGACGCGCAAGGAGATCCCGGTCGTCGGCCGATTCGACATGTCGCGCGGCGAACGAGTCGTTTCGATCGCTCCGGGCGGTGGCGGCTACGGCGACCCGCTCGAACGCAGCGTCGACGCGGTGCTCGACGACCTGCGAGAAGGGCGCATCACCTCCGAGTCGGCGCGAAGCACCTATGGTGTCGTCGTCAGCGAAGGCGTAGTCGATGACGCCGCCACTGCGGCTGCCCGGAGGACGGAGCAGACGCCGTGACCGCGAGCGATTCGTCGCCTGCGTTACGCTCTTTCCCATCGAGAGGGGGACGACCGGACTGGTGACCTCCGGACGAGATTTCCTGACCATCGCGGATCTTCTCGCGATGCCGCAACTCGCGCTGCAACTGGTGGCCGGCGAGGGCGGGTTGCAGAACGCCGTCCTGTGGACGCACACGTCCGAGCTCGTCGATCCGGGGCCGTGGCTCGAGGGCGGCGAACTGCTCATCGTCAACGGCTTCGGCATCCCGGAGGACAGCGCCGCGCAGGTGGCGTATCTGGATGGCCTCGCCCAGCATCGCCTCGCCGGCATCGTGATCAGCGTCCGCGCGCCGGAACTGTCCGCCGAGATGCTCGAGGAAGCCGATCGGCTGTCCTTCCCCGTGTTGCGGATCCCCCGTCAGATCCCGTTCATCGAGTTGTCGTACCTCGTCGCCAACGCCAGCGATCGCTCGGCGCGGAGCCGGCTCGCGCGACACTTGCAGATCTTCGAGACCCTGCAGTTGCGGAACAGTCGCGACGGCGACACCGTCGCCATCTACTCCGAGCTCGAACGGCTTTCGGGGTACCGCCTGGCCGTGGTCTCACCGACCGGCCGGCCGCTCCTCCCGGAATGGTCGTGGGTGCCCGCGCCCGGGACCTTCGAGGGGCTGGCGAACGGGAGCAGCGATCTGCGGGTGATCGATGGCGGCTTCGTCGTCCCTCTGCTCGTGGGGGATCGGGTGACCGCCTATCTCATCGGACAGGAGCACCCCGGGGCGACGCCCGGCGGTCTCGCGGCGCTGCAGCACGTTGCGACCCTGGCCGCACTGGATGCGATCGACGACCAGCGGCGGCGCGAAGCGATGCACCGGAAGGGAGGCGAGCTTCTCGCCGCACTGCTCGATGAGAGCGACGCCCCGTCCGACGGAGAGGACCGGCTGGCCGATTTCGGCCTCGTCAGCGCGCGAGGTCTGCGGGTGCTCGCCTTCGCCGACGGAACAGCCGACGTGGTGATGGAGACGGGAATACGGGACTGGCTCGTCGACCGCGACTTGCCGCACCTGCTGCTGAAGCAGGGTGTGCTCCTCGCCCTGGTCGACGCAGCCGAAAGCGACCTTCGAAGCCTCGCAATCGAGGTGGGCGTGCGGCTGGGTGCGAGTTCACGGTTCACCGACCTGTCCGAGCTCCCGTCGATGCGGCGACAAGCAACCTGGTCGCTCGGGCTGGCGATCGATTCGGTGGAGCCGGCAGCTTTCCTGGCGGAAGAAGAACTGGGATTCGCGCAGTGGCTCAACCCCGACGTGGAGACGATTCGGCAGCTGACCGTCCGAACGCTGCAGAGTCTGCTCGATCGCGACGGGGAGGATCAGGCGGACCTGCTGAACACACTCGTCGTGTACTTCCGTCATCAGGGCCGGGTGCGCCCAGCCGCTGCCGAGCTCTTCGTCCACGAGCACACGCTGAGCTATCGGCTCAAACGGATCGAGAAGCTCACCGGACGTGATCTGCGCAGTTATCGCGATGCCTTCGAACTGTGGCTCGCGGTGACGGCGTTGCCGCTGCTCGACGAGAGGGATCGAAACCGCTAAGGCCCGGGGTCGTATCAATTTGGCACACGCATGAGTTCGGCACCGCTGGGAGGCTGACGTCAGAGCACGATCCGTTCGGATCCATCATGCGTAAGGAGCAGTCATGAGCACTACCCTGACGGACGACACCAGCGCAAACGCTGACGTTTCAGAGCGTCGGATCCGACGTCGCACGGTCGCGCAAGCGGTGGTCGAGTACCTGCAGGTCCAGTACAGCGAGGTGGACGGCCGGCGTCGCCGCTTGATCCCCGGCATGTACGGGATCTTCGGGCACGGCAACTCCGTCGGTCTCGCTCAGGGCATCGACGAGTACGGCGTCGAGTTCCCCCATTACCAGGGCAAGAACGAGCAGAACATGGTGCACGCGGCCATCGGATATGCAAAGGCGACGAACCGTGCCGCGACTCTCGCCTGTACGGCCTCGGCCGGTCCCGGCTCGACCAACATGATCAGCGGGGCATCGACGGCGACGACGAACCGGCTTCCTGTCCTCTTGCTGCCGGCCGACATCATCAACACCCGCAAGGGCGACCCGGTTCTGCAGCAGATCGAGCACCCCGTCGAGCGCGATGTCTCAGCCAATGACGCCTTCCGCCCGGTCAGCCGCTACTTCGACCGGATCACGACGCCATCGCAGCTTCTCGTGACGTTGCCCGAGGCGATGCGCGTCCTGACGGACCCGGTCGAAACCGGAGCGGTCGTCGTGTGCCTGCCGCAGGACATCCAGGGCGACGCCTACGACTTCCCCGAGGAGTTCTTCACCCCGCGCGTGTGGCCGATCCGACGTCGTCCGGCGGCGCAGGAGGAGATCCGGGACGCGATCGAGATCATCCGGCGCGGCAAGCGCCCGCTGCTCATCGCCGGCGGCGGCGTTCGCTACTCCGATGCTGCCGCCGAGCTCGCGGACTTCAGCGACACCTTCGGCGTCCCCGTCGCGGAGACCTACGCCGGAAAGGGTGTCGGGCCGAAGACCGAACTTCTCCTCGGCGGCTTGGGTGTCGATGGAACCGTCGGGGCAGACGACATCGCGCGCAGCGCCGACTGTGTGATCACCGTCGGCTCGCGGCTGCAGGACTTCATCACAGCCTCCCACTCGCTGTTCCAGAATCCGGATGTCCAGTTCGTGCACCTGAACGTCAGCTCGTTCGATGCGCACAAGATGGGGTCGTATCCCGTTGTCGGCGATGCGAAGCTCTCTCTGTCCGCGCTGCACGAGGGCCTCGCAGAAGCCGGCTATCACAGCCACGAGGGATACGACGAGGAGATCGCCGACGCCCGCGCCAAGACTGCCCGTAACCTCGAACACGACCTCCAGGACTTCCCGGGCGAAGCGATGAGCCAAGCCCAGGTGATCAACGTCCTGAACGAGAACACGGATGCGGATGACGCGCTCGTGCTCGGTTCGGGCGGTGTGGTCGGCAATGTGCACAAGGCGTGGGACACGACGAACGGCACGACCGTTCTCTCCGAGTACGCCAACTCGTGCATGGGTCACGAGCTGCCGGCCGGCCTGGGCTACCGCCTCGCCACTCCCGGAGCTCCGGGTGATGTCTTCGTCCTCATCGGCGACGGCACCTACTACATGGCGCCGACCGAGCTGATCACAGCGGCGCAGGAGCACCAGAAGATCATCGTGGTCATCATCGACAACAGCGGCCATCAGTGCATCTGGCCGCTTCAGGTGGCGAAAGGCGGCGAGGGGCACGAGTTCGGGACGCAGCTGCGGGAACGCAGCTCCGTTTCCGGCAGGCTCGATGGCCCGGTGGTGCCGGTGGACATCGCGGCCAACGCGGCCAGCATGGGCGCCGCCGCCTGGTCGACGACCACCCTGGACCAGTTCCGCGCCGCCCTGAGCGAGGCGCGGGCGATCGAGGGACGCCCGGCCGTCGTCGTCGCCCACGTCGAGCCCTAGC
>Ga0209677_100797_pt1 | contig 15815 bp, 13 predicted proteins | sample AraplaCvi_mCL_r2_2_FD_184285 | JGI IMG/M metagenome (GOLD analysis project Ga0209677, IMG submission 184285) | Arabidopsis root microbial communities from North Carolina, USA - plate scrape CL_Cvi_mCL_r2 (SPAdes) (version 2) | ecosystem: Host-associated > Plants > Roots > Endosphere | place: USA... | reverse complement strand
CCGATGCGCGCGTGTGGCGCGGCATCGAGCGGCAGCTGGGCTGGACGGCGACCGCGCCGGCGGGCTCCGGCGCCGTGCGTTTCTGGCGCGCGCTCGCCGCGGTGGCCACGATCGCGGCCGTGCTGGTCGCCACGGTGCCGCGCCACGCGCCGGTGGCCCCGCCGATGATCGTCGTGCTGCACGCCACGCAGGGCAGCCAGGCCATCGTCGCGGGCCTGAGCCCCGACCGGCGGCAGCTGTCCATCCAGCCGCTGCAGAAGGTGGCGCTGACGTCCGACCAGTCGCTCGAGCTGTGGGCCTTGAAGAAGGACGGACCGCCGGCGTCGCTGGGCCTGATCGCGAGCGACAAGCTCACGGCGGTGGACAAGGGCGCGCTGCCCCAGGGCACCCGGGGCCTGGCCGTTTCGCTCGAGCCGCTGGGCGGCTCGCCGACCGGCGCGCCGACGGGGCCGGTGCTGTTCGTGGGTGAGCTGACCCTCTGAGCCGGGACGTCGGCGCGACGTCGCGCGACCCGCCTCGCCGGCCCGCAGCTTTCAGGGCGCCGACGCCGCCTTGGCCGCCGGCGCGCCGTCATCGACCGCCGCCACCGACGCCGCGGCCGCCAGGATCGCGTCCGCATCCTCGGGCCTGGGCGCCGCGACGGAGAAGTGCACGTCGATCCACTTGCCGCCATGCGCGAACAGCACGTTGATGTTGAAGGCCGAGCCCTTCTTGCCGTCGACTTCGCCGCGCGTCATGTACATCACGTGCACGCCATTGGCCGCCGTGTTGCCGCGTTCGCTGTTCCAGTCGGCGATCGGGCTCTTGCGCAGGATGGCCGTGTAGCAGGCGTAGATGTTCTCGTTCGTGTCCGGCCCGGGGCACCACTCGTGGGCCTCCGCGAAGGCGCTGACCTGGAACCGGTCCGCGCGGCCCGCATAGAGCGCGCCGGGGGCCTTGTCGGCGGGCTGCATGCCGGCGGGCACGTCCATGCGCAGGTGCCAGCCGGCGCCGGGGACGGGCACGATCAGTTCGGCGGCCCGCGCCGACGAGGCGCAGGCGAGGGCCGTGAGGGCGGCGGCGAAGAAGGCGTGTCGAAGCGTCATTCGGCGGGCTTCCTGGCAAGGGGACTGCGCCATTCGAGCACGCGACGGCCGGTCCTGCCGAGCTGGGATACCCGCGGTCGAAGGCCCCGGCCCTGCTGTGGGAAGCGGCCACGTGCGCGCCCGTGGCTATAGTCGCGTGCGGGTCGGCCCAAGGAGTTCCCATGCGTGCACTGCTTTGCCTCGTCTACGCCGTGGCCGCGTACTTCGCCTGCCTGGCCGTGCTGCTCTGGTTCATCGGCTTCAGCGCCAACCTCGTCGTCGCCAAGACGGTGGACAGCGGCGGTGCCGGCGCGAGCCTCGCGACGGCGCTGGGCGTCGACGCGCTGCTGCTCGCGTTGTTCGGCGTGCAGCACAGCGTGATGGCGCGGCGCGGCTTCAAGCAGTGGTGGACGCGCGTCGTGCCCGAGCCGGTCGAACGCAGCACCTACATCGTGGCGAGCACGCTGGCGATCGGCGTGCTGATGGCGTTCTGGGTGCCGGTGGCCACGCCCGTCGTGTGGCACGTGGAGAACGCGGTCGGTGCCGGCGTGCTGTGGGCCGTCTGCGCCCTGGGCTGGGGTGTCGTCCTGCTCAGCACGTTCCTGCTCGATCACTTCGAGCTGTTCGGGCTGCGCCAGGCGTGGGCCGCCGTCACGCGCCAGGTCGCCACGGACGGCGGCTTGCGTACGCCGCTGCTGTACCGCTACGTGCGCCATCCGCTGTACCTGGGCTTCCTGCTGGCCTTCTGGGCCGCGCCGGTGATGACGCTCGGGCACCTCGCGTTCGCGCTCGGCATGAGCGCGTACGTCGCGGTGGGCGTCACGTTCGAGGAGCGCGACCTGGTGCGGGCGTTCGGCGATCGATATCGCGACTACCGGCGCCAGGTGGGCATGCTGCTGCCGCGGCTCCGACGCAGCGGTTCGCGGCCGATGCGGTGACTTACTGGCGGTGACTCACTCGTCGAGGAATTGCCAGGTGTCCGCGCCGTCGAAGCGTCGCACGCGCACGCTGGCGATCAGCGCGCGGTCGAAGTTGCCGAGGTTGATGCCGTGGCGCGAGACCTGCGCGACGTCGATGGGCTCCCAATGCGTGACGCAGCCGCAGTGGCGGCAGAAGATGGTGCGCAGCGTGCGGTCGCCCTGGATGTAGGCCGCGGTCGAATCGGGATGCCCTTCGATGGCCACGGTGCCGTACTCGAAATACACCCAGGGGCCGCCGATGCGGCGGCACAGCGAGCAGTTGCAGGCCGTCGCCACCTCCGGCGTGGAGGGCAGGACGAGGCGGACGGCGCCGCAGTGGCAGGATCCCTGGTGCATGTCGAATCTCCCGAGCGTGGTCAGTGTGGCACCGATTCGACCCGGTGCCAGGCTCAGGACGTGAGCCGCCGACTCAGGCCACGCGGCGCAGTGGCACCTGGGGGAAGTCCAGCGGCACGTCGAACGCCACATTCACGTAGTTCGTGAACAGATTGAGCGCGACGTGGGCGACGATCTCCACGATCTCCTGTTCGCTGAATCCGGCCTCGCGCAGCTGGCGCACGTCGTCGCCGTCCACCTGCCCGCGGTGCTCGACCAGCTTGAGCGAGAAGCCCAGCGCGGCCGCGGTCTTGCCGTCGGCGGCGCGACCGGCCTGCGCCTCGGCCATCTCGGCGGCGCTGGCGCCGGCCTTGCGGCCAAGCGCCGTATGGGCGGCCAGGCAGTATTCGCAGGCGTTGCGGTCGGCCACGGCCACCGCGATCTGCTCGGCCAGCCTGGCCGGGATCACGCCGCCCCCGAGGGCGCCGAACGCGCCCCACATGCTGGCCAGCGCGGCGGGCGAGTTGGCGACGGCGCGGAACATGTTGGGCACCGTGCCGAAGGCCTGCCTGACCTGCGAGAGCAGGGCGGCGCGGTCGTCGGTGGTGGCGGCGGGATCGATCAGGTTGACATGGCTCATGGTGGCCTCCGGTGTTGGTGTGGGTTGAATCTTCGGCCGATTCGCTGGATGATGGGTGTCCAAAAATCCAGGAAAGATGACATGGCGTCCAAAGACGGCGATCCGGCGGACCGCCTGTCGCACCTGCTCGAGCGCTTCCACGTGCGCGCGTCGCTGTTCCACGCGGGGCCGCTGTGCGATCGCACGGTGTTCGTCGCGCAGCCGGATCGCGCCTTCCTGCACGTGCTGCGTCGCGGCACCCTGCGCATCGAGCACGGCGGCCGCAAGGGCATGCCCCGGCGGGTGGAGGTGCGCGAGCCGACGCTGGTGCTGTACCCGCGTGCCGTGCATCACGAGTTCGTGAATCCGCCGCACGAGGGCTCGGACTTCACGTGCGCCACGCTGCACTTCGACGGCGGCGACCGCCATCCGCTCGTGGCCGCGCTGCCGCCGCTGGTGCTCGTTCCGCTCGACGCGGTGCAGGGATTGCGGCCCGCGCTCGACCTGTTGTTCGACGAGACCCAGCGTGCCCGTTGCGGCTCGCGCGTGCTGGCCGATCGCCTGTTCGAGGTGGTGTTGATCCAGCTGCTGCGCTGGATCATCGACCACCCGCGAGAGGTCGGCGTCACCAGCGGCCTCGTGATGGGCCTGAGCGATCCGCGCCTGGCCAGGGCGATGGTGGCGCTGCACCGCGCGCCGCACGAGGACTGGCCGCTCGCGCGCATGGCCGGCGAGGCGGGCATGTCGCGCAGTGCGTTTGCCGAAGCCTTCAAGGCCGTGACGGGCGCCACGCCCTCGGCCTACCTCACCGACTGGCGTCTCACGCTGGCCTCGACGCGACTGCGCGCCGGCGAGTCGCAGAAGCTCGTGGCCGCCGACCTCGGTTTCGCGACGGCGTCGTCGCTCAGCCGAGCGTTCAAGCAGCGCTTCGGGGCGTCGCCGCGGGCGTGGCTGGGCGAGGCCTGATCCGCGTGCGCGCCGTCGGCGAGCCCGGGATGTGGAGCCGACAATGCAGAAGGGCGCCCCCAGGAGCGCCCTTCCATCCCGATGACGTCTCGGGTCAGGTCACGGCAACGTGTTCAGCGTGGCCTTGGTCGGCACCGAGAAGTTGTAGCCGTCGTGCTTGTCCCAGTTGATGGACCACGTCATCGCGCCCCGGAAGGTCGGGTAGGCCTTCGAGGGCTTGATGGTGTTGCAGCCGGTCAGCCGGGTCAGGCAGTTCAGCGTGTTGCTGATCACCGAGGCCGTCACGAAGCCGGTGTTGGCCGAGCTCGGGCCGGACGGCACGCCGATGGCGACCTGGTCGGGGCGCAGGCCGTTGAAGTGCCAGCCCGTGCCGTACGAGACGCTGAAGCCTTCGATCAGCATCAGGCTGCCCGCGACGAGGCCGTCGACCGTGCCTTCCTGCACCGATTGGTTGCTCGCGTTGTCGTACGTGAAGCCACCGTTGTTGTAGTACTGGACGTGGATCTCGGTGAGGTCGTTGCGCAGCCCGTCGATGATGGGCAGGTACGCGCCCCAGATCGAGCCGTACGAGATGTAGCCGCCTTGCACGTACGGATGCTCCGGCGCCATCGACAGGTAGAAGTTCGGGCCGACCTTGGCTTTGAGCTGCTTCATCGCGGTGACGATGTTGGCCTGGATGGCCGCGCCTTGCGACACCCCCGTCTCCAGGTCCAGGTCGATGCCGTCGAAGCCGAACTTCTGGATGATCGCGTAGGCGCTGTTGACGAAGTTCGTCACCTGCGTCGCGTTGTCCAGCGTGATCCAGCCGTTCTGGCCGCCCAGCGACAGCACCACCTTCTTGCCGGCCTTGCGCTTGGCCGCCACGTCGGCGATGAACTGCGCCTCGGTGCCGGCGCCCGGGTCGACCGTGAAGCTGATCGCGCCGTTGCCCGCGTTGTCGGCGAACGAGACGATGATCGTGTCCCAGTTGTTCGACACCTGCGAGATCGGGAACGTCGCGCCCGACGGGTTGGTGAAGTTGTGCCAGTAGCCGATCAGCCAGTGGCCCGCCGGATTGGGCGCCGGGGGCGGCGGAGGCGACACGGGCGGCGGCGGGGACACGGGCGGCGGCGGCGAGACCGGCGGCGGCGGGGAGACGGGCGGCGGTGGCGAGACCGGCGGCGGCGGCGACACGGGTGGCGGCGGCGAGACGGGCGGTGGCGGCGTGGTGCCGCTGCAGCTGCTGATGATGGTCCACGGCTGGCCGCTGCCGGCCCCGCCGTTGTTGGTGGTCGGATCCTGGCCCTGGGTCCACCAGTTGGCCTTGTAGCTCACGCCGTTGCGCACGGCGGTATCGCCGCCCACGTAGGCGATGCTGGTGACCCAGCTCTGGCATTGCGCGTTGGCCGCCTCGGCGGCCGTCGGCATCAGCACCGCGCTCGCGGCGACGGCGGCGCTGAGCGCGGCCAGGCGCTGCAGCGTGGTGGTGCGGGATTCGGGACGAGTCATGTCCGGTTCCTCGAGAAGGGGTTTGTCGGAAGGGGTGAAGCGCCGACGGCCGGACGCTGGATGCGGGCCGGCCGTCGGTTCGGGAACGCCTGGCGGGGCGTTCCGGGTCAGGCGATCAGAGGCCCAGCGCGCTGATGAACGCGTTGGTGAAGCCCCAGTTGCCGGCCGTGCCGTAGCTGTTGCAGGTAGCCGAGGCATAGCCCGGCGCGCAGTCCTTGTCGCGGTCGAGCGACCAGAAGTGGATGCCCGACACGCCGTTGGACTTGACCCAGTTGCTCAGCGTGGTGACGTCGGCGATGGAGAAGGTCTCGTCGGTCGCGTCGTTGCCGCCGATCATCGGCGTGATCTCGATCTGCGAGTACGGCACGCCCCAGTAGTTGTGCAGGCTCTGGGCCGACGCGATCGCCGACTTGCCCATGTCGCACTTGCCGCTGGAATTGAGCGTGCAGTTCGACGCGATCGCGCTGCCGTAGTCCATCGCCATCAGGTTGATGATGTAGTTGGTCAGGCCGTTGTTCTTGATCGCGTTCATCGTGGTCACGCCGGCCGCGCCCAGGCTCTGCGCCGAGTTGCCGCCCAGCGTGGCCAGCGTGAAGCTCCAGCGCAGGCCGGGGTGCTTGGCCTGCGAGGCCTTGACGCGCTTGACCAGGTTGTCGATGTCGGTGGCGGACTGGCCGGCCTCGATGTCGAAGTCGATGCCCGCGAGGCTGGACGACGCGTAGCGGTTGACGAAGGTCTCGAAGTTGGCATCGGACGCGCAGGTGAACGAGCCCGCGGCGCCGCCGGTGGAGATGATGTACTTGGTGCCGGCGTTGACGAAGTTCTGCACGTTGGCCGCGGCCACCGCGGCGGGCGCGAGGCCACCCCAGGTCTCGCTGCCGCACTGGCCGGTGGCGAAGGCCCAGGTGATCATCTTGAGCTTGGACGGCTTGACGCTCAGCACCGGCGACAGCGTGCCCGTCACCGCCGTCGAGATGACGTTGGTGTTCCAGTTCATGCTGACGGTGATGTCCTTGTACGGACCGTACGTGACGCCGGACGCGGGCGGCGGCGACGGCGGCGTGGGCGGCGGCGGCGAGACCGGCGGCGGCGGCGACACCGGGGGCGGCGGCGACACCGGGGGCGGCGGCGACACGGGCGGCGGCGGCGAGGTGGTGCAGCCGCTGGACAGCGTCCACGGCTGGCCGGAGCCTGCGCCGCCGTTGTTGTTGATGGGCTCGTTGCCTTGGGTCCACCAGTTGGCGGTGTAGGTCTTGCCTTGGTCGATCACGACCGCACCCTGGGTGTACGCGGTCGAGGCGTTCCAGGCCGAGCAATTGGGCGGGTTCGCGGCCATCGCGGCCGTGGGCAGGGCGGCGACGGCGGCCGTCAGCGCGGCCAGCATCTGCAACTGGCGTTGGCGCGTGTTGTCGTTCGTGGGCATGTCAGTCTTCTCCGTGTTTCCGGGCGGGCAGCATCTCGGGAGGGGACGCCGGTTTCGAAACATGGGCTGGGTTCGCGCGGTGTGTCGGGAGCGCTGGCCCGTCGGGAATCCCATGAATCGAAGCCCAGCGTACGTCCGCGTCATCAGACTGACATGCTGGATAACCACTACAAGACCAGTGCGTCGGTCAAATAATAAATAAGTGGATGCATACTTCCTAGGCGATGTCTCCACACGCGCTTGAACGCCGTCTTGCAAAGTGGATGTTTCGGCGGATCGACCGCTGCGGAAGAGGTGAAACCGTGGAAACCACGGGTCGTGACGGATTGCTCAACCGTGCGCCGAGGCGCCTCGACGTCCTGCGACCGGATGCAGTCCAGTGTTTGAACTGGTACTACTCGGTGGTCGCGCAAACCGGGTATTCGGGTCGGTGATACCGACAACCCGGCATCCGACGGCAGGCATACCTCGAGCGTGTAAGGTGTCTGCTGGAAGGGCCGGACGGGCGCATCCCCGCGCGCACATCCCGGGCGCGCCGAAGCGGCGACCTCACTTCACGAACGAATTGAGCTGGATGATCGGTAGCAGCACCGACAGCACGATCACCATCACGACGCCGCCCATGCCGACGATCAGCAGGGGCTCGAGCAGCGTGGCCAGCGCGAACGCGCGGCGCTGCACCTCGTTGGACAGCTGGCGCGCCGCGCGATCGAGCATGACGGGCAGCTGGCCGGTCTGCTCGCCCAGGCGGGCGAACATGGCCAGCAGGCCGGGAAAGCGCTTGTGCGCGGCGAGCGCCGACGCGAGCGGCGCGCCCTCGCGCACCTGCACCAGGGCCTCCATGGCGTCGGCGCGCATCGCGTGGTTGCTGAGCGTCTCGGCGGCCGCCTGCAGCGCCTTGAGGATGGGCACGCCGGCGCCGGCCAGCATGGCCAGGGTGCCGGCGAAGCGCGCCGCGTTGTAGCCGCGCATGAGGCGGCCGGCCAGCGGCGCGTTCAGGACGGTGGAATCGAAGCGCAGGCGGAACGCCGGCTGGCGCAGCGCGGCGGAGAACAGAAACGCGCCGGCCACGAGGGCGACGATCACCAGCAGGCCCCACTGGCGCGCGAAGGCGCTGATGGCCAGCATCATCTCGGTGAGGAAGGGCAGCGCGTGCTTGCCGCTCGCGAACACGGAGGCCACCTGCGGCACGACGTACGTGACGAGGAAACCGACGATGAACATCGCGATCACCGACACGATGGCCGGATACAGCGCCGCGCCGATCAGCTTGCCCTTGAGCGCCTGGCGCTCCTCCAGGTCGTCGGCCAGGCGCTCGAGCACGCGTCCGAGTGCGCCGCTCTGCTCGCCGGCGGCGACCACGGCGCGGTAGACGTCGTCGAACTCGCGCGGCACGCTCGCCAGCGCGCGCGCGAACGGCGCGCCGCCGTTGACTTCGCTGCGCAGGTGGGCGATGAGGTCGCGCTGGCGCTGTTCCTCGGCCTCGTCGGCGAGCGCGGTGAGCGCCCGCTCGAGCGGCAGGCCCGCGCCCACCAGGCCGGCGAGCTGGCGCGTCCACACCGCCAGGCTGCCCGACGAGAACGTCTTGGGCGCGAACAGCTTGCGCTTGACGCCCTGGCCCTCGGTGACAGCCACCGGCACCAAGCCCAGCGGCACCAGCTGCAGCCCGCGCAGGTGCGCGCGCGCCGACTTCACCGACTCGGCTTCGACGATGCCGGTGGAGGTCTTGCCGTTGGCGTCGAGCGCCTCGTACTTGTAGGCGGGCATCTCAATCTCGCGTGACGCGCACCACTTCTTCCAGCGAGGTGACGCCTTCGCGCACCAGCCGCTCGCCGTCGTCGCGCATCGTCTTCATGCCGTTGGCGACGGCCGCCTTGATGACCTCGTGCTCGGACGCGCGGCTGTGGATCAGCGCCTGGATGGCCTCGTCCACCACCAGCAGCTCGTACACGCCGGTGCGGCCCTTGTAGCCCGAATTGGCGCAGTGCTCGCAGCCGACGGGGTGCCAGCGGTGGTGCTCGTCCTCGCGCTTGCAGTACTCGCACAGCTTGCGCACGAGGCGCTGGGCCAGCACGCCCAGGAGCGACGAGCTGAGCAGGAACGGCTCGACGCCCATGTCGATCAGGCGGTTGACGGTGGACGGCGCGTCATTGGTGTGCACGGTGGCCAGCACCAGGTGGCCCGTCAGCGAGGCCTGGATGGCGATCTGCGCGGTCTCGAAGTCGCGGATCTCGCCGATCATCACCACGTCCGGATCCTGGCGCAGGATGGCGCGCAGGGCCTTGGCGAAGGTGAGGTCGATCTTCGGGTTGACCTGCGTCTGGCCGATGCCGGCCAGCTCGTATTCGACCGGGTCCTCGACCGTGAGCACGTTGGACGTGCGTGTGTCCAGGCGCGTGAGCGAGGCGTACAGCGTGGTCGTCTTGCCCGAGCCGGTGGGGCCGGTGACCAGCACGATGCCGTGCGGCTGCTGCACCAGGCGGTTGAAGCGCTCGAGCACCTCGCCGTCCATGCCCAGCGACTCGAGGCTGAACTTCTGCTCACCCTTGTCCAGCAGGCGCAGCACCGCGCGCTCGCCGTGCGCCGACGGAAGCGTGGACACGCGCACGTCGATGGCGCGGCCGCCGATGCGCAGCGAGATGCGGCCGTCCTGCGGCAGGCGTTTCTCGGAGATGTCGAGCTCGGCCATGATCTTCAGGCGCGAGATCAGCGCGGCGTGCAGCGCCTTGTTCGGCTGCACCACCTCGCGCAGCGTGCCGTCGACGCGAAAGCGCACGCTGGAGCTGCGCTCGTAGGGCTCGATGTGGATGTCGCTCGCGCCGTCCTTGGCCGCCTGCGTGAGCAGCGCGTTGAGCATGCGGATGATGGGCGCGTCGTTGGACGCCTCGAGCAGGTCCTCGACCGCCGGCAGCTCCTGCATCATGCGCGACAGGTCGACGGCGCTCTCCACCTCGCCGACCACCGACGCGGCGCTGCCCTGGCCGCCCGAATAGGCCTGGGCGATGCGCGTCTGCAGCGCGGCCGGGGTCTCGCGCTCGATGCGGTCGACGGCGTGCAGGCGCAGCACCTCGGCCAGCGCGGTTCGCGAGGTGCCGTCGCTGACGTGCAGCACGCGCTCGCGGCCGTCGTCCTCGATCAGCACCGAGTACGTCTTGGCCCAGGCGTAGGGCAGGGGATGGCGTGCGCCCATGGTGGCCTCGCTGTGCTTACTTGGCCGGCGCGCTGGGCGTCGGTTGCTGCGGCGGCGTCGTGCGCAGGTCGGGCACCGGCGGCGCGTCGATCAGGCGGATGGACCCGGACGGGGTTTCCTGCGGCGGCTGGTTCGGCGACAGGCGCGTGTCGGGCTGCAGCGTGGGCACCACCGGCGAATCGTTCACGCGCATCACCAGGCCGGGATCCGGCGCGGCGCTCTGCTGCTGGGCGCGGATGGCGTCGTAGCGGTTCATCGTGAGCTTGTCGGCATCGGCCTGGCTGCGGATGACGATGGGCCGCAGGAACAGCATCAGGTTGCTCTTGCGGTGCGTGCGGCTGTTGCTCTTGAACAGGTTGCCGATCAGCGGGATGCTCTGCAGCAGCGGCACGCCCGTCTGGTTGTCGGTGAACTCGTCCTTGATGAGGCCGCCCAGCGCGATCATCTTGCCGTCGTCCACCGTCACGTAGGTCTCGACCGCGGTCTTGTTGGTGGTCTGGTCGCTGGTGGAGCTCACCGACGAGTTCTCCTCGTAGATGGTCATGCGCACGGTGCCGTTCTCGCCGACCTGGCTCTTCAGGCGCAGCGTGATGCCGACGTCCTGGCGCTCCACCGTCTGGAACGGGTTGACGCTGCTGCTGGCGCCGCCCGTGTTGGTGAAGCTGCCGGTCACCAGCGGGATGTTCTGGCCGACCACGATCTTGGCCTCTTCGTTGTCCATCGCGATCAGGTTGGGCGTGGACAGCACGTTGCCGCCCGCGTTGGTCTCCAGGAAGTGGGCCAGCGCGGCGAGCGTGTAGATGCCATTGATCTTGGGCACCCAGCCCAGGCTCAGGCCGTTGCCCAGCAGCTGCGACGGCGTGGTGACCGACGTGCCGCCGCTGCTGACCGTGGTTGTAGAGCTGCCCGAGGCCAACGTGCCCGCGGTGACCGCGGTGTTGAGCAGGTTGCCGGTGGTGCCGAAGTTGGTGCCGCCGCCCACGTACGAGTTGCCGCCGGCGCCCAGCAGGCCCTGCCACTGGAAGCCGATGTCGGCGGCCTTCTGCGCGTCGACCGTGATCATGAGCGCCTCGACGTAGACCTGCGCGCGGCGCACGTCCAGCTGGTCGATGACCTGGCGCATCTGGCGGTACACCGGCTCGGAGGCCGTGATGATCAGCGAGTTGGTGGCCGGGTCGGCCTGCACCTGGCCGCCGGTGGAGGGGCGCGCGGACGCGGCCACCGGCGTGGTGGACTGCGCCGACGCGCCGCCGGCCGTGCCCGAGGTGCCCGAGGGCGCGTTCGGGTTCTGCGTGACCGTGGTGCGGCCGTCGGCCGTCGGCGCACCGCCGCTGCCGCCCGAGGGGCCGCCCCCGCCGTTGCCGGAGCTGCCGGCCGAGATGGCGGCGCGCAGCAGCTCGGCCATCTTCACCGCGTCGGAGTTCTTCAGGTAGACGACCCAGATGTTGCCGGCGGGGCCGCCGCCGCTGGCGGTGGGCTGGTCCAGCTTCTCGATGATGTTCAGCGCCGCGGCCATGCGCGACGGGCTGGACGCGCGCACGATCAGCGAGTTGGTGCGGTTCTCGACGATCACCGACACGCCGCCGCCCTGGCCCGGCACGCCTGGCACCTGCGCGCCGTTGGAGCCGTCGATCAGCTTCTGCACGGTCTGAACGAGGTCGGAGGCCACCGCGTGGTGCAGCGGGATCACCTGCAGGTCGCCGCCCTGCGGCTGGTCGAGCGCGGCGATGATCTTGCCCATGCGCTGCAGGTTGTCGGCGTAGTCGGTGATGACCAGCGAGTTGTTGCCCGGGCTCGCGTTGATGGTGTTGTTGGCCGTGATCAGCGGACGCAGCACCGCCACGAGGTTGTTCGGGTTCTCGTAGTTGAGCTTGAAGATCTGCGTGAGCACGACGTCGCCGCGCGTCGAGCTCGGGCCGACCTGCACCGTGCTGGTCTGCAGCTTGGCGTCGGCCTCGGGCACCACCTTCAGAAAGCCGCCCGACTCCACCACCGTGAAGCCCAGGCCGCGCAGCGCCGACAGGTAGTTGCGATAGGCCTCGCCCAGCGGTTGCGGCTTGTCGTTGTAGACCGTGATGTTGCCCTTGACGCGCGGGTCGACCAGGATGTCGCGGCTCAGCATGGCGCCGATGGCGCGCGAGACGGCCTCGATGTCGGCGTTGACGAAGTTCAGCGTGACCATCTGCCCCTTGGCGCGCGACGTGGGCACCTGCGCGTCGTCGGCGCTGGTCACCGTGGCGTCGGCCGGGGCCTTGGCGCCCTTGCGCGGCGCGGCAAGGGCCGGCGGGGTGATCGACGCGGCGAGAAGGGCGATCGCGACAGCGGTTGCGATTGGCTTGCGGAGAGGAGTAGCGAGTCGTTCCATGATCACCCGATCGAAATGACGGACAGCGCACCGCTGCGGCGTCCGATGAGATTCAGCAAGTTGTCCAGCGCGGCCTCGGACCCGGGCGCCGCGCTGGCTTCCGCACGCAGGCGAAAACCGGTGGCGCCGATCAGGCCGCGGCCGTTGATCTGCAGCGCGCCGTCCGTGGTGGAGATCCAGACGAGGTCGCGCGAAGCCCCGTCGCCCGGCTTGACCTGCGTGCTCGGATCCGGCTGGATCAGCACGCGGTAGCTGCCCAGCGTGTCGAGCGTGGTCAGGCGCGAGGAGGCCTGGCGGATCTCCACCTGCGCGCTGCCCAGCGACGTCCAGTGCCCGCCCTTGAGCGAGAAAGACAGATTGTGCGTGCTGAGCGTGAGCACGCCGCCCGGATGGATCGTGTTCCACGGAAACCCGCGGCCCTCGAGCCAGCCCATCGGCCACTGGCCCAGCGGCGTGGCGCTGGCCATGGTGGCGGCGTCGGCGCCGCCACCGGGCTGGACGCGCTCGGCGGCCGCCGGCTGCGGCTTGCCGAGCTCGTCGGGGCTGATCACCCGCACCTGCCAGGCATCGAGCGTGCGGCGCACGCTCAGGTCCATGCCGTGCGCGAGGCAGCAGTCCTGCGTGAGGTGCAGCGAGACGCCGTTCCAGTTCGGACGCAGCTTCCATTCGAGGCGCGTGGGCAGCACCGAGGCGTCCTTGCTGCCCTGCCCCCCCGTGAGCACGGCGATCGCGCTGCCGCTCCACACCGTGCCCTCGGCCTCGGCCAGCACGAACTGGTCGTTGGTGGCGCGGGCCACGAGGTTGGCGAGCAGGCTGGCCGGCAGCGACGCGACCAGGCCCACCACCAGGCCGATGGCCGCACCCACCATCGCCACGCGGCGCTGGTGCCGCAGCAGGCGCACCTGGCTCTCCTCGGGCGGCTTGGCGAAGCGCGACGGCGCGAAGCCGCGCGGTGCCTTGCCCGAACGCAGGCGGATGACGCTCATGCGGCACGTGCCTTCGCGGTGGAGACGGTGGCTTGCGACATCACTGCGTGTTGCCGATCGACACGATCAGCGTGCCGTTGTAGCCGTCGCCCGAGCGCGTGAGGTTGGCCTCGACCGGGCGCGCCCGCGCGCCGCCGCGGGCCTGGATGAGCCACGTGCGCATGTCCTCGCCGGTCGCGCCCGTGAGCGACAGCACGGCGCGGTCGCCCTGCATCGCCAGCTTGGCCTTGCCGCCCAGCGAGTCGGTCGCGGCCTTGAGCACCTGCTCGGCCACCGATGGCGGCACCGGCGGCAGCGCCCGCAGCTGCTTGGCCTCGATCGCGATCGATTGCATCTGCAGCAGCTGCGCGTCGGCCTGTCCCAGCAGCGCGGGGCTTTCGTCCAGCGTCTTCCAGGCCGGGCGCACGAGCAGCAGCCAGACGACGAGAAAGCCCAGGGCCGCGCCGATGATGACCACCATCAGCCGCTCGCGCGGATCGAGCTTGGCATAGCGGGCGAGCAGCTGGTCGCGGGTGTCGGTGATTGCGGTCATTGGAAAACCTCCGTGCTGCGCACTCCGGTGCGAGCGCCTTCGGGCGGCCGTGCGTCGATCATGCGGTCACTTGCTCCGCGCCGAGGGTTGGCGATGGCTCAGCACCAGCTTGCCGGTGTCCGACCGGACGTCGACGTTGGCGGCGCGCAGCTGCGTGGTGAATCGCTCGATCTCCTGCGGCGACCAGCCGGTGGCCGGCAGCGTGAGGCGGCCGGGCTCGAACTTCAGGCTGTCGATCGGCGAGTGGCTCTGCGGCCAGCCCGATTCGGCGGCCTGCAGCAACGTCTCGATGTCGCCGTCGCCCGGACGCCCGGCGGTGGCGCGCAGCGTGTCGATCGCCTTCTGCGCCTGCGCGCCGGGGTCGTAGATCGGCTTGAGGTTGGGGAACGCCTCGGCCACCATCGCCGTGAGCGCGGCCTTCTTGGCGGCCAGGCGGCGGCTTTCCTCGAAGGCACGGATGTTCAGGCCCAGCAGCGTCACCGCCACCAGCGCCACCAGCCCCAGCCGCGTGACGCGCCAGGTGCGGTCGAACGCGAACTTGACGGCCAGGTCGCGCGCCAGCTTGACGCCCCGACGCTGCGGCGCGAGGTCGAACTGCAGCAGGTTCCAGCCCGAGCGCGCGGCCCGCAGGGCCTGTTCCTCGTCGGGCACCGAGGCCACGGGCATGCCGACGAACTCGCTCGCGTCGAGCGCGGTCTCGGGCGTGGCCGTCCAGCGCACGACCGAATCCTCGGGCAGCGCGGTGAGCAGGGCGCGCGCGACCGGGCTGGCGAGCGGCACGCACAGCACGCCGGCGTCGTCGCGCCAGGCGAGCTGGGCCGGTTCGTCGGGGCCGCCCTCGCGGAACGTGTGCCCGGCGACGCCCTGGTCGGGCCACCACGACGCGACGGCGCGGTCGACCGACACCTCGCCGGCCTCCAGCGCGTCGAGCTGGGCACGCAGCCACGGCTTGTTGACCACGGCCACCCAATGCTCGGCGCCGGGCTTGGCGTCGGGCGCGAGCGCGAGGTGCACGTCGTCCTCGTCCTCGAGCAGGCCTTCCTCCATCACGCCCGTGAGCGCGGCGCGCAGGCGCGCGGCTGGCGCCTTGGGGATGGCGATGCGCTGGAACGCGACGTCGCCGGGACGCAGCACCGCCACCACCTGCGCGGCGCGCGGCAGGGCGGCGACCGGCGCGCGGCCCTGGTCCGCCACGCGTTGGCCGTCCACGCTCAGCACGTAGTCGAACTCGACCGGCACGACGGGGCTGCCGGCCGTCGGGGCAGCGAGCCGGGGCTGGGCTGCGAGCAGGATGATCAGCGTGGACATGGATGGGGGAAGGGAAATTGTCGGCCTGCGCGTGAACGCCGGTCGCCAGTGACGACACACATCGCGGCGGGCAAAGCTGGATATTGTGGCCTGTGCCCGCGACGTAACCGGCGACTTTGTGTCACACGGGGCTGCGGGAAAACGCGGAGACCCTGCACGGCCGTGCCGCCCGCAATCCCCGGATCCGGGTACGCCTCACGTCGCATCGGGCGGGAGGCGCTCGCGGCGCAGCACCTGGACGGGCTCGAACTGGTTCTTGCGGTAGACGACCGAGCGTTCGCGGATGACGTGCTGCTCCAGGCGCAGCTGGCCGTAGATCTCGAAGTGGAAGGACTTCACGTCGGCCTGGATCGGTGGCAGGTCGGGGTTGCCGTCGCTGCACCCCTTTGCTGCGGAACAATTGACCACGGCCAGCGCCTGGGCCGTATTGCCGAACGGATGAGTCTGCCGCGCGAGGATCAACTGCTGGGCCTGCGCGCGCGTGATGCCCGGGACGGCCGCCATCAGCACCTCGGCCGGTGCCGTGTTCAGGTTGATGTTGGTCAGGGTGGGCGCCTGGCCCGCAGCAGTGGGCAGCAA
>Ga0209677_100796_pt1 | contig 15876 bp, 22 predicted proteins | sample AraplaCvi_mCL_r2_2_FD_184285 | JGI IMG/M metagenome (GOLD analysis project Ga0209677, IMG submission 184285) | Arabidopsis root microbial communities from North Carolina, USA - plate scrape CL_Cvi_mCL_r2 (SPAdes) (version 2) | ecosystem: Host-associated > Plants > Roots > Endosphere | place: USA... | reverse complement strand
CCCACCGCCGTTTGTACCGGCGCCACCGCCGCCGCTGCCCGAGTTCGCCACGGCAGCGCCCCCGTTGCCCCAAGAGGCTGCGCCGGCCCCTCCAAACGGTGAAACACCGCCTCTGGTGCCGGGACCGTAGTTGCCTTGGTTTCCGCCCGACCCCCAGGAGAAATCGCCGACCGCGCCGCCGATGTTGACGTCGCCACCAGACGCCGAGGCGCCGCTTGTCCATCCCGCCGAGTTGGAGACGCCTCCCGGGCCTCCGCCTCCCACCATCGACACTCCGCCGCCCGAGAATGTGGTGTTGCCTCCCGGACCGCCGCTACCGGCATTGTTGGACGTAGTGGAGCCGCCACCGCCGCCGCCCCCGCCAACCAGGCGGACGAATAAAGAGAGGCAGCCCGATTTTGTCGTGTAGGTGCCGGATCCACTCGTGAGCACCGTGCGTGTACGATTTGGAGCCGCAGCATTGATGTTGCGTCGAGCCTGGGTCTGCTGCGCATCCGTGAAGCTGTTCGTCTCCTCAGCGGAGATCAAATCCTCTTTGAGGGCAACGATCGCAACTTGCGGCACAGCCGAGAAAGCAACCTTGGCCGAGGTGCCAGCCGAATTGAACAGGATGGTTGTCCTGGAGAGCGAGCCGGTCGAGGCGTTGTAAGTGCCCTCACCAACCTCCCATTGCGTCAGGTCGGCACTCTCGGCGCGATATTTGTAAAGCCTGCCGTTGATGGCCCCGGCCGCAGCCGGGCTCTGATAGCCCTGCACCACGGCCGCGTAGGTCCAGTCGGTCGTGCCGCCCGCCGTCGGCAGAAATCTGCAGATGTCGAGAAAGGCTGCCATGTCAAGCAATCGTCAAAATGCCGTTCACCTGGTCGAGATCGACCGTGAACGTGTTGCCATTGGTCAAGGTGATCGCGGTGCCATAATCCCACCAGCCGACCAACGGGCTGCCCGTCGCCGTCGAATTGTACAGCACCGCGTACTGGAACGGGCCGATCGAGCCCCCCGATGCGGTCCAACTCGGATCCGTGCCGCCCGTGAATTTGAAGGTGCCGCTACTCTGCGCACCTGTGATCGTGCCGACAGATGCGCCGCCGGCGGTATAGCCGTTTGCAGTCGACAGATCGGCAGGCGTGCCATAGACCGTGCTGGTCGCAACCGGCGGATTGGAATTGCTTACGAGATACACCTTGTAAACATGTGCGGTGCCCGTTTGCATCTGATGCTTGCCAGACGCGAGATCAGCGACAAAGGCGTTGAATTTGTTGAAAGCGGCCACGTGTTGCCCCTCTAATATTTGAACGAGTTGTCATTACTTGCAGTTCGGCGCATATGCGGTCATACCGCCGGCGTAATTCTTGGAAGTACGATGGTCGCTCCATCGAGGAAGACGCTGCTTGAAATCGCGCCAAGCGACGCTGCGGCGGTGAAGATCACCGACGTCTTCCCAATTCACCACACGTTGAGACCCGACGCGCGGACCTGCAGCGGCCCTGCGTTGAACGTTGATGTCTGTCCGATCGTGTTCAGGTCGCCGAGTGCACTCGTCAGGCCGAGTCCCCAGGTCTGGATGCGGGCATCTTCCTTGATGTACGGCGCTGCCTCCAGGAGCGCGCCGTACAGGTAGAGATCAGGCGCGGACGTCAGCAGCCAATTGGTCCCGCTCGTGGCGAGCGGCGGGATCAATCGCCGGTAGACCATCTCGATGGTGTAGACAGCATCGGGCGTCGGCGCGAGCTCCATCTCATCGCCGAAGATCGTGAAGTAGCGCGGCTGCGCCGGAACATCGGCTGTCGAGGCGCGATATTCATCGATCTGGGCGCCGGACCTGTACTCGAGAGTTGGCTTTCCGGACACGCTCGACAGGCGGATGCGGCGCATCGACTGAAAGTCGGAGGGCAATGCGATAAACTCGGGCTCGGCCGATGAAAGATCCACGACCGCGATCGAGCGCTGCTCCATCTGCCGATGAAACAATTGGCGATTGAACTTGGCCTCCGCGAGCTGGATGAAGCTCGGTACGCGGGCAATCAAGGTCGTGTCCTGGTCGCGCGCCAAGTATTCGACGACAGCTGATTGCAGCGAGACATAATCAACGATCAGTGTCACGATGACCTCTCAGTCCAGCCTGCCTGCAACTTCGGCCGGTCCGTTCGCAGATACGCCCAGTCGGGATCATCGAGCTTCTTCTGTACGATCAGGTCGAATTCGGGTGTGAACGGGCGCAGCGATGTATTGCCCCTGCCGTGCTCCTCATTCAGCCATCTGACGTAGATGACGTTGGGGATACGGGCGACGTGACGTCCCCAATCGCTGCGCTGCTCGTCGCGGCGCGACTCCTTGTTCCACTCCAGGATCGGCGCGACATCCTGGACCTGCTCGATCGCAAGGCCTTTGCCGTCGCTGTCGAAACGCGGACGCAGGGTCAGACCGCTCATCAGGACAGCTCCGTGATCCACAGCGTGCCCGCGGTCGCAGTGACGAGACCGTTGGTCGGCGCCTTGATCGCGGCGATATTCTGGCCCGGCGTGACCGTGACATACTCGACCGCATTGGCAGGCAGAAAGATATCCGCGATCGTGGCCGTCTGTGCCCCGTCCCCGACGCGATAGCAGCAGGCGGAACTGGCGGCGAGCCGAAGCTGATAGGTTTCAGAACCGAACTTGCTGGCCGCACCTATACTGCCGTCAAAGGCAATGGTCTGCGTGATGCCGACGCGAGACGATGGCTGCTTGGGAAAGAACGACATCTCAGGCTCCCTTGATTGTGATGGAGAAATGCATCGGCACCGACGTGCCGGACGCGCCGGACGGCGTCAGCGCGATCACGTCGTCTTCGTTGAGATAGGTCGGTGAGGCCGGTACGGCGGAAAACAGCTGCCCGGCAGCGGAGCCGGCTTGCGGCACGGGGAAGCTCGCCACCTGTGTGGCGTTGACCGTGACCGTCACGGTGCCGTCCGCCGTGGTGATGGCACCGCCCAGGATGCCTGTCACTTTGACGAGACGGCAACGGAATGGCGCGCGGACATAAGCGGCGACGGGCGTTGAGCCGAACGACGGCGTGTAGGCGGTCAGATCGGCCGTGTTCAAGGTACGATTGTTGGGAAGCGGCATGCGGGTCTCCAAAAAGAAAGGGCGGCCCGAGAGCCGCCCATAGATCGAGATGATTGAATTGACGAGATCAGGAGGTCGTGTTGTCGAAAATGCCGCCGCTTGCCTTCTCGTTGCGTGCGACCAGCGCATATTCGGCGAGGATCTGCCGACGGTCGGAATCGCCGGTCTTAGCGAGCGGGATCGAGATCATGTTGCGGCCATTGAGATAGGCGACCGCCCACTTGTCCATCTCGAGCACCAGCACGTCGCGGGCGCGCTGAAAGCGGCTGGCGACCACCTTGAGCTTGCCGAAATCCGACTCATAGGCGTCGACCGATGCAACGATCTTCTTGGATTTGGCCTCTTCGATCGCGGTGGAGCGACCAGTGAAGGTCGAGAACACCTGCTTGTTGAAGGCGCCGGTGAGAATCGTGCCAGGCTTGCCGCCGTTGATCCAGATCGAGGACAACACGGTCTTAAGACGCGCCTCGGTAAAGGCGATCTGCGTGCCGTCGGTCCGGCTGCCGGTGCCGTCGGCCGCAGCCGGATCCGCCGCGCCGCCGGCCGTGCCCTTCGACGTGTTCGACACGATCCAGGACAGCACGGATGCCGTCTTGCGCGGGGTCGTGGTGTTACCAAGCAGCTTGGCCTGGTTGGTGCCGCAAAGGATGGTCTCGAGGTCGCGCTTCAGCTCGAGGCCCTTCAGCATCTCCTGATAGGCGAGCTCGTTGTCGCGGCCGGCATGGTCAACCGCCTGCTGGGTGCCGGAGACGCGCGCCACCTTGTAGGAGATCTGGCACTGGTTGCCGAGCCGAACCGTCGGCGTGGTGACGTTGGTGTTGGGATCGTCGCCTTCGAGCTGCGCGTTGGTGTTGTCGGCCGGCGCCAGCGCCTGGGTCTGCCATTCGTGATTGACGGCAGTTGCCTTTTCTTTTTCGACGCCGCTCATGAACGGCGTATCGACCGGATCAATGCGATAAATCATGTCGCTGAGATCTTCGCGATTGCCGACCGCCTGGTAGGTGACGAAGGTTGAAGTCGGAGTGGTCATAGGTTGTCCTTGTGATACTGGGCCGGCGACGCCGCACTCAGCCTGGATGTCGCACAGACGTCCACGGTGAGCCGAGCATTCTCGGCGCACGCCTGCTTGCGCAAACGGGAATGTTCAGATGTCGTTTATTCGCTCAGGTCTCGCGGTCACGGTCGCGCGGGCAAGTTGCCCGGTCCGGCTGCTGCGAGATCTCTTCGCCGGGCGCCCGCATGCGAATCGGGGTCGGCGTCGGCTATCAGCCTATTTTGCACTTCGGCGGCCATTGGGCGGCCGAAACGCGAAAGAAGCAGCGTGATTCCGCAGGTCGTCACGCCGTATGAAAAAACCGCTTCAAACTGTTCGGAGCGGGCTATCGAAATCTTGCGATGTTATATTTATGCAGGTGATTTGCCCGACGTGTCAACGTCGATTCCATTTTGGATTGGAGGAGTGTCATCCGCAATCGAGGATGAACTGACTATTCGCGTTTCGCGAGCTAAATTGCTTCACGCTAATAACGCAACCGCGTGCTGAGATAGCGCATCGGCGCCACTTGTCCAGGCGGCCAAGCTGGAGGTGCCGGCTCATCCGGATTAGTTTCAGAAATGGCTTCCGTGACAGGAGAGATACCGTTGCCGTCGCCTATTGCGCCTGGCTTGTTGCTTGGCTGCTCCCCATATCCATAACTATCAAAAGGAGACGGCGGCTGGCGACTGGCGGCGCCAGCCGCGTAGCCCTGCGCGATATTGGCTTCATTGATCTTCGAGAGTCCTGCCTTTCCGTTCGTGTCAATGTCTGGCTTAAAAACTTGCTTACTGAAGATGTTATGCGCCCCTCCGCCAAATTCCGCCAGGCCGCGCGGCAATCCGGCCGCGCCTGTGACATAACCAAAATGATCAGAGGCCGCGCTCGTGTAGCCTCGGACAAACGAATGCGGCGGAATTCCCCAACGCGGATTCCGCTGCAACTCTTCCGGACCTCCGGGCCAGAAATAATGCGTCATCAGGCCGAGCGTCCCGCCCGGGATTCCAACCCGGTGGACGGCCTCAAGTAGGGCGGCGGCGTCTCGCGCGGCAGTTTCTGTGTAGTTGGCAGGAACGACAATATAGTTATTCGGGTTTGCAACCTTTCCGTCTGTCTGGGTTGCTTCCCGCGCCATCGGAGTAGAGATTGGCATTTTGCGAGGCACCTGGAACCGGATCGACCACATACATGCCGTTTCGCACGAGAAATTTCGAAGGCACATAACCCGTAATCTTTCTCGAATCGTCTTGATCGGTGGCAGCAGCATAAAAGATACGATCTGACACTTCTAACTCCTAGTTGATAAACTGAAATTCGTCGAAGAATCCCACGAGACTCTCGTGCTACCCGGATAAATCGCCATCGAATCCTGTAATGAGGATCGCTGCAGTCATCCCTTCATATCGAGCACGCCGACGACGACCGCATAATAATTTCCAAACAAATGGTAGGCCGTCCGATCGCGCCCTACGGTTGCTTCCTCCGTCGCAGCGGCCATCACTCGCTTCCATTCGGGTGTTCTCTCGGACGCAGGCAAGATGAATTCGCCTGTTGTGTCGTAGACGATATAGTCAAAATAGTCCCCACGATCGAAGCTTTGGCAAAAGCCCGCGGTTTGGACGACGCCGTTCTCGACGAAGTCCGAAAGCCGGCATCTGGACGAATAGTCAGAGACCAACTTTGTCTTGGCGTAAAAACCCAAAACCCTAAGCCATTCACGCGTCTCCGGAACACCGACATAGGGAAGAACGAGCAGCAGCCAGGTGAGCGCGAAGACGATGCTCAATTTCTTGTTTCGGTAGAAGAGAGCCTCGACTGACAGGCAGATCAGGGGAATCAAGAATAGAAGAGCGGCAAAGAACAGCCAGACCAACGCAGTTGGGGCGAAGAAATAACAGAACATCCCGCCATAAGCATCGAGCAATGGCACGGCGATCGAGATGCCCCTGAACCACTTCATGTTCTCGCCCAGCACCAGCCGAGCCAGCACGAGGCTTGCTCCATCAGACCAAAGATCCGGCCAAGAGCTGCCACGAGCACGATGGGAACGAGATTCGTCACGACGCAGAACAGGCCGAAGATTGCCGCCCCAACGATGCCGCCGTGGAAGGAAAACAGCACGATCCAACTCCCGACAAACATTGCGTTCGCGCAGATCAGAATCAGAACAACTCGCAAAGCATGATGCGGCCAAAGTGGAAAGCGCGGCAAAGACGACGACGTCCTAGCGATCTCCGGCGGGCCAAACATCCATTCTGGCGGACGCGACGGCGGATCAACCTCAATGGGTGGCACCGGTACCGGACCGAAGGGATCATAGTCCTTCGGTACCGGCACGATCGCTGGGATAGGAACTGATGGGTTCCATAGCGGAGGCGGTAGCGCATCAGGCTTCATCAACGGATCGATGCCAGGAATTTTCCCATTTCCACAGGAGGGATGTGCGGGTCAATCTCAAGAAGACGGGGAAATATAGCCGCGCTATCCAAAGTATCTTTCCAATCCTTAATATGACGCTCCTAAAAATATTTCTGACGTTCAATAGACGTCGTCGCCTACACCGGCTAATCAGAGAACAGGTCTAGGGATCATAGATCACCTTTCCAATATGCAGCCGCGCAGCCATCGCGTCGACTTCTGCTTGGCTTTTTGGATAGTCTTCGTAGACAATTTTTGTCTTGAATGCCGCGAGATGCGTTGGGTTCAATATCCATCCCATATTCTTATAGACGCCAGTCTGGTCATACAGGCTCTTAAGTATTCGCCTGACGTGGTCGCTCGCTGGCGGGGGCTCGACTGCTGAACCAACGGTTCTCTCAGAATAGAAACTGGCTACTACCGGCGAGACGTCGTTGTATTTTGTCACGTCTTTGAAGGGGGCATGACGCAAGCTCGATCTTGCGACGCGGTTCGTGCAAGCCTTCAGAAGACATACAATCAGCGAATCTGTCCGCTTGATTGCGCCAGGCTACGAGAGCTCCCTCCATGACGTATGTCTGATCCGATGCGATAAAAAACGAATTTGCGCAAACCGATAAGCAAAATTCGTAAATGATGATAGTCGCGTGGCGGTCGTGAAGCAAATGGGATAGGACGATGGCGGTTGCGTCATTTCCACCAAGGCTTCTCACTACAAAGAGCCCGAACTCCTTCAGGTCGCGCGCCGGCGACAAATCCATGCCCTCGTCGACCCAGCCGTCAAAGCACAAAAGTCGCTGGTCTAAGCCCAACGCCATCGGCGCGCAGCACAGGCCCACGACAATAGTCAACGGCGCGATGATAGATTTCGCTGTCGGAAGCTTGCTCTTCGGCACAGCTCACATTTGGACTGAGAAGAACCAGCAATGCCAGGACGGCAAACAGCCAGTGCGTGAAGGAAGCGAAGGCAACGAGGCGGCGCCTGCGTTCTGCCGCCCCTTCGCTGTCGACAAAGTCGACTTCTTTCGGATCAATAAAAACCGGCCGCCCCGACATTCGCGTCCCTCGACACAGCTTGCTCACTCGGATAGAACATATAGGGAACAAAATCAAGTGCCGTTTATCCGAGCCTCCTCACAAGATCCCGAACCGCTTCCTGCGCTCCGCCGCCTGGGCGAGCTCCCTGAGCTCGGCCTGCGCCAATTTGCCGTTGGCGACGACGGACGCCAAATGATCGCGGACCTTGCCGACGACGTTGATGGCGAGAAACAGCTTCTCGCGCCCCGCCACGTCATCGATCACGGTGCCGCGCCAAGCGGCAACATAGTTCGTCTCGAGCTTGTCGAATGCCTCCGACAGAATCTCGTCATCCAACAGCGCCTGTGCCCGCACCGCTTTCACCGCATCGCGCTGAAGAGCACTCTCATCAACCATCGTTTCGCTCCGTCTTGCCCTGCCCGCTCATTGCGTCGCGGCTTGCCGCGACGGCGCCGAGCGTGGCTTCCGTCAGCGCCATCTCATGCTTGGCCTGCGTGTGCTGCAGCTTCTGCGCCTCCGCGAGCGACTTCAAATGCGCATCGAGAAGCGCGATCTTGGCATCCAGACCGGTCTTGATCTTGGTAAGCTCGAGCTCGGCCTGCAGCTTCACCTGCTGGTGAATCGCGTCGTTCTGCGCCTGCTGCTGTGCGAGCTGCGCCTTGTGTGCCGCCATCGCCTGGTCCGTTTGCGCGCGCGCCTGCGCCGCCAGAAGTTTTGGATCCGGCGGCGGTTGCGGCGGTGCCGGCGGAGGGTGCATCAGCTGTCCCGTCTGCGGATTAATCGCTGCGGGATCGTTGAAGAAGCGGTTCGGATTCTTGTGGCCCATGATCCGCGTCAGCTCGGCCGCGGTGTTGTAGAGCTCGCGATCGCTGACCAGGTTGACCTTGCCGGCCGCGACCAGCTCCTTCTGCACGTTGGCGATCGCCATGGTCTGGGCGAATTGCTGCGCCTTGCCGCCCGAGCCCAGCCCGACATTGATGGTCATGTCGTCGCGGGTCTTCCAGTCCCGCGGATCGACCTGGACCCAGGCGTTGCGGAGCCGCACCGTCTGTTGCTGCTGCCCGTGCTTGCGGACGGTCGCATGCAGCAGCGCAAAGATGTCGCGCACCCCCTCTGCCATGATTCGCGCGATCAGCTTGATGCGCATCTGCGAGGCCGAGAACACCTGCGCCACCGCGGTCGCGGACTGGTTCTGCAGTGCGTTGGCATCGATGCCTTGCGCCTGCTTCGAAAGGCCAGAGCGGGTTTCGAGCTCGGCATCGAGATATTGCAGCATCGGATAGATCGAGGTGGTGATATCCGGCACCACCTGCCAGTTCAGGCCGCCAGGCGTCTTGGTGCGGACCACCCCGCCCGGCCGCGACACCAGGAGATCATCGAGTGTGCTCGGCCCAGCATTGGCCTCCGCCACCTCGACGCGGGGATTGTTGTGCAGATAGAGGTTATCCAGCGCGCCGCGCTTCAGCGCCGTCTTCTCCCGCTGCAGCGGCATCACGAGGTCGGCGATCGAACGGCCGAAGAAGCGATGTGTCATCGGCACCGGCGTAGTCGCGGCGAACGGCATTGCATCGAACGGCGTGATGCACTCCTTGCCGTCCTTGCGCAGGATCTCGCTCTGGTCGCCGCCGGTGATCACTTGGTACAGGCACGGCCTACCCTCGCCATCATAGTCCATCCGCACATAGTGCTCGGTGATGCGCACCAGGCGCGCAGCGGAGTTTGCGACGCCTGATATCGTCCCGTAATGTTCCTCCACCGTGTCACGGGCCAGGGTCTCGATCTCGGTGGTCCCGGTATAGTCATCGAGCGACCTGATCTGGGCCGCATCGAAGCCCTCGGCGATGAGCTGCGCCTCGGTCTTGGTGACGACCTCGTGGAAGCAATAATTGCAGTCGCGGATCGAACGCGCACCGCGCTCGATCCCAAACTCTTCTGGCGGGACGCCCATCACCCTTGCCTGTGCGAATTTGCGCGTGGTGACAATGGTGACGTCGTGCGTGAGCGATGCCGGCGCCGGCTGCGGCAGCACCGACGGCATGGGACTGTTCATGGTGATGAAACTCTTTCGAAAATGGAAAAAACAGGCGCGTGCTACGGCTTACGGGCGAGAGCCACCCTGAAGCGCTTGGCTACGCAAATAGTCCTGAATGAGACCGGGCAGCCCACCTGCGGAGGGAAAAAATTGCGTGGGATTGAACGGATCGTTTCCAGTTGCAGCAGCGATCAAGCCGGGCAGACCACCGGGCAGCTCTTTCGCTGCGGGCGGCAGGCAGGGAACGGCCGATGTCCCCGACGTGAACGGGGAGGCCGATCCTTGATCGACGACTTTGCCGTTCTGCCGGCTCGGCGTGGCGTCTGCCCGCGCCGTTGTGGGCGAGTCCGGATAATCATATTCCCAGACATTGTACCGGCTTGGTACTCCGGCAGCGGCCGCGGAATCCCGGATAGCAGGCGTGATCCAGGGGCGCGAGAAATCCTGCGAAATTTCGAGCGGGCCGAAGCCATGGGTGACACCGACGCCAGGTGTTCCGAAGCCAAATCCGCTGGCGCTTCCGCTCATCCCGCCATTGAACCGGACCGCTCCTCTTCCTACGCTTGCCGAGGCCGATGGTCCCGTCAGGAGCCCCTCAAGATTGTCCGTATACCCCGCCGAAAGACCGAAGCCGGGTGTACCGCCGTAGAGCTGAGGATAGACGCGCCCATGATTGTCGAAATACAGACCGCCGCCTAGACCCCCAAGCCAGGGGATTCCTACCGTTCCGCCGCCGTAAGCCCCCTTGGTCATGTGTCCTCCATCTGAACTTGGTGCATTTGCCGCTCGCAATTCGCCTTAAACACCTTCCTGGACTTCATCGCCGAGACCGCGCCCCAACCGGCACCGATCGCGATCAGCCCCCCAAGCACGAAATTCTGTAGCGAAAAAAAGCATAGCGACAGACAAAGCGCTGCGACGCAAAAGCCCCACATCGCGTTCACGTATTCGGCCTGCACCGGCAAAGGCGTCGATGGTTCGAGCGCATACACGGGAAATGCATAGCGCGAGCTCAAATCGTCCTGGAATTGCGGCGGGAGTGTATCGATCGACGACCGATAAGCGAACTCGTATCTGATGCCGGCCCAGAGCGTTGCCATCGCACAGAGCACACCGAACAGCGCGGCCATCTTGTTACTCTCTTGGTCTGAATGTAGGACGTCCTACGCAGATCGCTCAGCGGCCGGCGGTCGCGTTGTTGTTCATATAGTCCTCGATCATTCCGAGAAGCCCGCCGGCGGGCGACCGGAATCGTGCCGGATCGGATGGGGCGTTGCCGGTCGCCGCCGCGATGAGCCCGGATATCCCGCCCGGCGTTCCCGCGGGCACCTGCGGTACATAGGGAACGGCAGGCACCCGGCCCGAAGCGGCGGGAGGGGCTGCAGCGCCAGTGTTCGCTGCATCCGCTTGCCCGTCAACGGTACCTCCCTTGAGATAGGGCGAACTCCAGCCCTCCATGCCGTCCTCCAGCGAGTTCGCCGGCCGGCTGCCCAAGAAGCGAGTCGGCAGTTCGTTCGCGGGACCGACCGTTGCAACGCCTCTCCGCAGACTTCGCTCAACGGGTGTTAGCTCATCCTCTGGCCCCATAGCAGGTCCGAAGATATGCCGATTGATGTGTTCAGCGATCTGTTCTGGGGTCATGGTTGTGGTTTCCGCCACCGCAGTGGGAGATCCAACCCCTGCTTCAATGGAGGTCTCTCTAACATCCCACGGGCGGTGCCCGCCGTTCGGAATCGTCCCATTGATGCTTACCGATGGAAAACCAACGGACACGTTGCCAGACATGCCTGAGCCAAGTGTATCTTGCGAGCTCAGGCCAGGACGTAGAAACACCGAACGCAGTCCAAATCCCGGTACACCGACAGAGCGCGTGATCGTGAAGGAAGGAGCGTTTGGTCCTCCCGGATTCCAGTAATAGGTGCCACCGAACCTTCCAAATGGCACGGGTACGGCCAGTGACACGCCGTCGGGGCGCAGATTACCATTCTTATTGACGGACAATGAAGCCTCCACAATCTAAGCTAGGGCTTGAATTTTAGATGATCTCGAAACAATCGTTCGAGCCGACGATGCTGAGACAAACCGGCGCCTTCACTCGTTTGAAGAGGTAATCTGCCAATGCGTGATCTTGGCGTTACTCAAATCGGACTGTGGTTTCTCGGTCCGATGTTTCTCGCCAACCCTGCACTGCGTTTTCTTCATCTCAAACGCAAGAGCAGCACCCCGAACGAAAATTATTTCCGGCCTCGGCGATCGAATATCCCTAGCATCCGCCCATTCCCTGACAATGAAGCAATAGACCGCACGATGCTCACTGAGACAGGTGGCCTTCAACAGATTCGCGCGTGTTTAGATGAACGCCGGATATTGATCTGGGTGGCTTGCGGTATTCTATTGGTCGGGGGCTTTCTTCGTTTCCATCCGGTGGAAGCCTGGCCTTTGACACAGGTGGTTCGGCACACTGTGTCGGGGCCGGATATCCTCGTCTCCGATCAGGCTGCGCCTCCTGCTCATGCTGCGTCTGGAAGGGCGAGACGATATATAGCTGCTGCGATCGTTACCCTCTGGTTGATTGGCGTCTTCGTTCTCGCCACTCAGTCGCGCAATCAAATTCGCCTCGCATTGAACAATCGCACTCCTGAAGCCAAGCCTGGAAGTTTTACACGCTTCGGCTTCCGCAAACTGGCATCTCACATCGATCCAACGTTGCTTGAGGAAGCTGGCCGTCGTCACCTAAAGAATGCAGCCAGAAGCGAACGCTTTCTGTTTCTATGGATGCTAGATGGTCTATTGCTCATCGTTATTCCTCTAGTCGGCCTTCTGTGATGCCCTTTAGATCCTCACCGCAATCCCAACCTCGTCCAAAACGGACAAAGAGAGCTTAGGCTGATGCGACGCTCCATCATCGCGTCGCATTGATATATGCGGCCTGCGCCGCCAAGGCGTTGGGTGGTTAGCGCAATAGCCGGATTGCACTGAGTGACATTTGCACGGATCGGCGTAACGAGTACCTGTCAGCGGCCCGGCATCGCATTGCTATTCATGTAGTCCTGGATCATCCCTAGTATTCCGCCGGCGGGCGGCTGGAATTGTGTTGGGTCCGACGAAGCGCTACCGGTCGCCGCTGCGATCAGCCCCGGTATGCCGCCAGGCCTACCCTGAGCCACCCGCGGTATATAGGGTACGGCAGGCACGCGGCCCGAAAAGGCGGGACCGCCGGTAGCGTCCGCATCCTCCTGTCGGTCCGTGGCGTTGCCCCGTAGATAGGGCGCGCTCCAATTGCCCATGCCCTCACCCAGAACATTGGCCGGCCGCCTGCGTAAGAACCTAGCCGGTGGCTCGCTTGCAGGGCCGACACTTGCAGTCCCTCGCCGGAGACTTCGTTCAAACGGCGATAGTTCGTCCCGTGGCTCGCCTGCCGGACCGAAGATGTGCTTATTGATAAAGTCGGCGATATTCTCTGGCGTTGTCGTATAATTTACACCGAATCCAGGAAGACTGGCTCCGGCCTCGATCGACGACACTTTCCCATTCCATGGCTGCGGAATTCCGTGGTCATCCGGGATACTGGCATTAACGGTGACTGACGGAAAAATTGTTGGCGCGATAGCGGCGTTTGCACCGTATCCGAGGCTGTCTGCCGACGTCATTCCTTTCCTCAAGAAAACTAGATGCGCCCCGCCACCTCCCATTCCCAGACCGCCACTCAGCGTAACGTGCGGCGCAGAAGGAGATCCTGGATTCCAGTAATACGTGCCTCCCAGCCCCAGAAACGGCAGGGCAATGGAAGCCCCGTCCGGCCGAAGATTTCCCTTTTCATTGACTGACATGGCACTTATCCCTTGCTAAATATCGGTCTACCAAACAAAATTTGACGCTACGTCAGATCATCGAACCTTGCGCAACATGACATCCCTTCCCGTTTTGCTCATAGCAGTCTGGCTCATTGGATTGATCGTCTTGATCTGGCGATGGATGGAAAACATCCGCGTCATCCATAACAATTTGGCGCCCGGGGCCGCCGCTTCGGGCTATATGAAGCCCGGTTTGATTCCCATTCTCCGATTCCGCTTTAGTCGAATTGACCCCGAACGCCTCAATTCGGTAGGTCGCAATCGTCTCGGCGGTGCAATCTGGACCGAAAGAGTGATGTACGCCTGGATGGCGGCTGGTCTTTTTCTCGCTGCATACTGTTCTGACGCACTTCGTAGCTAGCTCAGAACGAGCTTCGCGCAGCCGTATTATTATTCAATTGCGTGAAGCAAGCCGCAGCTGTTCGCAACTATTTCAGTCGGCGGTCCTGCACCAGGGCTAAGTGCGATTGCAATGCGGGATCAACGCGCAGCCTCGCTGCCGTGGCGAACTGATCGAGGGTTGATCGAGGGCATACCCCTCTTAAATTCAGCCACTCACACTTTCACTCGTCTCGATCGCATCATGCGCTGTATGCGCAACCACCTTCATCGCACCATCGGATTCCAGGACCGCCTGCGCCAGCAGAGCGAACTGATCCTCGGTGAGATCATAGTAAGTCTCGCGGCTTTCCTCCTCGCGCTCCTCCCACCATACCTTGACGATGCCGACCTTCGACAGCAGCGCATCCTTGATGAAGGAATAAAGCGTCATGAATCCGGGGTTCTGCTGCATAAATACGTGGTTGACATAATCGGTCTCTTGCGCCGCGGCCGCCTCATCCTCGGGGCCGACCGGCTCGAAGCGAACCACCTCGTCGGAGCCCGCGAATATATCCATCAGATGCGGCATCAGGCCTTCGATCGTGTCGGCGACGTCGGTCGAGACCGCGCGCGATCGGCCATCCTGAGCCGCCATGTCTTTGCGCATGTTCCCAAGATAGTAATCCATGGCATCGGCCCGCTCCTCGGCGAGCCGCGCCGCCGAGATGGCGGCCAGCGCATCGGCTTTTTCGGCGGCAAGCATGGATTTCAAATCGGAGATCGACATTTTCGTCATGATGAAATTCTCTTGTTGAAGGCGGGATCGCTTGGATTCATTCTCGATGCCGCCGGCGGTGGACGGCCGCTGGCTAAAGACGATAGTGTAGAGCCGAGCCGCACGACGGCCTCCTCGGAAAGACCTGGAAATGGCCATCACGACCTGCATCAAATGCGGCGGACATGCCTTCGAGCTGGCGTCGCTGACGCCGCTTGGCGAAAGCCGGAAGCTGACCTTGGTACAATGCTCCGGCTGCGGCACGCCGGTCGGAACGCCCGATCCGACGATAGGTCCCCAGATCGAGACGCTGCGGCGCGAGATTGCCGCGATCGACGACAAGCTGTCCCGGATTGCTCGCGCATTGCAGGGATGATCGCCTCCTTACAGGCGGTCAGCTAGCAGCCGGCATCAACTACGAGCTGCCGGCATTGCACATGAGGCCGATGCAGGCCCGCGGATCGCTGCTCCTTGAGTGAAGCAGTCAAGCGGGGCACCGTGTTCCTGGAGCATACGGTAGATGATGCTCTAGCCAGACGAATTCGGCAGATGTCCGGAAGGATAGACCAACCGACTTGAGAGGCGCCGGTACGTGTTTGGCGTTTGGCTGTTCAATGGCTGTTCGGGCCCTTCGGCCGAGACGTTCAGATCCTTCCTCGGATTTTTCCACGGCATCGGCGGCGCGTACGGACGTCCAAAGGGATCAACCTCTATGATGTTTTGATCTTGCGTCTTAGGGGTAAGCTCAGTTGGCAATTCGATTGCCTTGTCCCTTTGAAGGCCCGGATCGCTCCAGTTCGCTGCCGGAGCGAATGCGCCATTGAATTTCTTTAGCTCGTCCAGCACATCCCCCACGATATTATTGGGATCATTCAGTTGCTTGCCAAATCGTTCGATAGACTGATAAAAATTTGTGAGATCGTCCATCAAGGCATCCGGACCCTTCTTGGTTCCTTCCGGATAGTAAGACCCAGGTCCGTTGATGATATCGTCAAGGTGCTTTCCGACCATCCAGAAGATGCGCGATCGGTCCCCTTCCCCAATACTCGGAGCGTTTGGCCTAGGCAGTGGAGCTTGTTCAATGATGCTTCTGCCGTTCGTCATATCCAGTTGTTCCCATTAATGACAAGGCGCGAGACTGCTTCGCCTAACGCAAGTGAGAAAATGCAAGATAAATGATTCCGATTCGTTCGCTCTGGAAGAAGGAGTTCCGTACGAACTCGTCCCGTTCTCCCTGGACGCGCCGATAAATCGATAAGCGCAACAAGTCAGGCGTGAGCGTCGAATAAAACTGTTCGACA
>Ga0209677_100794_pt1 | contig 15885 bp, 16 predicted proteins | sample AraplaCvi_mCL_r2_2_FD_184285 | JGI IMG/M metagenome (GOLD analysis project Ga0209677, IMG submission 184285) | Arabidopsis root microbial communities from North Carolina, USA - plate scrape CL_Cvi_mCL_r2 (SPAdes) (version 2) | ecosystem: Host-associated > Plants > Roots > Endosphere | place: USA... | reverse complement strand
GTCGGCCGTGAACCCCTCAATGTCGGAAAACTGTTTCAGCCTGATCTTGCCTTCGACGATCAGGTTGGAGCAGCCGACGTTGAAATAATAGCCGCCGCCGCGGGTAAGGTATTTGAACTGCCAGCCCGTGCCGGCCTCGCCGAAATCGAGCTTGAAGCCGACGCGGGCGAGGCCGTCGAGCAGCTCCTTGTCGAGCTCCTTCGACTGCTCCGTCAGCATCACATGCGTTTTCTTCGCCAGCGGCGTCGGCATCGAGGTCGCAATCAGATCATTGTCTTCGAGCGTGCCCACGTTGTAGGTCGCATAGGCGAGCTGCGCCGACGGCTCGATATTGGTGACCAGCGTCGGCGAGCGCTGGACCAGCGTCACCTCGGCCCCGCTGGAGCAAAGATCCTGCGCGATGTCGTGGCCGCTGTTGCCGGTGCCGATGACGATGGCGCGCTTGCCCTGCCAGTTCTCGCCGTCCTCATAGCGGCTCGAATGCAGCAGCGTGCCCTTGAAATTGTCGAGGGTCGGAATGTCAGGCACGTTCGCGATGCCGCTGACGCCGGTCCCCATCACCACATGGCGCGGATGCATGGTGCGCTTGCTGCCGTCGGCGCGCCGCAGCGTGACCGTCCAGTGGCACCTGGCCTCGTCATAGGCACCGCCCTCGAACTCGGTGCCGGTCCAGAAGTTCAGCTCCATGGCGTCGACATAGGATTCGAACCAGTTGGCGAGCTTGTCCTTGGGGATATAGGTCGGCCAGTTAGGCGGGAACGGCATGTAGGGCATGTGATTGACCTGCACCTGGTTGTGCAGGGTGAGCGCGTGGTAGCGCTTGCGCCAGTTGTCGCCGATCCGCGCCTCGCGATCGACGATCAGCGTGTCGATCTTCAACTGCTTAAGCCGTGCCGCGATGGCAAGCCCGGCCTGACCGCCGCCAACCACGAGCACGGTGGGATCGTGATCGGCATAGTCGCGTGAGGCGTTGCGCAGATCGAGCCAGTTCGGACCGCGGAAGTCGCGCGAATAGGCCTGACCGCGCGGCCGCGATGTGCCGAGCTGTTCCTCGAATCCCTTGAGCTCGTCGAGCGCGGTGAGGAGCGTCCACGCCTTCAGCCGATCGCCGTCGGCGGTCTCGGGCACGAGCCGCACGATGCCGCTGCCGCGCCCCGTCGCGGTTTCGAAATCGAAGATGGCCTCGATCGTGTTGGTGCCGGCGCGGGTCACCCAGCGTGGTGGTGCGCGGTTGGGGGCGATCTCGAAGTTGGTTGGCGCTGCCTTTGGTGCGAATAGGGTCAGCGCTTGTGCGACCTCCTGGCGGCCGGCAAGCGTCTGCAGGTTCCAGCTGAGCGCCAGCACGTCGCGCCAGAAGCACTCGGCCACGAACAGGCGGTCGAGCGCGGCACGATCGGGCCTGCCAAGCGTGCGCTCGAACTCGTCGAGCCAGGCTTGCGCGGAAATGGCAATATCCTTGGTCTTGTCCAGCATGCGCGACCTCGTGCCGTCTTCGCGGCGTTTCCTCTCGAGCGTGATCCGGAAAAGTGGGCTTCGATTTTCCGAAGAGATCATGGCTCATATTGTATGGAATCGAACGCTATACCGGTTCTGCGGTCGCCAAAAGCGCTTTACCCGAGCAGCGAGAGCATGTGGCCCTGCTCACGCGGAATGCGCTCGCGTCAGGCCGACAGCACGCCCTCGCGCTTCTTCACCGCGCGATAGTAGCTCCACCACAGATGCGCGGCCGCGCCGCGCAGGGGGCGCCACGGTTCGGCCAGCGGCGCCATCTGCTTTTCGGTCGGCCGCGCCTGCAGGCCGAGGCCAATCCTGATTCCTTCCTGCACGGCGAGGTCGCCGGCCGGCCAGGCGTCGCCATGGCCGAGACAAAACAGCAGATAGACGTCGGCGGTCCACGGCCCGATGCCGGGCAGTGCGATCAACGTGTGATGCGCCGCGTCGGCGTCTTCCTCGGCGAGCACGTCGAGGTTCAGCCGCTCCGCGGTGATTTCGCGCGCGAGATGTTTGAGCGTCTTGATCTTGGCGGCGGAAAGGCCGAGCCGCCCCAGCCGGTCGGTGCGGGCGCGGCGCACCGCGTCATGGTCGAACGGATTGAAGGCCGTGGACAGCCGTCCCCAGATCGCCGCGGCGCTGGCCGTGGAGAGCTGCTGGCCGCAGACGATGTGGGCAAGCCCGGTGAACCCCGGCTCGCGCCGCCGTAGCGCCGGCATGCCCGCGATATCAAGCACCGGCTTGAGGCGCGGATCGCGCTTGACCAGCGCGTGGACGGCCTCTTCGAGGTCGGATTGGGTTTCGAGGTGGATGGTCATCGTGGCTCACTCGTCATGCGCGCTTGACCGGCGCATCCATCTCCTATCGTAACAGAGGCGAGCGGAAGCGACGCCGTCCTTCCGACGGCTATCCTCGGCAATGATGCGTACCATGAAAGCGATGCCACCCGTTTTCCGATTTGCCCCCAGCCCCAACGGCCACCTGCATCTGGGCCACGCTTATTCGGCGCTGCTGAACTTCGACCGCGCGCGCGAGACCGGCGGGCGGCTGCTGCTGCGAATCGAGGACATCGATGCGGCGCGCTGCCGGCCGGAATATGAGGTAGCGATCGAAGAGGACCTTGCCTGGCTCGGCATGGCCTGGGAGACGCCGGTCCGCCGCCAGTCCGAGCATCTGTCCGACTATCGCGCCGCGCTGGAAAAGCTGTCCGCGCTCGGCCTTGTCTATCCCGCCTTCGAAAGCCGCGCCGAGATCGCAAGGCTGGTGGGCGCGCGCGAGGCCGACGGGCCGTGGCCCCGCGATCCCGACGGCGCGCCGCTCTATCCCGGCGACGCCAAATCGCTGCCGGCCGACCAACGGTCGAGGTTGATCGAAAGCGGTGCGCCTTATGCGCTACGGCTCGACATGATGGCCGCCTGTCGCCGCGTCGCCGGGTTGACCTGGAATGAGCTGGGCGAGGGGCCCGATGGCGCGCACGGCATCGTGCCCGCGCGGCCCGAGGCCTGGGGTGACGTGATCCTGGCCCGCAAGGAGACGCCGACCAGCTACCATCTGTCCGTGGTCGTCGACGACGCCCTCCAGGGGATCAGCGAGGTGGTGCGGGGGCAGGACTTGTTTCACGCCACCTCCGTGCACCGTCTGCTGCAAGCCCTGCTCGGTCTGCCGGAGCCCGCCTACCGCCACCACGTCCTGATTCGGGACGGCGAGGGACGGAAGCTGTCGAAATCGAGCCTCTCGACCGGACTGCGAGAGTTGCGCAAAGCCGGCGCATCGCCGGCCAGTATCCGCCGGTTGGTTGGATTAAACCAAGTTTCTCTGGGGGTTAGCAAAACGCCGCCGTGACTCCAGGGGTTCCGCCGTGCCATGCTTGCCTGACGGCCCGGGGGTTCGAAGGGGATACTTCGAAGGGGAGTTATGGCGGCGAAAACGCGCGCAGCGCGCACTACGCGGACGTCCAGGCGAGTGGTTCGGAAGCGGTCCGTGCCAGCCGTGAAGGTGCGCAGGCGCAGCCCCAGGGCGGTCACGCCGGACGTGGTCCAGGCGGCCCTTGCCGCCTTTGCCCATGAGGTCCGTACCCCCCTGACCGGAATTCTGGCGATCAGCGATCTGCTCGCAACCTCCGATCTCGGCGAGCGGGAACGGCGCTGGGCCGACACCATCAAGGCCGGCGCCGAGCATCTGGCGAGCCTCGCCACCCTGTTCGTCGATGCCGCCAGAACCGACAAGGGCCAGGGCGGCAGCACGCTGCGGCAGGATTTGTTCGACCTGCGGACGCTGGCTCGCAGCGCGGGCGATTCGCTCGCCGGCCGCGCCGCGGCCAAGGGCCTCCAGTCACAGGTCGATATCTCCGAAAAGCTGCCGGGGCTGGTGGTCGGCGATCCCGTCCGCCTGCGCGCTGCGCTCGAGAACCTGATCGACAATGCCGTGAAATTCACCGAGCACGGCGGCGTGGCGCTCGCGGTCGCGCCCTGGCGTCCCGCCAAAGGTAAGGACAAGCCGAAGGGCAGGCCAAAGGGTAAGGCAAAGCAGAGGAGCAAAGTCGGCGTCGCCTTCTCGGTCTCCGACAGCGGCATCGGCCTCGCCATGGCCGAGATCAAGCGGCTGTTCCGCCCGTTTACCCAGGCCAATGTCACCATCGCCTCGCGCTTCGGCGGCGCCGGCCTCGGGCTATCCTCGGTGAAGCAATTGGCGCGCGCCATGGGCGGCGACATCTCGGTCGCGCCGCGGCGCGGTGGCGGCGCCACCTTCACATTGACGGTGTCTCTGGATGCCACGGGATCGGGCAGGTCGCGCAAGTCGAAGGACGAAGCCGATGTTGACGCAATGGCTGCGCTGCGCGTGCTCAGCGTCGAGGACAATCCGTTCGGCCGGGTCGTGCTCAACACCATCTTGACCGAGCTCGGCCATCATGCCGAGTTCATCGGGCGCGGCGAGGACGCGGTGAACCGGCTCGCGCAAGGCGCGTTCGACGCGGTGCTGATGGACATGGTGCTGCCGGGCATCGACGGGGTCGAGGCGATCAGGCGGATCCGCACCATGGCGCCTCCGCTGGCTCAGATCCCCATCATCGGCGTGTCCGGCCGTGGCGAGGACGAGGCGGCCTCGCGCCAGGCCGGCGCCGACGCCTTCCTGGTCAAGCCTGTGTCTCCGAGGGCTTTAGCGACTGCGCTGCTTGAAGCGACACGCCGTGAGGAAGCCGCGACTTGATGATCGCGGCGTTGAGTTCGCCGCCGTAAACGAAGATCGCGGCGATGAAATACAGAAACACCAGCGCGATGATCACCGAGGCGAGCCCCGCATACATCGTCACGTAGTTGTTGGCGAATCGCGCCAGATATTGTCCGAACACGATGCCCGAGATCAGCGAGGCCACGATGGTGAAGATGATGCCGGGCAGGATCTGGAGCAGGCCGCGCCGTCCGGCCGGCAGCCAGGCATGCAGGATCAGCAGCGCCACCACCAGCGCGCCGACGGTGATGCCGTAGCGCAGCCAGGTCAGGATGCTCTCGTTGGATTCGACGAACAGCGGAATGTAACGCCGCGCCGCCTCGATGACGAGCGGTCCGAGCACGATCAGGAACGCCATGGCGAGCGCGGTGAAAGCGGCGACCAGTGTGTAGCCGATCGATTCCAGCCGCAGCCAGTACCAGCGCCGCATCTCGACCACAGCATAGGCGCGGTTGAGCGCGACACGGAGCGCCTCGACGCCGTTCGACGCGAAGTAGACCGAGAGGACCGCGCCGATGGTCAGGGCGCCGGAGCGGGTCGTGGTCAGCACGTCGTGGATTTCGCCTGAGAGCGAGTCGGCGACTTGACTGGGCCAGACCTGGAGCATCAGCCCGGCCGCCTGATCGGCGAGTTCCTTCGAGCCGAAGAATCCGGCGAGCGAGGTCAGTACGATCAGGAATGGGAACAGCGCCATCAAACTCGACAGCGCGATATGGCTCGCGATCGCCCAGCCATCGTCGGCGAGGAACGTGTAGAAGGCATCCTCCACGACGACGTAGATGGTTCGGATGGCTTTCACGGCTTGCCCCGGCGCACCCGTTCGCCCCATGCGTGGGGAAAGGCGAACAAGCCGGGCAATTGACACGGACCGCAAATCATATCGATACCATCTGATATTATTGGCCCAAAAGCCAGTTCGCGAAGCGCCCCCGCCGTCATTCCGGGGCGCGCGTTGCGCGAGCCCGGAATCCATCTCGCCACTCGTAACGCGGCCCGATGGATTCCGGGTTCGATGCTTCGCATCGCCCCGGAATGACGGCAGTGGTTGCCGCCGCACCATAGCGCCGCCGCGCCCACGGTGATATCACCCCCCAATGGCATCTCTCCTGAGTACTTTCATCCTGCCGGTAGCAGCCGGCGCCGTGGCGGTGGTGCTGCTGCTTGGTCTCGTCAACATGATGCGCGGCGGCTCGCCCAACACCTCGCAGAAGCTGATGCGCTGGCGCGTGCTGCTTCAGTTCGTGGCGATCGTCGTCGCCATGCTCGCAGTCTGGGCGATGGGGCGATAAATGGTCACGCTCAACCGCATCTATACCAAGACTGGTGACGACGGCACGACGGCGCTCGGAACCGGGGAGCGGCGTCCGAAATACGATCTGCGCATCGCGGCCTATGGCACGGTCGACGAGACCAATGCCGCGATAGGCGTCGTTCGTCTGTACACAAAGGACGCGCCCGAGCTCGATGCGATGCTCGGCCGCATCCAGAACGATCTGTTCGATCTCGGCGCCGATCTCGCTGTTCCCGAACGCGAGGGCAAGGCCGAACGGCTTCGGGTGGTGGCAAGCCAGGTCGAGCGGCTCGAGCGCGATATCGACGCGCTCAACGACAAGCTCGCGCCACTGACCTCCTTCGTATTGCCGGGCGGCACGCCTGCCGCCGCCTACCTCCACGTCGCCCGCACGATTTGCCGCAGGGCGGAACGGGTGATGGTGGAACTGGCGGCCCGGCCCGGTGAGCCCGTCGGAGCGGCTGGCATCCATTATATGAACCGCCTGTCGGACTTCCTGTTCGTGGCCAGCCGTGCTGCTAACCTTAACGGTGCCGGTGACGTGCTTTGGGTTCCCGGTCAGAATCGCTGAGCCCCGGGATCGCTGTCCATTGAGCCGCGCATTTCTAAGGTCTAAAATTTGGCCCCTGTGCGCGTTGACCGGGCCGGATCAGGCCTTTAGGTTCCGCGCCAGTTGATAACCCCCCTCCCAAATTGAGTGAAAGAGGATCGATGAAGGTCTTGGTGCCGGTAAAGCGGGTGGTCGATTACAACGTCAAGGTCCGCGTCAAGAGCGATGGATCGGGCGTTGAACTCGCCAACGTCAAAATGTCCATGAACCCGTTCGACGAAATCGCGGTCGAGGAAGCACTGCGCCTGAAGGAAGCCGGCAAGGCGACCGAAGTCGTGGTGGTCTCCATCGGGCCTGCGCAGGCGTCGGAGACGATCCGCACCGGTCTTGCCATGGGCGCCGATCGCGGCATCCTGGTGAAGGCCGACGGCATCATCGAGCCGCTCGCCGTCGCCAAGATCCTGAAGAAGGTCGCGGAAGAAGAGCAGCCGGGCCTGATCATTCTCGGCAAGCAGGCGATCGACGACGACAGCAATCAGACAGGTCAGATGCTGGCCGCACTGCTCGGCTGGTCGCAAGCGACGTTCGCTTCAAAGCTCGAGGTCGAAGGCTCCGACTTCAAGGTTACCCGCGAAGTCGACGGTGGCTTGCAGACCGTGAAGCTGAAGGGACCGGCGATCGTCACCACCGATCTGCGTCTTAATGAGCCGCGCTATGCTTCGCTGCCGAACATCATGAAGGCCAAGAAGAAGCCGATCGCGGAGAAGACCGTTGCCGACTACGGCGTCGACGTCACCGCGCGCCTCGAAGTTCTGAAGACGGCTGAGCCCGCGGGCCGCAAGGCCGGCGTCAAGGTCAAGGACGTCGCCGAGCTGGTGTCGAAGCTCAAGAACGAAGCCGGGGTGCTCTGATGACGACGTTGCTGATTGCTGAACAGGAACACGAGGTCCTCAAGGACTCCACCAACAAGGCGCTCACCGCGGCGTCCCAGCTCGGCGGCGATGTCCACGTGCTGGTTGCCGGCGGCGGGCAGGGCACCAAGGCTGCGGCCGATGCGGCCGCCAAGCTTGCCGGTGTCGCCAAGGTGCTGGTCGCCGAAGGCGAGACCTATGCGCACGATCTCGCCGAGCCGCTGGCCGCTCTGATCGTGTCGCTGGCCCCGTCCTACGATGCGATCGTCGCGCCCGCGACCTCGCGCTTCAAGAACGTGATGCCGCGCGTGGCTGCCCTGCTCGACGTCATGCAGGTCTCTGAGATCATCAAGGTGGTCGCGCCCGACACCTATGAGCGTCCGATCTATGCCGGCAACGCCATCCAGACGGTGAAGTCGAAGGACGCCAAGAAGGTCATCACGGTCCGCACCTCGACCTTTGCCGCGGCGGGCGAAGGCGGCAGCGCCGCCGTCGAAAGCGTGGCGGCTGCGGCCGATCCGGGCCTGTCCTCCTTCGTCGGCGAGGAAGTCGCCAAGAGCGACCGCCCCGAGCTGACCTCGGCCAAGATCATCGTCTCCGGTGGCCGTGCCATGCAGAGCCGTGAGAACTTCGCCAAATACATCGAGCCGCTCGCCGACAAGCTCGGCGCCGGCGTCGGTGCCTCGCGCGCGGCGGTCGACGCCGGCTATGCGCCGAACGACTGGCAGGTCGGCCAGACCGGCAAGGTCGTTGCCCCCGAGCTCTACGTCGCGGTCGGCATATCCGGCGCGATCCAGCATTTGGCCGGCATGAAGGACTCCAAGGTGATCGTCGCGATCAACAAGGACGAGGACGCGCCGATCTTCCAGGTCGCCGATTACGGCCTGGTCGCCGACCTCTACCAGGCGGTTCCTGAGCTGACCGACGCGCTCGCCAAGCTCGGCAAGTAAAAACGCGATAAAAACACCGGCCGGAGTGCTACACTCCGGCCGGTGTTTCTTTTTCGAGGCGTTTTCTTTGGCGTGGGGCACGCCGGGGAAGCGATCCAATCTAGGTTTCGAGCCAAGGTTCTGGTTAAATCGGACCTCCCGGCTCGGGGAATTAAGCAGGCGCGATATGCGCGCCGTTCCGGTGGATGACATTATGGCGGCAGTGATCAAGAAGGTCGGCGTGATCGGCGCGGGGCAGATGGGCAACGGCATCGCGCATGTCGCGGCGCTGGCCGGCTTCGACGTGGTGCTGAACGACATCTCGGCCGACCGCCTCAAATCCGGCATGGCCACCATCAATGGCAATCTGGCGCGCCAGGTCTCCAAGAAGGGCGTCACCGAGGACGACAAGGCCAAGGCGATGGCGCGCATCTCGCTGGCCGAGAAGCTCGACGACCTTGCCGACTGCGATCTCGTCATCGAGACCGCGGTCGAGAAGGAAGAGGTCAAGCGCAAGATTTTCCACGAGCTCTGCGCGGTGCTGAAGCCGGAAGCGATCGTCGCTTCCGACACGTCCTCGATCTCGATCACGCGGCTGGCTGCTGCCACCGACCGGCCCGAGCGTTTCATCGGCATTCACTTCATGAATCCGGTGCCGCTGATGGAGCTGGTCGAGTTGATCCGCGGCATCGCCACCGACGATTCGACCTTCGAGGCGTCCAAGGAATTCGTTGCCAAGCTCGGCAAGCAGGTCGCGGTCTCCGAGGATTTCCCGGCCTTCATCGTCAACCGCATCCTGCTGCCGATGATCAACGAGGCGATCTACACGCTGTATGAAGGCGTCGGTAACGTCGAGGCGATCGACGCGGCGATGAAACTCGGTGCCCACCATCCGATGGGCCCGCTGGAGCTGGCCGATTTCATCGGCCTCGATACCTGCCTGTCCATCATGCAGGTGCTGCATGAAGGGCTCGCCGATTCCAAGTACCGCCCGTGCCCGCTGCTGGTGAAATACGTCGAGGCGGGCTGGCTCGGCCGCAAGACTCAGCGCGGTTTCTACGACTACCGCGGCGCCAAGCCGGTTCCGACGCGCTGATCCGATCCGCTTCGTGACAATTCATGTCGCGTTAACCCATCGTCCGTAGTCTGCCGCCCGTAAATAGGGTTTGCGTAATGGACATGATGGCGATGGTCAGCACCATGCTGGCCGCTCAGCAAGGCGCGCTGCAGTCGAATATCTCGGCGACGCTGATGAAGCAGAACGCGGATATGGAGAAATCCACCGTCCTGACGCTGCTCGGCGCTGGTCAGCCCTCGCTCGCCAATGTCGGCGCCGGCGTCGGCGGCAACCTCAACGTCACCGCCTGAACTGCTAGAACGATGCGGCGGCCTTGCCCGTCGCGGCCCGGAGCAGCTTGAGCGCGTCCTCGCTCGCCCATTCCGCCGGCCCCGCGATCGTCGCGATCTCGCAGCCCTGCGGATCGACCAGCACCGAGGTCGGCATGCCCAGGGCCCGGCCTGTGGCCTTAAGATCCTGAAATACCTTGGCTTTCTGGTCGTTGAAGTAGCCGAGCCGGGTCAGATTGGCCTCTTTCAGGAAGGTCTTGGGCTTCTCGGGGTCGCGGGTGTCGATATTGATCGCCACCACCTCGAAATTCGGGCCCGCCAGCTTGCCCTGGAGCTCGTCCAGCGCCGGCATCTCCTTGCGACACGGCACGCACCAGGTGGCCCAGAGGTTCACCAGCAGCGTCTTGCCGCGGAAATCGGACAGCTTCTTCGGCTTCCCGTCGGCGTCCTCGAACGCCAGGTCAGGCAGCTTTAGGGGCGCGCTCGCCATGGTCAGGGCCGCCACCTCGCCATGGGCGAGCGGGGCAATTTTCTGCGCGGTTGCGACCGCCGGCTTGCAGGTCGGATCGCCTGAGGGCGACCGGCTCAGGCCCAGCCCGTACAGCGCGGCGAAGCCGGCCAGCCCCCCGATCGCCACCGTGGCGATGACGAGGGGGATCCGGCGCGTGGCGGAGGGCTTCTGGTCGAGCATATCGTTTGTCATCCGGTCGCAGATATGGCTATCAGGGGCCTCTTAATACGGCTGGCTCCGGCCAGCAAACGTGGTGAGCGGCAGGCAAGGCGTGAGCAGGGGATCATGAGCAACAAGATGTGGGGCGGCCGGTTCTCGGAACGCCCCGATGAGATCATGGAAGAGATCAACGTCTCCATCGACGTCGATCGTCACCTCTTTGCCCAGGACATTGCCGCATCAAAGGCCCACGCCGCGATGCTTGCCAGCCAGGGCATCATCACGGCCTCTGATGCGAAAAATATCGGCAAGGGTCTAGACACGATTCTGTCAGAGATCGGCTCGGGCGGCTTCACGTTCAAGCGCGCGCTGGAAGACATCCATATGAATGTGGAGAGCCGCCTGTCCGAGCTGATCGGCCCGGCCGCCGGCCGCCTGCACACCGCGCGCTCGCGCAACGACCAGGTCGCGACCGATTTCCGTCTCTATGTCCGCGATATCCTCGACGAGACCGATGCCGCGCTCGCCACGTTCCAGGCGGCGCTGGTCAACCGCGCGCTCGAACATGCCGCGACCGTGATGCCCGGCTTCACCCATCTGCAGACCGCGCAGCCCGTGACCTTCGGCCACCACCTGCTCGCCTATGTCGAGATGGCCGCGCGCGACCGCGGCCGCTTCCAGGACGCGCGCAAGCGGCTCAATGAATCGCCGCTCGGCGCCGCCGCGCTTGCCGGCACCTCGTTCCCGATCGATCGCCACGCCACCGCGAAGGCGCTCGGCTTCGACCGCCCGATGGCGAATTCGCTCGATGCGGTCTCCGACCGCGACTTCGTGCTGGAGACGCTGTCGGCGGCCTCGATCTGCGCCGTGCATATGTCGCGCTTCGCCGAGGAGATCGTGATCTGGACCTCGCCGCTGGTCGGCCTGATCCGGCTCAGTGACAAGTTCACCACCGGTTCCTCGATCATGCCGCAGAAGCGCAATCCGGATGCCGCCGAGCTCGTGCGCGCCAAGACCGGCCGCGTCATCGGCGCGCTCAACGGTCTGTTGATCGTGATGAAGGGCCTGCCGCTCGCCTATCAAAAGGACATGCAGGAGGACAAGCAGGGCGCCATGGAGGGCTTTGCCGCGCTGTCGCTGGCGATCCGCGCCATGACGGGCATGGTCCGCGATCTCGTCCCCGACGAGGCGAAGATGAAACTCGCCGCCGGCGAGGGTTATGCCACCGCGACCGATCTCGCCGACTGGCTGGTGCGGACGCTGAAGATGCCGTTCCGCGACGCCCACCACGTCACCGGCCGCATCGTGGCCAAGGCCGCCGAGGGCGGCGTGGCGCTGCATGAGCTGCCGCTCAAGGAGATGCAGGCGATCGAGCCAAAGATCACCAAGGACGTGCTCGGCGTGCTCTCGGTCGAATCGTCGGTGAAGAGCCGGACCAGCTTCGGCGGCACCGCGCCGAAGAACGTGGCGGCTCAGGCCAAGGCCTGGGTGAAGCGGTTGGAAAAAGAGCGAAAATTGGGCTGAGGGCAAAATTTCGCTTATGTTTCATGGTCATCCGGCTCTCGCCAGAGCGCGCCAATCTCTGTATGGTGCGGCCCGCGTAGTGGGGATTTCGTCGTGACGTCAAAGTTTCGCCCGACCGGCTCGGGGTGGGCCATCATTGTCTTGAGCCTGACGGCGCTCGCGCTTGCCGGCTGCGGCCGCAAGGGCCCGCTCGATCTGCCGCCGACCGCCTCCAGCGCGTCCACGGCCAATGTCGCGGCTCCAGCCGACACCGAGACCGAAGCCCAGAGGACGCCAAGCGTGTTCAATCCCACCTATGGTGCGGATGCAGCGCCTGCTGCGACCAAGGGCAAGAAGAAACCGTTTATCCTCGACCCGCTTCTGGACGAAAGACCCAGCCGCTAAGGCCGGCTAGCTGAGCCATGCCATGAATCATTTCGACTATCGCAACGGCGTGCTGCACGCCGAGGCGGTGAACCTGTCCGAGCTGGCCGCAGCCGTCGGCACGCCGTTCTATTGCTATTCGACCGCGACGCTGGAGCGCCACTACCGCGTCTTCACCGACGCTTTCGCCGGCGAGAAGGTGCTGGTCTGCTACGCCATGAAGGCGAACTCCAACCAGTCGGTGCTGCGCACGCTGGCGAAGCTTGGCGCCGGCGCCGACGTCGTCTCCGGCGGTGAATTGAAGCGCGCGCTGGCCGCCGGCATCCCCGCCAGCAAGATCCTGTTCTCCGGTGTCGGCAAGACCGAAGACGAACTGCGTGCCGCGCTGGCCGCCGACATTCTCTGCCTCAACGTGGAATCCGAGCCCGAGCTCGAGCTGTTGTCGCGGCTCGCGACCGAGTCGGGCAAGACCGCGCGCATCTCGTTGCGCGTCAATCCGGACGTCGACGCCGGCACGCACGCCAAGATCTCGACCGGAAAATCCGAGAACAAGTTCGGTATCCCGATCGCGCACGCCCGCGAGGTCTATGCCCGCGCCGCCAGGCTGCCGGGCATCGAGGTGACGGGCACCGACGTGCATATCGGCAGCCAGATCACGGACCTCTCCAGCATGGAGACCGCGTTCCGCATCCTTGCCGAGTTCGTGCAGACGCTGCGAGCCGACGGGCACGACATCAGCCACGTCGATTTCGGCGGCGGCCTCGGCATTCCCTATTACATGGACCGCGAGGCGCCCCCGGCGCCCGACGTCTATGCCGCCATGGTCAAGCGTGTCAGTCACAATCTCGGCTGCACGCTGATGTTCGAGCCGGGCCGCATGATCGTCGGCAATGCCGGCATCCTCGTCGCCAAGGTGATCTATGTGAAGCACGGTGACGGCAAGAACTTCGTCATCATCGACGCTGCGATGAACGATCTGATCCGGCCGACGCTGTACGAAGCCCATCACGACATCTTGCCGGTGACGCAGGCCGCGAAGGGCGCAGCCACCATCCTGGCCGACGTAGTCGGCCCAGTCTGCGAGACCGGTGACTATCTCGCATTGGACCGCACCCTGCCGACGCCGAAGCCCGGCGATCTCATCGCCATCATGACCGCGGGCGCCTATGGCGCGGTGCAGGCCGGCACCTACAACACGCGGCCGCTGGTGCCCGAGGTGCTGGTCAAGGGCGACCAGTACGCCGTGGTGCGCCCGCGTATCGAGGTCGAGCAGCTCATCGCGATGGACAAGCCGGCGCCGTGGTTGTGAGCCGGCGCCGCGCCAGTTCGCGGGGCAGATTAAAAACTGCAAAACAACCCCATGCACAGTAGCCTTGGGGTTGTCTGCATGAGCCGGGGTAGTCAGACGAAACTGCTTGATAGGCCAGGCAAATAAGCAGTGTCGGCGCAATCGGCGTGAGCGCTAGCTCTTTCCGCCCACGACAACCCCCGCCTTTTTCTCGATCGGCTTGATCGCCGCGGTGAAATCGGACTCGGCGCCTTCCGCGCTGATCACGGTCTCCCATAGCCGTCCCACGGCGTCGGCAACCTCCATCGACAGGCCGAGCGACTTCATCTCCTCCAGCGCCAGCCGCACGTCCTTCACCATCAATCCCGTGGCGAAACCGAAGTCGAAAGTTCGCGGCAGCACCGAGCGCGGAAACTTGTCGCGGCTCGCAGTGTTCATGCCCGAGCCGGCGTTGATGACGTCGATCATCACGGCAGGATCGAGGCCGGCCTTGACGCCCATCACCACGGCCTCCGACGTCGCCACCATCGCGGTGGCGGACAGGAAATTGTTGGCGAGCTTCATGGTCTGCGCCGCGCCCGGTTTCTCGCCGATGAAAAACACCTTCCCGATCACGTCGAGCGCGGGCTTGAGCAACTCGAACTCCGCTTTCGGCCCTGACACCATCACCGCCAGCGTGCCCTTCTCAGCGCCGCCGACGCCGCCGGATACGGGGCAGTCGATCTGCACGATGTTGCGTTTCGCCAGGAGGCCGTGAATCTTCGAAGCCATCGTCGAGCCGACGGTGGAGAGATCGATGAAGCGTTTGGCGCAGCTCCCCTCGATCACGCCGTTCGCGCCCGTGGCGACCTCGAGCGAGGCCTGCAGCGAGGGCAGGCTCGCCATCACGGTCTCGACCTGGTCGGCGACGTCCTTCGGTGATGTGGCAGCAGTCGCGCCGCAGGCAACGAGCTTGTCCGTGACCTCCTTGCGCGTGTCGAACACGACGAGCTTGTGGCCTGCCTCGATCAGGCGCCGCGCCATCGGGAAACCCATGTTTCCGAGGCCGATGAATCCGATGTCCATGGTGTTGTCTCCTTCCCGTCGTCATTGCGAGGAGCGAAGCGACGAAGCAATCCAGGCTGTCTCCGTGGAGGGACTCTGGATTGCTTCGCTTCGCTCGCAAAGACGGAGCAATACGTTAAATGCTGTTTTTCGTCTTCACGCCTTGCCGTCGATCTCCGCGAACACCTCGCGCGCGATGCGGAAGCTGTCGACCGCAGCCGGCATGCCGCCGTAGATCGCGACCTGCATCAGGATCTCGCGGATCTCGTCGCGGCTGACGCCGTTGGTAAGCGCGCCCTTCAGATGCGCGCGAAACTCGTGCTGGCGGTTGAGGATCGCGATCATGGCGATGTTGAGCATGCTGCGGGTCTTGCGCGGCAGCTCCTCGCGGCCCCACACCGTACCCCAGCAATATTCGTTGAGCATCTCCTGGAACGGCCGGTTGAAGTCGTCCACGTTCTTCAGGGCGTTGTTGACATAGGCCTCGCCCAGCACCGCTTTGCGGACTTCCAGGCCCTTGTCGTGCATCTTCTTGTCCATGGCGTTCCCTCTGTTTCCCTTGGATGGCGGCGCGGAAATTACGGGGTTGCGGTGGGCCAGTCACGTCCTCGTGTTATGCGGGAAAAGGGGGCTCTCCCGTACGGGAACGGATGCCTCAGTGCTGCCGTTGTGGTACGCTTCTCTCCCGGGCAACCTGGAGAGTTGATTGAACGGCGTCACACCCGACCCGTCAGACCCGATCCGCGATGGCGACGCTCTGTCGCGGCTGAAGCTGGCGCAGGCCCTGCAACGGGCCACTTATGCCATCGCGTGGGAACGTGCCTGGCCGCATCTGGCTCGGGTGTTGACGGTCGTCGGCCTGTTCCTGGTGGTGTCCTGGGCCGGCCTGTGGCTGGCGCTGCCGTCCGTCGTGCGGGCCATCGGTCTCGTCCTCTTTGCCGGCGTCGCCATTGCCGCCCTTGTTCCCTTGATTCGTTTCCGCTGGCCGCGTCGCGAAGAGGCTCTGGCCCGGCTCGACCGCGGCTCCGGCATCCGTCACCGCCCGGCGACGACGCTCACGGACACGCTGAACTCGCAGGACCCGATCGCGCAGGCGCTGTGGCAGGCGCAGCGCGAGCGCACGCTGGCCTCGCTCAAGCGGATCCGTGCCGGCCTGCCGCATCCGCGCCTTGCCTTGCACGATCCCTGGGCGCTGCGCGCGCTGGTCATGGTGATGCTGGTCGCGACCTTCTTCGCCGCCGGCAGCGAG
>Ga0209677_100793_pt1 | contig 15900 bp, 15 predicted proteins | sample AraplaCvi_mCL_r2_2_FD_184285 | JGI IMG/M metagenome (GOLD analysis project Ga0209677, IMG submission 184285) | Arabidopsis root microbial communities from North Carolina, USA - plate scrape CL_Cvi_mCL_r2 (SPAdes) (version 2) | ecosystem: Host-associated > Plants > Roots > Endosphere | place: USA... | reverse complement strand
AGCACCACGCCCTGATGGTCCATGCCGGCGGCGACAACCACGCCGACCATCCGGCGCCGCTGGGCGGCGGCGGGGCGCGCGTGGCGTGCGGGGTCGTCGGCGGCTGACGGCGATCCGCGCTCAGTCGAGCGCCGCGTCCTCGGGCCCGATGTGCAGCGGCGGCGTCCACTGCGCGTCGCGCATCGAGCGTTGCACCAGCTTGTCCACGCCCAGCAGCGTCGCGAAGATCGCCATGCGCACCGGGATGCCGTTGTCGGTCTGGCGGAAGATGGCCAGGCGCGGGTCGCCATCGAGATCGGACGACAGGTCGTGCGCGCCGGGGCGGCTGTCGCGCGGCAGCGGGTGCATCACGACCACGTCGGGCCTGCAGACGCGGTCGACAAGCGCCCGGTTGATCTCGAACGCCGCGCCGTAGCCCTCGATCGACTCCTCGCCAAAGCGCTCCTTCTGGATGCGCGTGGCGTAGACGATGTCGGCGTCGGCCAGCCCCTGCAGCGAGTCGCGCAGCTCCACCACATTGCCGTTGCGGCTGACGCGGTCGACGATGGCCGCCGGCATCTCCAGCGACGGCGGGGCGATCAGAGTGAAGCGCACGCCCTTCCACAGCGCCAGCAGCTTGATCAGCGAGTGCACCGTGCGCCCGTACTTGAGGTCGCCCACCAGCGCGATGTGCGCGCCGTCCAGGCGCTTGCCCAGCCGCGAGAACTCGCGCTGGATCGTGTACAGGTCCAGCAGCGCCTGCGTGGGATGCTCGCCCGGCCCGTCGCCGCCGTTGACCACCGGCACGTTCGTGGCGCGCGCGAACTCGGCCACCGCGCCCTGCTCGGGATGGCGCACGACGATGGCGTCGGCGTAGCCCGCGATCACGCGGCTGGTGTCGTGGATCGACTCGCCCTTGGCCATCGACGAGAACGTGAACCCGGTGGTGTCGCACACCGAGCCGCCCAGCCGGCAGAACGCCGCGCCGAAGCTCACGCGCGTGCGCGTGCTGGCCTCGAAGAACAGGTTGGCCAGCACCGCGCCCTCGAGCACGCGCGTGACCTTGCGGCGCTGCGCGATGGGCAGCATCACGTCGGCCAGGCGGAACAGGTCTTCGGCCGACTCGCGGTTGAACTGGTCGACGGAAACCAGGTGACGCAGCGGCGCCCCGGGCGCCAGCTCGGGATATACGCTCTGCGTAGGTTGACCGGTGCGCGGCGCGGCGTTGGCCAGGATCTCCTGCACGAACCGGCGCGCCACCTCGGGCATGGCGCGAAATTCGTTGGAATCGTCTGGCAGCAGCCAGCTGTCGAGGGCCCGACGCCGGCTGCCGATGCGGTCGGCGAACGCGTCACGGGTCATGTCGAGACGCCGCATGGCGTCGCGCAGGAGGACTTGTTGGGTGATCATGAGCCCGCATTGTGTACTCAAAGCGTACATATGCGCAACGTCGTTGCGTACAGTCGCGTGCCGGGCGGGCGAAAAAAAACCCACCGCGAGGGTGGGCTTCAAGTCCTTCGCGAGAAGGACGTCGTTGGGACTGTGAGTGTCGACCGGCTCCGTCCCCTCCCAGAGCTCCCGAACCGATCGACACAACGGAATCCAATGTACGAGCCGGGCGCCCGGATCGCATCCCTATTTCAGGGGGAGTGCCCCGTTCCGGCAACAGTCAATCCGACGCACCGAAGTAGTGGGCCGCGGCGGCAATCGCGGCGGCGTCCTTCTCGACCGCGCCGGGCGCGCCGCCCTGGCCCCACAACGGGCCCTGCCAGCGCATCGCAAGGAACTCGGCGCACAGCTTCAGGCTATCGAACATCGGCTGCGTCTTCTCGCGATTGCCGCTGGTGGTGATGGCCCAGACGCGCTTGGCCTGCATGCGGCCCTTGAAGTCCAGCCCGTCGACGCGCATCCACGCGCTCCAGTGGTCGAGATAGCGCTTGAGGCGGTTGGGAAAGCTGTACCAGTACAGCGGCGTCACGAAGACGAGGTCCGTGCAGGCGAGCGTGGCGTCCAGCGCGCGCGCCGTGTCGCCGGTGGGCATCGGGTAGTTGCCGACGTCGTGGCGGCGGTCCTCGAAGTCGTCGAGCGCGAGGCCGTTCAGGTGCAGCCAGGTGGCCGTGGCGCCGGCCGGCAGGTGGCGTGCGGCCTCGCGCGCGAGCCATTCGGTATTGCCCAGCGCGCCGGGGATCCGGGCGCTGGAGACGATGAACAGGAAGTGTCGGGAGCTCATGCCGGAATGATCCCATGGCGCGACAATCGCCCCATGAACACCCCCGCCATCCCCGCCGCGCCGCTGTCCGAAGCCGACATGAACCGGCTGCAGACGCTGCTGGACAAGATCCCCGAGCCGCTCGAGCCGCTGGACATCAGCATGCTCGACGGCTACCTGTGCGGCGTGCTGCTGCAGCCCACGGCGGTGCCGGCCGGCGCGTGGATCAAGCACGTGTTCGACATCGACGGTCGCCCGCTGTCCGACAAGTGGCCCGGCCTGCACGAGCTGCAGGGCCTGGTGCAGCGGCGCTACCGCGAGCTGATGACGGCCATCTCGGGCCGCCAGTGGTTCGACCCGTGGGTGTTCGAGCTCGACGACGAGGAAGACCCGCTGCAATCCACGCTGCCCTGGGTGGCGGGCTTTTCCGCCGCGATGGAGCTGTTCCCGGCGCTGATGAACATGGATTCCACCGACTCGCTCGAGCCGCTGGCCGTGCTCTACGCCGCGTTCGACCCGGACGACCTCGAGGACGCGGACGCCCTGCTGGCCGAGATCGAGACGCTCGAGCCGCCGTCCAGCCTGGACGAGGCCATCGAGGACGTGGTGCAGAGCGTGATGCGCCTGGCAGACGTCAGCCGCCCGCTGCCCAAGAGCGCGCAGCCTGGCGCGCCGGCGCGACGCCCGCCACCGCGGCGCAACGGCCCGCCGGGCCGCGGCCGCTTCTGACCATGCCCGGCTGGCTCGGCTTCGCCCTGCTGGTGGGGGTCGTGCTCGTGGCGATCGCGCCGCGGCAGACCCTGGGCCCCGTGTTCGGCTGGACGCAGCGCCTGCTTGGCGCGGGCGTCATCGCGGTGCTGGCGCTGTCGGTCGGCGGCTACCTGATGCTGCGCGGCGGGCTGTCCGAGCAGGAGCGGTGGATGGCCTGTGCGGCGCTGGGCCTGGGCGGCGTCTGCGCGGCATGGTGGATCTACCGGCGCTTCGTGCCGGCCTATCGCGACCAGAGCGCGCCCGAGCCCGACTAGGCCCAGGAGCGCGAAGGCATCGCCACGGCGGGACGGCGCGCCGGCAACGCGCCGCCGCAGAAGCCGTATTCCAGCTGCGGACGGCGTCCGCTCACCAGCTCGGCCAGCGCGCGCCCCGAGCCCGCGCCGTGGGTCCAGCCCAGCGTGCCATGGCCCGCGTTGAGCCACAGGTTGGCGATCTTGCTGCGGCCGATGTAGGGCAGGTTGTTGGGCGTGCTGGGACGCAGGCCGGCCCAGAAGTTGGGCGTGCTGGTGTCGGCCACGCCGGGGAACAGCTGTTCGTAGCGGCGCACCAGGGCCTCGCAGCGCGTGCGCGAGGTGGCGCCGTCGACGGAGGTGTCGTAGCCGGCCATCTCCGCGGTGCCGGCGATGCGCACGTGGTCGCCCAGGCGCGAGATGGCGATCTTGCGGGTGTCGTCCAGCAGGCTCACCGTGCTCGCGTCCTGCGGTCGCTTGAGCCGCAGCGTGGCCGAGTAACCCTTGGCCGGATAGATGTTCAGCCGGATGCCCAGCGGGCGCAGCAGCGGCGCGGTGAACGAGCCCGCGGCGGCCACCACGTGGTCGGGCGTCAGCGTGGTCGCGCGCAGCGTCGCGCGGTCGCGCACGCGCACCCCGGTGATCCTGGAGCCGGCCTGGTCCAGGCCGAGGACGTCATGCCCGTACAGGAACGTGGCGCCGCGCTGCGCGCACAGCGCGGCCAGCTTCTGCGTGAACACGCGGGCGTCGCCCGACTCGTCGCTGGGCGTGTAGGTGCCGCCGTGGATGCGGTCGCCGAAGGCCTTGAGCGCCGGCTCGACCTGCAGCACCTCGTCGCGGTCCAGCACGCGGCGGTCGACGCCGTGCTCGCGCATCAGGGCCGCGGCCTTGACGCCGCCTTCGTGGTCGGCCGCCGACGAGAAGAAGTGCAGGATCCCGCGTTCGAGGCGGTTGTACTCGATGCCCGTGGCGGCGACGAGCGACTTGAGCGACTCGTGGCTGTAGCGTCCCAACGCCACCAGCTGCTGCACGTTGCGCGCGAACGCGGCGTCGTTGCACTGCGTGAGAAAGCTCAGCGCCCAGCGCCACTGGTGCGGATCCAGGCGCGGGCGGAACAGCAGCGGCGAGTCGTCCTGCAGCATCCACCTGGCGACCTTCAGCGGCGCGCCGGCGTTGGCCCAGGGCTCGCAGAAGCACACGGAGATCTGCGCGCCGTTGGCGAAGCTGGTCTCGAGCGCGGCCTCGGGTTGTCGCTCGACGACGGTCACCTCGTGGCCTTCCTCGAGCAGGTACCAGGCGGTGGCCACGCCGATGATGCCGGCGCCGAGAACGGTGACTTTCATGGGAATCCTTGGCCGCGTCGCGCCCACGTCTGAAAGAGGCGTGGCGGCGGCGTCGCGTTGCGGCGGGATTCTGCGGGAGCCAGCCTGATAGATGAAGCCGGATTAATCGAATTCAGAGTTGAGTAGCCAGGCTACTGGTTACGGACGCGCCGAGCCTGCGGCGAAGCCGGCGCGCTCAACCGGCCGTGGCCGCGACTTGCTTGGCGACGTGGGAGCCCGCGTTCTTGGCCGACGGCCCCGCGCGCGTGGGCTCCACGGGCGTGTCCAGCCCGATGGCCTGGCTGGTGGCGCGGTAACCCACGGAACAGAAGATGGCCGCCTGGTCGATGGACGACAACCACGCCGCGCTGCCGACGGCAGCGGTGATCGTGCCCCAGGTCAGGAATTGAAGCGGCATGGTGCGCATGGTGGCGGCTCCCAAGTGTGCGAGGGCGCCCCGCTGGGCCCTCGACTCGAAGCAGCCAGCTTAAGGGCCAGGCGCTGACGATGCCATCGCCAATGCGGGGGAGTCGTGACTTTGATACACGCGAACTGTCGGGCATACGACACGCTAATTCCTGTATCAGGACGGTTACGTTCGCTCAGACTGTCCTCACGGTCCACCTCCGATGGAGACAGCCATGACGAACGCCTCCCGCCCTACCTTCCTCCGCCATTTCGGACGCCCGCCTGCGCCCGACCTGGCCGACATGGGCACCGCCTTCGCGCTCGACGAGGCCTTGGAGAACGGCTCCTACGACTCGCTGCCGCCCGGCCAGCCCCCGCCGTTGCGAGCCGCCGTGCCCGTGGCGCCCTGGCGCCTGTGGCTGGGCCGCAAGCTCGGGGGCTGAGCCCGGTTCAGACCTCGAACAGCCGCAACGGGTCGTAGCCCGTTGCCTCCCCCTTCTTGGCCAGGCCGCGCGCCTGGCACACCACGCGCGACGCGTGCTGCCCGGGCCTCGTGACGAGGTAGTCGTGGCGACAATGCAGGTGGCCGTGGATCCACAGGTCGGCGCGCGGGATGAGGTCGTCGTCCGCGTTGCAGAAGCTGGCCGTGGTCGGTTGTGGCCCGAAGCGCGGGTCGGCGCTGCGCAGGCTGGGCGCGAAATGCGTGATCACCGCGGTCGCGTCCCAGCGTCCCTGCGACGGTTCCTCCAGCGTCCGCTCCAGCCAGTGCCGGCACGCCAGGCCCAGCACGCGCACGGCCTGGGCATCGAACGGCTGGCCGTGGCGCGTGGCGCCCATCACCCGTTGGAAATACGAACCCGCGCGCAACGCCTTCTCGCGGCCGGCCGCGCCGAACAGGTCGAAGTCGCTCCAGCGCACGGTGCCGCAGAAGCGGATGCGGCGGCCCTGCGCGTCGGCGATGACGGCCGTGTCGCGGTGGAGCATGCGGATGCCCAGCGCGTCGCAGAACGCGCGCAGGTCGATGGCCGCCTGGTCGACGTCGCGGCCGTCGAACTCGTGGTTGCCCGGCACGAACAGCACCGGCACGGGCCAGTGGGCGAACCGGCGCAGTCCTTCCCAGTCGCGGTCGATGTCGCCACCGAGCACCAGAATCTCCGCGCCGGGCGCGGGCTGGGCCTCGAAGGTCTCGGTCTCGAGGTGGAGGTCGGAGAGGATCTGCAGTCGCATCGTGGGCAAAGGATACAGGCCCGGCGCCATGAGAAAGGCCGCCTCGCGGGCGGCCTCGTGCGTGCGCGCGACGCGCGCGGGCGTCAGGCGAGCGCCGCCGCGATGCGGTCCTTGGTCGTGCGCAGCTGCGCCGGCAGGTGGTACGCGAGCGTCGTGAACAGCTCGTCGTGCATCGTCAGCTCCTGCTGCCAGGCCGCCTTGTCGATGCCGATGACGCTGTCGAACTGGTCGCGCGAGAAGTTCAGGCCGTTCCAGTTCAGGTCCTCGTAGCGCGGGCTCGTGCCGAACACGTTCTCGGTGCCCTGCGCGGTGCCGTCGATGCGGCCCAGCATCCACTCCATCACGCGCATGTTCTCGCCGTAGCCCGGCCACACGAACTTGCCGTCGGCGCCCTTGCGGAACCAGTTGACGCAGAAGATGGCCGGCAGCCGGGCGCCCTGCTTGCGGAGCTTGTCGCCCATGTCGAGCCAGTGCTGGAAGTAGTCGGCCATGTTGTAGCCGGTGAACGGCAGCATCGCGAACGGGTCGCGGCGCACCACGCCCTGCTGGCCGACGGCCGCGGCGGTGGTCTCCGAGCCCATCGTGGCGGCCATGTAGACGCCGTCGACCCAGTCGCGCGCCTCGGTCACCAGCGGCACGGTGGTGCTGCGGCGCCCGCCGAAGATGAACGCGTCGATGGCCACGCCCTTGGGATCGTCCCAGGCCTCGTCCAGCGCCGGGTTGTTGGTGGCGGCCACGGTGAAGCGCGCGTTCGGGTGCGCGGCCTTGGCGCCGGTCTCCCTGGCAATGGCGGGCGTCCAGTCCTTGCCCTGCCAGTCGATGCAGTGCGCGGGCGGCACGTCGGTCATGCCTTCCCACCACACGTCGCCGTCGTCGGTCAGGGCGACATTGGTGAAGATGGCGTCCCGGGTGAGGCTGGCCATGCAGTTCGGGTTGGTCTGCTCGTTGGTGCCCGGGGCGACGCCGAAGTAGCCGGCTTCCGGGTTGATGGCCATCAGGCGGCCGTCGGCGGCGGGCTTGATCCAGGCGATGTCGTCGCCGATGGTCGTGACCTTCCAGCCGGGCATGCCCGCCGGCGGGATCAACATGGCGAAGTTGGTCTTGCCGCAGGCGCTGGGGAATGCCGCCGCGACGTGGCGCTTGACGCCCTGCGGGTTGGTCACGCCCAGGATCAGCATGTGCTCGGCCAGCCAGCCCAGGCTACCGGAGGGGCCTTGCGAATCCTTGCGGCCCATGACGGAGGCGATGCGCAGCGCGAAGCACTTCTTGCCCAGCAGCGCATTGCCGCCATAGCCCGAGCCGTAGCTCCAGATCTCGCGCGTCTCGGGGTAGTGGACGATGTACTTGGTCTTGTTGCAGGGCCAGGAGACGTCCTTCTGGCCGGGCTCGAGCGGCGCGCCCACGGTGTGCACGCAGGGCACGAAGTCGCCGTCGGTGCCCAGCACGTCCAGCGCGCCGCGGCCCATGCGGGTCATCAGGCGCATGTTGACGGCCACGTACGGGCTGTCGGACAGCTCCACGCCGATGTGCGAGATCGGCGAGCCGAGCGGACCCATCGAGAACGGCACGACGTACATCGTGCGGCCGCGCATCGAGCCGGCGAACAGGGCGGGGGTGCCGTCTTCCTGGCCGTGCTGCAGCAGAGCGCGCATCCTGGCGGGCGACTCCCAGTTGTTGGTCGGGCCGGCCGATTCCTTGTTCTCGCTGCAGATGAAGGTGCGGTCCTCCACGCGCGCCACGTCCGACGGGTCCGAGCAGGCGAGGTAGCTGTTGGCCCGCTTGGCCGGATTCAGGCGCTTGAAGGTGCCGGCCGACACCAGCAGGTCGCACAGCCGGTCGTACTCGGCCTCGGTGCCGTCGCACCAGTAGACGTCGGCGGCCTGCGTCAGCGCGGCGATCTGCGCGACCCAGGAGACGAGGCGGTCATGCTTGACGTAGGCGGGCACGTTCAGGCGCAACCCTTCCATGGCGGGACGGTTCATCAGGAAACTCCAATCACAAGGTTCAAAGACAAGATTGGGCGAACCTCGCTGCCACGGGCCGGTCCGTGGCGCGAGGCTCGCCCAATCTCGCGGCGTCGCTCTCACGCGGTCTCGCACCGTACCCGGCCACGGCTTCCCGGCGAACGGGAGTTACACCGAGGGACGAAGGGTGGGTACGGGTTAACACTGACCAAGCGGGGTGAGCGGCGTCCCTGTCAGTGTAATTGGCCCGTAACCACCGCGCCCGGCGGGGTCATGCAAAACAGTCATGGATCGATGCAGGCGCCGGCGACCCGCGCTGCCCGCGCCTGCGGCAAGGCGCGTTCCGGCCAACGCTGCATAAAATGCGGAGCCGCTCTCCCGCGCCGAGAGAGCTCGCCCAAGGCCAGCCACCCATGATGTCCAGAGAAGCGCTGCCGACGACCTGCGCCGACGAGTCGACCGCCAGCCAAGAGATCGCTGGCCCCAGCGCCCTGCGGCTCTACCAGGGGGACGCGGCCCGCGTGCTCCTGGAGCTGCCGCCCGCGTCCATCGACCTCATCGTGACGTCGCCGCCGTACGCGGACCAGCGCAAGTCGACCTACGGCGGCGTGCATGCGGACGACTATGTCGAATGGTTCCTGCCCATCGCCGACGGCCTGCATCGCGTGCTGCGGCCCACGGGCTCGTTCGTCCTGAACATCAAGGAGCGGGTGGTGGACGGCGAGCGGCACACCTACGTGATGGAGCTCATCCTCGCGATGCGCCGGCGCGGATGGCTGTTCACCGAGGAGTACATCTGGCACAAGCGCAATTGCTATCCGGGCAAGTGGCCGAACCGTTTCCGCGACGCGTGGGAGCGCTGCATCCACTTCACCAGGCAGAAGAAGTTCGCGATGTACCAGGACGCCGTGCGCGTGCCGATGGGCGACTGGAACAAGTCGCGCCTCAGGTCGTTGAGCGCGACGGACAAGACGCGTGACGAATCGCGGGTCGGCTCGGGCTTCGGCAAGAAGATCGAGAACTGGGTCGGGCGCGAACTCGCCTATCCGGCCAACGTCCTGCACCTGGCCACGGAGTGCAGCAATCGAAGCCACTCGGCCGCATTCCCGGACGCCCTGCCCGAGTGGTTCATCAAGCTGCTGACCCGGCCCGGCGACACCGTCCTCGACCCGTTCTCGGGTTCGGGCACCACGATGCGAGTGGCGCATTCGATGGGCCGCGGCGGCGTGGGCATCGAGCTCCTGGAGGACTACTGCCGGCTCACGGCGAGCGAGCTGGGCCTCGAGGCCCGCGCAGGGAACATCTACGAACGCCTCTGACCCGGCGGCGACGCCAGGGTCGCGCCGGAGGCATCGCTGCCCAGCGGCGGCGTCGGCAGGCTGACCGTCGCCACCAGCCCGCCGTCCGCGTGGTTGTCCAGCCGCACGTCGCCCCCGTGCTCGCGCAGGATCCCGCGCGCGATGCCCAGCCCCAGCCCGCTGCCGTCGCGATTGGCCTCGCGCCCGTGCGCGAGACGCACGTGGGGCTGGAAGATCTCCTCGCGCGAGCTCTCGGGCAGGCCGGGGCCGTGGTCGCGGATGGCCAGCGTGACGCCCGCGTCGTCGGCCCGCGCCGTGATGTCCAGATGGTTGGCGCCGTAGCGCAGCCCGTTGTCGACCAGGTTGCCCAGCGCGCGCTTGAGGGCCAGCGGCTTGCCGCGCACGGTCAGCGGTGGCACGTCGATGGCGATGCGCGCCCCGGCGGCCACGGCCGGCGTGGTCAGGCGTTCGACGAGGCGGTCCAGGCGCACGTCGGCCACGTTCTCGTGCACCGCGCTGTCCTTGACGCTCTGCAGCGCGCCCTTGACCATCACGTCGAGCTCGTCCAGGTCCTCGTGGAAATCGGCGCGCAGCGCGTCGTCGTCGAGCAGCTCGGTGCGCAGCTTCAGGCGCGTGATGGGCGTCTTCAGGTCGTGCGAGATGCTCGCGAACAGTCGCTCGCGATCTTCCACGAAGCGCTGGATGCGCGCCTGCATGTCGTTGAACGCCCGCGCGGTGCGGCGCAGCTCGATCGTGCCGCTCTCGTCGGGCACGTGGTTCGGGTGCAGGGCGCTGCCGAACGCGGCGGCCGCGTCGGTGATGCGTTGCAGCGGGCGCGTGACGGTGCGCGCGATCACCACCACGAGCAGCAGCACGGTCAGCAGCGTCGCGCCTTGCAGCAGCAGGCGGTCGCGCGTGAGCGGATTGGCGCTGTCGAGGAAGTACGGGTCGGGCAGCGTGGCGGCCAGCAGCAGGCAGCTGCCCGGGTCAACGTCCACCTGGATCACCAGCACCGGCGCGCGGCGCGGGCGCAGCAGCATCGGCGCGACGACCCAGTTCTCGGGCAGCTCGCGCAGCGACCGGCCGTCGTCGGTGACGGTGAGCGTCTCGGGCCAGGCGAGCGCGACGTCGGGGCGCAGACCCTGCGGCAGCTCCGCGTGCAGCGCGTCGCGCACCTCGCCGACGACGGTGCGCGCGAGCAGCGAGTCCTCCACCGGCCGCACCGGCACGCGCTGGCGATTGACGGCGACGAAGAAGCGCGTGCCGCCCATCTGGCGCAGCTGGTCGATCAGCAGCGGGCGGTACTGGCCGGGCAGGTCGCGCAGGAACCGGATGGCGGCGACGGCGCTGGTGGCCGTCTGGCGCGCGGCGTCCCGCGCGTCGTGGTTGGCGGTGTCGCGCAGCTGCCAGGCCCAGATGGCACTGCCCAGGCCCTGGCTCAGCAGCACGCCCACCACCATCACGCCCATGATGCGGCCGCGCAGCGTGGCCGGCAGCAGGCGGTCAATCATGGCTGGCTTGCACCTCGACCGAGAACACGTAGCCGCTGTTGCGCACCGTCTTGATCAGCACCGGCTGCTTGCCGTCGTCCGACAGCCGCTGGCGCAGGCGGCTCACCTGCACGTCCAGCGAGCGATCGGTCGGGCCCAGGTCGCGGCCGCGCGTCTGCTCCATCAGCCGCGCGCGATCCAGCACCTCGCCGGGATGCTCGACGAACAGGCGCAGCAGGTCGAAGTCCATGCCGGTGAGCGCGACCAGCTCGTTGTTGGCGTCCTTGAGCGTGCGTTCGAGCCGATCGAGCGTGAAGCCGGCAAAGCGCAGATACCGCCGGGGGTTTCCGTCGCCCGGATTCGAGCGCCGGTGGATGGCCTTGATGCGCGCCAGCAGCTCGCGCGGGTTGTACGGCTTGCCGATGTAGTCGTCGGCGCCCAGCTCCAGGCCGACGATGCGCTCGGTGTCGTCGGAGCTGGCCGTGAGCATGATGATCGGCACCTCGGAGCGGTCGCGCACCATGCGGCACAGCGCGAAGCCGTCGGTGTCGGGCAACATCACGTCGAGGATCACCAGCACCAGGTCGTCGCGGCAGCGCTCGAACTCGGCGCGGAAGCTCGCGCCGTCGTGCGCCAGCTGCACGACGTACTGGTGCTTCTCGAGGTACTGCTTCAGGAGCTGGCGCGTCTTCTGGTCGTCGTCGACGGCCAGGATGGTCTTGCGGCGCGTCATCGCCAGGCCGTTCATTGCGCGGCTCCCCGCACGATCGCCAGCAGCTGCGCCTGCGCCTGCTGCGGGGTCACGCTGCGCGTCTTGATGAAGCGATGCAGCACCTCGCCGAGAGCCTCGCGCGTGGACTCCACCGCGGCCATGCGGTGCGCGATGCTGGGCAGCAACGCGCTGCCGGGGCGGGCGAGCGTCTGCCACGAGTCGCGCGCGCAGACATCCAGCAGCGCCGGGTCGATGTCGGTGCGTACCGGCACCGAGCCCTTGGCCTGGTTGTAGGCGATCTGCGTGGCGGGCTGTCCGAGGATGTCGGCCATGCGTTCCTGTTCGGGCCGGTGGGCGTTGCGGCCTACCAGCATCGCGAGCGTGTCGATGCTGTACAGGTGCATGCCGGCGGTCTGCGGCACGGGCACGCAATCGAAGTCGAGCCCGGCGCGCTCGCCCCAGGCCTGCAGCTCGCCGCGCGCCCAGTCGCCCATGATCAGCATGCCGGCCTCGCCCTTCTGCAGGCGGCGCGCCGAGGTGGTCCACGGTTGCTCGGTGGTGGGCTCGTCGTCGAGGTCGCGCAGCCAGCGCAGGCGCCTGAGCGCGGCGATCACGCGCGCGTCCTGCCAGGCCGACCAGTGCTGCGTGGACGCGAGGTCGGCGTACAGCACGGGGCCGCCCTCGGACAGCAGCACCGTCTCGAAGACCGTGGCGATCTGCCAGGGCTCGTCGCTCCACGCGAGCGGGGTCACCTGGTGCGCGCGCATCACCTTGGCGGCGGCCTCGATGTCGTGCCACGTGCGCGGCGGCGGCAGGCGCAGCTGCTCCCAGACGTGGTGGTTGTACAGCAGCGTGTTGATGCGATGCACGCCCAGCGGCGCGGCCATCACCTTGCCGCCCCGGCTGACCGTCTGCAGCACGACGGGGAACATCTTCTCGCGCCAGTGCGCGCGCTGGGCCACGTCGTCCAGGGGCACGACCAGGCCCAGGCCGGCCCACTCGGTCAGCGTCCGGCCGATGACCTGCGCCACGTCGGGCGCCTCGCCCGCGAGCACGCGACCGGTGAGCACCTTGATGGCCGCGCCGCCGCCGCCACCGGGGATGGCGTCGTCGTGCCATTCGACGCCTTGCGCGCTCAGCTGCTGCACGAGTCGGTCGGCGGCCTGGCGCTCGCTGTCGGAGGTCCACCAGTGCAGGACGTTCAGGGGCTGGGCGTCGGCGCTTGCGATCACGCAGGCCAGTATCGAGGCGGCGAACGCGCGTCCACCCCGCCGCGCGGCTGTCGAAAGCCTGCGCTTTGCAATGTTTTGTAAGCCCGGGTGGTGGATGCGCATGGGGCCCTGCGGGGCGGGTGAGCGTGGACGTAATGATGCGTAAGGCCGGCGCGCCCGCAATGCTGGAAACCACCTTGCGGATCAAGCACTTGCGCTCGCGGCGCGCGCGCGGCCCGCGGGCTCGCGTCGCGCGGCGCCCGATGCTAACTTGCGCCTCGCCGCGGCGGGCCCCCGCCGTCACCGCAAGGAACCCCTCCGATGAACACCCTGCTTCGATCGACCGCGCTCGCCGCCCTCGCCCTCACCTGCCTCGCGCGCGCGCAGGCCGGCACGCTGACGCTGGAGAGCTGGCGAACCGATGACAAGGAACTGTGGGACACCGTTCTGCTGCCGGCGTTCACCAAGGCCCATCCGGGCATTACCGTGAAGTTCACGCCGACCGCGCCGCCGGAATACAACTCGGTGGTGGCCGCGCGCCTCGCCTCGGGCAGCGCGGGCGACCTCATCACCTGCCGTCCGTTCGACGTGTCGCTCGACCTGTACAAGAAGGGCCATCTCGAGAAGCTCAACGGCAATCCCGCGCTGAACAACTTTCCCGATTCGTCCAAGGTGGCCTGGCAGACCGACGACGGCAAGGACACCTACTGCGTGCCGATGGCCTCGGTCATCCACGGCTTCTTCTACAACAAGAAGATCTTCGGCGAGCTCGGCCTGAAGCCGCCGGTCACCGAGGCCGAGTTCTTCGCGGCGCTCGACAAGGTCAAGGCCGGCGGCAAGTACGTGCCGCTCGACCTGGGCACCGCCGACCAGTGGGACACCAGCCAGGTCGTCTTCACCGGCATCGGCCCCAACTACTGGAAGGGCGAGGACGGCCGCAAGGCGCTGATCGCCGGCAAGGCCCGCTTCACCGACCCGCAGTTCGTCGGCGTCTGGCAGACGATGGCCAAGTACCCGCCGTACCTGGCCAAGGGCTACCAGGCGCAGAAGTACGGCGACACGCAGACGCTGTTTGCCACCGGCAAGGCCGCCATCGTGCCGGCCGGCTCGTGGGACATCGCGTTCTACCAGCAGCAGGGCGGCGTCGACTTCGGCGCGTTCCCGCCGCCGGTGCAGAAGGCCGGCGACCCGTGCTACATCTCCGACCACACCGACATCGGCATGGGCATCAACACCGCGAGCAAGAACAAGGCGGACGCCAAGGTCTTCCTCGACTGGATCGCCTCGAAGGAGTTCGCCGACCTGTACACGAACAAGGTCACGGGCTTTTTTTCGCTGTCCAAGTTCCCGATCCAGGTGCAGAACCCGGTGGCCCAGCAGATGGTGGGCTGGCGCGCGCAGTGCAAGTCGACCATCCGGCTGAACGCGCAGATCATGAGCCGCGGCGAACCCAGCATGGAGAACGAGCTGTGGAACGTGAACTCGCAGGTGCTCAACGGCAAGATGACGCCGCAGCAGGCCGCCGAGCGCATCCAGGGCGGCTTCTCCAAGTGGTACCACCCGGCCGCGGCCAAGTGATCGTCGCAGCATGAAGCAGAAGGCCGGCTGGCCGGCGCTCGTCTTCCTGGCGCCGGCGTTGATCGTCTACACGGCGTTCAGCGCCTGGCCACTGCTGGCGACGCTGCGGTTGGGGTTGTACGGCACCGACGACGTCGGCCACGTGAGCTTCGTCGGCCTGGCCAACTTCCACAAGCTGCTGTTCGACGAGCATTGGTGGGGCGCGTTCCGCAACGCGATGGTCAACAACCTCGAGTTCTTCGCCATCCACACGCTGGTGCAGAACCCGGTGGCGCTGCTGCTGGCGGCGCTGCTGTCGCTGCGCGGCCTGCGCGGCGCGGCGGCGTATCGCACGGTGCTGTTCCTGCCGACGCTGCTGTCCGTGGTGATCATCGGCTTCACGTGGCAGCTGATCCTGTCGCCGTTGTGGGGTGTCACCGAGAAGCTGATGACGCTGGTCGGCCTGGGTGACCATTTCGGACCATGGCTGGGCCAGGAGGACACGGCGCTGCGCACCATCGCGCTGATCTCGGTGTGGCAGTTCGTGGGCGTGCCGCTGATGCTGATCTACGCGGCGCTCATCTCGATTCCCGAGGAGGTCATCGAGGCCGCGCAGGTGGAGGGTGCGGGGCCCTGGCGCATCTTCTGGCGCATCCGCCTGCCGCTGATCCTGCCGACGCTGGGCCTCGTCAACATCCTCACGTTCGTCGGCAACTTCAACGCGTTCGACCTCGTGTACGCGGTCAAGGGCGCGCTCGCCGGGCCCGACTTCTCGTCCGACCTGCTGGGCACGCTGTTCTACCGCACGTTCTTCGGCTACCAGTCGGAGACGGGCAGCGCGACGATGGGCGCGGCACTGGCCACGCTGATGTTCCTGGTGATCCTGGCGGGTGTCGGGCTGTACTTCCTCGTCATCCAGCGTCGGCTGCAGCGGGTGGCGTCATGAGCGGACGCACCGTCGCTCCGATGGAAGCCCGCGGCGCAGGCCGCCGGCCGGAGGGTTCCCGATGAAAGCCGCGGCCATCGGGCGTTCGACGCTCGTGCACCTCACGCTGGGCGGCTACTGCCTGCTCGTGCTGTGCCCCATCCTGCTGGTGCTGCTCAACTCGTTCAAGACGCGCGCCGGCATCTTCGACGCGCCGCTCGCCTGGCCCACGCACGAGACGCTCAGCGTGGCCGGCTACGGCAAGGTGCTGGGCGACGCGGCCATCGGGCACATGTTCTTCAACAGCGTGGTGGTGACGGGCGTGTCGCTGGTGCTGATCCTGCTGTTCGGCGCGATGGCGGCGTGGGCGCTCACCGAGTACCGCTTCTTCGGCAACCGGCTGCTCGCGCTGTTCCTGGCGTTCGGCATCATGGTGCCGATCCGGCTGGGCTCGGTGGCCATCCTGCAGGAGATGGTCGCGCTGAACCTCGTCAACACGCTGACGGCGCTGGTGCTCGTGTACGTCGCGCAGGGGCTGCCCCTGGCGGTGATGATCCTGTCGGAGTTCGCGTCGCAGGTGCCCCAGGAGCTCAAGGA
>Ga0209677_100792_pt1 | contig 15906 bp, 15 predicted proteins | sample AraplaCvi_mCL_r2_2_FD_184285 | JGI IMG/M metagenome (GOLD analysis project Ga0209677, IMG submission 184285) | Arabidopsis root microbial communities from North Carolina, USA - plate scrape CL_Cvi_mCL_r2 (SPAdes) (version 2) | ecosystem: Host-associated > Plants > Roots > Endosphere | place: USA... | reverse complement strand
GAGGCCACCTCGGGCAACACCGGCATCGCGCTGGCGATGGCCGCGGCCATCAAGGGCTACCGCATGGTGCTGATCATGCCGGAGGACCTGTCGGTCGAGCGCGTGCAGACGATGAAGGCGTATGGCGCCGAGCTGATCCTCACGCCCAAGTCGGGCGGCATGGAGTACGCCCGCGACCTCGCGCTGCAGATGCAGGCCGACAACAAGGGCCTGGTGCTCGACCAGTTCGCCAACCCCGACAACCCGCGCGTCCACTACGAGACCACGGGCCCCGAGATCTGGGCCGACACCGACGGCGAGGTCACGCACTTCGTCAGCGCCATGGGCACCACGGGCACGATCACGGGCGTGTCGCGCTTTCTCAAGGAGAAGAACCCGGCCGTGCGCATCCTGGGCGCGCAGCCGCAGGAAGGCTCGCGCATCCCGGGCATCCGCAAGTGGCCCGAGGCCTACCAGCCCAAGATCTACGACCCGTCTCGCGTGGACGAACTCATCCTGGTGAGCCAGGACGACGCCGAGGACATGGCGCGCCGCCTCGCGCGCGAGGAAGGTCTGTTCGTGGGCATCTCGGCGGCCGGCGCGTGCTGGGTCGCGCTGCAGGTGGCGCAGCGGCTGGAGAACGCGACCATCGTGTTCGTGGTCTGCGATCGCGGCGACCGCTACCTGTCCACGGGCGTCTTCCCCGCATGACCGGCACCCAGTGGCGCTACTGCCCGCAATGCGCGAACGCGCTCGCGTTCATCACGCAGGACGAGGACGGCGGCCCGAAGGAACGCCTGCGCTGCGCCCACTGCGGCTTCACGCACTGGAACAACCCGACGCCGGTGCTGGCCGCCATCGTCGAGTGCTCCGACCAGGACGGCAAGGTGCTGCTGGCCCGCAACGCGGCCTGGCCCGGCCGCATGTTCGCGCTGATCACCGGCTTCATGGAGGCCGGCGAGACGCCCGAGGAAGGCATCGCGCGCGAAGTGCTCGAGGAGACGGCGCTCACGGTCGAGTCCGTCAAGCTGATCGGCGTGTGGGACTTCCAGCGCATGAACCAGGTGATCATCGCGTACCACGTGGTGGCGCATGGACAGGTGCGGCTGTCGCCCGAACTGGCCGAGTACAAGATGTTCGCGCCGGGCGACATCGTCTGCTGGCCCGCGGGCACCGGCTACGCGGTGGCCGAGTGGCTGAAGTCGCGCGGCTTCGAGCCCAAGTTCATGTCGTTCGAGGAGCGCGCGGCCCAGGCGGCCAAGCCTCTAGAATGAGCCAAGCTCACGAGGTCAAGTCAATGGAAGCCCACAAGGAAATCGACACGCGCGGACTCAACTGCCCGCTGCCCATCCTGAAGGCCAAGAAGGCGTTGTCCGAGATGCAGACCGGCGAGATCCTCAAGGTCGTCGCCACCGACCCGAGCTCCACGCGCGACTTCCAGGCGTTCGCGCGGCAGACGGGCAACGAGCTGCTCGAGCAATCGCAGAACGCGAGCGACTACATCCACTTCCTGCGCCGGCGCTGAGGCGCGGTCGCTACTCGAGCCGCGCCGGCAGGGTCTTTCCCTTGCCGTGCCAGGTGCCCACCAGTGCGCGTCCGACCTGCCGGAGCGTGAAGCCCGAGCCGTCGGCGTCCTCGCGCAGTTCCAGAGTGTCGCCCCGCACGCTGCCGTAGAGCGTGATGGCCGTGCCAATGCGGTCGTAGGCGTACACCGAGTCGATGTCGGACCGCCGGCCGCGCGGCGCACCGAGGTGCAGCGTGATGGACGTCGTGCCGACACGGCCGCGCAGCGTCTGGCCGAACAGGCCGGCCGGGGCCGGCGCGCTGCCCTCGCCGAGCAGCAGGCGGCGCCCGTACGGCGTGAGCAACGGTTCCAGACGAGCATCGGGCACGACGAACGCGCCGGGCGGATCATCCATCAGCAATTCATGCCGGTTGCCGGCGCATCCATGGCTCGGCACTTCCAGGCCGCCCTTGGCCGGGAGGTCGAAGTCCAGCGCGTCGTCAGCCGCGGGCTCCTGCCAGGCATCGCGGCAGCTCCTGAAGAACCTGCGCTGCTCGTCCTCGCTCGGGTCGCCCGGTGCAGACGGTGGGGGTGGCGGCGGCTGCGACGGCGCCACTGCGTCCGCATCCGCGTCTGCGTCCGCATCCTGATCCTCGGGATCCGGCGGCAGCGCGGCGAGCAGCCGGTCATAGTTCGCGGCGGCTGCCTGCCGCGATTGCTGGATCAACGTGGCCCGCCCCGCGGGCGTGAGCAGGTCCGCGGCCTCCAGTTGCCGACCCGTGGCGGCGTCGAAGTGAAACTCCCGGGAGTCTGCGGCGCAATGGCCCGACCCGCGCCAGTCGAGTTGCATCGCGATGGACAGCACGCGACCGTCGTTGCGCTCGACGCTGAAGTGGAGCTCGCAGAACGCGTAGCCCAGGCTGGGGTGCGGCGGCGGCGCCGGCGTGAAGGTGGAGCCCGGCGCGCGCGGGGCCACGGCCTCGATCGTTTGCAGGTAGAGGGCGTCGTTGATGCGCGCCGCGACGCCCGGCGGGCCGCCGTGCACCCACGGCATCTGCGCGTCCTTCGCATCGATGGGACGCTGCTCGTCCGACCACGCTGCGTGGCCCGCAGGCGCCGGCTCGGGACGCGGCGTGCGCGTGTCGACGACCAGCGCCTGTGCGCCTGTCACGCCACAAGTGGCTGCGCAGGCGAGCGCGAGCGCGGTGGCCGCCAGTCGACGCATGGCACGGCGCCGGGCGCTCAGCCGCCCAGCTGCTCCCGCTGCGCCTTCATGCGCGCCACGGTCTCGACGAAGCCCGCCAGGCGTTCGCGCATCTGCGCCACAACCTCCGGCTTGGCGCGCGAGACGAAGTTCTCGTTGCCCAGCTGCTTGTGGGCCTTCTCGATCTCGACCTCGAGGCGCGCGATCTCCTTGCCGAGGCGTTCGCGTTCGGCGCCGACGTCGATCTCCACCTTCAAGGCGAGGCGCACGTCGCCTTCGACGGCCACCGGCAGCAGCTTGGTCAGCTCGCTGAACAGGGCGTCGTCTTCGATGATCTCGACGGCGCTCACCTTGGCCAGCGCGCGCAGCAGCGGCGCGGCAGACAGCACGAAGCCCGGATCGCCGTGCGTGAGCAGCGGCATGCGCTCGGCGTCGGACAGGTTCATCTGCTTGCGCACGCTGCGGCACGCGCCCACCAGGGACTTCAGGCGCTCGACCCAGGCGCAGGCCGCGTCATCCACGCGCTCCAGTTGCGCCACGGGATAGGGCGCGGTGGCGATGGTCTGGCCCGCGGCGGGCGCGCGGCCGGCGATCGGCGCCACCGTCTCCCACAGCTCGGCGGTGACGAACGGCGTGACCGGGTGCATCAGTCGCAGCACGGTCTCGAGCGTGCGCACGAGCGTGCGGCGCGTGGCGCGCGCGGCCGACTCGTCGCCCGATGCCTTGGCCTCGGCCAGTTGCGCCTTGGCGATCTCGAGGTACCAGTCGCAATACTCCGTCCACACGAACTGGTAGATGGCGTTGGCGACGTTGTCCAGCCGGTAGTCGGCAAAGCCCTGGGCCACGGCGGCCTCGGTGCGCTGCAGCTCGCTCGTGATCCAGCGGTCGGCCTGGCTGAAGGTGTTGTACCCGGGGGGGCATTCCACCTTGTCGCCTTCGAGCAGCCCGCAGTCCTGGCCCTCGCAGTTCATCAGCACGAACTTGGTGGCGTTCCAGAGCTTGTTGCAGAAGTTGCGATAGCCTTCGCAGCGCTTGGAGTCGAACGCGATGTTGCGGCCCAGCGCGGCCAGCGCCGCGAAGGTGAAGCGCAGCGCGTCGGCGCCGTAGGAGGGGATGCCCTCGGGAAATTCCTTCTTCGTGTTCTCGCGCACGCGTGGCGCGGTCTCCGGCTTGCGCAGGCCCACCACGCGCTTGTCCAGCAGCGGGTCGAGGGCGATGCCGTCGATGAGGTCGACCGGGTCGAGCACGTTGCCTTCGGACTTGGACATCTTCTGGCCCTGCGCGTCGCGCACCAGGCCGTGGATGTAGACGTCGCGGAACGGCACCTTGCCGGTGAAGTGCGTGGTCATCATGATCATCCGGGCGACCCAGAAGAAGATGATGTCGTAGCCGGTCACCAGCACCGACGATGGCAGGAACAGGTCCTGCTCGACGGTCTTCTCCGGCCAGCCCAGCGTGGAGAACGGCACCAGCGCCGACGAGTACCACGTGTCGAGCACGTCCTCGTCGCGCACGAGCTTGCCGGTGTAGCCCGCGGCGGCGGCCTTGCTCGCCGCTTCCTCGTCGCTGCGCGCCACGAAGATCTGGCCGTCGTCGGCGTACCAGGCCGGGATCTGGTGGCCCCACCACAGCTGGCGCGAGATGCACCAGTCCTGGATGTCGCTCATCCAGTGGTTGTACGTGTTGACCCACTGCTCGGGGTAGAACCGGACCTCGCCCGTCGCCACGGCCTTGATCGCCTTGGACGCGATGGACGTGCCGTCCGCGCCCGGCTTGGTCATGGCCACGTACCACTGGTTGGTGAGCATCGGCTCGATCACCTGGCCCGTGCGCTCGCAGCGCGGCACCATCAGCTTGTGCTTGCGCGTCTCGACCAGGAATCCCTGCGCCTCGAGGTCGGCCACGATGCGCTTGCGCGCGACGAAGCGGTCGAGCCCGCGGTATTGCTCGGGCGCGTTGTCGTTGATCGTGGCGTCCAGCGCCAGCACGCCAATGATGGGCAGGTCGTGGCGCTGACCCACGGCGTAGTCGTTGGCGTCGTGCGCGGGCGTCACCTTGACCACGCCGGTGCCGAATTCCTTGTCGACGTAGTCGTCGGCGATCACGAGGATCTTCCTGCCCACCAGCGGCAGGATGACCTCCTTGCCGACCATGGCCGTGTAGCGCTCGTCGGCGGGGTTGACCATCAGCGCGACGTCGCCCAGCATCGTCTCGGGACGCGTCGTGGCCACGGTCATGTCGCCCGAGCCGTCTGCCAGCGGATAGCGCACCAGCCACAGGAACCCGTCTTCCTCCTTGCTGTCCACCTCCAGGTCGGACACGGCCGATTTGAGCACCGGATCCCAGTGCACCAGGCGACGGCCGCGGTAGATCAGGCCTTCGTCGAACAGGCGCACGAAGGTCTCGGTGACGGTGCGCGACAGGCCCTCGTCCATCGTGAAGTACTCGCGCTTCCAGTCGACCGACGCGCCCATGCGGCGCATCTGGCGCGTGATCGTGGAGCCGGACTCCTGTTTCCAGTCCCAGATCCGCGCGACGAAGTTCTTGCGGCCCAGCTCGTGGCGCGTCTGGCCCTGGTCCTGCAGCTGGCGCTCCACCACGATCTGCGTGGCGATGCCCGCGTGGTCGGTGCCAGGCACCCACAGCGTGTTGAAGCCGCGCATGCGGTGGTAGCGCGTCAACGAGTCCATGATGGTCTGGTTGAACGCATGGCCCATGTGCAGCGTGCCCGTGACGTTGGGCGGCGGCAGCTGGATCGAGAACGACGGCTTGGCCGGATCCAGCGTCGGCTGGTAGACGCCGCCCTGTTCCCACAGCGGCGCCCAGCGGGCTTCGATGGCGGCGGGTTCGAAGGACTTGGCGAGTTCGGACATGGAGGGCTCAGCAGTGGGTTTGCAGATCCCGCGCGGCACGGCGGGAACGACCTGCAATTGTAGGCGGGGCGCCGTTGGCCATCGCGGCCTGAGCCCGTCCGGTCACGCCTGCCAGGCTGCGACGACGCCTGGCTCCGCGCAGGATGGCGGCGTCGGGTCCTGGCCGCTCAGCGACCCATCCACCACACCACGCCCAGCAGTAGCGCGAAGATCAGCAGCAGCGCCTTCATCGGCGTCATGCGGCGCCAGACGGGGGTCACGGCGACCGCCGAGCGGGCCGTGGCGCGAGCATTCATGCGCCTGAAGTCGCGCGCGTAGGCCGAATCCTGGAAGCGCAGGATCGCGATGTCGTGGTGGGGATCGAGCCGGATCGGCCGCACCGCCGCGACCTGGCGGGCCCACAGCAGCAAGGCCACGCCCAGCGGGCCCCACAGGCACAACAGCCACCAGCCGATGTCCATGCCGACGAACGCGCCGCCGCCCAGCGGGGACAGCGCGCTCCGCAGCGAGCCGGCCAGGCACAGCAGGCTGAAGTAGATGGAGGCGCGCAGCACGATGGACTTGATGTCGCGTCCCAGCAGCGCCCCACCCACCTGGTTGGTGTCGGCATGTGCGCGGCACGTCGGCACGGAAATGCCGACGCTCTCCTGCATGTACAAGAACAAGCCGGCGCGGCGATTTCCGGGACTCTGGTTGTTGCGCACGACCTTGACGGTGCGCCACACCAGGTCGCCGGTGGCGCCGCAGCGCGGGCAGCGTTCGGGCCAGCTCAGCGTGCCGGGCGTGTTCAGGTTGATCGAGACGTTCTCGGGCATGGCGTGACGCGCGGTCACGCCGAGAGCGGCGGACGCTCGAACGCCACCCAGCGCTGCACCGACGGATGCTGCCACTGGCGGCGTGCGTACTCGGCCAGCCGCGCCGGCACGGCGTCGCCGTTCATGACGAGGCGGTTGAGCATCAGGGCCAGGTCGACGTCGGCGATGCTCCATTCGCCACACAGGTTCTGCTGGCCGGCGGGCAGCAGCGCGTCGACGGCGGCGTAGAGCTTGGCCGCGGCGGCGTGCGCGGCATCGGACAACGCCGGGCCGTGCTTGCCGTAGAACACCACCTCGGTATTGCGCTCCACGCGGATCGGCATCAGGTCGCTGCGCAGCCACGCCTGCACCTGGCGTGCGCGGGCCTTCGCGCGCGCGTCCGCCGGGTACACGCGCGGGCCGGGGAACGCGTCCTCGATGTACTCGGCGATGGCCGACGACTCCGATAGCGTGAACTCGCCGTGCACCAGCGTGGGCACGCGGCGCGTGGCCGAGAGCGCGGCGAACGGCGGCGCGAGGTGGCCGGCGGCGCCCAGGTCGATGGTGCGCAGCTCGAACGGGATCTGCTTGACGTCCAGCGCGACGAACACGGACATCGCGTACGGGCTGGCGTATTGCGAGTCGACGAAGAGGGTGAGGGTGTCGGTCATGGCGGGTGGACGTGGCGGATCACGTCGAGGGTGGCGATGAACAGAGGGGCGAGGACAGGCATGGCAGCGTGGCCACTGCGTCGTTGCGGACGAGCATGTCGTCGCTCATCGTGTCAGAGCAGCCGCGCGCGCTTGACCGCGTGGTAGCGGTTGACCAGCGTGGCCGCGAGCTGGTCGGGCTCGACGTCCACCAGCAGCTGGTTCTTGCCCGAGAGCCGGCGGAACGCCTCGGCGCGCGCGTTCTGGAACCAGTGCGCGGCGGCGACGTCGACGATGTCGCGGTCATCCTCCAGCGGCTGCGCGGCGATCTCCGCCACGACGCCTTCCTTCAGGCTGGCCAGCAGCACGAGGTGGCGGGTGCGCATGAGCTTGAGGGCGTCCTCGAGCTCCTCGCAATCCTCGTCGCGGAAGTTGGTGAGCACCACCACCAGCGAGCGGCGGCGCAGGCGCAGCATCAGGTCGCGCGCGGCGGCCAGGTAGTCGGAGTGCGTGGGCGTGGGCTCGATGTCGTGCAGCCGCGCGACCAGGCCGTTGAGGGCGGCCATGCCCTTGGACGGCGCGAAGTGGCGCTGTTGCGTTGCGTCGTGGCCGAAGGTCATGGCGCCCACCGCGTCGCCGTCCTTGAGCGCGACGTAGGCCAGCAGCATGGCGGCGTTGAGCGCCTGGTCGAAGTGGCTGCCATCGGTGCCGGCGCGTTCGTCGGCGCGCATCCGACGGCCGCAGTCCAGCAGGAACATGACGGACTGGTCGCGGTCGTCCTGGTACTCGCGCACCACCGGGCGGCGGTGGCGCATCGAGGCGTTCCAGTCGATGTGGCGCGTGGGCATGCCCGGCACGTATTCGCCCAGCTGCTTGAAGTCGGTGCCGGCGCCGCGCGCGGCGTAGGTCTTGATGCCGATCTCGGCGAGGCGCCGGTCGCCGGCCAGCCAGGCATAGCGCGACAGTGCGGCGAAGTTCGGATAGACGTGCACCGACTGCGCCGCGCCCACGCGCAGCTGCAGGTCGGCCAGGCCCCAGTGCGTGCGCACGCGGATCGCCGCGGGCTCGAACACGACCTTGCCGCGCTGCAGCGGCGTGATCTCGTAGCGGACATCCAGCTTGCTCGCCGGCGGCAGCACCACCTGGGCGGGCAGCAGGCGCTGCGTCATCGTGGCGGGCACGTGGTCGAACAGCGCGAGCCGCCAGGCCTGCGGGCCTTCGTGCGCGAGCGTCACCACCAGTCCGCGCGACTGGCCGAGGGCGAACGCGCTGGGCATCTGGCGCTTGAACGCGATCGGATGGCGCCGCAGCTGCCACCAGGCGCGCGCGACGTCGACGGCAAACAGCACGCACAGCGCGCCCAGCAGGCCGCCGCCGAACGTGGCCACGGGCAGGCCCGACAGGTCGCGCCACTTGGCCACCAGCACGGCGACGGCCGAGGCGGCCGCGACCGCGGCCACCGCGATCACGGCGCGCCGCGTGGGCATCAGCAGGCGGGGCACGGGTGCGCGTCCTCTTACAGGCGGGGTGCGTCGACGCGCGTGACGATCTCGCGCAGCACGTCGTCCACCGCGCGGCCTTCCAGCTGCGCGTCGGGAGACAGCGCCACGCGGTGGCGCAGCGCCGGCAGCACCTGGCGCTTGACGTCGTCCGGCGTGGCGTAGTCGCGGCCCTGGATCAGCGCCGCCGCGCGCGCCGCGCGCACGAGCGCGATCGCGCCGCGCGAGCCGGCACCCTGGCCCAGGCCCACCGCGCCGCGCGTGGCGCGCGCGAGGCGCACGGCGTAGTCGACGACGCGGTCGTCGATGATCACGGACGCCACGCACTGCTGGACGCGCGCCACGTCGGCCTCGGTCAGGCAGCGCTGCACCTTGTCCAGCGGCAGCGCGTCGCCCACCTGCTGGCCGGTCGCGGCCTTGACCACGTCGACTTCCTCGGACTGCGTCGGAAAGCCGATGTCGATCTTGAACAGGAAGCGGTCGCGCTGCGCCTCGGGCAGCGGGTAGGTGCCTTCGGAGTCGATCGGGTTCTGCGTGGCGAGCACCATGAACGGCCGCGGCAGCGAGACGGTCTGGCCTTCGAGCGTCACCTGGCGCTCCTGCATCACCTCGAGCAGCGCGCTCTGCGTCTTGGCCGGCGCGCGGTTGATCTCGTCGCCCAGCAGCAGGTTGGTGAACACCGGGCCCTTGCGCAGGCGCAGCCGGCCGATGCCGCCGTCGCTGCCGGGCTCGAGGATGGCATGGCCGGTGAGATCGGACGGCATCAGGTCGGGCGTGAACTGCACGCGCGAGAACTGCAGCGACATCGCCTGCGCCAGCGCGCGCGCCAGGAGCGTCTTGCCCAGGCCCGGCATGCCTTCGTAGAGGATGTGGCCCGACGCGACGAAGGCCACCAGCGTCTGGTCGATGACCTCCTGCTGGCCGACGACGGCGCGGCCGACCTCGGTGCGCAGCTTTGCCAGCGCGCTGCCGATGAATTCGAGTTCCTGGGTGTCGATGGCCATGGTGGAGTCCGTTGCAAGAAAGATTTGTTCAGGGAGCCGGAGGCGCCGGCGGCGTGCGCAGCAGCGCGCGGCGGGCCTGTTCGAGGACGGTGGTCGCCGCGAGGATCTGCGCCGGCGTGGCGCCGCCGCCGACGTTCAGCGAGACCAGCAGCGTCGGCTGGTCGATGTCGTACGAGTGCGCGACGGCGCGGGCCAGGGCCTCGACGCGCTGCGCGTCGTCGAGCGCGAACCAGCCCTCCACGCGCTTGCGGGCCGCGTCGTCGAAGGCGATGCGGGTGGCCGCGTGCAGGGCCGCGGGGTCGATGCCTGCCACGAAGCGGCCGGTGCCGCGCACCTGCTCGCCCATCGAGCGCCGCGCCTGCGGCGGCACCGCCTCGCGGGGACCGAAGCGCACCATCAGGCGCCACAGGCCCATGGCGATGGCCAGCAGCGCCAGCAGCAGGGGCGTGCGCGCCTCGAGCCACAGCCACTTGAGCAGCGGCTCGCGTGCCTCGTCGCCGACGAGCCAGACGACGCGGCCCGGCACGGCCTGGAGCACGGCGGTGGCAATCAGCGCGTTGTCGCCGTGCAGCAGGCCATGGTTGTCCAGCATCAGCTGCGGCGACACGCCCGTGACGTCGCCGCGGCCGACGGGCACCCGCATGGCCAGCGTGCCGTCGTTGCCGGCGAGCTGCCACGTGGGCCGCACGTGCTCCAGCGTGTGGATGGTGCCGATGGGCGCGCAGGCCACGAAGACGCGGTCGCGCTCGAAGGCCGGCTGCGCGCTGTCCGCGTCCTCCTGGACCTCGGTGCACTGCTCCCATGGCTTGCGGGGGTGGAGCATGTCGCGCAGGCGCTTGCGCTGGCGTTCGCGTTGCTGCTCGTCGCTCTTCCTGCGCCGGGGGGGAGCGTCCTCGTCCTCGTCTTCTGCGTTCGGGTCGATGGCGTCGTCCGCATCGTCGGCGGCGCTCGCGGCGCGCGGCGCGACCGGCCTCGCGAAGGTGAGCGGCACCCAGCGCAGCTCCTCCTTGTCGCGCGCGTAGCGGCCGAGCACGACCAGGTGGCCGCCGTTCTCGACCCAGGCCTTCAGGCGCGCGTCGCGCTCGGGAAAGATCGCCCACAGGCTCGAGCCGAGCACCAGCGTGGCGTCGGCCGGCGGCATGGGCTCGAGGCTGGTGCGCTTTTCGAGCGTGGCGCCGGCGGCCTGCAGGAGCTGGCGCAGCGAGTAGGTGTCGTCGGTGGCGGCGGCGCCGTGCGGGTCGTTGTCGACCTGCACCTCTTCCCAGCGCGTGTGCACCACCACCCAAGCGCACACGGCCGCGACGAGCAGCGCGCCCAGGATGCGCAGGACCACCGGCGCCTTCATGGCTGGGCTCCGGCGTCCAGGCGTGGGCCAAAGCCGTTGCACAGCGTCTCGCCCATCGCGAGCGAGAGGCTGCGGCCGCCGTAGGTGTTGGCCTCCCACGCTCGCACCACCTGCGTGACGTAGCGCAGCGCCGTCGTCTCCAGCCGGCCGCTCGCGAGCGCCAGGCACTCGCTCTCGGTGGCCGACGCCGTGATCGGCACCTGGAACCGGTGGATCATGCGCGACAGCGCGCCGCGGTACAGCAGCGACAGTGCCGCCGGCACCTGGCCGGCCTGCCACAGCGCCCATGCCGCGGCGCCGACGTCGTCCGGCAGGCTCTCGGGCCGCACGTCGAGGTCGCGCACGTGGCTGACGGCCGCCTCCGCGGCAGCGCGGCGGCGGAAGGCGCGCAACTGCACCACGTGGCGCACGCTCACGAGGAGCAGCGACACCGCCACCAGGACGACGCCCCACAGCAGGAAGCGGCTCATGTCGTTGATGCGGGCGGCCAGCGCGCGCAGCCATGCCAGCGTGCGCGAGTCCGGCACACGCTCATCCTTGTGGCGGGAGTCGTCCTTCCAGCGCAGCCGGTGTTCCGTGTGCTTGCCCGACAGCAGCGGGTCGTTCTGCAACTGGCTCACCGCGGCCTCGACGCGGAGGGCGCGCGGGTCGCTCGATTGGCTCGCCGGCGCCGATGCCCTGGCCGCGGCCTGCGGCGCGGCGGCAGCGTCGTCGTCATCCTGCGCGTGCGCGAGCGCCGCCCCGCCCAGGCAGGCGGCGAGCGCGAGGGCGCGCAGCAGCTCAGCGCGGCGCGAACGCATGGCGCAGGTCCTGTTCGACATCCCAGGCCTCGAGCTCGACCCGGCGATTGAGGTACATCGCGAAGCCCGACGCGACGAAGAACGGCTCGACGAACAGCACCGAGGTCGCGTGGGCGACGTACAGCAGGCTGGTGGCGCCGAGGCTGCCCTCGAACAGCCAGCGCCATGCGTCGATGTTGCGCAGGCCCGGCGTCATCCAGGGCAGCAGCGAGAGCAGTCCGGCCATCACGAACATCTCGATCCAGCTGAACGTCGACTGCGTCATCGTCGCGGCGCCGCGATGGCTGCGCAGGATGGCCGACAGCCGCTGGCGCCGCGCCGACCCCGACTGGCCCTCGAGCTGCACGACCGGCATGGAGTAGGCGCGCCAGAACGACAGGCGCCAGATCGTGAGCAGGGCCAGCATCGGCATCCACGGGGCCTGGCGGCGCGCCTCCCAGGCGTCGTTGAAACCGGTCTCCTCCCCGAAGGCGTGGCGGGCGTAGACGTGCAGCAGCGCGCGGTCCAGCCAGGGCTTGAACCACCACAGCAGCGTGGACGGCAGCCACGGCGCGATCTCCAGCGTGGCGCCGCATGCCACCACCAGCAGCAGCGCCAGCGGCACGTAGGCGCGCAGCAGCGAGCGCGCGCTGCGCTGTGTCATGCGCACGCCCAGGTCGACGGCCTCGAACGCCGGACGCGGACGCAGCGCCAGCTGCAGCTGCTCGGCCTTCATCGCGTCGCGCCTCCCAGCGCCGCGCGCGGCTCGTGGCCGCGGCCCTGCAGGCCCAGGTAGGCGAACACGAGCGCCCAGCAGCAACCGCCGACGCCGTACTTGACGCCCGGCGCGATCCAGCCGGCCGACGACCAGAACGCCTCGATGGCCGCGGCGATGAACAGCATGACGACGAAGCAGAACACCACGGGCGAGGTGTCGCGCGCCGCCTGCGTGAGCGCCTGCGTGCGCGTGAGGCGCCCGGGCGCGAGCACCGCGTGGCCCAGCTTCAGCCCGGCGGCGCCCGAAAGCACGATGGCGGTGAGCTCGAACGCGCCGTGCGTGATGACGAACGAGAAGAAGCGTTCGCTGTCGCCGCGCGTGATGAGGTAGCCCGCCAGCGCGCCGAACAGCAGGCCGTTGTACGACACCATCGCCAGGCTGCCCACGCCCAGGATCAGACCGGCCGCGAAGCATTGGAACGAGATGCCGACGTTGTGCATGATGTAGAAGCCGAACATCTGCCAGTCGTCGCCCGACGTGCGACCCAGCCGCATCGCGTCGTCCTGGCCGTACATGCTGTCGAACATGCGCAGCTGGCGCGCATCGACCACGGTCAGCACGAAGTGCGGATCGAGCCACGTGGCGATGCCCACCGCGAGGATGGGCAGCACGAACACGAGCGCCACCACCAGCAGGTGCCAGCGCAGCGCGCGCACGGCGGCCGGCGCCTCGTACAGCACCATGTCGCGCAGCGCGGCCAGGCCGAAGTCGCGACGGCGGTAGATGCGCTGGTGGGCGCGCGCGGCGAGGGTCTCGAGCCGCGCCACCAGGTGCACGGGGTAGGCGCGTTCGCGCGCCAGTGCCAGGTGCTCGCAGCACTGGCGGTACAGCTGCGCGATGCGCGCGCCGGTGGGCAGCTGCTCGGGGCCGGTCGCGAACTGGCCGGCCTTGAGCCTGGCGGGCTTGCGGCGGCGGCCGATCTTGCCCTGGTCGAGCGCGGCCAGGCCTCTCTCGAGCTCGATCCACGCGGCCTCGTAGCGGGCCTCGAACTGGCGCGGGGTCATGGCCATCAGCGCTGTCCCATCAGCCACTGGGCGACGGCGATGAGCCGCGGCCCGGGCCGGATCGGTGCCGGCGCCGCGCCGCCCGGCGCGTAGTCCGGCGGGGGCAGGGCGCTTTCGGCCAGCGTGGCGAGTTCATCGACGCGTTCGAGCGTGAGACGACGTGCGCGGCCGGCCAGGTGCAGGATGGCGACCTGCTGCGGGCGCGTGAGCGGCACGCGCGGCGCGAGCGGTTCGACGTCGGGCAGCGCGCCGGCGAGGCGCACCTGCTCGCCGTGCACGACCAGCGTGCCGGCGACGATGTCGCCCAGCCGCTTGAAGTCGCTGCGCACGAGCATCGAGGCGAGGCCGAACGCGAACGCGATCGGCATGAAGTCGGCCACGCGCAGCAGGTTGCGCGTAACGGCCGCCGACGGCGTGATGGGCAGGCCGGTGTCCATGATCACGTGCAGCCCCAGCACGCGCTTTCCCGGCGTCGCGGCGCCGGGCAGCAGCTCGAACAGGATCGGGTAGAACCATTCGAGGCCGAAGTACAGGATGAGCATGATGCCCGTGCCCACGCCCTTGACGCCGCCGAGGATAGCGGCGAGGACGCCGAACGCGATGAAGCGGATGAACCAGTCCATCGCATAGGCGAGCGTGCGCGGCACCGCGCCCGCGGGCCTGAGCAGGATGCCGATGCCTTCGGGCGTTTCGGCGAGGAGTGTGGTGTCGAGCGTCAAGGGCGCGCGGCGGGCCTGGCGGGATCGGGAGTGTGGCGAAAGCGGACGCGGTCAGGGCGCCCGCCGACCCGGATCAGAGGGCCTGCGAGCCTTCCAGCGTGGCGTGCTGCGAGGACGCGGCGGTGACGACCTGGGTGTCGGCCACGTAGTCGTGCAGGCAGCGGCAGGCGGGCCCGAAGATGAACAGCGCGTCGACCAGGCTCATCAGGTTCCCGACGTAGCGCATGTGCATCGCACCGGCGATGCCGCCGATCACGCCGCCGATGAAGGCCATCGCCAGCCAGCGCAGGAACAGGAAGCGCGGGAACGACACGCGGCTGCCGTCCATGCGCACCACGCGGATGCCCATGACCTTCTTGCCGACCGTCTGGCCGTAGCGGTAAACCAGGACGACGGTCCAGACGATCCAGCCCACCATCAGCGCGAGGAACACGAAGGCGAGGGCACCCAGCGTCATCAAGGCGCCGCCGGCGTTGGCGGTATCGAAGGTGCCGGTCAGCAACATGCCGGGCACCATGATGGCCGCGACGATGCCGAAGACGAGCGCCGGGCTCATGTCGATCAGGACGGCCAGGAAACGCGACCCGCGCGTCGCGGTCACGAGCGCCAGATGCTCCCCGGCGCGGTCCTCGACAAGGGCGCGCGGCGGCGCGAACGGGTTCTGGGTGGTGGCGTCGGTCATGGTTCCTCCCTCACGAGGCGTCTTCGGCGGGCGATGTCGTGTGCATCGCCTCGTTGATGTGCGTGGCGGATCAGCTGCGGGCCGATGCCGGGGCGGGCAGCGGCGACGACGCGGCCGTCACGACGATGGTGTCGGCGGCCAGGTCGTGCAGGCAGCGGCGCGACGAACCGAAGATGAACAGCGCGTCGATCAGGCCGATGAACGGGCCGACCAGGGGCAGGAGGCCGAGCAGGCCGAAGCCGATCAGGCGCACGCCCAGCGTGCGGCCCACCGTGGCCCAGCTGCCGTCCGCGCGCACGATGCGCAGGCCCAGGGCCATTTTGCCGATCGACTGGCTGCGCGTGAAGAGGAACCAGCCCTCGATCGCGTAGAAGATCACCATGTAGACGGCCAGGCCGGGCAGGATGGCCGAGATCCCGTTGGCGGCCATCGAGAAGTAGCTCGAGCCATACATCGGCGCGAGTACCGCGAAGCCGATCGCGGCGGCCACCAGTCCGTCGATGAGCGCCGCGGCAAAGCGCGCGCCGCGCGAGGCGAGCTGGGTGCCTTCGCCGCTGACGTCGCTGACCTGCGCGCCGGGCGGTGCGAACGGGTTGACCTTGTTGCCGTTGTCCATGTGTTCCTCCCAATGTTTCGTTCGATGCGGCGCATCCTAGCGCAGGCGGGGCGCAGACGGATCGGTATCCCCCCGAATGGGGAGTCGCGGCGCGCTTACATGAACAGGTGTTCGCCCGCGTTTTCGCCGCCCAGGATCACGTAGTTGGCCTTGCGGATGTCGGTGGCGACGCGGCCGCCCGCGTACGAGATGGAGCTTTGCAGGTCCTCCTGCATCTCGCGCAGCGTGTCGGCAAGGCGGCCCTTGACGGGCTCGAGGATGCGCTTGCCTTCGACGTGGCGGTATTCGCCCTTGTTGAAGTCGGACGCGCTGCCGTAGTACTCCTTGTACAGCTTGCCATCGACCTCCACGGTCTGCCCGGGGCTCTCCTCGTGGCCGGCGAACAGCGAGCCGATCATCACCATCGTGGCGCCGAAGCGCAGGCTCTTGGCGATGTCGCCGTTGTGGCGGATGCCGCCGTCCGCGATGATGGGCTT
>Ga0209677_100791_pt1 | contig 15923 bp, 30 predicted proteins | sample AraplaCvi_mCL_r2_2_FD_184285 | JGI IMG/M metagenome (GOLD analysis project Ga0209677, IMG submission 184285) | Arabidopsis root microbial communities from North Carolina, USA - plate scrape CL_Cvi_mCL_r2 (SPAdes) (version 2) | ecosystem: Host-associated > Plants > Roots > Endosphere | place: USA... | reverse complement strand
CTGCGCTTGCATGAAGAAAGGCGGCCTCCTCGGGGGCTTCCGTTAATACCAGTGGATGGGATTTAACGGATTCGGAGTGACGACGGATGTTTGGCCGTCCATTCCTATTTGTTCAGAGGTTCCCTAGCGAAGAGAACACCGCGAATGAATAGAAGCGAGGCATTGAAAGCTTGAACTGAATCTTTCGAATAGTGCCAGCGGCAACCATGCGATGTCTTGCCATTAATACATAGCATGAAAAGCCCGTCAGCATGGTCGACCAAACCAATGGGAACATCATCGCAGAAGAGTGATTCGCTAGCGGAAGCCAGGCATAGATGGCCAGTGCAAAACTTGCGCATGCAACGAGCAGGCACCCCCAGCTAACAGGAACAAGCGATTTCAGAAATGCGATCATCGTTGCGAGATCCTTCTTGGTTTCGGGTCGAAAGCGAACATTCAGAGCGTACGAAGTTATTCCGAAAAGTAGTGGTACTTCGAAACGACCAGGCCGTCCTTCGAGTAGCCGACCGCCCAAGCGCTAAGGAAATATTCGTAGCGAACTTCAGTCACGCACGACCCATTATTCTTCCCTCGGTAATGGGCGTCATCGCCCCACCAAAGGTTCTCGCCGCAGCGTCGTACCGTATTCGGCTTGCCCATCTGCTTCACAACGGAAGCTTCGGACTCTCCCCATTGAATTTGCTCAAATTTGTGGCCAGCCCACGTATCCATAGCCCAATTCACGGCCAAAAGGGCGCCGCCTACCGCAACCGCGACGAAGGGTGCAATTAGTGCCGCTAGGAGGATCTGGAAGATCAGTCTCAAGTTGCCCCCGCAACGATCCCATATTCAACCCAATTCTGTTCCGAATAGCTGCCGCGGTGGGGTCAGAAATGTGTCCGCTTCGGGTCCAGGTTGCGTGAAAACGCAAATTGATCAATGACGATGAGCCTCCTGCGCGAAATCTGATCGACTTACGGACCACAAGTTGGTCAGAATCGCATCTATGTGGCCAAATTTGATCGAAACCTGCGCAGTGAAAAATTCCGTTTTACGTTTTCACACAGCCTCGGTCGAAAGCGGATATAGATCCAAGCCGTCATCATCAAGTCTGATGTGCGCTCGTTAGGGGTGCGAAGCCATCTGCGCTCCAGGTCTCGCTTCCCACGCCATGGTGAACAATAAAGAGACCATCGGGATCGTAGCGCTGTTTGACGGCAGCGAGTCGCGAATAGTTCGCTCCCCAAAATCGGACTTGCCAATCACGCAAAAAATAGTCGCTTTCCGATAGATAACTTCCAGCTTCGGGCACGAGTCGATACAGGATGCCCATCGCCTGATCGAGATCGTGGATGTCGCGACGCACCAACTCGTCATCGATCCGCGCGTCCGGCATACCAGGAAAGGCAGGCTTGCCGTCACTTCCCAGAATCGCAAGTGCGAAGGCGTCCAGCACCTGAGGATTCATCGCCGTATTGCGTGTTTGCGCAAGCGCGTCCGGCGAGCCGCCGGCTAGCCCCTTGCCAAAATACAGCTCGATACTGCGTGCGCGCGATGCATTGAATAGCGCTTCAACGAGGCTGCCGCGGAGGTCGGGCTGCAGTAACTTTGCCGGCAGCCATGCGGAGCGATAGCCATGGATAAACCGGCCGACTTCATTTTGCTCCCCATTCCAAAAGATATGCCAGGCGGGTGCACCGGGGCGATCATCGAACCGCATATGGCCTGGGTAGTGCTTCTTGAAATAAGCACCATCCCACAAATGCTGCGCGGGAACAGTTAATACGCCGACCGGGTTGTCAAAGCTATATGCCTTATGTGCTCGCACCCAATCCAGAAATGGCGCCCAGATGCGCTCGACGGTTGCCGCGTCCAGCGCCTGGAACATCATGGTAAAGCTGAGCACGTTGTCCGGGCGCAGCGTGACGTGCTCGCCCCAATGGGGGTTGAACAGCTGGGCTTGGTAGAACGCGAAAAAGCGTGCAATCAGCTCGCGGTAGGCGTCGTCACTCGACGCCCGTATGTCACCGCCAACGCCGCCGAAAAAGTTGGGCAGGTCGTAAGTTCGTAGGGTCACGCGCGTGACGATGCCAAGGCTGCACCCACCTCCACCCTTCAACCCCCAGAACAGATCCGGGTGGCTGCACGCATTCACGATGCGGATCTGCCCATCGGCAGTTACCACTTCCGCCTCCAACAAATTGGCCGAAGCAGTACCGAAGGTCTTGGAGTAATGACCGAAGCCGCCGCTTTGCACCAGCCCGGCCACGCCCACCGTTGGGCAGCCGCCTCCCTGGACATACCGGCCACCTAGCGTGGTGACCGCATGGTAGGCGTCCATCCACAGGCAACCGGCTCCCAGCGTGACAGCCGGCCGTGGCTCTACGTTTCTTTCGCATCCCTGCCCTACGAACGCCGGATGATGCTTGATCTCTCGCAAATGACGCGTCCATACCAAAAGCGAATCGGGCGCGTCAGACGTGCCCTGATAGCTATGGCCACCACCTTTAACAACCAGGCGTAGACGATGTTTGCGCGCGAAGTCTACGGCGGCCGCCACATCGCCGGCGGACTCGGCAACCACGGCATAGCGGCTGGACTGGGACATCCATGCGCCAAACCAGCCGCTGGTTTGTGTGAGGCCAGGCTCATCGCTTATGTAATAGAGATTCTGATTCCCAATGTATTTGAGCGCTTCCGCTTCCGCCGCACCGCCTTGAGTAAAGGGCGATGCGGGAACGATCAAACGTCCACCGACTTGCGTTTTGAGGGTCTCCCACTGCGCAGGTGACGGCCAACCCGCATCACCGGGACGAACACGGGAACCCCGGGGTGTCGCACCTTGTGCCCGCATGCTCCACGAAACCGCCAAGGGCAGAAAAGGTGCCGACACAGCGGCCTTGAGCAAATCGCGACGGCGCATGCCTTCCTCCATGAGATAGACGAATCTGCATCTTGAAGCAACCGTTCTTCACATGTCACGACAAAGGTGACCAATGGACGGTTAACGGGGGTGAGTTACAGATGATATGGGTATGGGGTCCGGAAGCTGAGATATCTGCTTTGGGTCGAAAACGGACCTTAGAACTTAGGACTTTTTACCATGGAGAAGGTCTTGGATCCTGGCCTTCAAGTCCGGTGATAGTTCCATGCGTACGAGCCTCGCATCTCCGGCCGGCGCCCGGGGGGCATCATCGGTCAACGCTGCCAAAAATGTTTTCGTGTCGGGCCAGGTCGAGATGATGCTGCGATCATCATCGAGATAGAAAACTTCGCCGGTGGAAATGGACAGGCACATCACTTGATGCCCGTCGCCGAAGAATGGGATGAGGTCCTCATCGATCCCCCAGTCTCGGCGAAGCCTCATCCCCGCTTCGATTTCGGCATAGGACCAAAACTGCCCGTGCAGACCGATGGGACCATCCGTACCCAGGATTCCGGCGCACGCCTTCGCTCTGGACCGAATTGTCTGGAGAAAGTCATCCATTCCTTCTTTCATGCCGTGTCCTTCTGCTGATCTCGGCCAGATGATGATGTCCGCCGTGGGTCGGAAGCAGACGTCATGTGGCACTTCTCCGGACGTCATGAAGCCCAGTGACACGGGTTACCCGCCCGATCGCCACGCGCTTGGAACCCTCGTGACAATAAAACGCAACTCCAGGCTCAATACGTGCTTGATGGAGTTGCTCGCGCATCTCGTCAACGACAATGTCATTCGAGCGGAAAGGTCAACGCCAATAAGTAACGGAATATCTGTTGGCAAGCTGTCGCCCGATAGCGCAAAAAAATCAGGCCAGATCATGTAAATCTGATTGACAACCCCGTCCGATGCATAGGCGAAGTCCCATCGAATGCCGTTAAAGGGGGGAGTCTTTCGGCCTCCTTCCGCTTCGGAAAAAATGCGAATAACTGCTTCAAAGTCGTCGGGAACTGCGTAGAGACGATGCTTGGATTGAATCCTATTCCCTTTCTGAGGCTCGAAAAAAATTGTCCGCTTCGGGTCTAAAGCAGACAGTTCACATGTCGTATCCGGCCTCGTCGAGGCGAGCGCGCATACGAGCCGAGAACTCGATGATCTGTGCCCTGTTGAAATGGTAATAAGTCGGCAACGAACCTTCGGGAAGGTTCTGCACCAGCGCCGCGCCGCACGAAATCAGATACCGAAGTTCGTCCGGTGTCAGTTGGATATCAACAATCTGGCTCATGATTTCCCCTGCTCCTTAAGGTCCGCCATAGGTCAAAAGCGGACACTACTAGACGGCTCAGTGGTACGTCCACGCCACCCTTAGCTACCGCTGGATGCCCACAATTTCGCTCACTAGCACTCGCGCATAGAAGCCGCTGGGGCCATCGTAGACGGCCAGTCGACTGACTGCCCGCTTATCTCTCAAGAATTCCAGCGCCTGGACGGGAAGTGGATTCGTCCGGGGCAGCTCAATTTCATTGTCGGCAAAAGCCTTGCCAAGCTTCACTGCTAACGAACGCCCGTTCTCCATGGGCTTCGAGAGCTGGGCCTCACCAGGCATTGAGTCATCCCGCCTGAAAACTAGCGTTTGTGCATCGTCAGCAAATGTAATCGTCTCCCCGGCCCAGCTGACATCCAATCCAGCGTCAAAGAGCTTTTTCAGCTCCAAGTCTTCGTGCCGTTCACAAACGATCCTCATCGTCGATCCATCCATCTAGAGGTTGCCCATGATGTCTGCTTTGGGTCGAGAACGGACACTAAGGTTTAGGCACGTAGACCACCCGCCGTACTGAATGTATATCTAAAGCGGGCATCGGAAATGGATAGACGTTCGCTTTCTTCTCGAAGCGACCCACCACAGTCGCCATCGCTAGCATTCCGTGAGTGCGTATGCCTCTCTCAAAGCTCTGGATGTCTTTATGATTGTAATAGGCGTCGCTAACTTTCAATTGAAACCCCCCATGACACCCTGCGTCACCGATATTCGTAATGTCGACACCGGAGAAAACATATCCTCGAACTGATATCTCCAGGCCGTCGAATCTGGATGGGTTTGCGATGACCTCACAAATGGTTGTCCGGATCGGCGGGCTATCTGATGCATGCGAGAGCGACACTGCGAACACCTCGGCCAAGAACAACGCATATGCCCATCGGCGCATATCAGTCTCCGGACACAATACACAAATGGTTTAAATGTCTGCTTTGGGTCGGAAGCGGACATGGCTAATGGCTACTTCGACCAGCCAATTTGGCGAGCCACCCCAGTAACTTCATCAACCGCGTAGGTGCTTCCGAAGAAGCGCTTAGCTACTAGCGAACCGTCGGTCGCGCGGGACAGGGATACGAAGGAGTCCCTCTCATAGGTGCCCGGGCTCGCTTCGACCTGCCAGAGAACTTCGCCGCCTTGCGACAGGCAGTAGATGTTGGCGTTGTACGTGGCCGAATCGAGACCCGCCACATGGACCTCGTCCAGAAGCACGATGGTCCGCCCTGGCATATCGGCCAAAGAGACCGCGATTCTGGAAACCTGATCAAATGAAAGTTGCCTCATGCCCCTGTCCCCAAAGTCATTTGCCGGTTGTTTCTGTGAGCTCTGCTTCGGGTCGAAAGCAGACGTTACTTATTGAAACACCGTCAAAATTCCTTTCTAACGAAACGATAGCGAGCTAGTACAGCGCCCGCGAAGATACCGGCGCCGAATAATGAAAAGCCCAGATACAATTTGAGGGCGGCAGGATCGCGGAAATGGATTGCCAGATTCACCAATCCGGCCACTACCAAAATGGCTCCCGTTGTGGACCAGTAAGCCTGGGGATACCGGCTGGGTGGCCAGCAGGGAGAGGTTAGATTGAATATTTCTTCGCCTGCGATGGAGTACTTTGCGACTGCGAAAAGCACGAGAAAAAAAGAGACTACTCCGCAAACCAATCCAGCAATGGCGTCAAAGTTCGTGTTGGCATAGATAGCCTGGCCGAAAATAGGCACACCAGCGATGATCAATACCATCCTCCAGATCATCCAAAAATTTGGCATCGCCATCACTCCCCTCCGTAGAACTTTAAATATTTATATTCGTCCGATTGCGGCTGCTTTGGGTCGGAAGCGGACCTGCACAATTGCGTCATCTATCCGCCGGAAGAAGAAAATTGGCGCCCATAAGCTGCCACATGGTCGGGAAATAGGTCTTCATACAATGGATATTCGATGCCAAGAACGACTATCTCCCTACCTTCTTCTCCTATTTCCTCCGAGTAATCCGCGATATGAACCCCAGCGGCAGTTTCCAATTTTGTGCCGTCTGCAAGCTGGACAGAGAGGTCCAACACATTCTGGCCACCTTCTCGCAAATCAATGACCCTGGACCGGATGACGCTATAACTTGGGGCCGGAATAAATTTTCCGGACGCCACTCCCATCGGTGGGTCTCCGGTTTCTAGCTCGGACCACCCGACTAAGGACGCTCCGCTATAGACGCTGAACCTGTACACGCCGCCCCCTTTTTACTGTCGGTATGAACATGTTCGCGCCGGGTCGATAGCGGACCTTCGTTCACATGCGAGCGAGCTCAATGAGAAGAATCTTTGTCGTTTTCACCCAAGACCCACTTTTGCCATCGACGTGGAAGTACTGCTACTTGCCCCATCCCTCGGCGCTTGAATTCATCAGGATGTCTCCACAGTCGCCACAGGATAACGACCGAGCCTGCAATAAGGAAACCCAACCACAGCAATACCCAAACGATGTCAATCGTTTTTGAATGAAGGGAAATGAGGACCCCAAGCGCTAGACAAACCAAAAGGAACTCCACCAAAGCTTTCGGACTGAAGGTGGTTTTCTTTCCCTTGCGAACGGCCATTGTGAAACTCCCTATGGTCATGTGCACCTATCTTATATCTCAGTGATAGAGGATCCGCTTCGGGTGGGAGCGGACGTTCCGCACTTACGTCCTTTGATCCAAGTAGATCACGGCGCGTGCAGAGAGCGCCACGGGTTTTGGCCCACCACCTTCCACGAAGTCCGTCATGCGACCGACAGGCCATTGATCGCTTAGGCCCGACACGAAATCGATACCGTGCTCGTCTCCCCGGCAGTCGTGCCAGTAGTGGGCAATCAGCTTCTCATTCTTGTAGATCCGAAAGCGGTAGTTGCCAAACTTGTCGCGGCCGGATTCCGGTTCAAGCCTGTAAGCCATATATCCCCCTGGTGATCCGGACCTCTATGACTTTCGCTATGGGTCGGAAGCGGACGCTTCACACACTAACTATGTTTGGCTGCATAACGAACAGTGGCCGTCCCGAAACCGCCCTTTGGGTCGAAGCCTGCCCAGACGCCACCCCATTCATACGCGCCTGTCCGGTAGCCTTTGCCAGTTAGCCAGTTCCCTATGCTTTCGGCCCGCTGCTTTTCCTTTTCCTCGGACCACTCGCTCCAGCCGGTTCCAAACTTAGGATCAACGTCGCTGAGCGAAATTTGCTCGAGCGTTCCGCCGTTGAAACCAAGCGCGATACCAACAGTGATCCCTTCATCTATAAACACTGGAAGGCGATACCAGACCCAACCCGTAAGCATGTCGATCGGAGGGGCATCCCTTCCAACAGCAGAGTCCCGGAATGACACCTCAGTTAGGCCGCGCGAAACGCAAAGGCCTGCTGGATGAAGGAGCTGGAATTCCATGACAGTCATCTCGTCGATTCCCCTAAACCCGCCTTTCGCAGATTACGTCGCCCTTCAAAGGTCCACTGTGGGTGAAAGCGGACGCTATTTTTTTGGCCAACAATGCATACCGCTACTCGTTTCCCGAATGGCAGAGCGCATAACCTCCAGCGGAAACAACCCCCTCCCACACAATTCGCCAAAGAACTCACTCCCTCCGCGTGCCTCAGTTGGGACTATGGCCGGCTTTTCCCGGTCGCGAAGTTCAATAAAGAGGATGTCGGAGCTATATATCCCGCCATCCTTGAAACACACTTTTACGATTTCGTCCCAACGAAAAGGCCTGTTCCAAATTCTCGGAAACACGTTGGAGAACATGGACTCGAACACCTTCGGCGTTAAATTCCACGGCCAGGCATTTATCCAGCGAAAGTGGCTTCCTAGCATTCCACCATGTGCGAATCTGGCCCAACACCGTCATCACGCCCCCTCTTAAAAAGTCCGTACCGGGTTTACGACCGTCTTGACTTGCAAGAGCGCCTCAGCCGGCCCATTCACAAACAGTGCTGTCAGTTCGCGAACTGAACGCATAGACTTTTCCCTTACCTTGTGGATCGGAGCCTGCGAGCCATATCGAATACTGAGTTACGTTCCTGTTTCGTAGGAGCGCCGCAATACTGGTCCCTCCTTGGCCAGGTGCGACGGCCGGTGACAGGGTAAAGCTAAATACGATTCGCTGGGTGTTCGTTCCCGAATCGATGAGGTATTGAGCGAAATGCAACGACTCACCTTCGCCAGGTAGAACGCAATGCACCCCGGTAGTTGCGAGTATTGGATCAATATCTCCTATTCTGGATGGCGGAAATTGGCTCAGTATTTGTGCGAAGTCCATGTCGCGTCGGTAAGCCGCCTGATGTCGAAGGATGGCGGTCAATGCATCAGCTTGCCTCTGGGTAATCACTTCGGGAACCGCATCTTGCGCAGAGGCCCCTTGTGCCACGGCCAATATCAGCATGCAGAAGTAACCCGCAACAAAGACTAACCTCTTCATATTTATCACTCCCAACGCTTGATTGGCCGTGAGGTCCGCTTTGGGTCGGAAGCGGACTTTGTCACAAGGCAATTAGATCGCCTCCTTGCCGGTTATTGCCTTGAAGGCCAAGCGCGCTCTAGCCCTGACATGTTCCTGACCGCTCCACGTCCTGATTAACTTTTCGATGGCCGGGACCGAATCAGTTGCAGGCGGGCCGATTTCTTCGAGCGCAAATAGCGCATTGAAGGCTACAACAGGACTATCGGAGGCCAGATGTTCAACCAGGGCCGGCACCACTGAGGGCACGAGCTCCTTGGCACGGTAGTAGTCCCACATGCCTGCTTCTTCCCAAACGAAGTCGGTATAGGCCCTGGTCACGTGGCTGCAATAATTTATATACCGGGCGTGGCTGTTGGTCGAATGCAGCAGGTCATATGTCGCCCGGACAGCACGAAGGACTTCGGGCCACCTTAGTTCACGCATGCAAAAAGGAACCAGCTCAGGTGGTGACTGAAGGTCTCCCGAAGCCATACGGACGAACCGATCCTTAAAGAAGTTCTGTTCTGCAGGGTGGTTTCGAACAAGATCAAGTATTTTTACCAGCCATGGCTGCATGTGGCTAACGTCACCAAAGTGTTCGTCATCGGCTCGGATGACTGCCAATCGTAGCGCCTCGAACTCATCTTCCACCGACATTCCTATTCCCCTGGAATTTCACTTGAAAGGTCCTCCTCGGATTGGAAGCGGAGGTTATATTCGCGCCTTTATTTTCGCTCCTCTAAAGGCTCATCGGATCCAACTATCAACCTCCAAACCAACCAAAAGGTGGCTGCGGAAGCGGCCCCTAGAAGCCCCATGAAACATAGACCATGTAGGTACTGGTCCCATCCAGCATGAGTGGCCCTCCCGTGCACTACATAATCGACCATTTTTTTCCCGTCCCAAGCGCTGTAACCAGAATCTACGCCCGGATGATAGGGCCATGAAAAGACTGCGTCAGGCATTGTGCCAAGGAAGAAGCCAGCAACGGTGGCGGACCACCATCGAACCCGACCTTGCCGCCTAAAGAAGAAAAACGTGGGGAGGCCGAGCAAAACAATCCAAAGCAGTGCAAGGATGTAAGCCAGAACAGCAGCATTCGACTGCTGGACGCCGAAGTAGATTGTGGCTACAAGTGGCGCAATGACTGTTGCCCCTAGCACCCCAAATGTTCCTCGCATAAGCCTCACCCCTGGGCGACCCGAATTTAGATAGTCCGCGATGGGTCGGAAGCGGATAAAACTCGCACTCATTGCACCGACTTGCGATCAAGCTTGCAATGCGCACATGTCTTGCGTGGCACGCGGCCACCTCCGTAGAAGCTAAAACCACATCCGGGGCACCTAACAGTGCCCAGCCATGCCCTCAGCAACAAGGCACCACCCAACCAAAGGCTAAGGAAGATATATCCATCGATGTCGTGGGTCGCTGCTTTACTAGGGCCAATCAGCTGTGGCGCTGCAAGCATTACAGTTAGAGATAATGCCGGCCAGCCAATGAGCCAATCAAAAAAGCACCACTCTAGGCGCCTCAGAGCCTTCCATTGCTCCCTATATGAAGTCATATTGGCTCACTGAAATGGCTGCTTCGGGTTGGAAGCGGCCCTTAGCCAACCGGCATTAAATCATCAGGAAACTGAGATGCCGACTCCCAATCGGCATCGTCCACATGCCGGCCGCCTCGCCAAGCCCGGTTCAGATGAGCGAATACATGACCTAGATCAATTCGAAGCTCCGGTTCGCCATAGTTCGGGATGTTCTCGACGTCCTTTATAAGCTTCTCTAGGTGCTCTCGGGCGTCTTCGAGTTCGTACATGAACGCTGCCCATTCAACTGGCTGAAGCTTTTTGTCGATCATTTGACACCACGACGTTTGATTCGAAGCAAGAGGGCGACGCCCGCAAAAGCTATGGACGCTAGCAGAACCCCATACCCCGCAATGAGAAGCTGGGATGCGCCGCGACAGTATTGCTCAGGAGCCGAAAGACTACTTGGCCCGCAACGACCGAAGTGCAGCGATGCTGCGCTAAACGCCGCTGTCGCCATAAATGCCCCGATGGAGCTAAGCACCGCAGCGCAGGCAAAGAAGAGCCAGGTTGGAATTTTCGGCAATGGCATGAAGCGCTATTCCCCATCAAATTGCACAGAACACTTGGTGCCGCTAGCGCCCGCTCTGGAACGAAAGCAGGCGGTCAGAAACGTCACGCAATTAAACGTCGCTCCAAATCTCGGACAGCATCCATCCATTTTTCGCTTTCGCCACCTTCTTGCCAAAGTTCAAGCAACTCGGACGGTTCCGTGACAATGCGTTTAACAGCCCTTTTTGCCTTTAGCGCTAATTCTTTGGTAGGAACGATTTTCGTTCGTTCCACCCAAGCGTCCATATCCGCTGAATAGGCGTCGCGAAGCCCCCAATTTCCCTGAAGCCTTGCGATCACCTCGGCGGCGGCTATCGCCTGTGATGCCTCAGGCGCTTCAAGATATCCACTACCTACTTGCATAACCACATCAAGTATCGCATCGACGGCTGACAGATCATCTGCTTCTGAAACAGTTGCAGCGAAGTCACAAGCATCATCGTTCCCAAACGATTCGTGCGACCAGGCACCCATTTCACCCCCCCATTGGTTATTAGACCTAGCGAACAATGCCCTATTTGCGGTCAACTAAAAAGTGTCTGCTTTGGGGTGGAAGCGGACATCGGCCTCAGGTTCCTATCAGGTTGTTATCGAGCTTCACCGGTGACAGCATGCTGGATGCAACTAATCAAATGATCTGATGCCTGTATCCCGAACTTACTCTGGCATGCCAAGACCTGCCGAGCCACCGCTGCCAAATCTGGTGGAGTGGATCTTCCCAAGTGGCGACGCATGCAAGTAATGTTGCGATACACAAAATAGGGGAAGTGCGAAACGGTCGGGTTTTCGTAGAGGTCGTTCAAAATGGACTTCAGAATTGGTGCAGAAGCACCGTTTTCCGGCGGCAACGCGTTAGAAGCTTCTTCTTTGCTTTTGCCGGAATCACGCAATTCCAGCAATGCAGATGCCTTGGTGAGCTCAAAGTTACAAGGTCCGTCCGTGCTTAGTTGAAATTCTGAAGGGTCCCATCCAGGCGCAGAGGCCGACGAGTCTTGGCCAATCGCCACAAATGGCATACACATGGCGGTGGTCGCAACGATCATCAACTTAAACATATCCTTCCTCATATCTAAATTAATCGCTGCAAGCCATGTCCGCTTCAGGTCGGAAGCGGACCTTCTCAAACCACTATTTCTGCCATTCAACCGTGACGACTTTGATCTCATGGTCGTTATAGGCCGTCAGCCTCGCTGAGACACGATTGCCTGCCCAATTGATTGCCGTCGGTGAGTACTTGTACTGATCACCATACTCAGCCTTAGCCAGATCAACGGCCTTTGCCCCCGCTTCTCCGCTTAACGTGAAGTGGAAGACGACCCCCATGGCGAGCGGAAGCACGATTCCAATCCCCATGGCCAATCTTGGAGCAGCTGTAGTGCGACCGTCATTCTGGAGCGCCTGAAGCACGGGTGCGGAGCGCAGTTGTCCATAGGTCCATGCGAGCACCCCGAACAGGGCCAGCGTCATCAAGAAGCCCAATATTGATCCAATCGGGTTCAGCTTTAGCTGGGTAACCCAAAGATCCATCGGCTGAAGAAACGGCACGAGGAACACGAGCGTTCCGATAGCGGCGGCGAGAAAGAAGGCCCCGAACCGAGTCACAAGGCGTACCGCACCCAGATGACCGCGCCAAAGATAGACTCCCGCGATGACCGCGAAGATGTTCAAGCTAGAGGAGTAACCCTGCTCGGTCACGATGCAGTACACCATGTACGCAAGGTCGACCACGCCGACAGAGACCAACACCACTCCCACTCTTTTGAGTGTCTCTACGTACGTTCTCACGCTATCCCCTGTTGTCTACGAGATCGAATCAGCCACGTCCGCTTCGGGTCGGAAGCGGACACGCTACCGGAAGACAATTCCTTTCGAGGGTTGTCCTTTCACTGCTTTTCATCATCCCCAAAGAGTTCATCAAAGACATCGGTGAAAGCCTTCACTAAGTCTGACTGACTCTTATGTAAGGGTTCACCAGTATCGATTTCGTGGGCAAGTATCTTGGCCTCGGTCAGCGAAAGGGAAAACACCTTTCTTAGCATTAAAATCCCGTCGATTTGCCCAAGTCCATCTTTGCGCAAGGCGCGATATGTCGCTACGGCATCGTAACCATGATTACGCAGTGACTGGTACTTTGAAAGATCGACCATAATAGTCACCGTGTGCTCTGAGTCAATTATTCGACCCGTCTTCCAGCCTGAGTCCGCTTCGGGTCGGAAGCAGACAGCTCTATCCGATCGATGCCTCGACGATATTCGCCTCGCCCGGAGCGAGCGTCCGCCAGTCCTCAGGTGAAATGCCGAAGTGGGCTTCTAACTCGGCCTTAGCCGCTTCAAGGCCATCCACATAAAGGTGGTCTCCATCTACCTGTTTGTTCTGAAACGAAAGATACCTAATTGCCAAATGAAGGGACCGGCTATCGGCGTCATCCAATTCGAACACGACCAGCCCATCCAGAGATGGGTGCTTTGGCGACCGCACCGGTGCGTAGATGTGCCTCACTTATTCCCCCCTCTCTATGACCGCTACGGGTCGGAAGCAGACAATTTGCGCCCTTCATCCCGACGTTCAGGACTGGATTTCGCATCCCCAGCCGTCATTCCTCCCTCCGAGAGCCTCAGCTTCTTTCGCCAAAAGGTCTTCATACCCGGAGACGTTTTCGTGTGTGGGCTCCATGAAAGGATGGGCCAACACCTGCCACGGCAATTCGTCGTGCTCTTCGTACTCTGAGAAGGACACTTTCTGTCCGCTTTTGAGCAGGCGCAAAGCGAATTTCAGCGCCGCATCTTCAGTGGGGAAAATGATGGCAAAATCAATTTCACGCGGCACTGAAAGATCATCGCCTTGTTCAGCCATCTGCCGTAGCACCTGACCGTTCTCGTCATCAGGAAAACCAGTTTCACTGTTCATTGCTCACCCCTTCATCTTGCCCGTTATTTGGCCGGCCTTTAGGTCCGCTTGGGTCGAAAACGGGCATAGCATGTCACAGTTAAAAGCCGTGTAATTCGCGCAACCAGTCGTAACACGCACCGCATAGAAGCTTTATACCAGCGAATTCTTCTGATCTTTGATTCCAATCACCTGTAGTACCGCCCTCCAGAATGCGCACCGCTTCGCAAGCCGAACACCAGGCGTCACCTCGCGATTCACCTGATCAAAAGAAACCAACTTTTTCACCCGTTTGAAGCGCTCTAACCAGATGCTTGCAAACGTAGGTCTTTTGTTGTTCACCGTGTAGTTGGCAATGCATAAATCTCCATCCTCGCCTCAGCAACGTCCGCTTCGGGTCGAGAGCGGACGTTCTATTTTCCCCATTCGCCATACTGCCGACTAGGCATCATTCTTCTCTTCGCCAGACTTCCAGAATATTCATCTTTTCGTCGAGCTTCGCCCATAGCGGGGTATTTGGCACCCGCAAGTCTAGGGGGACAAGCTCGATATCAATGTCTCGCGGAGCCCCGCCTTGAGCCAGCCCACTTCCAGGATGCAAAAGCATCCTAAGAGTTCCGGGTGACAGCGATGCAAAGACAACCGCTGGCACGCGGTTGAGCCATTCGCTTGGGTACTTTGATCCCGCCACTTTCTCATCCCCTAGATACAACTAGACATGTCTGTTTTGGGTCGGTAGCGGACGCCTATTCGTGGCTACCGCGAAACCAGGAAGTCGCCACTATGAATTTTTCCGCATCTTCTGGTGAAGCGAACGGGCCGACCAAACTGCCAGAATGCCTATTCTTAAATGTGGTCCCTTCGAACCATTCTTGCTCGTCGATATATGCTTCACCATTGCGAAACTCCAGCACTTCAGCAGCTCGCTTTCCGTCCACGCTGTAGAGGGTGAACGCGCTTCGGTATTCTTGTCCATGTAGTGAAGACTTATTCATTCGTCGCCCTGCATTCCACGCTCATGGTTAGCTAAATACACTCGGCCGCCCGGTACGACTGAGGCGGAGCGCTCTTGAATTGCACGAAAGTAGGCAAAGTAACGCATGGCGTACTTGTTTCCCACTGGCGCTGTAGCGGACATGCGGGGCCAAAGTTCCTCAAAACCGACTTTCCGAAGCAGACGGGCGTACTCTTTGAACTCGCGAGGCGTATTGCCTGCAGCCAACATAGCTGCGACCCGCCGCCTAATGCGGGTTTTAAGGGCTGGCGAAAGATCCGCTCTCTTTAGAGCCCGTGCAGTATTGCTCTTAAGTACCCGGCCAAAGGGAAATGCAGTGTCTTGCTCCATGAACTCGACGCCCAGCGTTGCACAAGCAGTGTCACCAGCTTTAATGCCTTCAATAACCGACGCCATGATCGGATAGATCCAGGTCGCCTCAGGCCGCTTGTAGATCTCGGGCAGCAGCTCGCGAGGAGTCTCAACACCCAGTCGACCACAATACTCCAGGTACCGCTGCTGGACGGCTTCTACACTCCACATACCTTTGCCGTTGTAATCGCGAATGAACATATGCGGGCGCTAACGCTTGAGCTCAGCTGCAGTTGCGGCAGCCGTGGTTGAGGAAGCAACTGCGCGCGATCGGGCAAGTGACCGCTGCAGCGATTTATCAGAAGTCATGCCAATAAGTTTCCAGTTTTTTGAAAAAAACTCTCGATGCCTTTGCCGGGATTGTATCGAGGCCGAAATTCCTGAAAGCTGCGCTGCGCCAACTCGTACGAATTTGCGGGGATGGTAGAAAAAGCCCACGTTACCGATGGGCCTGAAAAAACGCCCTAGACCACACCGACCGTCATCTCAACGCTGCCCGCTTGAGACAAAGGTTCACGAAATCAATGAATTATTTCGAGCAGCCAAACTATGCGCAAAATCCGATGCACTTAACACATAGTTTTCCCGACTACGCATAGTCAGCAGCTGTTGCGAATCCGTAGCGCATCCAGAACAAGCGAAAATGCCGGTGACGGGTGCCGCCGGCTCGGGTAGTAGAGATGGAAGCCGGGAAACGGCGGACACCAATCCTCCAGCACCCGCACTAGCCGGCCCTCTTCGAGGTGGGGCGCGAATTCCTCTTCGGGCAGGAAGGCGATGCCCATGCCATCAAGTGCCGCAGCAACAATGTGCGGCGACGTGTTGACGATGACCTGCCCCTCGACGCGCACCTCCAGTT
>Ga0209677_100790_pt1 | contig 15934 bp, 10 predicted proteins | sample AraplaCvi_mCL_r2_2_FD_184285 | JGI IMG/M metagenome (GOLD analysis project Ga0209677, IMG submission 184285) | Arabidopsis root microbial communities from North Carolina, USA - plate scrape CL_Cvi_mCL_r2 (SPAdes) (version 2) | ecosystem: Host-associated > Plants > Roots > Endosphere | place: USA... | reverse complement strand
CCCGTGGTAGCGTATAGCGCGTCAAAGCGCGATAAGGTGATAGGGATCGGTTTGAGCGCAAAACATCAGGGCCAGCGGTCATATCAAACCGCGCTTACAGGCCGGAGACATGATTGCACCCGACCCGCCAAGCTCAAACATCGCCTAAATCACCTTGCCAAGCGGGCGCCATCCAGACACGACGCCACCCGCACGCGGCATCGGTGAACGGCCACTTCCTCAACAACGCTGCCAATAGGCGGCGATGCTGAAGGTGCCGGGATCCCTGGCGATCTCGCTCTTGACGAAAGCGCGGACGGCACGGGCCTGCTTCTGTTCGCAGGCGACCCAGACAAAGGTTTCCGGATCGGTCGCAGGCACGATGTCGCGCAGGATGCGTTCAAGCGTATCCGTCGTTCCGGCAGCGGCATCATTGCGATGCAGCCAGGTGACATTCATCGATGCGCTTGATGTCAGCGGCTGCTCTTCTTGTTTGTCGGCGACCTCGAGAAAGATCCGCAACTCGGCATCGGCAGGGACGGAGGCTGCAATGCGGGCGATGGCCGGCAGCGCGGCTTCGTCGCCAGCAAGAATGAGTTTGCGCGCTGTTGGCACGCCGCCGCCACCGGGGCCGATCAGGCCGGCGCGATCGCCGCGGCGCGCGGTCATCGCCCAGATCGCTCCCGGCACATCGTCGCCTTCATGTACAACGAAATCGATATTTATCTCGCCTCGGTCAAGATCGATGCTGCGGATCGTATAGGCGCGGATGGTGAGCGCATCATCGCCCTTCGGCCAATGGATGCGGCCGTCCGGCTCCGTATGCGGCCAGACCGGCTCGCGACCCCTCGGCGGGATGAGCAGGCGGACATGCATGCCGCCCTCGACGAAATGCCTTGCATCATCGGTCGCGACGACGACGCGGCGCATATGCGGGGTGATATCGTAGGCATCGACAACCCTGATTTCGCGGAAGTTCGGTATGGCTGATGGTTGCGGGCCGTCGGCCCAATTGAGGGCGAGCGTGTTGCTGGTGGAGAGTTCGAACAGGTTTTCGGCGACCATGCTGCGGATTGTGAAAAGCATGGCTGCCGTCGGGCAACGTAGCTTGATGTCGAGACGATCATTGCTGACGGCGATGTCGGCGCTGCCGATGACGGTATCGAGGCGGGCTCCGGCCGCGCTTCTCGTGATGGTGACATGTTCGGCAAAACGCGCGCAGAACTTATCCAGCAATTGACCGGCATCCTTGTGGGTCGCCACGCCGGAAGCGGTAAAATCCCTTGCATGCATCATTTTTTCGTCTCCTTGCGGGTCAGGAACCAGATGAGATAGGGGCCGCCGATCAGCGCCGCGAACAGACCGACGGGAACCTCATAGGGAAAGATCACAATGTGCGACAGCCAATCGGCCAGCACGAGCAGCATGGCACCAAGCAACAAGCTCGCGCCCAACTGTTTGACGGTGCTACGAAAGCCTATGAGGCGCCCAAGATGCGGTGCGATCAGCCCCGTCAGGCTGAGCGGGCCGACGAGGAAAGAGGGGATCGCAGTCAGGATGGCCGCAAGAACCGCCAGAGTGAGGCGGCTTGCCGCAACCGAGAGGCCGACGGAGCGCGAAACGTCGCCGCCGAGCGGCAGCACATCGAACCATCGCCTCAGGATCGGCAGGATCGGAACGAGAAGCACAAGCGAAATGACCCCGATCCAGGCTTCGAAGGAGCCGGCCCGATTGGTGGAGCCCGACAGCCAGGTCAGCAGGAGATAGGCGCGCAGATCGCCGCGTGAGAGAACGACAGTGACGATTGCCATGCAGAGAGCGCCGATGGCGACGCCCGAAAGCAGCAGTCGCTCGGGGTCGAAGCCGCCACGCGCGCTGAATGCCATCATGCCAAGGAATGCAATCAGCGCGCCGATCGTCATTGCGGTGATGGTGACGACGGGCGAGGGGAATGCAAAGAGAAAGAGTGCGATCGTCAGGCCCGCACCGCCGCCGGCGCTCACTCCCAGGACCTCGGGGCTTGCGAGCGGATTGGCGGTGAGGCGCTGCATGATGAAGCCGGCTGCGGCGAGCATCGCGCCGGCAGTTGCTGCAACGACGGCGCGCGGCAGGCGGAAAGGCAGAAGTTCCCGAAACTGGCTGCCGATCGCCATGTGCCAGCCATCGAAACTGCGCCCGACCGACAGAACAATGAGGATCAGAAGAACGAAGCCGAGCGCGAGCAAAGCAAGCGCTCGTCCCGGTGCTGCAATAGTCAGCCGTGCCCGAGGGCCGCCAACGGCGCGCAGCGCATTGCCGGAATGCAGGCGCCGCAGAAGCAGCAACAGGAGCGGTCCGCCAAGGAGCGCGGTCGCTGCTCCCGTCGGGGCAAGGTCGGTGAACCCCGGCGAGAGGAGCTGCACCAGGCAATCCGTCAGGAACAGCAGGCCGGCGCCGGCGATAGGGGCGGCGATCAGCAGCTGCCGGGTGCGCCGCGCGCCGCAGAATCTGGCGATGTGAGGTGCGGCAAGCCCAAGAAAGCCGATGATGCCGACCTGCGCCGTCACCGAAGCCGCCAGCCAGACGGCAAGCGCCAGAATGGCAAGGCGCATGCTGTGCAACGCAAGGCCGAGGTTCTTGGCGCTGCGGTCGTCCAGGCTCATCACCGTCAGAGGACGGACCAGTACCAATGCGGCTGCAAAGCCGATGATCAGGCGCGGCGCAAGCGTGACGACGCCACCCCAGTTTTGCTGGTTCAGCGCGCCCGCGCCCCAGATGAAGACGGACATGGCATATTCGCCGCGTGCGAGAATGATGGTGACGCTAAGTGCGGTTGCAACCAGCGTCACCATCATGCCGCATAGCGCCACCGTCACCGGGTCGAGACCACGCCGCCAGCTCAATGCCAGAACGATCAGGACCGCAGCAAGCCCGCCGACAAAGGCAGAGATCTCCCGCGGCAGGCCGATCAGGAGGGGAAAGAGCCCGACAGCGATCGTCATCGCCAGCTGCGCCCCGGCGGCGATCCCGAGCGTCGAGGCGTCGGCGATCGGATTGCCCAAGACTCTTTGCAGCAAGGCGCCCGAAAGGCCGAGAGCCGCACCGGCTATGATTGCGATAGCCGAGCGCGGCAGCAGGCTATCGGTGAGCAAGATATGGTTGAGTGCGGCTGCTTCGCGTACATCAGCGGCAAGCTGCGGCCGCAGCAAGAGCAGAGCTGCAAAAGCAAGGATGCAGAGAGTGGCGAGCAGAGCACCGTTGCGTGCCAGCGATTTGCCTTGGGCAATCACAGGCCGATCAATCGTTCCATGCACGGTTGAGCCCTCCTGCAACGAGATCGGCGAAGCGTTCTGCCGCCGGCAGCGCACCATAGGGATTGATCGAGCCGAGCATGAGGACACGACCTTGCCGTACCGGCGGAAGCGCATTCCAGAATGCGCTTTGCTGGAGTTCCGCCAGAGCTTCGGCCGGATGCGGCGGGATGAGGACGATCCATGCATCCGGCATGGCGGCTAGCCGTTCGATGCCGACCGGTGCGGTCGCCGAATAACTCGTCAAATCCGGCCAGGCATTGGTCAGGCCGGTGCGGGTGAGAACTTCCCCGAACATGCTATCGGAGCCGAAGACGCGAAAGTGCCTGGCGTCGCCCAGATTGATCGGCAGGATCGGCCGGTGATCGCCCTTGCTGAAACTGGCGCGATAGGCTTCGAGCTTTTCGCGCATCGCGTCGACGAGGGCGCGACCTGTCATAAGTCCAATCCGATCGCCGATCGCAAGGGTTGCCTGCTCCGAAAGCTGGTAGGGGTTGGCTCCGGGTTGATAAATGGCGTGGCTCTCGACCGGTGCGATCAGCCGCATGTGATCGTCGGCCCAGGTATAGAAATTGGAATTGAAGATCAGATTTGGCCTGGATGCAAAAAGGACTTCGAAGTTCGGCGTGCCGCGCAGCCCGAGATCGGCAACGCCCGCGGGAATAGCCGGGGTCACGGCAACGTCGCGGAATTGCAGTAATTCGGTACCGGCAACCACATTTGCGCCGATCGCCAGCAGGGTTTCCAGAATGGCCCAATCGAGCGTCGCCACACGCGGGCTCGCCGCCGCGCGCGCCGGCGTCAGGCCTGCGATCGCGCCTGCGCCTGCCATCGCAATGAACTGTCTTCGAGACAGCTTATGGGTGTTTCCTGCTGTCATTGGAAATAGCTGACCAGGCTGCAGCACTGTGACTGGGCAAGCATCCCCGCGCCGACGCGGTAAATTCGCAGCCACTGCGTCGTCATGCGTAAGCGTTGCCTTCGGTTTGAAACGAGTTCGAGGATTGCCTTGCGGCAATCCTCGGTTCCTTGCCATGATTGAAAATGAAAGTATACTATAATTCTCAACTTACCACTTCTTGCTGAGCTTGAAGGTGATGGTTCTCGCTTCGCCGTAGCCGCACACATTCGCGCCGGCGCAACCCGAGACATATTCCTTGTCGAACAGGTTCGCGACGTTGAGTGCCGCACCCCAGCCCTTCTTCTCGTAGCGGATGCCCGCATCGAAGAGTGTTGCCGAGGGTACGCGCAGCGTATTGGCCTGGTCTGCCCAGGATTTGCCCTGGTAGCGCACGCCGGCGCCAATGCTGAGCCCGTCAAGCGCATCGCTCGTGAAGGCGTAGTCGAGCCAGAGGGATGCGGTGGAATTCGGCACCAGATAGGGCGAGTTGCCGATGATGGAGGAGTCGAGGTCCTTGGTGATCGTCAGCTCGGTGTAGGAATAGGAGCCGAGGAGCTTCCAATTGTCATCCAGATTGACCTTGCCTTCGAATTCGACACCGCGCGAGCGGACCTCGCCGACCTGGCGCTGCAGGAAGGTGACTGGATCGGTCAGCGCCATGTTCTTGCGGTCGATCTGGAAGATGGACGCCGTGAACAGGCCGTCGATGAAGTCGGGCTCATACTTGATGCCGGCCTCGTATTGCTCGCCCTTCTCCGGCGTCAGACCACCGCCGGTAACGCTGGTGCCGATCAGAGGATTGAAGAAGGTGCCGGCGCTGACATAGGGCGTGATGCCGTTGGAAAACTCGTAGGCGAGGCCCGCACGGCCGCTTGGCGCTGATACGTTCGACTTGTAGCTCGTGCCGACCTTCGAGTCGGAATTGGTGTCGACGAAGTCGTAACGGCCGTTGAGCGTGACCAGCCAGCCGTCGCCGAAGCGCATCTGGTCCTGCGTATAGATACCGAGTTGCTGCTGCGTCATGACCTGATTGAGGTAGACGAAGTTGCTGCCCTGCGGCGTGCCATAGACGGGGTTGGTGGCGCTGATCGGATTGGAGCCGCAGCACGCCTGGATCTGGTCGAGGCGGTAGATCGAATAGTCCGTGCCGATCAGGAAATCATGGCTGATCAGTCCGGTGTCGAACTTGTTTTCCGCGCGCGTATCGACGGAGAACGTATCGACCTTTGAGCGCTCGAAGAAGCCGATGCGGTTCAGCATGTAGTTGGGATCGTCATAACCAGGGCTGAGCGGATTGCCGTCGACATAGCCGTTCAGATACGGGCCTTCCTCGCGCTTGTAGAGGTGGCCGTAGCGCGCGTTCTGCGACACGGTCCAGCCGCCGTCGAAATCGTGCGAGAATTCGTAACCCAGCATCTGCTGGGCATATTTGAGATTATCGATGCTTCGCTCGCCATAGAAGGCATCGCGCTTGATCGTGCCGAAGGGGGCATCGACAACGGTGCCGACATAGGGGAAGAAGCCGTTGCCGCTATGGATTTCGTCCAGGCCGCTCAGCATGCCGAAGACGGTCAGCTTGGTGGACTCATCGGGCGAGATGGTGACCTGCGGCATGATGAAGCCGCGCAGGTCGTGGGTGCCGTCGCTATAGGTGTCGCCGCCGGCGATCTTGCCGGTCAGGCGATAGCGGTAGACGCCGTCGGCCGAAAGCTTGTCGGAAAAGTCGAAGCCGACGAAGGCATTGCCGAGATTGTTGATGCCGATCTCGGTCGAATATTGAGGAGTGTCCGTTGGCTCCTTGCGGACCATGTTGACGAGGCCGCCCGGATTGGCACCGCCATAAAGCACGGAGGAAGGCCCTTTCAGCACTTCGACGCGCTCGAGCATATAGGGATCGATCTGGAAGCCACCGAAGCCGTAGCTATAGAGCGTCAGGCCATTCATGAAGACGCCGCTCTGCGTCGCGTCGAAGCCGCGAATGTAGAACCAGTCGGTATCGCCATCATTGCCGAAGGGCTGCGTGGTGACGCCGGGTGTATAACGCAGAACCTCATCCACCTTGTTGGTGATGCCGCGATCCTGCATTTCCTGCCGGCCGATGACGGAGACCGATTGCGGTACCTCGGTGATTGGCGTGTCGGATTTTGAGCCTGCCGTGGTCTTCCTGGCGACATAGCCCTTGACCGGCGCGATACCGCTGTCTTCACTCTTCTGTTGCGAACCCTGAATAACCAAAGGCTGCAGCTCCGTCGGCGTTTCCTGCGCCATGACCTTGGAGCCCGCTAGCAGCGCGATAATAGCTGCGCCCGTCGCCATGAGCCGCGCTCGCGATACCTCCTGCTTCAATCCCTGCATTTCCGTCATTCGTCCCGAATTCTTGCGCCCGTTCGGCCGGTTGGCCGATCCCTCGATAAGATGAGTAGTTAACTCATATTTATGGGTGCGGCTTGTCTGTCACGGGGGAAATTGAATGTTTTTGGGCAATTCTCCGCGAAACGTACAATTGATCGCGGACTGTGGTTTTCAGGCAAGCCTGCTCCGCTTCCAACTGGCGGGCGCGGTGCCGACATTCTTGCGGAAGACACGGGTGAAATGCGCCTGATCGGCAAAGCCGGTTTCGACGGCGACGGTCGTCAGCGGCATCTCGCTGTTCAGAAGAAGCTGCTTCGCCCGTTCGAGCCTGGCCTGCGTTTGCCATTGATGCGGCGGCACACCCGTGGACGCCTTGAAGGCATGGCTGAAATGCGACTGGGAGAGGCCGGTCAATTCAGCCAGTTCTTCCAGCCGGATGGCGCGCGTGCAGTTCTCTTCGATATAGTCGACCGCACGGCGCAACTGCCAGGTGGCAAGGCCACTGCGTTTGCGTGGCTGGGTTCCGCGCAACTGCAACACGTCTATCAAAAGCGAAAGCGTCAAACCATCGCCGTAAAGATCGTGCAGTGGCTCGGGGTTTTCACATTCGGCGGCGATAAGCTCGGCGAGCGCCATCACCCGCGGGTCGTTGAAATGCAACTGTGGCCGGTCGAGCTGTGCCGGATCGATATTTTCCATCAGGCGCTGGCTGAGTATTTCCGCATCGAAATGAATATCGAGGTGGCGCACGAACTCGACGCCCGCCATGTCGACCCAGAGCTCCATGCCGGCAGGGATATAGGAGATGCGACCGCTACTATAATCCTGCAGCTGGCCTTGCGCGGCAGGCGAGGGTCGAACATTGGTCTTACCTGCCCCACGCTGCTCCAGAAGGATGAACAGGCGCGGATCGCGTGCCACATAGTATCCGCCGGCTTGTGCGGCACAATTGACGTTCCAGATATCGGCAACCATGCCGTTCCAGTAGCGACGATGCATGCCGCCGATGACGGAAAAGCCTCCGATCTTGTTCTGCATTCTCGGCTGAAACATCATTTGCTGCTTCCGGCGTCCGCCCTTGCATTAATCCTGTAAATTAAACTCAAGTTATTATAACAACAGTATTTAGATGACAATGCCTCGCGCAAGCGAGCGTGGCTTGAAGCTCTCCGGCGGTGAGCTTCAACGCATCGCCGTCACTCGCGTACTATATGGCAACGCGACCATTCTTCTTCACGACCTGCCCGTCAACGTTGATCGCGATCGAGGCCTATGGTGGTTCGCATCATTGGGCACGGCTAATCAATCGCTGCAAATCGGGCAAGCAATTCGGGCTAGCATTACAGTTGCATCTTTGTGCGTTGCCTGAATCTATAGAGACGGCGCTGGAGCTTTGGGCGTCTTCGTTACGAGATGTGAAAGCGCGAATGCGACCGCTTTTTACACAGGAGCGGGTGGCGAATTCAGCGAGCCAATTCCTGGACGGTTTGCTGGGAGAAGAGCGACGCAAGACGGGATGGATGCGGGCGGAGGCGGCCGGCGATCCCGGCCCATGGCGGCAGCAGGCTATTCTGGGGCGTGGTCATTGGGACGCGGACGCCTTGCGCGATATCGTGCGTGACTATGCCCTTGAGACGCTGGCCGATGCTCACATGGTCGCTTTGGCGACGGGCACACCAAGCCGCAGCAAGGCAAGCGCTCCTCAAATCAAAAATGCAACTGTAATGCTAATTCGTCTCTTACGCGAGGCGCAAATTGAGCTTGTCCTTCAACGCCTGCGGTCCGACACAAACAGCCTCAATTTGCTCATCCGAAAACGAAAGTGTTTTCAGGAAATGAAGCTGGAGCAGCGCCTCCATCTTCTCGCAAAGCAAAAAAGGAGGGCCGTCTCTGGGGTGAGACGCGAGCCAGTTCCTTCTTCAGCCGCCTGATCTCCTCAACCTCGTCGTTGCAGGTACCTGCAGCGATATCAATGTCTGGAAGCGCTTCTCTGTCGTTCATGCCCTATCTTATTCTGATAAGCAGTATTCACAAACAATGGGCCATGCGTCAGTTCAGGACGCATGGCAGGCACGACCGAATATAGGTGCTGATCCCACCTTGAGAGGGGATCAAGATCCTGCAACTAGTATATAATCTGGCACCAAGCGAAAATCGGAATAGCAAGGTCTCAGGTTCACATCCCATCAAGGCGAGCAGGATGGTTCGCGGCTCCGTTGTGCCCATTTCAGACGGCAGCTGGCTCGTATTCCGAGCGGTCTTGGCACGGCGATGCCGTTGAAGATCGCTATTTTTCTTCGATACAATAAGCCACCCGATGAAGCAAAAGGGCGCCGGCCAAGGCGGCGCCCTTGATGAGCGCTAAGACAGGTGGTGCGACTTGGTCAACCCGAAAACCGGCGTGTCGATGCCGACCTGCCTGGCTTTCAGCTGAAGCGACAGGTATTGCGAATAGTGGCGCGATTGGTGCAGGTTGCCGCCGTGGAACCACAGCGCTTCCTGCTGCGTCGGTTTCCACATGTTGCGCTGCTCGCCCTCCCAGGGACCTGGGTCTTTGGTCGTGTTGGAGCCAAGGCCCCAGCATTTTCCGACCTTGTCGGCCACTTCGCGCGAGATGAGATCGGCCGCCCAGCCGTTCATCGAGCCGTAGCCGGTGGCATAGACGACGAGGTCCGCCGGAAGCTCCGTGCCGTCCTTCAGCACCACGGCGTTTTCCGTCAGATGCGAGACGTCGACACCGGATTTCAGCTTGATCGAACCATCGATGACCAGATCGCAGGCTCCGACGTCGATGTAATAGCCCGATCCTCGGCGCAGATATTTCATGAAGAGACCCGAATCGTCGTCGCCGAAATCCAGTATGAATCCGGCCTTTTCGAGCGAGGAATAGAAGTCCGCGTCCTTTTCGCGGATCTTGTCGTAAATCGGGATCTGGAACTCATGCATAATCCGGTAGGGCAGGGAGGCGAAGATGAGATCGGCCTTGCGCGTCGTCATGCCGCCCTCGACCGCCCGCTCGGAATAGAGATCGCCGAGGCCGATCTCCATCAGCGAGTCGGACTTGACGATATGGGTGGACGAGCGCTGAAGCATGGTGACATCCGCGCCGGCCTCCCAGAGCGCCGCGCAGATATCGTGGGCGGAGTTGTTGGAGCCGATGACGATGACCTTCTTGCCGGCATAGGCGTCCGGGCCGGGATGCTGCGAGGAATGCTGCTGCTCGCCCTTGAAGACGTCCTGGCCTTCGAATTTCGGCACATTGGCCTTGCCCGACATGCCGGTCGCCAGCACCAGCTGCCTCGGCCTCAGCACCACTTCCTTGCCATCCCGCTCGACGACGACCGTCCATTCGCCGGTCTTTTCGTCATACTGCGCCGACTTGGCCGTGGTGGAGCCCCAGTAGTTCAGCTCCATGACCTTGGTGTACATTTCCAGCCAGTCGCCGACCTTGTCCTTGGGCGTGAAGACGGGCCAGTTCTCAGGGAAGGGGATGTAGGGCAGGTGATCGTACCAGACGGGATCATGCAGGCAGAGCGACTTGTAGCGCTTGCGCCAGCTGTCGCCGGGGCGCTCGTTCTTCTCGATGATGATCGTCGGCACGCCGAGCTGGCGAAGACGCGCGCCGAGCGCGATGCCGCCCTGACCGCCGCCGATAATCACGACCTCGGGCTGCACCGAATAGCCGAGTTCGGCGGCCGCGATCTCGCGCTTTTCCTTCCAGGTCTTGCGATCCCGGTCATGGCCGTGCTCCGCCCCCATCGGACGGCGAACCCCCTTGGGCTCCTCATGACCCTTCAGTTCCGTCATGGTGGTGAGCAGCGTCCAGATCAGGCCGTCCTTCAGGCGGATATGGCCATAGCCGCGCGCGACCGCAGTCTCGAATTCGAACCAGCCGTCGGTGACGCCGCCGGCCTCCGAGGCGGCCTCCTTCGTGTCCTGCACGAAGTTCGAGGGCTTGGTGGCGGCAAGCTGGCTGGTCAGCATGTCGCGGATCTGCTCATGGCCTTCCAGCGTCTTCAGGTTCCAGGTGAATGTCACCAGGTCGCGCCAGTAGCAATCGGCCTGAAACAGGTTGACAGCGGCGTCGATGTCGCCGCTTTCCAGCGCCTGCCCTAGCTTTGAAAGCATCGTGTCGATCTTGGTTCCGGGGCTGATATCAAGCATTTTTTCTCCTCCGTGGATGCTTGGGGGTGGTCATGGAACGCCCGCATGGGGGCGTTCCGGAAAGCGTCAAAGCCTCCGCCGGCCGGGCTCCTCTCCCGGAACAGGCGTCGCAGAGATGCTTATTTCGAAAGATCGATCAGGATCTTTAGATGGGTGCCGGCCGGATCGAGCAGGACATCGAAACCCTCCTTCACCGCCGTGTCGAGCGTGATGCGCTTGGTGACGATCTTGGTCGCCGGCAGCAGGCCCGAGGCGATCAGGCGGATCACGCGCGGCCAGTAATGTGTCGGATAGGCCCAAGAGCCCTTGACCTCGAGGTCGCGGAACGTGACCTGGAACCAGTCGATCGGGTTTTCGTGCGGGTGCAATCCGGTCTGGACGACCACGCCCTGTTTGCGTACCGCATCGACGCAGGCCTTGAGCGCATGTTCGTTGCCCACGCATTCGATCGCCACGTCGCAACCGACCTGTCCCTCCGTCTGCGTGCGGACGACATCGCCGACGTTGTCGCGCTTAGGGTTGATCGTGATGACGTCGGGCAGCACGCTCTTGGCCAGCTCCAGCCGGGCATCGTTAAGATCGGAGACGAAGAGCTGCGCGGCACCGGCCGCGTGGGCGGCGAGCAGGGTCAGCATGCCGATCGGCCCGGCGCCGGTGACGAGAACGCTGTTGCCGGCGGTCACGCCGCCGCGGTCGCAGGCATAGACGGCAACCGCCGTCGGTTCGACGAGTGCGGCCTCCTCGTCGGTCATCTCGTCCGGGATCTTCTGGACATTGTATTCGTTGACCATGGCGGCTTCCGCCATGCCACCGCCATCCCAGCTCAGTCCCACCAGCGCCAGCTGCGTGCTCAGATGGAAGAGGCCGCGATCGGCGAAATAGTCGCCCGATCTCGGCATGACCAGCGGCTGGATCGAGACGCGATCACCGACGGCGACCGACGTCACGCCCTCGCCAACGGCCTCGACGACGCCGCCGAACTCATGGCCGAGGACCTGCGGGCCGTGCGCGCCGGTGAACGGATGCGGCTCCTTGGGAATGAAGATCGGACCGTAGCTGTATTCGTGAAGATCCGTTCCGCAGATGCCGACGAAGCGGTTGCGCACGAGAACCTGTCCCGGCCCCGGCTGCTTCGGCTCGGGGATGTCGTCCAGCCGCAAGTCCTTGGCTGCGTGAAATCTGAGTGCGCGCATGTTTCCTCCATTGGCTGTCTTTGACAACAGGGGAGGAGCAATGCCCATGCCAGCGGCGCGCGCCGGGGCGATGACTGATATCATTCAGCTTTTCGTGCCGGCAGCGGCGCGACATGCAACAGCTGCGGCGCAACAGCTGTGGCGGATGCCACAGTGTGGGGCTCAATGCGGGCGGTCTATGCCGAGCCGTCTCATGCGGCGGTGCAAGGTGGTGCGATCGATGCCGAGCCGGCGTGCGGCTTCGGATACATTGCCCTTGCAGGTCAGAAGCACTGCCCTGAGGTCGGCTTGATGGCTGTCTTCGCCGAGGATCGCGGACATTCCCGACAGCTGGTCCGGCAGATCCGTCACCTCGACCAGACCGTCGTCACACAGCGCTGCGGCAAAGGCAATGGCATTATCGAGCTCGCGGATATTGCCCGGCCAGGCATAGTGGAGGACGAGCAGTCTGGCGGCACCCGAGAGCCTGAGAGGTCGGCCCTCCGTGCCATGCTTTTCGAGCAGCTGTTCGAGCAGCCAGGGCAGGTCCTCGCGCTCGCAGAGCGGCGGCAGCGTAAGCACCGCCGCGTTCAGCCGGTAATAGAGGTCTTCGCGGAACGCGCCGGCCGCAACCATGTCGACCAGCGATCGATGCGACGCCGAAAGCACACGGAAATCGACCCTGCGGGGGACCGAGCCGCCAACGGGAAGGACTTCGCCTTCGGCCAGAACCCTGAGCAGCCGGCTTTGTGCGGCGTAGGGCATGTCGCCGATTTCGTCGAGGAACAGGGTTCCACCCTGCGCCTCCTCGACCAGCCCTTTGCGGCCCTTGGCGAGCGCGCCGGTAAAGGCCCCCGGCGCATGGCCGAACAATTCGCTTTCGATGAGCTGTTCGGGGATGGCCGCGCAATTGACCGCAACGAAGCGGCCGGAAAGCCCGCTCACCGTGTGAACGGTGCGGGCCAGATATTCCTTGCCGGTTCCGGTCTCGCCCTGGATGAGGATCGGCAGCCTGCTCGACGCGAGTTTCGTCACCTTGCGCCTGAGTTCGTCGACGGCCGGAACGTTGCCGCCCAGGCTGCTCATCGCCGGCTGTTGCTGGGACGGACGCGCAACAGGCACGCTCACCGTGCGCTGCTGCGGCTCGATGGCATGGGCATAGAGGGTCGACCCGTCGCGCACGGCGATCCGCCGGTTCTGCGGCAGGCTGGCGCGGGTGAGGGACGCGAGTTCGTCGAGCCCTGCTTCGAAGAAGTCGGTGACCGGTTGTGCGATCAGAAGCTCGGGCCTGCGCCAGTCGAGCCCGCGCGAGGCCGCAAGAAGCCGCGCGCCGCCATGGGTCATGCCGGTGATGCGGCCCGCGCCGTCGACGGAAATCGCCGCTTCCGGGTCGACGTCGAGGAACTCCGGTGCGCCGGCAAAGCGCAGCACCAGATCGTGACGGCTGCTGGCCATGAGGTTGGCGAGCTCGATGCGCCGCACCGTGGCAGAGACGAGATGGCGCGCCATGTTCTGGCTCGCCTTGAGGATCGGCGAACTCAGGAGCGAAATGTCGAGGACGGCGGCCAGGGTCCCTTGCGTGTCGTAGATCGGCGCGGCGGTGCAGGAGAGCGGCGTATGCGTGATATCGAAATGGTCTGTCTGGTGGATGGTCAGCGCCTCGCCGGTGGCGATGCAGGCGCCGACGGCGCAGGTGCCGGCGCGGGGCTCGGCCCATTCGGAGCCGAGATAGAGACCCGCCTTGCGCAGGTTGTTGTTGAAGGACGGATCGCCCAGGAATTCGACGGTAACGCCCTGACGGTCGGAGAGCAGCAGCACATAGTTCTGCTCTGCAACCTGCCGGTAGAGCCGCTCCAGACCGGAGCGGGCGATGTGCACGAGGTCTTCCGCCTGCTGGCGATGTTCGCGCAGCCGTGTCTGCGAGACGATGACCGCCTCGCGCGCCTGTGCCGGGTCAAGCTGGTAGGTGTCCAGGCAACGTCGCCAGGATTCCACGACGATGGCGTCGCGCCCCGTATTGCTTCCCTGTCCGACCCGCTCGATTTCCTTAACGTGATCCGCAAAATCCATCAATCACCGGCTCTCAAGGCCGCCTCCCGTGATCTTCCAGGAGATCATAGCCGCAATTGCGCGGGCTGCCTAATCTTTCGGCGCACTTCGACCTTCATCCAGAACCAGGCTTCCCTGGGCAAGATGGCGGAGCCAATTGCCGTTAGCGGCATCGTAAGGTCGAAGTAGGCTCGAAGTAACTCCTGTGTCACCCCCGTTGACCATCTCATCAGCGACGGCAACTTGGCGGAGTTGCTACGCCGTTTAGGCGGTAGACCATCCTAAGCAAGCCGGTGGACGCATAGCCCGCTCATCAAGGGAAGCCAGACATCTGATGGCGGGCGCCCGGCGGCAATCACCACTTTGGCCCTGAGTCCTTCAACCCCGTAGGTACTGGTGCCTCTTATTGCTTTCACTGATTGACGGATCTTGAGTTCGGTCGGCGCGAAGTCGACCTCCTCTCCGGTGCCCGGACCAGTTGCTGCGGGATCCATTCGCCACCAGCTGTGAAATAGTCTCTTATAAAGAGCAGCCGGGATGCGACCGGACCGCTAGAGGCGCTCCGCGTTGGACGCGATACGCGCGAGGAGCTCTTTCAGTGTGGGCCTGCCGTGGTAATATAGCGCGGCGGTCCGCTCATATGCGCGTTCGTAAAGTCCGAAGGTATCGGGGTCTGAGAGGCTGAACGCCGGATTGCTGCTGATATCGCGATTGTCGAGCTTCGGGAAACGCCGGTCTTTTTGGGTGCGATATGCATCTGTACCGATGAATGCTTGAACGTCGTCGAGGTCCGATGATCGATTTGTATCGGCCGATGGCGGTCTCGACCAGCGAGCGCTTGCCATAGCCGGTCGTTACTTGCCATTTCATCCGACCGTCCGCCCTGATCGCTTCGATGTGGTCTCTACTTCACATAGCCGGGCGGCTTCTAACTTTTTAAAAAGTTGCGCAGATCGCGCCTGCCATCCACAACACGCACAATCTGTACGATGTCGACTGGTCTCTGATCGGCATCCGGAATCGTCTCGTGGAGAACATAAGGTGCTTCAACCAACATCCGCGCGCTGGCTGCGATTTCGGGATGCCGCTAACCAAGCTGCGGCTGATCGGCCAAAAGGCTGACCTTCTGCTTAAACTGCTCGTAGTAGCGCTCGGCCGCGAGCGGTTGGTGGAGGCCAATCTCGACATAAATACTGATGACGTCATCCTCGGCCTGAGGCGACCAAACAAGCTTAACCACCACGTTTGCGCGCGGCGCTCAGTTTCTGACGAGCCTTTTCGTGGGTTGCCTCGAAATCAACAGCTCTTGGTGTGCCGCTGGCTTTACCCTGCGCCCACAGTTCGCGCAGATGCTGGATATCGTTCTTTCGGGTAGCCCATTTCGCGGACCAATCACGCATCGCTTCGCGGACAATTTCACTGCTACTGGCATAGGCGCCGCTCTCGACCGCATCCCGCAGCAGCTCAGCTTGCTGTGGCGTAACTGCAATGCTGACCTTTGAAACGTTCGACATGGTTATCCTCTTCGGCCTTTTGGTAGGAAACCTTACCACCAGGCTCGCGTCGTGGCAAAAAGAATGAGCAATGCGGTCGCCGCTAGTTCGGAACAGTGAGCCTGTTTTCTTCCCCAGACGGAGTTTTGGGATCGGAATTTTAGTCAGGACGAGATCCGCACTGCCTTCCAGGCAGCGTTAGATGATATGCCGCGTTATGCAGCGGGCGAGGAACGGCGAAGTAATTTCGATCAAAAGCCGTTCACCCATCTCTGAGCGTGTCGATCTCTCCTCACGCACCGCTAAAGCACCGACATTCGGCGATGGTGTGAACAGCATACCGGTTACGCTTCGGAATGCCTTAATCAGACATAGTGCAGGCATCATCGCTGAGGGACCCTCAAGTCTGCCTCTAGCAGATTTAGGTCACGAAGGCGCAGGGACGCGTATACCTCGATCTACACGTTCCAGCGCATGGGATGGGTTCACACCTTAGTCGCCCTTCGGTTCAACAGAGACTGTAGCGGTCCTCCC
>Ga0209677_100788_pt1 | contig 15939 bp, 13 predicted proteins | sample AraplaCvi_mCL_r2_2_FD_184285 | JGI IMG/M metagenome (GOLD analysis project Ga0209677, IMG submission 184285) | Arabidopsis root microbial communities from North Carolina, USA - plate scrape CL_Cvi_mCL_r2 (SPAdes) (version 2) | ecosystem: Host-associated > Plants > Roots > Endosphere | place: USA... | reverse complement strand
GAGCGCACGGTGCACCAGATCGGACAGGATCGCCTTCACCTCGTCGCCCTTCAGCAGGGCCACCAGGAGTCCGGCGAAGCCGACGGCAGCCAGAATCGTGATGGCGTACTCGGCCGTCGCAGCGCCTCGGTCACCTCGGAGCCGCCGCAAGATGCTCCGCACCTTCTCGATCGTGTGATCCATCCGAATCCCTTCTCTTTCGCTGTCGGGTTCTGACATCCATCCTTGGGCGGGGTCGTCGGTCGCGGGGCGGGGGCGCCGAATCTGTGGAGAGCTCATCGGAAGCCCGCGGTTGTGGACGACAACAGCGACAGCACGAGGGGTGCGACGGCCAGGAGGAGGAAGCTGGGCAGCACGCACGCCCCGAGAGGAAGCATCAGGCGGACACCGAGAGTCGTCGCCGCTCGGCGTGCGTCCGCCCGGGCCACCCGCCGTTGCTGCCGGGCTGCCGCGGTCAGCAGCTCCGCCGCGGGCGCTCCGGCGGACGCCGCCAGGCGGAGCACCTCCTGGGCAGCGCGATCGTCGAGGGGTGGCAGTCCGACCGCCGCGGTCGCTCGCCGTGACGCGTCGAGGGCGGCGCCGGGCGAGGCTCCTCCGGCGAGCCCGATCGCGATCAGTTCCTCTGCGGAGCACGCCCTCGTGGGTCGCACGAGGGCGTGCTTCACGAGGGACCGCATCCAGAGACGCCCGCACAGCATGAGGAGCGCTCCCCCGCCGACGGCGATGAGACCTGGCGCAGAGGCCACAGCTCCCACCGGATCGGCACCCAGCGCCACGGACATCGCGGCGCCCGCGAGCGGCAGCCAGGACACGAGCCGGGCGGTGGCGCGCGGTCCGCTGAGCGCGACGTCGGTTTCCCGTTCCGCCTCGGCGACCTCGCGCAGCGTCCCTGCGACCGTCCGCAGGGCATGTCCCAGAGGCGCTCCGGACTGTTCGGCCACCTGCCATGCCGCGGCGATGGCCCGCGCGTCGTCCGTGTCCGCCTCCTCGAGGAGTGCCTGCGCGCAGGAGGTCTGGGCCAGCGCCGAGCGCGCGACGACGACGGCGATCGGGTGCACTCCATTGGCGGCCGATGCCTGCCATGCCGATCGAGGTGTCAGTCCCGCGTCCAATAGCACGGCGAGCGACTCGACCAGCCCGGCCAGGGCGTCGGCCTCGCCTCCCGGCTGCTTACGCCTCCCGGGCGTCACGACCGTTCGATGGCGAGGCGTCCGGCCGCATCGAGCCGGAGGCGACCGAAACCGGACAGGCCGCGCCGGCCCTCTACACGCTCGAGATGGATCACGAGCCCGATCGCACTCACTGTCTGCCGGGCGAGCGCGTGCTCGTTCAACCCGGCCAGCGCGCCGAGCGCCTCCAGCCGAGCCGGCACATCCTCCAGCGAGTTGGCGTGCAGCGTGCCCGCTCCGCCGTCGTGCCCGGTGTTCAGAGCGCCCAGAAGGTCGCGTACCTCCTCGCCACGGCATTCCCCGAGGACGAGCCGGTCCGGTCGCATCCGCAGGGCCTCGCGGACGAGGCGTCGCAGATCCACTCCTCCCGCGCCTTCCAGGTTCGGCTGACGGGTCTCCAGGCTCACGACGTGCGGATGCGGGATGCGGAGCTCCGCCACGTCCTCGATCACGACGATGCGTTCATCCGGCGGCGCAGCGCCGAGCATGGCGGCGAGGAGCGTCGTCTTGCCTGCCCCACCGGCCCCCGTGATGAGCACGTTGGTTCGAGCGCGCACCGCGGTCACCAGGCGGTCGCGGTCGCTGGGCCGCATCCCTCCACCGGCCACGAGATCATCGAGCCGGGGTTGCTGACGTGACGGGATGCGGATGGAGAGCAGCGCACCACCGGTCGATACGGGCGGCAGAACGGCGTGCACCCGGACGCCACCGCGCAGGCGGACGTCCACGAACGGCGTGGCCTCGTCGATATGTCGGCCGCCTGCGGCGATGAGCCGAACGGCCAGTTCGCGCGCGGCCGAGCGATCCGCGCGCCACCCCTCCTCCCGCCGAAGGCCGTCCGGAGGCCCATCGCTCCAGAGATCTCCTGTTCCCGTTACGAACAAGTCGGTCACGCCTGGTCGCAGCAGATAGGGCGCGAGCGGTCCGAAGGTGCGCCAGAGCCCGGGTTCCTGGGCGCCTGCGGCTGAATCATCCATGGTCATGCCGCGACGCTACGGAACAGCCCAGCGCCGAACCGCCCCGGCCAGAAACCCGTGGAGAACCGCAGGATCGCGCGCCCTGTGGACGATCGCACCGGATACCGCCGATGAACACACCGATTCGCGCGTTAAAAGAGGGGGGCCGCACCTATTGGGGGGAACAGGTGCGGCCACTGCGGCGCAGGATTGGGGGGAATCGATTGCGCCGCACGCACGAATTTACATTCGGCCGGGGTCCAGTTTACGCAGAATCGATGCGAACGCAAGTCTCCTGGGGAGGCCCGCCCGCCAGGTTGTAGAGTCAGGCAGTGTCGCGCCACGACCGTTTCGACCGCATCGCAAAGGAGCGAAAAGACTCCCCATGAGCAACACAATCGACAACCTCCTCCACGAAGCCCGGCGTTTTCCCCCCAGCGAGGAGTTCGCCGCCAACGCGGTCGCGGATGCCGGCCTCTACGAGCGGGCAGCCGCGGACCGCCTCGGGTTCTGGGCCGATCAGGCGCGTGAGCTCCTCCACTGGCACAGCCCCTTCACCCGCACACTCGACTGGAGCGAACCTCCGTTCGCCAAGTGGTTCGACGACGGCGAGCTGAACGTCGCGTACAACTGCCTCGACCGCCACGTGCTGGCCGGCAACGGCGACCGCGTCGCGATCCACTGGGAGGGCGAGCCCGGCGACACGCGCACCATCACGTACGCAGAGCTCACCGCTGAGGTGAAGAAGGCGGCCAACCTGCTCGCGAGCCTCGGCATCCGCGCGGGCGACCGGGTGGCGATCTACCTCCCCATGATCCCGGAGGCCGTGATCGCGATGCTCGCCGTCGCGCGCATCGGCGCCGTGCACTCGGTCGTCTTCGGGGGATTCAGCGCCGAGAGCCTGCGCTCGCGCATCGAGGACGCCGAGGCGAAGCTGGTCATCACCGCCGACGGCGGCTGGCGCAAGGGACGCGTCTTCCCGCTCAAGGACGCCGTCGATGCGGCCCTCAGCGGCGAGGCGACCTCCGTGGAGCATGTGCTCGTGGTCAAGCGCGGCGAGAACGAGGTCGGCTGGACCGAGGGCCGCGACCTGTGGTGGCACGACGAGATCGCCCTCGTCGACGCGGACCACGTCGCCCGGGCCTTCCCGGCGGAGCAGCCGCTGTTCATCCTGTACACCTCCGGCACGACCGGCAAGCCGAAGGGAATCCTCCACACCTCGGGCGGCTACCTGACGCAGTCGTCGTTCACCCACAAGGTCGTCTTCGACCTGCATCCCGAGACCGACGTCTACTGGTGCAGCGCCGATGTCGGCTGGATCACCGGGCACACGTACGTCGTCTACGGCCCGCTCGCGAACGGCGCCACCCAGGTGCTGTACGAGGGCACGCCCGACACGCCGCATCCCGCCCGCTGGTGGGAGCTCATCGAGAAGTACAAGGTGTCGATCTTCTATACGGCGCCGACCGCCATCCGGTCGTTCATGAAGCTGGGACGGCAGCATCCCCAGAAGTTCGACCTGTCGAGCCTGCGCCTGCTGGGTTCGGTGGGCGAGCCGATCAACCCCGAGGCGTGGATGTGGTACCGCGAGGTGATCGGCGGAGACGAGACGCCTGTCGTCGACACGTGGTGGCAGACCGAGACGGGCGCCATCATGGTCTCCGCCCTGCCCGGTGTGACGACCTTGAAGCCGGGCAGCGCCCAGGTGCCGCTGCCCGGGATCTCGGTAGACATCCTGGATGAGACGGGCACCCCGGTCGGCAAGGACCAGGGCGGTCTTCTGGTCGTCACCGAGCCGTGGCCGAGCATGCTGCGCGGCATCTGGGGCGACCCGGAACGCTTCAAGGAGACCTACTGGTCGAAGTTCGGCGACAAGTACTTCGCCGGCGACGGGGCGCGCTACGACACCGACGGCGACATCTGGCTGATGGGCCGGGTGGACGACGTGATGAACGTCTCCGGTCACCGCCTGTCGACGGCGGAGATCGAGTCGGCGCTGGTCGCGCATCCCTTCACCGCCGAGGCCGCCGTCGTGGGTGCGAGCGATGAGACGACCGGCCAGGCCGTGGTCGCCTTCGTCATCATCAAGCAGAACCAGCTGGAGGAGGCGAGTGCTCTGGATGTGGCCGCCGAGCTGCGCAAGCACGTCGCAGAGCAGATCGGTGCGATCGCCCGCCCGCGCGACGTCTTCATCGTGTCGGAGCTGCCGAAGACGCGCTCGGGGAAGATCATGCGCCGGCTGCTGCGGGATGTGGCGGAGGGTCGCGAGGTCGGCGACACCACCACACTCGCCGACACGGCGGTGATGAGCTCGATCCAGGCCAAACTGTCCTGAGTTCGGCCGCAAAGAGAGAGGGGGCGGTGCCGAATCGGCACCGCCCCCTCTCGTCGCCCGAGTCCGCTGCCGAACCCGGTGGACCAGGTCGTCAGTCGATCGCGAGCACCAGCTCCACCTCGACCGGGGAGTCGAGCGGCAGGACCGCGACCCCCACGGCGGAGCGCGCGTGCACTCCCGCCTCGCCGAAGATCTCGCCGAGCACCTCGGACGCACCGTTGATGACTCCCGGCTGGCCGGTGAAGGCGGGCTCCGACGCGACGAACCCGACGACCTTCACCACCCGCCGCACCCGGTCGAGGGACCCCAGCACGCTCTTCGCGGCGGCGAGGGCGTTCAGGGCGCAGGTCCGGGCGTACTCCTTGGCGTCCGAGGGCGGGACGAGGCCGTGCCCCTCGCCGACCTTGCCGGTGGCGGGAAGCGCGCCGGAGACCATCGGCAACTGCCCGGACGTGTAGACGTAGCCGCCGTCGAGAACGGCGGGGGTGTAGGCGGCGACGGGCGGGACGACGTCCGGCAGGTCGATCCCGAGCTGCGCGAGACGTGCCTCGATGTCCGCCATCAGGCCTGCTCCTCATCCTGCAGGGGCCGCTTGAGGTAGGCGACGAGGCCGCCCTCCGGCCCGGTCACGACCTGGACCAGTTCCCATCCGTCCGAGCCCCAGTTGTTCAGGATCGCTGCGGTGTTGTGGATCATCAGCGGGGTGGTCAGGTATTCCCAGCGCGGCATCGTACTCCTCGGTTCGGGGGGTTTTGCAGGTTCATCGCCTACCCTGATCCTATGTCTGCGCAAAAACCACAGGCTAGAGGTGTGCTCGGCGCTGCCGGTGCTTTCATCGGCATGAGTATCGTCGCCGGGCTTCTGGTCACCGCCGCCGTCACCCCCGCCATCGCGGTGACGGGCATGGCCGCCAATAACGGCATCGGCGTTTTCGAAGGCCTTCCCGAGTATCTGAACGTCGAGCAGCTGGCGCAGCCGACCACGATCTTCGCGAAGAACGGCGACCAGGATGTTCCGCTGGCGACGTTCTACTCGCAGAACCGCCTCCCCGTGCGCTTCGACCAGATCTCGCAGGCGGCGAAGGATGCGGCCATCGGCGGTGAGGACCCGCGCTTCTACAGCCACGGCGGCGTCGACATCCAGGGCACCGTCCGCGGTGTGCTCTCGACCGTCGGCGGCGGGGGCGTGCAGGGCGGTTCCTCGATCACCCAGCAGTACGTCAAGAACGTGCTGCTGCAGAAGTGCGAAGCGCTCCCGGTGAAGACCAAGGACCAGAAGGCCAAGTACGAGCAGTGCGTGACCGACTCCACCGGCGTCTCCCCCGATCGCAAGATCAAGGAGATGAAGTACGCGATCGGCCTCGAGAAGAAGTACACCAAGGACCAGATCCTGGTCGGCTACCTCAACATCGCCGGTTTCGGCGGCTCGGTCTACGGCATCGAGGCCGCGGCGCACTACTACTACAACACGACGGCGGCGGCGCTGACGCCCGCCCAGGCGGCCAGCCTGGTCGCGATCGTGAACGAGCCGACGAGTCTGAAGATCGACGATCCGACATCGAAGACCAACGGTGCGGCCAACGGCTACGCCAAGAACAAAGAACGCCGCGACTACATCCTCGGCAAGATGTACCAGTACAAGAAGCTGACGAAGAAGCAGTACGACGAGGCGATCAAGACGCCGGTCCAGCCCGTCATCACGCCCTCGGTGCGCGGCTGCCAGACCGCCGGCGGGTCCGCCTACTTCTGCGACTACGTGCAGAAGATCATCCTCAACGACCCGACCTTCGGCGCCGACGAGGACACCCGCGCCTCCAACTTCAACCGTGGAGGCTACAAGATCTACACGAGCCTCGACCTCCAGCTGCAGCAGACCGCAGAGGAGACGCTGGCTTCGTACGTGCCGAAGTCCTATGGGGCCATCGACCTCGGCGGCGTGCTCACGGGCGTACAGCCCGGCACCGGGCGGGTGCTCTACATGGCTCAGAACAAGACGTACAGCCAGGATCCGGACGTCCTGAACACCAGCAATGAGTACACCTCCATCAACTACGCCACTGACCAGCAGTACGGCGGCTCCGGCGGCTTCCAGGTCGGATCGACCTACAAGGTGTTCACCCTTGCCGAATGGCTGAAGCAGGGGCACTCGCTGAACGAGACCGTGAACGCGAACATTCGCACCTACAACCAGGCGAGCTTCAAGGACACCTGCCCGGGCGCGGATTGGACCGGCCCCTACAAGCCCACCAACGATTCGGGCGGCGAGGACGGGATCCGGAGCGCTCAAAGCGCGACCACGCTCTCCATCAACACGGCGTTCGTCGCGATGGCCTATCAGCTCGACCTGTGCGAGATCAAGAAGGACGCGGAGGCCTTCGGTGTCCATACGGCCAAGGGCGAGCCGCTGAGCTCGAATCCGGCATCCGTTCTCGGAACGAACAACATCGCTCCCCTCACCATGGCCACCGCCTTCGCAGGCATCGCGAACAACGGCATGACGTGCACGCCGATCGCCATCGACAAGATCGTGGATGGCACCGGCAAGGACGTCACACCCCCTGCGTCCAAGTGCACGCAGGCGGTCGACCCGGCGGTGGCGAACACCATGGCGAAGGCGCTTCAGGGTCCGCTTCAGAGCGGCACAGCGGCCGGCATGAACCGCACCGGCAAGGACATGCTCGGCAAGACCGGGACCACGGACGGGAACGAGCAGCTGTGGCTGGTGGCCGCCACGACGAAGGTGGCGGGCGCCTACTGGGTCGGCAATATCAGCGGCCATCAGGACATGCGCCGTATCTACCCGACGCACGGCACGACTCCGGCCATCGCTCGCACGGCGGTCATGCGCGCCATGATGACCGCTGCGGTCGCCAAGTACGGCGGAGACCCGTTCCCGGCGGCTCCCGACAAGCTCATCCGCGGCGTGCAGGTCGCCATTCCGGACCTGACGGGCAAGACGCCCGATGAGGCCAAGGCGATCCTGACCGGTCTCGGTCTCGACTCGGCCGATGGCCCCGTTCAGGACTCGGTCGCCCCGGCCGGTACCATCGCGGCGACGGACCCGCCGGCGGGCACCCAGGTGAGCAAGGGCACCCCGATCACCCTCTTCACCAGCAACGGCTCCCTCGTCGCCGTTCCGAACGTGGTGGGACAGAAGTACGGGGATGCGCTGGCCGCACTCACTGCCGCTGGATTCACCGTGAAGACGACGGGCGGGAACAATCCGGCCTCCGTCGTGCAGGCGCAGGATCCCGCCGCGGGCGCACCCGCGAAGCGCGGCGCTCAGGTCACCCTGGCGCTGGCCGCCGTCCCGAGCACGCCGCCGACCCCGGGCCACTAGTGGCTCGGGCAGCACTCCGTCCAGCGGCCTCCGCTCTGGCCCTCGTGGCCGGGGCGGGCGCCGCTGCGTTCGCGTACGGCTCGCTGATCGAGCGGCGCGCGTTCACACTGCGCGAGGTGAGCGCGCCCGTCCTGCCACCGGGGGCCGAGCCGATCCGCGTGCTCCATTTCTCGGACCTCCACATGGCGCCCTGGCAGCGCGACAAGCAGGAATGGGTGCGCGGGCTGGCGCGGCTGAAGCCGGACCTGATCGTCGAGACCGGGGACGTGCTCGGCCACCCCGAAGGCCTCGACGGCGTTCGCGCCGCCTACGAGGAGTTCCGCGGAATCCCGGGGGTCTTCGTCCACGGGTCCAACGACTACTTCGGACCTCAGTTCAAGAACCCCCTGAAGTACTTCATGGGCCCCTCGAAGAAGCGCGGCTCCACGGCGCCGCGCGTGGACACTGCGTCGCTCACCGCCTTCTTCGGAGACCTCGGCTGGACCGACCTCGATAACCGGGCGGCCGGCTTCGAGGTGCGGGGGACGCACCTGGAGTTCTTCGGGGTCGACGACCCCCACATCCGCTTCGATCGCGTGGAGGCCATCCCCGGAGCCCTCGACGAGTTGCGTGAGAACGACCCGTTCTCGGACGACAACGCCTGGCCGGACTCGGGTCGACGGTCGTCCCGGCAGGTCGTCACGATCGGCGTCACGCACTCCCCCTACCGCCGGATCCTGGACGCCTTCGTGACCTACGGGGCCTCCATCATCTTCGCCGGCCATACGCACGGCGGTCAGGTGTGCCTCCCCGGTTTCGGCGCGCTCGTCACGAACTGCGACATCCCGCGCAACCAGGTCAAGGGCCTGAGCATCTGGCGTCACGCCTTCCGCTCGGCGTACCTCAACGTCTCCGCAGGCCTCGGCACCTCGATCTTCGCGCCGGTGCGCTTCGCGTGCCGTCCGGAGGCGACGCTGCTGACGCTGACGCCGGCGCCGTAGGCCTCCCCCAGACGGCCTCCATGGTCATAACCGCGCAATCCCTCGTGTATCCTGGATGAGGCCTTCGGGGTGTGGCGCAGCTTGGTAGCGCGCTTCGTTCGGGACGAAGAGGCCGCAGGTTCAAATCCTGTCACCCCGACGTAATGATGAAGAAGAGGCCGGTCCGGCTCGCTCTGCGAGCCGGACCGGCCTCTTCTTCATCATCACTCGCTGATGACTAATGGGGTCCCCGCCGCGAGGGGCCCCGGGCGCCGCCCCGAGCGAAGCGAGGAGCGGCGTCTGGGGTAGCGGTGGGGCGCACCCCCCGACACCGACCTCGACCTTGCGCGCAGCGTGGCCCCTGCATCCCCCTCAGAACCCGTCAGGGCAACCGACCTAGGGCGCACCGCGACGCTCCGTCACCTCTCCGGGTACAGCTCCCGCACGATCTCGAGGGAACGGATGCGTCCCTCCACGGTCGCCGCTCCCGATGAGACCATCAGCTCATCGGTCTGCGTGGAGGCGAGCAGCGCATCCAAGCGGACCTTCACCTCGTCCGGGGTTCCGATCGCCTGACGCGCGTTGCGGGTGGCGATGAACTCCTCCTCCAGCGGGGTGAACTCGTAGGCCAGCGCCTCCTCGACACTCACGGGCTCGGGCTTCAGTCCGCGGCGCATCCGGAGGAAGGACAGCTGGCCGGGAAGCGAGAGGGCACGAACCACCTCCGGGTCCTCGTCGGAGACGACGTTCACGGCGATCATGGTGTGCGGCTCGCTCAGGGCGTCGCTCGGTTCGAAACGCGACCGGTAGAGATCGAGTGCCGCTTCGGTGTTGTCACCGGCGAAGTGGTGGGCGAAGGCGAACGGGAGCCCCAGCGCTGCCGCGACCTGGGCGCTGTAACCGCTGGAGCCGAGCAGCCAGATCTGCGGTGCGTCGCCGAGGCCGGGAACGGCCGTGATCCCGCGCAACGGGTTGGCGTCGCTCATCCCGCCGTGAAAGAAGCCGAACAGGTCGAGCAGCTGCTGCGGGAAGTCCTCGACGCCGAGACCTTCGGGGCTGCGGCGCAGGGCCATCGCGGTGGCGCCGTCGGTGCCGGGCGCGCGCCCGATGCCGAGGTCGATGCGATCTCCGTAGAGGGCGCGCAGCGTCCCGAACTGTTCGGCGACCACCAGCGGGGCGTGGTTGGGGAGCATCACGCCACCGCTGCCGACGCGGATCCGCCGGGTGGCGCCGGCGACTCCGGCGATGAGCACCGCGGGCGCGCTGGAGGCGATGGCGGGCATCCCGTGGTGCTCGGCGACCCAGAAGCGGTCGTACCCGAGCCGTTCGGCGGCCTGGGCGAGCCGGATGGTTCCGGCGACCGCATCGGCGTTGCTGCCGCCCGCTGGACGGCTGGCGAGGTCGAGGACGTTCAGAGGGATGCTGGGGCGAGTCACCCCTGCTGCAACGCGGTCCCCGACGCAGCGATTCCCGGTCGGGCCACGCGGGCCTGGCCGGGAATCGTGCGCTTCGGGGTCAGGACTCCCTGACCTTGCGCGCCCAGGCCACGATGGCGAGGGCGATCAGGCCGAGAGCGATGAGCGAGCCGCCCATCCACGCGGCCCAGGTCGCGACCACGGAGCCGGTGTGGGGAAGGCCGCTGCCGGGGTCGAGGACGGTGCTCGACTGGTCTGCCGGCAGGACGGTCAGCGAGGCGGAGCACTGGTGGCCGCTGGTCTGTCCGACACCGACGATGCTGTATGTGCCGGTTGCGCCGGCCGGCAGCTTCACACTGAGGACGTCACTGCCGTCGCCGTTGGAGTGCTTGGTGAAGCTGAGGCTGCTGGCCGCCGAGTGGAACGAGGCCAGGGTGAAGGACGACCCATCCTGTCCGGTGACGGTCCAGGTGATCGCCTCGCCGGGCGACCAGGTGCCCGGGATGCAGATCAGGGTGGCGTTGCCGCCTGCCTGCGCGACGCTCACGTCGAAGGTGCACTGAGCGCCGTTGGTGTAGTCGACGGCGTTCGCCGCAGCCGGAGCCGCAAGCAGCAACCCCGCTGTCACAGCGATCGCCGCCAGGATCTTCTTGAACATGGGGCCGCCTTTCTGGTGGGGTCCGGCACGGGGTCCGAGACTTGAGCAATCCTCACCTTACGATGGAAGAGCACTGCACGACAATGGGGGCGACCGAGTCGTGTACCCCCACAACAGGGGGCGTGCCATCGCCGGGAAGCGTCGGAGTCGTGACGACGCTGAGCGCGGTCGACGTCTGCTGCTTGTTCAGGAACTGCACCGTGACGGTCTTCGACTGCCCCGGCGCCAGCACCACCGTGAAGAGGCTGACCGGACGCGCCTGGTCGACGCCGGCGACGGTGGCGTAGTCTGCGCCGTCCTCGCTCTGCGTCGCCGCGAGCAGACCGCCGGTCGGGCCGTACACCGCCACGCGGGTCCGGATGGAGCCGGGAGGCACGCCGTAGGTCCCGCCGCCGGTCACATAGCGCGGCAACGAGGTGGCAGCATCCGCCGGGGCGTGATTCGTCAGGGTCACCCGCACCACACTCGACGGCAGGCCGTCGGCCCGGCACACGGCGGAACCGGCGGCGACGGAGGTGCTGAGGTAGTAGTCCATCTTGGCGCCGGTGGCGTCGTCGAAGTAGACGCCGATGCCGGCGGTCGAGAGGTCCGAGGCGGGAAGGGCTCCGGCGATGGTGGTGGTTCCGAGGATCTTCTGTTCCGAGTCGTGGGCGCTCCAGATGAGGACGCGGTGCGACGCGCCCGAAGCGGCGAGCGCGCTCACGAGCTTCCGTGCGTCGACATGTCCGGCCGACAGCCGATCGAACACCGCACTGGCCGCCGAGGCGAAGAAGGCATCCTGCTGTGCGGGATCGGAGAACCGCTGGTAGACGTCGCTCAGGAGCAGTTTCACCACGTTGGAGGACGTCAGCCGGTCGCCGCTGGGAAGGGTGACCGGGCCGGTGGAGGTCAGGAGGGCGCTGAGCACGACCGGGTCGACGGCGATGACCCCGTCGATCGTGCCTCCGTAGGTGGTGGTCCACATCCGCGCGGCCGTCGCGGCGGCGAGAGGGAAGTGCGGGGTGAGGTTGGCATCCTGCAGGTATCGCCCGACGAGCGGGCCGTACAGGCCCTGCGTGCTCAGCGGCACGTCGGCGACGGAGTTCTGCCAGGGCCCGATCGCCGTGCCGGCCGACTGGCGGCCGAGCGTGATCGCCCCCTTGTCGGCGTGCAGGAGCGCGACGGCGCCGATGAGGCCACCTGTCGCCCGCAGCTCCGCCGGGTTCTGCGCCGCCAGCAGGTAGTCGCGTGGGCCGGTCGCGCCCAGCATGCCCGGGAGCAGGCGGACGGAGTTGTCGAGTGCTTCGATGTCCGGAGCCGCGCGGCCGAGCACATCCTTCAGCCGGTCGATCCCCACGGCGACCGGGTTCGCGATCGCGCCGGTGTCGATGCCGGCCACGCTCGCGCGGGCGGCGGCGAAGGCGGTCCGCGCGCGAGCCACCGCCGGCTGCGCTGCGATGATCGGGGCGAGGTCCATGCGGCCGTTCGCGATGGCCATGGAGCGGAGGCCGACCGCGGCACTGACAGTGACGAGGGGCTGCACCACGCGCGCGGCCACGGTGTCTGACGCAGCCGCCGCGGTCCGCACAGCGGTGAGGTTGGGGCCGAGCCACGGCACGGCCTCGACCGTCAGCCAGACGGGGTCGGACGTGAGTGCCGCTGCCGCACGGGTGTGGTTCCGCAGGTCGGTCGCCGCCCGGCCCGCGGCGGCGACATCGTCCGATGCGATCGCGGTCTTGACCCGGGTTGCTGCCGGGATCGCGTCGTTCAGCTCCCGCTGGGCGAGGAAGCCGCGGAACCCGATCCAGACGATCGTGAAGAGCAGGAGGACTCCGATGCCGAGGAGCACTCCCGTGGATGCGGGACGACGCAGTCGCCGACGTCGCTCCACGAGCGGAGGGGTCCCCTCAGACGCTCCGGAGGGCGCCGCGGCGGGCCCCGGTAACACGCTCGGCACGTTGAGACCTGTCGCCATGCGACAAATCTAACAAATCCTCACTTTTTTGGCTCCCCCCAAAATCAGCGAGTCGGCCGGTCTCAGCGCCCCAGACCGCGATAGGTCCATCCCGCTGCACGCCAGCTCGCCGGGTCGAGGGCGTTCCGGCCGTCGATGACCGTGCGGTGCGCCACCAGCTCACCGACAACCGCCGGGTCGAGCTCGGTGAACTCCGGCCACTCGGTGATCAGCAGGATGACGTCCGCATCCCGGACCGCCTCCTCCGCGGTCGCCGCGAAACTCAGGCCCGGCGCGCGCCGGCGGGCGTTCTCGAGCGCTTCCGGGTCCGTCGCCGTCACGATCGCCCCGGCCTCCGCGAGGCGCATGGCGATCTCGAGCGCCGGCGAGTCGCGGATGTCGTCCGAGTGCGGCTTGAACGCCAGACCGAGGACGCCGACGCGCACGCCGGCGAGACCGCCCGCCTCCTCGCGCACCAGCTCGACCACCCGCGTGCGCCGCCGCAGGTTGATCTTGTCCACCTCGTCCAGGAACTGCACCGCCTCCCCACGGCCCAGCTCACGTGCGCGAGCACTGAAGGCACGGATGTCCTTCGGCAGACAGCCGCCGCCGAACCCGACGCCTGCGTTGAGGAAACGGCGGCCGATGCGCGCGTCGTGACCGATGGCATCCGCCAGTTTCGTCACGTCCGCTCCGGTCGCTTCTGCGATCTCCGCCATGGCGTTGATGAACGAGATCTTCGTCGCCAGGAACGCGTTCGCCGATACCTTGACCAACTCGGCCGTCGCATAGTCCGTGACGATGACGGGCGTTCCCGCGGCCACGGCGGAGGCGTACACCTCGTCGAGCAGGCGCGCGGCACGCTCCCCCGCCTCGCCGTCGGGCACTCCATAGACCAGGCGGTCAGGGCTGACGGTGTCCTTCACCGCGAATCCCTCGCGCAGGAACTCCGGGTTCCAGGCCAGGGTCGCGTCAGGCTGCTTCCCGGCGATCAGCTCCGCGAGGCGAGCGGCCGTGCCGACGGGGACGGTGCTCTTGCCGACGATGAGGTCACCGGGCTTCAGGTGATCCAGGAGGGAGGCGAATGCCGCATCCACGAACCGCATGTCGGCCGCATCCCCATCGGCGATCTGCGGTGTTCCGACGGCGACGAAGTGCACGTCTGCGTCCTCCGCCTCAGCCAGGTCTGTCGTGAACCGGAGCCGGCCGGTCGCTGCGGCCGACTGCAGCACCTCCGGAAGTCCGGGCTCGAAGAACGGCGCCCGGCCGGCCGCGAGGGAGGCGATCTTCGCCTCGTCGACGTCGATGCCGACGACGTCGTGCCCGAGGTGCGCCATCGACGCGGCATGGACGGCACCGAGATAGCCGCAGCCGATCACGGAGATTCTCATGGGTGGCCCCTTCGTTCGGGTGGGGTGGCCGTCGGGGCGGAATGAGTTCCGCACCGTGAGGCGTCAGGTGAAGTCGGGGTCCGGCTCGTCGACGTACGCGGGAGCCGCATCCACGGGCCAATGCCTGCGTCCGTTGTTCAGCACGCCCCGGCTCTCATCGAGGTAGCAGTTCCCGCAGAGGGATTCGTAGGAGACGGAGGCGCCGTCGATGGCGACCTGGTCGCCGTCGAAGACGAAGACGCCGTCGATCTTGCGCGCGTTGAAGATGGCCTTGCGACCGCAGCGGCAGATCGTCTTCAGCTCCTCGATGCTGTGCGCGACCTCCAGGAGCCGGCGGCTGCCGGGGAACGCGACCGTCTGGAAGTCGGTTCGGATGCCGTAGGCCAGCACCGGCACGTTGTCGAGCAGCGCGATCCGCAGGAGGTCGTCGACCTGCGCCTCGGTGAGGAACTGGGCCTCGTCCACGAGCAGAGCGCTGATATCCGTGTCGAAGCGCTTGATGGTGCGCTCGCGGTGCCGCTGGAAGGCGCCGTAGGCATCCGTCTCCGGCGTGATCAGGAAGTCCACCGCCCGGGTCACACCCAGCCGGGAGAGGACGCCGAGGTCGCCCTTCGTGTCGATCGACGGCTTGGTGAGCAGGACGCGGTGCCCGCGTTCCTCGTAGTTGTACGCGGCCTGAAGCATGGCCGTGCTCTTGCCGCTGTTCATCGCGCCGTAGCGGAAATACAGTTTTGCCACGCACCGATCCTATTCGGGCCCGGCTGTGAGGCGGCGAGGACGACGGCGACGGCGCGTCAGGTCAAGTAGCCGTCCTCTGCGGCTCTGCGGATCAGGTCGGCCCGGGAGCTGGTCGGACGGCCCGCCTTTCCGTACTTCTCGCGCACGCGGCGCAGGTAGGTCTTCGCGGTCTCGTACTGCACGTTCATCGCCTGCGCCACCTCGGAGGTGGTGCGTCCGTCGGCGTAGAGCACGAGCGCCTGCCGCTCGCCGTCGCTGAGGCGCGGCCGCGCGGACTCGGGGATGAGCGGCTTCGGACGCCACGCCTGCTGCGTGGGCGCCGTGCGCTCGGGTCCGCGGCCCGACGCTGCGAGGGCCGCAGTCAGCAGCTCGGTCATCGGCTGCGACTTCGTGACGTACGCGATGGCGCCGGCGGCGAGCGCCGCATCCCGGTCCTCGGGCGTGTCGACGGCACTCAGGACGACGACCTTGGCCCCTGCCGCCCGGCAGGTGCGCACGCGTGCGCCGATCGAGACCGATTCCTTCAGCTGGAGGTCCATGATGACGAGGTCGGTGGGGAACGCCTCGCTGTGGACGAGCTCCAGCCAGCTGCTGGCGCGGACCACGAGGTCGAACTGCGGGGCGTTCTTCTCGATCCAGGAGGCGAGGCTGTCCAGGAGGATCTCGTGGTCGTCGAGGATGGCCAAGCGGATCGGAGGCTCGCCGTCGCGGCCCGCGGCCGGCGGCGTGGTCGCCGCCGCATCGTACGGAGGCGTTCGAGTCATCGTCTCCCCCTTTCGGGAACAGGGAAGCCGGCTTCGGGATAGGCGAACCGGACGGTCAGCTCGCTGCTCCTAAAGCGCATCGTCGCGCGCATGGCGACCGAGTTGAGGGAGCTGACGAACGGCAGCAGCGCACGGCGCAGTTCCGCGCGGGGCTCCTCCACGTGCGCCCGCAGGAGGAAGACGGGCCGTTCGGGCTCGCTCGCCGAGATGCGCACCGTCGAGGGGTCGAGGCCGGGACGCGCGGCGAGGGTGGCGACGAGCGCACCCACGATCGCGCGCTGG
>Ga0209677_100787_pt1 | contig 15939 bp, 20 predicted proteins | sample AraplaCvi_mCL_r2_2_FD_184285 | JGI IMG/M metagenome (GOLD analysis project Ga0209677, IMG submission 184285) | Arabidopsis root microbial communities from North Carolina, USA - plate scrape CL_Cvi_mCL_r2 (SPAdes) (version 2) | ecosystem: Host-associated > Plants > Roots > Endosphere | place: USA... | reverse complement strand
TGCCAGCGGTCCCACATCAGCGCCTTCTGGCTTTCGGTGTAACGGGTTCGAGGTCGTCGGGCCATCTTGCAACACTCCTGCTGCTCGCGCAGTCTTCAGGGTGTTGCATCGACCGGCTGAATCCGCCACACAAAGCAGGCACTGCTAAAAAGCTCAACAAACCAGGCGGAGGCATCGTGATTCTGAATTTCGACGTTCTTATGCTGCTCGGTTTCGTGCTTCCGGGCGTCATCATCTGCCTGATTCATCGCCGTCTCACCCGAAAGCCTCGCTAATGTACATGGGTCACTACGCCATAGCGATTGGCGCTCGTCGCTGGCTGAAGCCGTTGCCGATGGCGTGGCTGCTGTTCGCCTCGATCGAACCGGACATACACGATGTTGTCGGCAACCTGGTTCCAGCACTGAGTATTGGACCGGATACGCATACCGTGCCGGGTGTGCTCTGCGCGAGCATCATCTTCACACTCATCACCGCATTGATCTTTCGCCGCGCTTCGCTCGCGCTAGGCGCTGGCCTACTTGTGCTATCGCATGTCGCAGTCGATTACCTCACCAGCTGGATGCCGCTATGGCGTCAGGGGCCTCACTTTGGGCTGCACCTTTACGCGACGCCTTGGGCCGACTTTCTGCTTGAAGCGGGCGCGATCGCGATTGCTTTAATGCTGTATGCGCGCTCAACCGACCTGAGCCGCCAAGCACATGCTGGGATGATCGGGATGGGAGTACTGATGCTCACTCTCCAGGCCGTATGGAATTTCGGCCTGGGCAGTAATTGATTTTGTCACCACATCCCGGCCTTCAACCGGGTGGCGCCCCGTCGTTGCAGACGATTGACAGTGGCGGCAACGTAGTCGGCGATTTGGAGACTAAGGTTCACCCGTAATTTGGTACGCCGGATGGTTTTTTTAGGACTCGCAAAGATAGGGCGCGCGAGTGAAACGAACGGGATGTCCGCTCCCAACCCGAAGCGGACAGGTCCCGATTTATTGCGTCAATGTTGAGCGGGGTTTCGAGGAAAGTCGGCACGTTCGAATCTCGACTCCACGCGTCGCCGCGAAAACTGGGCGCATGTGGATTTACCCTCTACCTCCGCAATCGAATGAAGCCGTCTGAGCTCCAGTCCTCGCTGCCGACCCCGTGATGCACAAAGAACAGGCCATCCGGGTCGTATTCGCGTTTTGCCGCGGCGAGACGGGGATAGTTGCTCCCCCAGAATCCTTGCTGCCAGTCGCGCAGAAAGTAGTCGCTTTCCGAGACGTAGCAGCCCGCATTCGGCGCCACGGCACGCAACGCGACCATCGTATGTTCGATGGCGGCCGCATCGCGCCGCGCCTTGGCCAGATCGGGCTTTGCGCCCGGCATGCCGGGAAAAGCAGGATCACCACCGTTGGCACTGATTGCGAGCGCAAAAGCGTCGAGCACCTGTGGATGCGTGGCTGTGTCGCGGGCTCGATCGATCGAATCAACCGATGCGCCGGCCAAGCCTTTGTTGAAATGCAGCGAGACGCCCCAGTGCTGCGCGGCGGTGAACAGTGCGTCGGCGAGTCTCGCTTGCTGATCTAGTTGCAACAAAGTGGCCGGAAGCCACGCCGATTGGTAGCCGTGGATGAACGAGCCCGCCTGCTCCCGGTCACCGGCCCACGCGAAGCGGTCGCGCGGCGCGTTTGGGCGGTCGTCCATGGCGATGGCGTCCGGCAGGTATTTGAGCAGGAATTCGGCATCCCACAGGTGCTTGGCCGGCGCCGCCAGTGCCTGGAACGGCTTGGTGATTTGGCAGTCCTTGCGGGCCTGCACCCACTCGATGAAGGGGGTCCAAATCTGTTCGGCCTGTTGCTTGGAGTGGCCCTGGAACATCATCGAGACCTCCAGAACGTTGCGGCCATAGAACTTCATCTGCTCACCCCAGTGCGGATTGAACAGCGCGCGCTGGTAGAAGCTCACCGCCTCAGCAATCAAGGCGCGATAGGCCGCGTCCGAGTCTGCCTTGATGGTGAAGTTCACCCCGCCGAAGAACTCGGGCAACTCGAAGGTGCGCAACGTCAGTCGCGTGACCACGCCTAGGCTGCCACCACCGCCGCCCTTGAGACCCCAAAACAGCTCAGGGTTCGAGCGGGCATTGGCGATGCGCACCTGGCCGTCGGCGGTGACGACTTCCGCTTCCAGGAGGTTGGACGCTGCCGTGCCCCAGCGCTTCGAGAAGCTGCCGAAGCCACCACTCTGCACCAGTCCGGCCACGCCTACCGTGGTGCAGCCACCGCCCTGCACGTAGCGAGCGCCGTGGGTGGTTACGGTGTTGTAGGCGTCGATCCACATGGCTCCCGCCTCTACGTCCACAGCCGTCTGCGGCGCTATGTAGCCGGCGCAGCCTTGCGGCACGAAGGCGTCGTGCAGCTTCACTTGGTTCATGTGGCGCGTCCACACGAGCAACGAGTCCGCCGAGTCCGAGGTACCCTGGTAGCTGTGACCGCCGCCTTTCACCACCAATCGTAGATGGTGCTGGCGCGCGAAGTTGATGGCTGCGACCACGTCGGCGGCGCTCTTCGCCGCCACAGCGTAGGCGCTGGGCTGTGAGGTCCAGGCATCGGCCCACCCACTGGTCTGAGTCAGTTCGGGGTTGTCGCCCACCGCGAAAGGGTTGTCCAGTTGCTTGAGCACCTGTGCACACACGCTGTCCGTCTGCGACGTGCTGCAAGAGGCGAATGGCGACTCCAGCTTCAGCAGCCGGCCGCCGACCTGCCGTTTCAGCCGGTCCCATTCCGTGGCTGCCGGCCAGCCCGGCTGGCCCGGACGCACCCGCGAGCGCAAGTTGGTCGCCACCGTTCCGACGCCATGCGCCAAGGCCGTGCCGCTGCGCATCAGCAAAGGCAATAGTGGAAGGGTGGCGGCAGCTTTCAGTAGGTCGCGTCTTTTCATCGCATCGCCTCGAACTGGATTGACAGAGGCCAGCATGGGCTTGCGTTACCGCCATTCCCAGTGCGTGGTGACGGATTGGGGGTGGCGAGGGATGAATCGACTACGGTGTGGGACGGGCCACATGGGGATTTCGCCACGGCTACGTATAATCGTCGGGATGAACGAGCGGGCGGATGTTGGATACAGGGATTTTCAGCGTTGGCGCCCACCGATCGAGGCTGCCTTCTGGGTCGTCCTGTATACCCTCAATACGGTGTTTAATGGCATCGTTGCGCGGATCGACCATGCGCGCACGGCGGCCTGGGAGCCCTGGGTTTGGGAATCAAGCAGTTCGTTGCTGATTTTGCTGCTGATTCCCTTCGTGAAGGCGATGGAGCGGCGCTGGCCGTTCCGTTTCGATACGTGGCGCCACAGCCTGCCGCGGCATCTGCTGACAAGTGTGGCGTTCAGCCTGATGCACGTGACTGGCATGGTCGGACTGCGCAAGATGGTTTATGGGATGACTGGCGGGCACTACCGTTTTGGTGCTTGGTGGCCGAACTTCGGCTACGAGTATTTGAAGGACATCCGTAGCTACTTCGTCATCGTCGCAATGATTTGCCTGTCGCGGTTGTGGTTGCTGCGCCAGCAGGGCGACGAGGCAAGGTGGAGCGGCGTTGGCGGCGACGCATATGGATGAAAGCTTGCACTTTGACGGACTCTCATCTCCAGTATGTTGGGTTTCAGAAGCGTACCCAATTCAATGCTTGGTTGGTCGCAAATCGTCAGCTCATCGCGAAGCACTTGAGCAAAGCCTTGTATCTTCTTTACGTTGGAGAAGGCGAAGATCCGGATTATGAGGCCCGAGTAGCCGATCTTCCGCCGCTGGAGATTCCCGTCGACGACAACCATCCGATTGTTCCCCCGTATGTCGACCCGCTAGAGGAGTATCGGATGGGAGGTAGGGTCTTCGAACAGCTTCCTATACGCCCGAAGCGAATTACGGAATGATCAAAGTAAATGAACAAACTTTCGGCACGCGGTACTTCGAGTCACCTCGATCGCCGCTTTGGTGAATTCCTCATGTCCAATCTCCAATTCGGTTCCATTCGCTCCACTTTTTCATCGACGGGGCCTCACTTCGAGTGATCGCCCATGCGCATCAAGGGGGATACTTCCGAGAGTTACTTTGACGGTGTCAGGAATCCAATGAAGCATCTGCATGACCTCGTCGCTGCCATTAGCGGTGATTGGCGATGATTCGATCGCACGATGGAAGTACTCCTCGACCTTGCTTTTGAGGACCTTTTCCGCTTGTTTCTGGCTGCCCGCCACGGCAATGCATACCCGCACGCCTTCTCCTGTAGCGTGATAAACCATGTATGAACCGCCCCGGCCTTCGTGGAGGCTGCTTGGTTTAAGTGATCATGCTGCCAATTGGCGTCTGTCTTCGTTTCGCAGCCAGCGCCGACTCGCCATTCCTGCGCCGAGCCCAAGCGAGCAGACCACGCACAGCCAGGGAAAGAGATTGCCGATCCGCGTGTAGAGCGTCGCGCCCGGGCCGAGGGGCAGATCGGCGACGATCATGGTCGGTCCCGTCGGCGCCGTCTTCTTGAGTGCGATAAGGCGCCCTTGCGCGTCGCTGGCGAATACCAGGCCGTCATGGGCAGGCCGCACCATGGCGAATCCGCCTTCGACGCCGCGCATCACTGCCATGCTCCCGTGTTGCCATCCGTCGCTGCCTTTGTCGCCGGACGGCACGCCCATAAGGCGGATGCCCTTTGCGGCATCGAGAAGAATGGTGCCGGGGAAATCCATGTCCTTGCAGATCTCCATGGCACGGGCGTCCCCCAGCAAGCCCGAAGTGTGTCCCGGGGTGAAGCGGTCCTCGAGGCCTGGCACGGGATGGCGTTTGTCGAAACGTTGAATCCGCCCATCGGGCGTGATCGAAAGCGCGAAATCAGCCGGCGGCGTTTTGGACCCGAAGCCAGCGATGATCTGAGCGCCCGTGTCCTTGGAGGCTGCGACGAGCGGTGCAACGATCGAGCTTTGCGCATCCGGGATCGACGCCATGCCGCCTTCCGGCGTCACGACGAATCGCGCGCCTTCCCGGGCTGCCAGCCGTATCTCTCTTGCGTAGGTTTCAGTAATGGCGAGGGCATCCGACACGGAATGCGCGCGCCAAGCAGCGGCGCCTGCCGTTTCATCGACGATCCCCGCGACTCGCACAACATCGGGCTGCGCTCGCGCCAGACGCATGGCCCCGAACGTGACGTTGACCACGCAGAGCACGAGGCCCAGACCAATAGCGACGGCAGTATCCCGTCTGGCTCGCATCGTCATGGCCAGCGTATTGGCAAGGAGACAGATCAGGAACGTGACGGCGTACATCCCGAAGAGTGATGCGCTCTGGATCAGGATGGGTGCGGACATCGTGCTGTAGGCCAATGATCCGTAGGTACCGTTCGGGGATCGCAGCTGCATCAGGAATTCGAGGGCTGTCCAACAGGCCGGGAATGCGAGCAGGGTGAGGAGCGGTGACGCACGGCGCTGTATGAAACGTGCAAACCACACCGCGCCGCAAAACAGCGCGACATAGATTGCCAGAGTCGGAATGATGACCGCTGGGGGGATCAGGTGGAGGTACGGGGACTGCAGCACATAGGCCCCGCCCGTGCCTGCCAGCACCGCGACAGCGGTCGCCGCTAGCAACTGCCACGTGAGTGTTCTGCCATAGGCGAGCCACAACAGCGGCGCGGGCGCGAACCAGGCCAGTACCCAGACGTTGTCGAAACCCTGCGACAGATAAAACATGATGCCGCTCAACATGGCGGCCAGCACTGCGATCATTTCGGATTCCCTGACGGTTTGAGGAGATCGAGCAGATGGCGGTTTGCCGCCCGGTAGAGCACCTTGAACTGCTTTTCGCTGGCGAAGCGGTTGGCGCGATACATGGAGACAAAGCCGTGCCCGGCGGCCACCAGCGCCAGAGCGATCTCGAGAGTAGGTTTGTCGCAAAGCCGTCCATCGGCCTTCGCCTGGTCGATCCGCTCAATCACCATGGCAATCGCAGGCGAGCGGCCGGCCGCAAAGTCGTCGGGGAACTGGCGTGCCGCGGGCGCGGGCAGAAAGAACGCCGCGTCGTAGCGATGCGGCTGTGTAAGAGCGAAATCGAGATGCGCTTCCCCGAGCGCGAGCAGCCAATCCAACGGATCGCGCGCGCGGATGCCGCGCACGATGCTCGTCCAGGCGGCGAGGCCGTCCTCCATGAGGGCGTTGAGAAGCGCGTCCTTGTCCGCGAAATGGCGGTAGAGCGCCATCGGCGAAAGATCGGCCCGCTCGGCAACCTTACGGATGGTGAGCCGGTCGACGCCTTCCCGTTCGAGCACCGCCTTGGCGGCCGAAAGAATGCGATCCTTGGTCATGCGTACAACGTACACAAAAGCGCGTACGTTGTATACATTTTTGACTGGCTAGCTGTCCCGGGCCCGAAAACTCTTTCCGCATGCAAGCGCGCCTTCCTACGCTGGCCAAACTATGGTTTAAGGCGCGGCCAATCTATGGTTCAAAACGCAAAAAGCAGTTCGAAGGTGGCGAATTCACCTTTCACCCGAGTGGCGAGAGCGTCGATGTCAGTCAACGAACGCGCGTCGCTCGAAACCACGATGGCACTCCCGCCAAGTTCTTGCTCCGCCGATTCCAAGCCAGCCTGCGAGCGACCCGTCACGAGAACGCGCGCCCCTTCGTCAAGCAGCATCTTCGCCGTTGCGAGCCCCATGCCGCTGGTGCCCCCGATGATCACTGCCCGTTTTCCGTCATACCTTTTCATGCTTTCTCCTTCGCGACGCTGAGTCGACCGGTTAATATTTAACTGTTTTGTTCTAAAATAAAGTGCGGAGCGCAGTCGACTTAGTTTTGAACTATTTGTTTCAAAGGCCGTAAGACCCCGTGGACAATCCCGTAGCCCGACAATCACCTGCCGATCGAATCACGCGACAATTTCGCCGCGATCGGGGCTCCGTCCGGACCCTTCCCTCAACCAATCTGGGTGAGGCAAGTCGATGCCGGAGACATTGACGACGGCCTGCCAAGCGGCTTCCTGGTTGGCGCCATCGTGGAGGTGTGGCTGGGGCTGCACTTCCATTGGGCCTGAGAACTTCCCTTGAGCCGATGCGTAGAATTGCCCTGAGGCGTCGGTTCCTAACTCCGACGCCTGAAGGTAGCGACGGACCGCAGTCTCTGGCGTCTGATTCATGCCGGGGATGAGGTTCACGATCGGAATCATCAGATACTTCAACAACGGTCCGGCGTTTCGCGCCACCTTGGTGGCATTCGACGCACCGGGCGAGACGGCGTACACGGCCATGCCAGAGGGTAGCCGGCGCGCCAGCGCCGCGACCCACCAAGCGACAATGAGCTTCGCATCGGCATACGCATTGTTCGGCGAGTACTTCACGTGCGGCCCGTTGCGAATCAGGGCCTCGACAGCGGTGGTTTGGTCACCCCCGAAGTATTTGTCCGCGAAGGCGGCCGCATCGGTGTACTTGAACATGGGCACGCCGCCCCGAGCAGGCTCCGCGCTGGCGATAACGATCCGCGCGTTGGCGCTCAGCAGCTTCGCGCGGAGCAACCCTATAGTCAGTTGATGATGGCCGATCAGCGGGGCCTGAGAAGCCTCGATGCCCGCCGCAGTGATCACCCGCGCCTTGCCAGGAACCATCCCTGCATTGAGCAGCAAGAAATCGAGCGGCCGACCTTGCTTGACGAGCTCGGCGAGCGCGGACTGAACGCTGAGCGGCTTGTCCAGGTCCAGCTCCAATGGTGTGAAGACCTTTCGTTTGGTCTCCGCCGCGAGTTGTGCGGCGGTTTCCTGGACCTGAGCCAGGCTGCGCCCAGTGATAATGATCTCGCGCCAGCCCCCTTCGGCAAGAAGGCGGGCTGCCGCATGACCGAGCCCGGAGGTCGCACCGGTGACGAGGGCGATCGAATGTTCCATGCGTACTCTCCTCCTGCCTTTAATTTAGAACTGTTTGGTATAATATTACTCGTAATAGTCACAGTCAAGAATTTTGAACTACATGATTCAAAATAACGCTAAGCCACGTGGACGACCACGCAGCTTCGACGAGAAGGGGGCGCTGGAAAAAGCGACTCAGGTGTTCTGGTCGAAGGGTTACGACGGGGTGACGATTGACGACCTCGTCGCCGGGATGGGCGTGGGTCGGCCAAGCCTGTATGCCGTCTTTGGAGACAAGCGGACAATATTCTTGCGCGCGCTTAAGGCATATGCAGAGGTGAAAGGCGCTCGCGCTGCGAAGGCCCTCTTCTCGCCACGAACTCTTCGCGACTCGCTGGCCAGCTTTCTGAGGCACGCCGTAGAAGCTGCGACCGAGGAAGGATCGGCGCCAGGATGTTTACTCGTGTGCGTCGCACCACTCGTGGATGACGCTGAGGTCAGGCAGTTCCTGAAGGACGCCGCATCTGCCGGCGTAGCGCTCGTGGAACGCCGTTTTTGCGACGGAATCAGCGCGGGAGAAATCCCGTCCGACTTTCCCGTCGCTGTGCGGGCGAGCCAGACCGTCGACCTTGCCCGAGGTCTGACGATGCGTGCGCAGATGGGTGCGCTTCGTAAAACGCTTATGAATGATGCAGAGGAAGCGGCGGATTTACTCGTCCTGCCGCGGCGTTGAAATGCGACGCCAGGAAGTTGATGCTCAATGGCATGGGTGTCGAACCGATCGCTATTGGTGTCAGGCGCGCAGTGAGATGTCGGCGGAATAGGCTAGCAGCGCTGCCTTTTCGGTCACGCTGGAGACCTCGAACCATCTAATAAAGGGTCTGCTTTGGGTTGCGACTTCGGCCGGTCGTTGCAACATACTGTTGAAATCGTTCGGCCGGTGTCTCGAAGTTTAGCGTTTGCCTCGGTCGCTCATTCAACCGTCGGGCCACGGCATCGAGTTTAGCTTGCGAGTACACGGATAGATCAGTGCCTTTGGGAAAGTACTGTCGCAATAGTCCGTCGGTGTTCTCGTTCGAGCCGCGCTGCCAGGGATGCTGCGGGTCGCAGAAGTAGACCTGGATGTCGGCTGCCAGCGTGAAGCGATGGTGATCCGCCATCTCCTTGCCACGATCCCCCGTCAGCCTCCTACCGGATATATTGCAATCGCATCGCGACCAGCCAAGTCGATGGCGTAACTGCGCTAGTGATCGCAATGAAGTGATCTCGTCTGCAGGGCCTTGGATCCGCGCAACCAGAAATCTGCTTCACTTTCGATCGCAGATTCATTGTCTGCTTCCGACCCAAAGCGGACACAGATATCAAACCGGGCCGATCCTTGTAGTATTCGAGCCTGGTAAAGGGACAATCAGGGGGATCTCGTGATCAAGCGCATGGTGGCGCTCGCTATAGCGTCAGTTCTCACAACGTCTGCAATCGCTCAGCCCTCGTCGCCCGACTCTAAGGTTACGCCCCAGGTACGACAGGCGGTCATTGGAAGTCTCGCTGAAAAACTCTCATCTAACTACGTCTATCCAGACGTCGCAGCGCGCGTTTCCAGTGAACTTAAGGAGAAGTTGCTCGCTGGTACTTACGATGGCGATACCACCGCGAAGGTATTTGCCGATCATCTGGCGAAGGACCTGCGAACGCTGGGCAACGATCACCATCTCGGCGTCAACTATGCCCCTTCCTTTCAGCCGCCCTCAGACGACGCGGAACAAGGAAAAGCAACGCAAGCCGAGCTTGATGACGAGAGAGCTTGGGTCGACAAAGGCTCTGGAGGCATAGCTGGCGTCCGGCGATTGCCTGGCAACATCGGTTATATCGACCTTCGGGAGTTCATGCCGGCCGATTTCGCGGCTCAGCGATACGCCTCGGCGATGGAGCTGGTGTCCGGGGCAAGCGGCGTTATCGTTGACCTTCGCCAGAATGTCGGAGGGGATCCACATACAGTTGCACTTTTCCTAAGTTACTTCTTTGCCGAGAACGACGGCAGACACTTGAACGATATCTATTGGCGCAAGGACGGAACGACGGACCAGTTCTGGACCCTTCCAGTAGTGGGTCCCCGTTATGTGGGGCCCGTATACGTTCTGACGTCACCGCGTACGTTCTCAGGTGGCGAGGAATGCGCCTATGACTTCCAGACCCAGAAGCGCGCCACGCTCGTTGGCGCAGTGACTGGAGGCGGTGCAAATCCAGGCGGCCCAGTTGCGTTGGTGCATGGCTTCGTTGCCAATGTGCCGTCAGGTCGCGCGATCAATCCTGTGACAAAGACCAACTGGGAACACGTCGGTGTAAAGCCCGATTTGGTCGTTTCGCCTGCCGATGCTCTGAAGGTGGCGTACAAAGCGCTTCTTTCCGAACAGGTTCAGTCAGCCAAAACTCCTGCAGAAAAGGCAAAAGTTGAGGCTCTGGCTGCGCGCGTCAACAGCGGGGAGTGGGATGCCGCTGATTACACGCCTATCAATGCCGACTGACTGAATTGGACGAAAGTAGGATAGGCCTTATGTCCGCTTCCGACCCGAGGCGGACATGACGAAAGTCGTCGATGACCTAAGGAGGGGCTTAGGAGATGTGGTGCAAGTTCAAGGTGATTGGATACCTGAGGCCGGAATCGCTGACGGTGCAACCTATTCCGCCGCCGGCATCTGAAGGGCAAGTGGCTCTTTTTGACGTGTTCGTCGATGAGATAGACGTCGGCCTTGTTCCAGGCGCGCTGCGGATGCCAAACAGCGAATTTTGGGGGCTGGTCAAGGATGGCCGGACGGTTGTCGAAGTTCGCGCCGAAATCGCCAAAGATATTCAGTGGGCCGAGCACTGATCGGATGTCCGCTTTCGACGGGAGCGGATACTCGCGAACTAGGGGAGCAAATGGACGCTAACAATCGTTGGGCAGCCGTATCACTATGACTTCAGCTAACCCGTCCGACAACGTCGCCTATCACGTTGTTATCGAAGGCCTTGATCCAGAGGCCCAGCAGATCGCATTGAGGCACTTCACGGCAAGGTCGGGCGGCGCTCGCCCTCATGATCTAAGTCTCTATGTATCTGTCACCTGTAGCCTTGCGGAGATCGATGTGTGCTTGGCTTGGGTCGCATCGACAGTCCCCGGTCGGTTCCAGGGCACGCACATTAAGATCAGTATCGGGACTGATCTTAGCTGGACCGAACTTACTAATCCGACTGAAATCGTGGATATGTCTTTAAGGTACGGTGCTGAGATAAGGGTCTTCTTCGCAAGCAGGAAGCGGTCCTAATCCGTCTACTGCTATGCAAACTGCAATGTCCGTTTCCCAAAGCGGACGCAAATCTAGAATGAGGGGCCGGAATGATTCGACCAATTGATGAACAGATAGACGTCCTTCTGAATGGCGATCCTTACGCGTGGGCCATGTCGAACGGATACATTCAAAAGGGCGAGCCAATGATGTGGTCGAAGATATTCACCATTACGCAGCGTGATGTGCAGTCATACCTTCAATCCCATCCCGTTCCTGGAGTCGACTCCAACGTTGGTCGATATCAGAACCTCAGAGATGGTCCGAAGTGGCGTCGGGATGAGAGCGGAAACTTCGTGATCGGCTGGCAAGAGAGGGGCATCTTTACGCCGGACAGCGTCACCCGCTCAGAGGATGAGTTTCGAGTCGCTTGGACGACATTCTTAGTAGGAACACTTGGGTTGCCCACATAGCGGAAAGGTCCGCTTCCGACCCGGAGCGGACCTTATCGAATCCTTGGCTATGTCACCCGGAAGTTCTCGCGCGATCCGCCGCGGGCAGGTTGATCGAATAGACGACGGAAGCAATTTTCCATCCATCACTAGTAAGGACAGTTGTCCAGATGATGCGACCGTGTCCCACCTTCGCCTTGTAATCGAACGAGATCGAGCCGACCTCCCCATCGGAGTGAACGTCGAGATTTTCGGTCTCATCGGGTGGAAGTTTCACTTCGCCGGCGACGTCTTCCTTTGCTGTGGTCAGAAGCGTTCGCGGTACAGGCTGTTTGTTCGCAGCGGTGACAAGCGCATAGGAGCTGGGGGCAAAGCCTCCTCTCACAGGGACATCTGCACTGACATACATGTTCAGTAACGCCGAGGCGTCTTTCTCTGCTACGGCATGCTCATAGTTATTCCACAAGGCACGTAGCGCGGACAAATCCTGATCCCCCTTGGAAGCGCCGGCCACGTCTGCACCGAAGGCCTGCGTCGCGACCAACGCGCCTACAACAACGGCAATAGCCGTGGATGTACGCATTTTCATCGAATCCCCTTTCCGAAGCGCGTCCATAGTCGGTAGGATGCTAGACGACGTGGACAAAGGCCTTATCGCCACAAGCAAGTTCCTCAGCTTGGTGCTTAGGCACCAGCCGGAGTCGATCGGGCTAAGCCTCGATACAAACGGGTGGGCAGACTTACAGGAGCTTGTTCGTCTCGCCAACGCAAACGGTCACCGAATGACCGCCGACGATGTTCTGACTATCGTCAGTAGCAGCGACAAGCAACGTTTCACCCTCGATTTGTCCGGCCGAAAAATCCGCGCAAATCAAGGGCACTCCGTCGAGGTTGATCTAGAGCTTGCGCCCCTTAAGCCACCGGCAGTTCTCTACCACGGGACAGCGATGCGATTCCTGCCATCGATCCATCAATCTGGGCTGCTAAAGGGTGCGAGGCATCATGTCCATCTCTCTCGAGAAGCAACTACGGCAACCGCGGTTGGCGGCCGTCACGGGCAGCCCGTGGTTCTAACCGTTTTGGGCTGACGATATGTGGCGCACCGGATACATTTTCTATCAGTCCAAGAACGGAGTTTGGCTAACCGACCATGTTCCGGCTTCATATATCGAGTTTCCGACTTAGTTTAGGTGGACGTTGCAAATAGAGGAGATGCTGTGGGAAGGCTTGAAGAGCTGATCAAAGAAGAAACGAAGGGCCTTTCGCCGATCCTCCTGAACTATTCGGAGGACCTTCCACCAGGTATTGCTCAGCGATGCGGCGCCGAAGAAGTTGCCGATGTCATGCGGATGCTCGACGAATTGAGCAAAGAGCGCATCTCGATAGAGGCTGGTGACGAATCCTGGGACGGGGATGCAATTGATGACATCTGGCGTGCCCAGAAGCGGCTTACAAGCCTGCTCCCGCACTTCATGTCAAAGTACCCCACGGAAGTGATTTCGGGCCTAGAAAGCGACTACCTGAATACGCGTATGTGGGTAGCCAGTGCCATTGAAAAAAGACCCGTGCCACAAGCGATACCCGTCCTCAGACAGGTCCTGGCCGGGGCAAAGCAGGACCTTGAGAAGAGAGTGGTTGAATCGGCGCTTCGTCACTGCCTGGCCATTGGGGAATAGTTGCCGGCAGGGTCGTTGGCGACGTAAAAAGGGCGCAGCGAAACTGTCCGCTTCCGACCCATAACCGCCTCGTCAATCGGGTTCGTAGTCAACGTCACCGATGCCTCCCGCTAAGTTATGCTTTATTAATGAACTTATGGGTATAGTTAATCCATGTCGTGAGACATCAGTCCCATCGCTTAACCGGACCTCCCTCCCTCGTTAAGCAGCATAAAGATGGATGACCCAAAGCCCGCAGGCTCCCCCTTGCGGGCTTTTTATCGCAGGCATTCGGCAGTCGCTACCTTGGGGGATGCGGGGCCTTGCGGGGCGTCTAAGCCGATTTAGATACTGGAAAACTGTTGCGTTGCGACAGGGTTACTTGTTCGCGACACGGTTAAGTGTTTTGCGACAACGTAAGGGTGTCCCCGACATGTTTTGCGACAACGTAAGGTGTCCCCGACATATGGAGTTCCGTCCACACAACCGCCGCCCCAAACCCCTTGTGCCATCAAGCAATTTGCACCAAGCCAGCGCATTGTCCATGATGGTGCAATGAACGAGCAGCAGTCCCGAAGCTGGGTGGAGCAGATGTCGACCGGGTTGGCGGTGGTCGACGGGGAATTGCGGGTGCAGTGGATCAATTCGGCGCTGGCGGAATTGCTGGGGCTGGGGTTGCGGCATGCGCAGGGGCAGTCGTTGCTGGGCCTGTTGCAGGACACGAGGCTGGTGGCGCAGGCCGAGCGCAGTCTAGCGGAACAGCGTTCGGTGCAGTGCCGGGGTTTGCTGTTGCCGGGAGTGCAGAGCGGGCAGCGGGTGGATGTGGCCTTGCAGCCGCTGGAAGGTGGCGATCTGCTGGTCGAGATGCATACGGTGGCGGAACTGCCGTCCACCGTGTCGCCGTTGTCGGCGACGCTGCGCGGTTTTGCGCACGAAGTGAAGAATCCCTTGGCCGGCTTGCGCGGTGCTGCGCAGTTGTTGCAGCGCAGGCTGGACGATCCGGACATGCAATCGTTGGCGGGCATGGTGATCAAGGAAGCGGATCGGCTTACCGTGTTGGCCAATCGCCTGCTGCATCACGATGGCGCGCCGCATCTGGCCTTGGTGAATCTGCATCAGCTGATGGAACGGGTCGGCGAACTGATTCGCGCAGAGCCTTCGCCGCCGCGCCTGCGCCAGGATTACGATCCAAGCCTGCCGGATGTGGAAGGCGACGCCGATCGCCTGCAGCAGGTGTTGCTCAATCTCGCACGCAACGCGATCGAAGCCGGCGCCCAAACGCTCACGTTGCGTAGTCGTGTCGAGCATGGCGTACGGTTGGGCGATCGCATGTTCCGCAGCGCCCTGCGGCTGGATGTGATGGACGATGGCCCCGGCGTGCCGGCAGCGCTGCGCGATACCTTGTTCGAACCGCTGGTTTCCGGACGTGCGGATGGCACCGGGCTTGGGCTTGCCTTGTCGCGCGAAATAGCCCATGAACATGGCGGCGAGTTGCGCTACGCGAGCCGTGCGGGCGAAACCGTGTTTTCGCTTTATCTACCTTTGCCGCCACGCGTAGGCGCTGCAGCATCGACGGGGCGTGTCCATGGCTAAATCCGAAAATCGCGCCGGCATCTGGATTGTCGACGACGATCGCGGCGTGCGCTTTGTATTGGCCGAAGCGCTGCGTGATGCTGGCCTGGAGGTGCGCGAGTTCGAAGAGACGACCAGCGTACGCAAGGCGTTGCGCGAGGCGACGCCGGCGCTGGTGATCACCGACGTGCGCATGCCGGGCGATGGCGGGCTCGCTCTGCTGGATGAGCTGCGCGCGCAAGGCATCGGGCCGGTGATCGTGATGAGCGCCTACACGGACGTTGCCACCACGGCGGCGGCTTATCGCGCGGGCGCGGTGGATTACCTTGCCAAGCCGTTTGATCTGGATCAGGCGCTCGCTTCGGTGCAGCGTGCGTTGGCGGAAGTGCCGAACGCGGAAGGTGTGTCTGTCGTAGCACTCGCGCCGGCAAACGCATTGCTCGGCGAAAGCGTGCCGATGCGCGAAGTGTTCCGGCTGATTGGTCGCGTGGCCGCCAGCGATCTCAATGTGCTCATTACCGGCGAAACCGGTACCGGCAAGGAATTGGTTGCGCGCGCCTTGCATGAGGAAAGCGCGCGCCGCGGCAAACCCTTCGTGGCCTTGAACACCGCGGCGATTCCCAGCGAGCTGCTGGAAAGCGAATTGTTCGGCCATGAAGCGGGCGCGTTCACCGGCGCCACGCGCCGGGTGGCGGGGCGATTCGAACAGGCTGAAGGCGGCACGCTGTTCCTGGATGAAATCGGCGACATGCCACTGATTCTGCAGACGCGATTGTTGCGCGTGCTGGCGGGCGGGGAGTTCTACCGCGTCGGCGGGCGAGAGCTGATTCGTTGCAACGTGCGCATCGTCGCGGCCACGCACCAGGATCTGGATGCGCGTGTCGTCGCGGGGCAATTTCGCGCGGATCTCAAGCACCGACTCGACGTGGTGCGCATCGAGCTGCCGCCGTTGCGGCAGCGGCGCAGCGATATTCCGATGTTGGCGCAGCACTTTCTCGCCACGGCCGTGCAGGAGTTGAAGCTTCCGCCCAAGCGTTTTTCCAAAGCGGCGCTGAAGGCTATTGCGCAAAGGGATTTTCCGGGCAACGTACGCGAACTGGAAAATTTGTGCAGACGTCTGGCGGTGATCGCGGCGGGTACGGAAAT
>Ga0209677_100786_pt1 | contig 15957 bp, 15 predicted proteins | sample AraplaCvi_mCL_r2_2_FD_184285 | JGI IMG/M metagenome (GOLD analysis project Ga0209677, IMG submission 184285) | Arabidopsis root microbial communities from North Carolina, USA - plate scrape CL_Cvi_mCL_r2 (SPAdes) (version 2) | ecosystem: Host-associated > Plants > Roots > Endosphere | place: USA... | reverse complement strand
CTTGGCCATGAGCCTCACGAAGATTGGTGCCGACGAGCGCCTATCAATTCAGATCGTTCCGGCTCATCCCGTCGCGCCATCTGCTTCTAAACGACGGCGCGTTGTCGCGGATTGCCGTCGAGGGCAGCCGCCATCCGAGAGCGGAACATGCCTGATCAAGGGCGCATGGAGCAGTTAGATAGCCAGACCGCCGGCCGACCGCGCCGCCGCGGGGTGGCAAGTGCCAGACCGGCGCCCTGAGCGTCGAACGACGCGGCCGTCTGCCATCCCTTGGATTTACATCGATTTACGGGTCAGTTGAGCCGTTGGATCCTATAAAGTCAGGACAAGGTCGCTGGCCCTTCTGGTCGACGGCGCGAGCGCCGGTCCGAACTCGCGGGGCACGGCGCCGGCATCCTGTTGCGGGTCGAGCCGAGCTCCTCCCCGGCGGATAAGAACTCGTGCGAGCGCGGAGAACGAAATGAAGGTCCTCATCGTCCTGACGTCGCATGACCAGCTCGGCAACACCGGCCGCAAGACCGGCTTCTGGCTCGAGGAACTGGCCGCTCCCTACTATGCCTTCAAGGAGGCAGGAGCGGAGATGGTGCTCGCATCGCCCAAGGGCGGTCAGCCTCCGCTCGACCCCAAGAGCGACGAACCGTCGTTCCAGACCGATTTGACCAAGCGCTTCCATGGCGACGAGGAGGCGAAGAACCGTCTCGCCAACACGGTTCGGCTCGACAGCGTGAAGCAGGACGATTTCGACACCGCTTTCTATCCAGGAGGTCACGGCCCGATGTGGGACCTCGCCGAGGACCGGCACTCGATCAAGCTGATCGAATCTTTCCTTGCCGCGGGCAAAACGATTGCGCTCGTCTGCCACGCGCCCGGCGTGCTCCATCATGTAAAGAATCCCGATGGCGCCCCGGTGGTGAAAGGCAAGCGAGTCACGGGCTTCACGAACGGCGAGGAGGAGGGCGTCGGCCTGACTCACGTCGTGCCGTTCCTCGTCGAGAACGAGCTCCTGAGCCAGGGCTGCATCTTCGAGAAAGTCAAGGACTGGGGTGTCCACACAGTGACGGACGGACAGCTGATCACCGGTCAGAACCCGGCCTCTTCGGGCCCGGCGGCGAAGGTGCTGATCGCGGCGCTCACGCAATAGCAACAGGAGACGCGGATCGGCAGGCGCCTGTCCGCGCTTCCCCGACAGCATAGGGGCTATCGATCCATGGCGAAGAAGCACACCGCGCGCTGCGCCTGCGGATATGTAACCTTCGAGTTCGACACCGATCCGGACTTCGTCGCGACCTGCCACTGCCTGGACTGCAAAAAGTCCGGCGGCGGTGAGGCGTCCGTCATCTTCGCGGTGCCCGAGGACGACTTCACCGTCACCAGCGGCGAGGTCAAGCCGTTCCACTACACTGCGAACTCCGGCAAGGGGGTCGACCGAAACTTCTGCCTCGCCTGCGGCGCGCGCCTCTTCACGACCAACCTCGGCGCCTATCCCGGCCTGGTCTTCGTGGCGCTCGGAAGTCTTGACGATCCTACGGGCATCGAGCCGAAGCTGGAGATGTTCGTCCGCCGACGCCTGCCCTGGGTCAAGCAGCTCGACGTCCCACAATGGCAGAACATGCCCGAGTGAGGCGATAGTGCGGGAGGGCTGGCAGGACGTGGCGGCCCTCCCACGATCGTCAATCAAAGAAGGGACGATGACGATGGATCCTGCGGCGTTGCAATCAACCTCCGCGAGCACGGTCTATCGACCCGTCGAGGCGGAAGGCGTTGGCATCTTCTTGAGGGAGGCTGGTCCGCAGGACGCGCCGACCGTGGTCCTGCTCCATGGTTTCCCATCGTCGTCGAGGATGTTCGATCAGCTGATTCCGCTACTTGCCACGCAATATCACGTGGTCGCACCAGATCTTCCAGGTTTCGGACAGAGTGACAGGCCAGCGCCGGACAAATTTGATTACAGCTTCGACAAGTTGTCGGAGGTCGTGTCGTCGCTGCTTGCACGCCTGGGACTCGATCGCTGGCACCTTTTCATGCAGGACTACGGGGGACCGGTCGGGTTCCGCGTGATGGAGCGCAATCGGGCCAGCGTCCGCTCGATGATCGTCCAGAACGCCAGCGCTTACCTGCAGGGGCTCGGACCCAAATGGAAGGGCATCGCGAGGTACTGGGCCGACCCCGAGAGGCACCCGGAGATTTACGAGTCGTTCGCCTCGCTTGAGGGCGCGAAGCAGAGGCACGTGGCGGGCAGCCCCAGACCCGAGCGATACAACCCGGACACTTGGATCGACGAGTTCGCGACCCTCTCTCGACCCGGCGTGCACGAGATCCAGGCGCGCCTTCTGCGCGACTATCGCACCAACGTCGAGGCCTATCCGCGGTGGCAGCGCTGGCTGCGCGAGAATCGACCGCCGGCGCTCATCGTTTGGGGGCGGTACGATCCTTCCTTCATCGAGGCAGGCGCGCTTGCATACCAGAGCGATCTACCGGATGCCGAGATACACCTGCTCGACGCCGGCCATTTCGCGCTCGACGAGAAGCTCGATGAGGTCGCCCGGCTCATGATCGACTTCCTCGACCGGGTTCCGGCCTGAGAACCGGAACGCGGTCAGCTCTCGCTGGTGACTTCACCCCATTTAACCTCGTCGACGCTCCATTCTGATAACATCCAGAATGCGTGTTAGGCAGGCCAAGGCCGGAGGAAATTCCACTCGCTCGAAGCGAGTAACCGGACCGGATGCCTTCGAGCGAGGTAGATGGCATGTCCGATCCGCATGTCCTGCGTCCCGTCCGCGAGGGGGATGAATGGCTCCCTCCAGGGAGATCGGCTTGCCGAGCTCGATGGACCATTCTCCGTCGATACGGCCGTCAACCGAGGCCTCCTAGCGGAATGCGACCAACCGCTCGAAGCGCTTTCAGGCCTCTACGAGAAGTCGCTGCTGAGCGTTCATTCGCGGGACGATCCACCGACCTTTCGAGTCATGGACACGATCCGCGCCTTCGTGACGGCCCGACCGCAAATCTGACGCCGTGCGTCCGCCGCTCGGCCTGATCCGGATTTACGTCGCTTGACGCGTTCTGCCCGATAGCTAGCGCTACACTGCTCTGCACGGCCCCCGCGGTAAGGCTCGGTCGGCCTGACCAGTCGGGCCCGAGCACGGCCACTGCCCCTGCTCCCGCGATTCAGGTCATGAGGATAGGAGCTAGCCATGAAGCACGAGGACATCGACCCCGCAGGAGGAAGCGTGTCGCGCAATCCCGCGATGGGGAATTGATCGGCAACTGGGCCTTTGACGGCGCCGAGAAGGTCGAGGCGACGCTTGTCGCCAACGTCAAGGCATCGCACGAATGGCGCAAGCTCCCGATGGCGGATCGAGTCGTCAGGTACAGGAGCTTGGCGACGACGCTCGGAAGCAGATCGCTGGAACTGGCCAAGCTTGCGACCCTCGAGATGGGCAAAACCTTCGTCGCCGCACAGGCCGAGGTCGAGAAGTGTGCGCTGACCTTGGAATGGCTTGCTGAGTACGGACCGGCGTATCTAGACGACGAACCGGTGGAGAGCGGGAACGCGGACCGGGTCCACGTCTCCTTCCTGCCAATAGGCACGGTTCTCGGGGTGATGCCGTGGAACTTTCCGTTCTGGCAGGCTCTCCGTGCGGCGGCTCCGATAATGTTGTCGGGAAACGGCTTCCTGCTCAAGCATGCGCCGAACGTTATGGGCTGCGCTTACGCCTTGCAGGACGCGTTCGAGGCGAGCGGATTTCCGGTCGGAATCTTCGGCAATCTCCACGTCGCCAACGACGTCGCGGCAGGCGTGATCCAAGATCCCCGCATCGCGGCGGTCACGGTCACAGGCAGTGGACGGGCGGGAGCGGCGGTCGCCACCATCGCAGGGAAGGCTTTGAAGAAAAGTCTGCTGGAACTAGGCGGCACCGATCCCTACATCGTCCTGGCGGACGCGGACATGGCCAAGGCTGTCGAGATCAGCATCATCGCCCGCTTTCAGAATGCAGGTCAGGTCTGTCTCGCGGCCAAGCGGTTCATCGTGGAGAAGCCGATCGCGGAAGAGTTCACGCGTCGGTTCGTAGCGGCCGCGAAGGCCGTCAAAGCGGGAGACCCATTCGACGACGCGACGACCATCGGTCCGATTGCCCGAGGCGATCTAAGGGACGGGATTCAAGATCAAGTGGAGCGCTCGCTGGCGGCGGGGGCGGAGCTGCTGCTCGGCGGCCGAAAGATGGATCGTCCCGGCTTCTTCTACGAGCCGACCGTCCTCTCCAACGTCCTTCCGGGGATGGCGGCCTTCGATGAGGAGGTGTTCGGCCCCGTCGCGGCCATCTCGGTGGCGGACGACCTCGATCATGCGGTCGAGCTCGCCAACGCCAGTGAGTACGGCCTCAGCGGCAGTCTGTGGACCAACAATACGCGCCGAGCGATCGAGATTGCGCGCCGTCTCGAGACAGGCGGGGTCTTCGTGAACGGCTACAGCGCGTCCAACCCGCGCGTGGCTATTGGCGGGGTAAAGAGGAGCGGCTACGGGCGCGAGTTGTCCCACTTCGGACTGCGAGAGTTCGTGAACGCGCAGACCGTCTGGACGAGCGCGGAGTAAAACCGTCGGGACGCCGCGCAGGCGCCCTAGCGCCGCCCGCGTCAGAAACCGAGCGCGGCCACCGCCGCCTCGGCGACTGAGATGTCCTGCTCCACGGTACCGGCGCTCGTGCCGACAGCACCGATTACGATGCCTTGGAACCTCACTGGAAGGCCGCCGCCGAAGATCACAACGTGCCCGCCGTTAGTCTGTTGAATCCCGTAAAGTTGCGCTCCCGGCTGCGCAAAGGTCGAGAGTTCCTCAGTGGTCTTCTCGAAGAGCCGCGCGGTAGCGGCTTTTCCGAGCGCCAGGTCGACGCAGCCCGGTAAGGCGCCGTCCTGGCGCGCAAAGGCCAGTAGAACCCCGTCACCGCCGACGACGGCGACGTTGTAGGCGATCTTAAGCTCATCAGCCTTCAGTAGCGCGGCCCCGATCATCCTCGTGGCGTCGCCGAGCGAAAGGCTGTGGGTGGCGATGGGCATGGTGATATCCTCCGATCGAGGACGGCAGCGTCATCGTGAGTGAGCGACCGTCCTTGAGGTCGCGAAACTACCGTGTAAAACGTCGTTCTCCGGCTGACGTCAGCCGGCTGGCGGGCGCTTCCCGGCGAGCCAGTATGCAACGTTGGTCGCGTAGCGACGGGTGGACGCCTGCGCGGCGGTGGACCTGACGATCGCGTCGCCAGGCGGCTCGCTCACGAAAGAGGGGCATCCCAGAGCAGGATCCCAATTCAGATCGGCGAAGTGGTGGAACGTTGACTGTGCGATGGCCGGGCCGCCGTCCACTCCAGGTTCGAAGGCGACCGCCAGATTGAACCGCGCGCCGCTGATCCGGCTGGTGCCGGTCGCAATCACGCGCGCGGCCGGGTGACTCGCGGGAGCTCCGACCGCGCCCTCGTGAGGATGGGCGGGAAGATAGCGAATGACGCCATCAGGACCTGAGGGGTCGACGAGCGTCGGGTGGACGGCGCCCTCAATCCGTATTTCCTGGAAGTCGCCGTTGGCCCCCGAGTGGAAATTGGGCCAGAGGATCGCTGACGTCTCGGTGTCGTCGACGGTGTGCCTGGCCGGGTCCGGGTCAATATTGTGGCTGTGGAAATGGTGCGCCTCACCGACGCCCCCGAGCGAGCAGACCGAGCAACCAAGATCCATATGGTCCCGTGTGACCAGCAGCCCGCCTCCGCTGCGCCGGAACCGGGTGATGCCCTCGCAGTCCTCGTTCGTCAGACCCTCGCCCGTGTCGACGGCAAAGAGCCAGACCTCGTCAAAGCCCGATGCGCCGAGATTCGAGAGCACCGGGTCCGGTGCACCGATCGCGGCGCGGTCGCGGGCGGTGACTTCGAACGCCGGATCTCCGTCTTCGTCGGTCTGGCTCTCCAGATGGTCCCGAAGGGCCGAAAACCGGCCGATGTGCCAGTCGTCCGCGACTGGAGGAATCGTCGTCTGCAGCAGGATGCGGATCGGTTCGGCCATTGCTCCTTCCTTCTCTCCGGGGTCGTCTATGCGCCTGGTCCCAATGGCGGGAAGTCCGTGTAGCCCTCAACTCCCCCACCGTAGTAAGCTGAATGCGGTGCGTCGACGAGCGCCGCTCCCCGGCGCAGGCGCTCAACCAGATCTGGGTTGCCAATGAACGCCCGACCGAAGGCGATCATGTCTGCGTTGCCCGACGCGATCGTGCCGATTGCCAGCTCCCGGTCGTAGCCGTTGTGGCGATATAGTGGCCGCCGAAGGCCTCGCGCAGCGCCTCGAAATCGAAGCGGTCGGCGGCGTTCGGACCAATCGTCTGTCCTTCTATGCAGTGCAGATAGGCGAGGCGGAGGGTCCCCAGTTCTCTCGCGAGCATGCCGTAGGTGCGCTGCGGGTCGCTGTCGAGCGGCGTATCGCCCGCCATGCGCGTGATGGGCGAGAGCCGGACGCCGACGCGTCCGGGATGCCAGATCTCGGCCACAGCCGTCGCCACCTCGATGGGCAGCCTGATCCGGTTCTCGACGGAGCCCCCGTACCGATCAGTTCGTCGGTTAGTGCTGTCGCGGATGAACTGGTCAAGAAGAAAGCAATTCGCGGCGTGCAGTTCGACGCCGTCGAACCCAGCCCGCTTCGCGTTCCGGGTCGCCTTGCGATAGTCTTCGATGATGCCCGGAATCTCCTCCGTGAGAAGCGCGCGGGGCGGTGACGGCGGCTTGGGTCCATTCAATGTGAATACAGTCTCTCCCGCCTGTATCGCGGAGGGAGCAACCGGGGCAGCACCTGATTCCTGAAGGCTCACGTGCGACATGCGGCCGAAGTGCCAGAGCTGGAGTACGATCCTGCCGCCGGCCTGGTGGACGGCCTCGGCGACATGCGCCCAGGCCTCGACCTGTGCATCGGTGTAGATGCCGGGGGTCAGGGCAAAGCCGCGCCCCTGTCGCGAGATATTGGTAGCTTCGGTCACGATCAGGCCCGCGGTTGCGCGCTGCCGGTAATACTCGACGGCAAGATCTGAGTGTACGCCTTCCATGTCCGCGCGCGATCGCGTCAGTGGCGCCATCGCGACGCGGTTGGCGACGGGGGATCTCGCCGATGGTCGTCGGTTCGAACAGTACAGAGCGCACGAGTGGCTTCTTGGGCGTCTGCCTGCGGAGTCCTGAAAGCTATCGAGAGGAACTTGCTAATGGCCATCCAGCTTGACTCTTCGTGAAGCGACGGTTCAGAAGCCCGCGGCCCATACCGAGTAGGCCCGTATTGCGCTCGCCGAGCATTCCGATCCGCGACAAGAAGTCCTTGTAATGCCGGTCTCACGTTGCGCGGTCACGCGGACCACATCCACGTAAATCTCGTCGATCACGAAGCGCAAAACATTGGCCCTCGTCCTGCCAAACGTCCCAGGAGACGTTGGCCGGCTCCGCATGGCAAAATGGCGCCATGGAACGCGGAAGCTCGGCAAGTTCTTCCGCCTTGCCAGCATGCTCTGTTCGGAAGGCAATCGTCTTTACCCATTGGTCCACGCCCATTCCTTCCAGGTTTGGCCTTGAGGTGCTCTGTCGCTCGACCACGAGGACAAGCCGTGCAGGCCGATCGGACGTGCGAAGCAATGCCATCGCCGCCTCAGAATTCCTACGAAATCTCGGCTAAAATCATGTAAATCGTGAGAAGCCTAGATCAGCTGGGCAAATTGGCATCGTCCTTTGCAGCTCCCGTTTTTGCAATCGGCTTGCCCGCTGCCTTGCGGAAACCAGCGCGACGGTCGATCGCGCAATCTCGGCAAGAAGCGGTGCGACGGCTCTTACGGAGCTCCTCTCGCAGGCTTTATGTTCGCGACATACCGAGCAAGAGGCGCTCGCGACCGTAGACGCAGCCTTGGACAGTCGGATCAGATACTTCAAGGCGATTGTCGAGCGAGGGCCGCCTACCGAAGCGGCCCGCTCGAGCCCGGTCACTGCTTCAGGATCGTATTCGTTTTACCCGGCTCGACTATGTCGATCACGAGTAGCCTGACTGGCTCAGTTCCTGTGGCCGTCGCCTTGTGCCATTGCCCGACAGCCTCAAGGATGAAATCGCCGGGCTTGTAGTCCTGCTCTTTGGCCGTGTCTGTATTCAGTACGCGAAGGTTTCCCGCCAAGACATAACCATAGCGCGGAAATGGGTGCTGGTGCTCCGGAAGATTGGCTCCCGCCGGAATGTCGTAGACGGAGACTGTCAGCTGCGCATCGCCGCGGGGCAGAATTATCGGCTGGCCGCTCGAATTGACCGATGTGGTTACAACCTGCTTCACCACAACAGGATTACTCTGCTGCGCATGAAGAGTTGTCAAGCTGAGGGCGAGGGCAATAGTCAACGAACGAGTCATCATCGCATTTTCTCCTGATATGGATGTTGGTTGTTCTATGGCGTCGCGATTTAGCGCGGAGGCGCAAAGGTTATTTTCATTGAAACGACGTCCCAGGCTTCGGATACGACAATTGCAACAAAGGCCAGCGATTGTTGTACCTCGAAGCGGCATGCCGCTAAGAGCTGACTCTTGCGAGGCAACCGGAGACAAGGTTTCAGCCAAATTACCGCACACGAGGCTTAGAACGCTTACGGCTCTCCTCAAGGTTGTGGCCTGGCCGTTCAGACGTTTAGCCTCGCGCTCCGCACAATACCGATCGGAGCAGGTTATCGCGTTTCGACGAGGACCTTATCTCGAAAAGAGCTTACGCCCTTAGGCGGGCGGTAGAGCTGACGTCCGCTTCGCAGCTTGCGCCTGCCGTACGAATTCCTTGAGTTCAGGGGTGAAGTTCGTGTCGTTGGCTTCAAGGTACCCAGTCAGCCGAGCCGTGACCTCTTGAAGGACCCAGCAATTCCCGTCTGGATCATTGAACGCGGCGTAAGAAGCGTAGCTCTTTCGTTCGGGATTCAGCCCTTTCGCGATGCCCTTTTCATTGACGTGATGGAATATGCCGCCGACGTCGTGAAACGGCTCGCTCACCCCGACGCCGCGGCTGAGCAGTTCAGTCCGAGTCTTTGCGATGTCCGCAACGATCAGGTGCAGTCCGCTTAGCGAGCCAGGAACGGCAGTTGTCACGTTTCGTCCGAATATGACCGAGCAACCGGAGCCTGGCGGCGTGAACTGAACAACGCGATAGTCGTCACCATCCGTATAGTCGATGTCCAACCGCCAACCGAGATCTCCGTAGAAGCGTTTGGCGCGATCTACATCCCCGACGGGAATGACGACGACTTCCAGTTTCATATCCATCGTGGTGGCGGTCATAGGATTGGTTTCCAAATCCGTGGTCTTCATGTCTCACTCCTTGTCGATGATTGATCCTCGCCCTGCCTCGCGGAGGAGTCAGTCGGCGGTGGCGAGACGCCTGCGAGTGCCTCTTTGAGGATGTTCACGTCCGGCTCAACGCTCCTTCCGCTTATGTCGACGCCGGCGACGAGAAAGCTGTCAATCGAAAGAGGCGCTCCGCCACCCATCGAACAAAACCGTCCTCCGGAGAGTCCCATGAAGTGAAAGAGCTTCTCTTCAGACTGCACACGTGCAAAGAGATCTGCCGTTCGGAGCCATATCGACGCGTAGCCGTGTAAGCGTTCCGATCTTCGCCGTGCGCGATGCCGTATTCGACACGCGATTCATTGTTGGCCGTAAACAATGCTGGCTTTGAATGTTGCTGGAAGCCGGAATGAGAGACCATTGCAGATAGAAACGCGATTGCACTTGTTCGTGTAGAGCCAGATCGGGTACAGCCAGGCATCTCGTCCAGTCTCGATTCAGGCCGACGCGGCCGCCGACGATGTGCGACATCGCGCTGAGCGCAATCGACGTGCCCGTTCAGAGTAGCTGGCAGGGACAATGCCGTCGTACAGCTCCCGGACGCCGATCCCTTGCCATCTTGAGCTTGCGGTCATAACGAAGCTTTACTGGCATCGATAATGAAGCGTTCAACATCGGCGGGATGCGATAACATGACAGCATGACTGCTCTTGATCTCCTTCACTTTCGCGCCAATCCGGTTCGCCATGCTCCGCTGAGCGGGTGTTGGGATCATCAGATCTTCGGTCGTGATCAAGAAATGGCTGGGTTTGTTTTTCCAAGCCGCCGTTTTGACCTTGCCTTCGACCGCAGCTAAGCCCCATGGTACCTGGGACACCGCCATGAACCGGGTGGTTTCAGTATCGACGTCGGCCGCAAACGCATGCGGGAATTTTGCCGGGTCAACCATAAGAAATCCGTCCTGTGGGGGTAGGAGCGGGACCGGCGCGGCCCCCGGAACAGGCTGGTCGATCAAGGTTTTCGTCGATTCGCCAGCATCTGGCGCGAAGGCTGCGACATAGACTAAGCTGCGAACTTTCGGGTCATTGCCGGCCTCGGTAATAATCGATCCGGCATAGGAATGCCCCACCAGCACGACAGGGTATTTGGCCGATGCAATTGCCCGCTCGGTGGTGGCCACGTCGCCGTCAAAGGTCGCCGTCGAGTTTTGCACGACGATCACTTCGTAGCCGTCCTTTTCCAGACTATCATAGAGGGCTTTCCATCCAGAACCGTCGACGAAGGCGCCGTGCACCAACACAATCGAAAGCTCTTTTTTCAAAGTGCCGGCTCCATGGGAGCCGGTAGTTATCAGAGCAGCCGTGAGGAAGAAAGCTGCAGCTCTACGAAACATTTGATTGATCCTTGCGATTTGACTGATACGGAAGCCGATATGTGCTCCAAAACCAGAACTGTTTGTCAGGTTGCGAACGGTAAAATCTGCACCAGCCAGAGTCTTTAAGGGCGCCTATAAAGTTTCTTAAGATTGCTTTCGTGACGAACGGCTGCGGTTCAGAGCGTCTCGCGGGCTGATCTGATCTAAGCGACAGCTCGGAGTTTGAAATCGTTGAGCGAGCTTCGTGCCGTTTCTGCTCGTCCGATAGGTCGGCAGCTGGGCGAGCTCGTCGGCGCGCCAAGCCTGAGATCGATGCAGTTGCGCGTGCCGCTCGCAATCAGCGTGTTTTTAGCGGCGGCGCGGTTGCCAAGGTTTGCCCGACGCCGAAATTGGCGCGCATCGCGTCGCAGCAAGCCCGGTATTGACGCTTTTTTACCGCTTGAATAACATTAGTTTTCATTAACAACCTATTTTCCTGGTCTTCCTGGATATGACGATTGCGCTTGAGGACGGCGTCGGATTTGCGCCAGTGATCCCAAGAGGTTGGGCCATTGGGACGACCCAATCGACCTTAAGCGATGGTGGCATTAGCGAAGCACCTTAGGGTTCTTCGATGGGCACAGTAGAAAGTCAGGGGCCGGCGGCCCGCGGGTGGCCAGACCTCATGGAAATCGACCCGAAAACTCGAGAAATGCGGGTCGATGGCTGCGCGGTTCCCCTGAGCAGCCGAGCTTTCGAAGTCTTGCGCACACTTGTCGAAGCGTCTGGAGCCATAGTCCCGAAATCGGACCTGATGTCCCGCGTCTGGTCGGATACTATTGTGAGCGATACTGCACTCCAGGTGCAGATATCCGCGATTCGCAAGGCATTGGGTGCTAACCGGGCTTTGCTCAGCACCGCCTCGGGCCGGGGCTACCGACTGTTGGGAGAGTGGCAGCTGCGGGAGGGGGAACGCTCAATCGCGTTCGGGCCTCTCCAGGACGAAGCGACTTTCGCCGACTACCTGACTCTCGACAGCAAGAAGAGGAGCGTTGCAGGGGCGCGTACGCCGATCTATCGATCGGACGACTGCGAGATCGATTTGTCACTCCGTCAGGTACGCATCGGTGGCGACGTGGTGCCGATTGGCGGTCGGGCCTTTGACATTCTCAGTATCTTAGTCCAGGCGAACAACGAAGTGATCTCGAAGAGCACCCTTTTGGAGCTCGTCTGGTCCGGCGTTGTCGTCGGGGACACCGCAGTCGACGTCCATATATCGGCAATTCGCAAGGCGCTTGGTTCCTATCGAGGTCTGCTCAAGACCGTCTCGGGGCGCGGCTTTCGCCTGCTTGGTGAGTGGACCGTGCAAAGCGCCAAGGGATTGGCCACCCCCCTGGTCCGAGCTGGCAACGCGCTTCCGACCAATCTGCCAGCACCGGCAAATAACTTGGTCGGGCGCGGGCATCAGATTGAGTTCCTAGGCGAGACTTGTTCCGCGTACCGTGTCGTGACGCTGACTGGCGCGGGCGGAATCGGGAAAACTGCGCTCGCCATTGCACTCGCGCGTGGCTTGCTGCCTCGATTCGACGGCGGTGTCTGGCTCGTCGAATTGGCATCGCTAGCCGACCCGAGCCTGGTGCCGCTGGCTGTGGGAGAAGCTCTCGGGCTTCATGTTAATGGCCGTCCGATGTCGGCGGAGGGTGTCGCACGTGTCATCGGCCAAGACCGAATCCTCCTGGTTCTCGATAACTGCGAACATCTTATCGGAGCTGCAGCGGAAATGGCTGATGCCATTATCCGCCTCGCCCCAAATGCTGTCGTGCTCGCGACGAGCCGTGAAACCCTGCGAGTTAATGGCGAGCGCGTTTATCGCGTCCCGGCGCTCGAAGTCCCGCAGGATGAAGCCGTCTTGCCGGATGCCATAGTCAGTTCTAGCGCCGTGCAGATGTTCTTAGGCCTCATAGAAGCGCCGGGAACGGTCGATCTGCGCGATGAAACACTCCTTCGTTCAATCGCCGTCATCTGCCGCCGACTCGATGGATTGCCACTTGCGATTGAATTCGCTGCCGCTCGCTCTGCCTCGCTGGGGATTGCACGCGTCGCCCACGGCCTGGAAGATCGTTTTGCTCTACTGACTTCTGGACGACGCATGGCATTGCCGCGCCACCGGACCTTGCGGGCTGTCTTTGATTGGAGCTACGCTCTGTTGCCAGATTCGGAGAGGTCGCTGCTGCATCGACTGGCGATATTTGCGGGAGGATTCACTTTTGATGCCGTCTGCCGCGTCATGGATCAACGTTCGTCGCTCGACGTTGCAGACTCAATATCGAGCTTGGTGGAGAAGTCGATTGTAACTCTCGATCGTGGCGCGTCAGGCGAACGTTGGCGTCTGCTGGAGACGGTGCGAGCGTATGCAATGGACAAGTTGATCGAGGGCGGTGAGTTCGCCTCGGTCGCGCGCAGCCACGCTGAACATTTTAGAGACGTTTTTAGTGGTTATGATTCTCGTTTGAACGCTGATCCGGAATCGGGCGCTGCTGGATTGCCTGCCATCAGCCGTGAAATCGACAATCTGCGTTCTGCTCTAACCTGGGCGTTCTCTCATTCCGGTGATCGATCCCTGGGCATTGCGCTGACTGTCGCCTCTGTTCCGTTTTGGTTGGCCGAGTCGTTGCTTGTGGAATGCCGCAAATGGACGACCGCATCGCTGGCCGAACTTGGCTCCGCAGTCAATACACGGCAGGAAATGGTTTTGCGCAGTGGCCTTGGACAGTCGTTGATGTTTGCGGAAGGCATGACTGCAGCGACTTACTCCAATCTGACACTTGCGCTGAATCTTGCCGAAGCTCATGGTAGTGTCGAATATCAAAAGCGCGCGCTGCACAGCCTATGGCAGATCAGCTTACGGTCTCTGGATCTGCAGAAGGCTTCGCAGATCAGTCGGCGCTATTCCCAACTGGCTCTTAGCGAAAACGACGTTGCGGCCGCGCGGATGGCCAAGCTGATGGCTGGCATGTCGTTGGTCTATCAAGCCGAGTATGTTGAAGCGTCCCGCCTGCTGGAGGAGGCATACCAGGAACATTCGGACGTACAGCTCCGGAAGGACGCGCCCTCTCTTGGGATCAACGCGCGGGCTGCGGCGCTGGGGCACTTGTCTCCCTGTCTGTTTGCGCGCGGCCTGATTGACGCAGCAATAAGGGCAGCTGATCGCTCGATCGAAGAGGCTGAACAGGTGGGACAACCCGTTGCTCTTTGTTTGGCGCTGGCGCGGCCTGCGGGGCTTTTGCTCCCTGAAGTCGGAGCGTTAGAGAAGGCCGAGCGGCATATCGCTGTTATGCAGGATCGCGTGGACCGCTATGGTTTTCCTACTTTTCGCGCCGTCGTGCTTTGCGCCAAGGGACGGATCCTCTTCATGCGAGGAGATCCCGTCGGCGGCGCTGCCGCTCTTCGCGCCGGCCTCGCGCAATTCGAGGCGACGGGATACCGATCTTTCATTCCGCCCTTTCAGGGATATTTCGCCGAGGCGCTCGCTGGCGCGGGTGATATTGATGAGGGAATCGCGCAAGCGGGCGCCGCAGTGCGCTTCGCCCAAGACGCCAATTACGTGGAGTACGTGCCGGAATTGCAGTGCATCGAGGCAAAGCTCGTCTCTCTTCGTAGCCCCGACAATCCAGCCAGTGAGCGCATATTTTTGCATGCGATCGAACTCTGTCGGCACGAGAAAGCGCTGTACTGGGAGTTGTGCGCGGCATTGGGGCTGAGTCGGCTCTGGGAACTACAAGGACGGCACAAGGAGGCAAACGCTCTTCTTGAGCCGATTTACAGACGATTTACCGAGGGCAAATGGGCGCCAGCGCTGCAACGAGCCAGCTTGATGTTGCACGCGTATCAAAAACTTATGTGATGGTTCGTCAGCGTCTCTGCCGAGGCAGCCGGCGTGCATGAAATGCGATCGCGTATGGGATGAAACGGTAGGAAAATGTTATGAACGCGGTTGAGTTCGCAGAAGAATCGACGATTGGCGGAGAGCGCTGGCGGCGGCTGATCCCGGCGGCGATGATCATTTACATCATCTCCTTCATGGACCGAACAAACATCAGCTACGCCTTCGCGGGCATTGGTAAGGAGTTTCAGGTCACCAATGCCGATCTCGGTTTTGCCGGTGGCATCTTCTTTATCGGTTATAGCCTTGTTCAGATCCCGGCCGGCTGGCTCGCCAATCATTGGAGCGCCAAAAGGTCGGTTGGCATTATGATCTTGCTATGGGGGAGCGCAGCTATCTGGTGCGGCTTTGCCCGAAGCTTCGATGAGCTAGTAGTTGCGCGCTTCGTTCTGGGGGTTGCAGAGGGCGGGGTCTGGCCGGCCATCCTGGTGCTCATCAATAACTGGTTTCCAATGTCGGAACGCGCCCGTGCGTACGGCTTCTGGATGACCAATCTCGCCATTGCCTCAATTATCACCCAACCACTTTCAGGTTTAATCGTCGACCATACCAGCTGGCGCACGATGCTGATCATCGAAGGCACGCTGCCATTCGTTGTCGCAACACCGGTCTGGTGGCTGGTAATCGCCGATCGGCCGCGCGAAGCCACATGGTGTTCGGAAGCGGAACGCGTCTTCATCGAGGCATCTCTTGCAAGAGATATCGCCAACGAGCCGAAGCGCTTTCCGTTCAAAAAAGTATTCAGCGAAATCGCGCTTTGGCAAATGGTCGCGGTTTCGTTCCTGATCCAGGTGGGGTTCTATGGCCTGAATATGTGGTTGCCTTACCTGCTCAAGGCAATTACCGAGGCTGGCTTCAGTGCCGTGGGATTGTTCGCTGCCTTGCCGTACTGCACCGCCATTTTCTTCATGTGGTTGAATGGTTGGCTGGCCGACCGTAACCGACTTTACCAGCGTCATGTGCTGTTCTCGCTGGCGGTGGCAGCCGTGTGTCTGGTTTTATCGGTGCTCATAGGCCGGTCGTTCGTGGGGTTGTCAGTCTTCTTCGTTTGTCTGGCAATGGCAGGCGCACTTTCTTACGAGGGGCCGTTCTGGGCGACGGCATCACGAATTGTTCCGGTGTCGGCGGCGGGTGCGGCGGCCGGGTTGATCAATGCCGTTGGAAATCTTGGCGGCTTCCTTGGCCCCCGTTTGGGTGGCATCTTATTGGATATGAGTGGCGGGCAGTTCATCGCCGCTGCCGCGGCGCTCGCCGCCTCGTTCATGCTGGCTGGCCTTCTGATGCTGATGGTACGAATACCCCGGCATGAGCAGGCTTGGTCTGCCAGTTGAGATAGTTACCGTCGTC
>Ga0209677_100785_pt1 | contig 15960 bp, 7 predicted proteins | sample AraplaCvi_mCL_r2_2_FD_184285 | JGI IMG/M metagenome (GOLD analysis project Ga0209677, IMG submission 184285) | Arabidopsis root microbial communities from North Carolina, USA - plate scrape CL_Cvi_mCL_r2 (SPAdes) (version 2) | ecosystem: Host-associated > Plants > Roots > Endosphere | place: USA... | reverse complement strand
TCGGACGACGCCGGCGCGAGCCTCGACGTGTACTTCCCCGAAGTGGAGCTGACCCTCGGCAAGTCGGTCACTCCCAGCACGGTGATCCCCGGCGGCACCAGCCTCGTGCAGCTGTCCGCCCAGACGCCGGCCGGCACCAGCTCCGTCCGGCCGAACACCATCGTGGTCACCGAGCCCCAGGACACCGCGAACTCTCCGTACTGGAACGCGTTCGACGCCACCGGGATCGCGTCGACCGCCGTTCCCGCGGGTTCGACGCTGACGATCGAGTACACGACCGACGGCACCACCTGGCAGCCCTTGACCGTGGTGGATGCGACGGCCGGCTCGAAGACGTACTCGGCCACGCTCGACAGCGTGCTGCCCAGCGGGACGACGCACTCCGACCTCCGGGGCCTGCGCTTCACCTTCGCGGATGCCGACGGCTTCGGCCAGGCGACCAACGTGAAGCCGGCCATCACCTTCACCGCGCGCTCTCTGCTCCGCGACGGCACCGGCCCGACGAACCCGGGCGCGTACCCGGCCGTCACCCCCTACCAGAACTGCGCCGTCGGCCAGGCGTCCGGGACGGTCGCCGGCACGGCCGTCACGAGCCAGCCCGCGTCGTCCTGCGCCACGGTGGGCGTGCAGGCGACCACGGGCGGCCCGGGCTCGCTGATCGCGGCGAAGAGCTGGGACGGCCAGAAGGTCGTCCAGGCGCAGTCGGGTGTCACGACGGGTGTCACCCTCGGCTGGGGCAGCCAGGTGAGCGGGATGCAGTCGATGACCATCCAGGATCCTGCGGTGCCGAGCCCGATCGCGGGCAGTGTCTTCCAGGCGTTCGACCTGGCGCGGATCGACGCCATCACCCCGACGGTGACGCAGGGCGCGACGTTCGACCCGCTGATCCGGTGGGACAAGGTCTCGAAGGTCGAGCTCTTCGACGGGACGACCTGGAACGACATCACGTCGGAGGCGTGCGCGAGCGCGAACGCTTGCGACGGGATCTTCCCCGGGTACACGCTGACCACCGCGGAGCGTGCGAGCACGCAAGGTGTCCGGCTGACCGTCGTGGAGAGCCCGAACCGCGCGGCCCGTATCCAGGCGACCGGCGACCCGACCGCGCCGGCCGTCGGCAGCGGTGTGGCCAGCGTGAGCGCCAGCGCCGTTCCGGGCGGCCGCACCATTCACCTCGATCTCCGGCTGCGCAACAGTGTGCGCGGCAGCACCGTCACCGACTGGGTGACCGGCACCCGCACCTACAACCTGCCCGGTTCGCCGGGGGCGGTCGACAACTCCCTCGAGGTGGGCGCCCAGCCCTTCACCGGCGCTCCGACCACTCGGGATGCGGACGACCACGTCACGATCGTCGATCCGACGTTCACCACGAAGGTGACGAAGACCGCGTCGCCGCAGACGCTGGTGATCCCGCAGCCGGATGTGCCGGCCTCCGCGTACCCGTCCACGACGTACACGACGACCGCGACCAACACCTCGAACAGCAGCACGTGGCAGCTGCGGCTGTCCGACCCGACGGAGTGCGCGAACGCGACCACCTCGGACCCGTGCGTGTTCGCGCCGTACGACGCGACCACCAACCCGTTCGAGCAGCTCACCCTGACGAAGATCGCCGTGGACCTGTCCCAGGCGCCGGGCGTGCAGGCGTCTCAGAGCAGCGTCTCCCTGTCGCACCGGGCCGCAGATGGCACCGAGACCACCGAGACCCTCAGCCTCGCCGCCGCGACCGCCCTGACCCCTGCCGACCTGAGCGACGTCGTCGCCGTCAGCGCACTGCTGCGCGGCACCAACGCACAGGGACCCGACGGCACGGGAGGCACGATCTCGCCGTCGCAGAAGATCACCCTCACGCTGACCGCGCAGCTGCGCAAGACGAGCCGCACCGGGGGCGCGGCTCCGACGCCCAGCACCATCCAGAACACCGCGCACGCGACGCTGCACGATGATGTGTACCCCGGCGTCCAGGCGGCCGACGCGCGCGGCGTCGCGCTGACGCTGCAGAACGGCAACCTGCAGGTCACGACGGCCAAGTCGTTCAACCCGTCGAGCACCCTGCAGTCGAAGCCCGCGGACCCGATCCAGGTGAACCTGCGTGCCCGGTCGACCGGGACGCTGTCGCCCAAGGTGCTCGTGATCGAGGATGCGGACCCGACGTTCTGGAACGCCTTCACCCTGAAGTCCTTCACCCTGCCCAACACGCCGACCGGCGCCGACCGGGTCCAGGTGGATGCGCAGACGGGCCAGGGGCCGGCCGCCGCATGGCAGACCGGGACGCCGACCGCGATCGGCTCGGCCGCGCTGCCCTCCGGCGTCGCCGCGGCGGATGTGACCGGCCTGCGCTTCACCTTCTCCCGCTCCGATGGCGGCCCGTTCGCCGCCTCCAACGACGTGGATGAGGTCACCCTGAACCTCTCGCTGCGGAGCACTCTGCGCGACGGCAGCGGATCTGTGACCTCGACCGTCGTCCCGCAGCCGATGCCGGGTGAGACCGCGCCCGGGACCGTGTCGGACACCGTGACCGCCGACGCGTCGTACAACGACGTGCAGGCGCAGCAGGCGAACGCCACCGCGACCTTCACCGTCGACCCGGGCACCGCGAAGATCGCCGTGGAGAAGACCAGCCCCGGTCAGGCCGCGTCGGGACGCGAGGTGAACTGGACGCTGCGCTTCAAGAACACCGGTACCGGAATCCTGCCGAACCCCGTGGTGACGGACACCCTGCCGGCCGACGGCTCGCTGCTGTACGTCCCGACGAACGTCCCGACCTACAGCACCTCGACGGGAGGGACGCTGCCGACGGACGGCGCGGTCATCGCCCGCGTCTACGATCCCGCGACGGGCACCATCCGCTTCACCTGGCCTGCCGGGTCGCAGCTGGCGCCGGGAGAGACGTACAGCATCACGATCGGCCTGCAGATCAAGCCGGGCCTCGCGCCGGCGTCGTCCGCGGTCAACACGTTCGGCGTCACGACCGACCGCCAGCTCGCGAGCAGCGACTGCACGGCGCTCAACCCGGGCAACGGCCGTGCGGTGACCTTCGCCGCGAACACCTGCTCGACCAGCAACGTGGTGACCACCCTTTCGCAGGGCTCGTTCACCGCGTCGAAGGGTGTGAAGTCGTCCACCGGCCAGGCGCAGAACGTCGTCAACCCGGCGCTTCCCTGCACCCCCGACAGCGAGGGCTACTACCGGTACCCGTGTGCGGCGGTCAGCGCGATCGGCGCGACCGACGACTGGAAGCTCGATATGGTGAACGGCGGGAACGTGGCCGCCAGGAACCTCACCGCAGTGGATGTGTTCCCCGCACCCGGGGACACCGGCGTCGTCGACTCCTCCCCCCGCGGCTCGATCTACACGCCGCGCTTCAACGGCGACCTCGCCTTCCAGCCGTCCGTGGACGCCGCGGGCGCCGCGATGACCTGGTTCGTGACCACCGCGGCGAAGCCGTGCGCGGCGGACATCACGCCCGGCTCCTCGTGCCCGGCCGGGTCGTGGGTGCCATCGAGCGCGCTGGGGACCAGCATCCAGGCCGCGGATGTCACCGGCGTCAAGATGGTGTTCGACTTCAGCGGGACGGCCACGGGCACCCTCGCGCCCGGCGCCGAGGTGAAGGTGACCTACACCAGCACGAACATCGCGACCACCGCTTCCGGCGACGACCGGGCGCCGGTGAGTGCCCCGGTGACGGCCGTGCGTGCGTGGAACTCGTTCGGCTTCTACCCGACCTACGTGTCGGGGTCGCAGCCGGCCGGTCCCCAGGAGCCCATCAAGGCGGGCGTCATCCTGACGGGCGGTCCCTTGCAGATCGCCAAGACGGTCACGGGAGCGGCGGCGCAGTACGCGCCGGCGAGCTTCCAGGCGGATGTCGTCTGCACGGTGACCGGCGTCCCGGTGGACCTCGGCGCGAACGCATCCGTCACCCTGAGCGCCGCGAACCAGTACACGGCGCGGATCGACGGCATCCCCACCGGCGCGCAGTGCGCGGTCACCGAGCACGGGCCCGACGGCTCGTACGGCGAGACGAGCCGCAGCGTCACGCCGGGATCCGTCACCATCGCGGCGGCCGACGCGACCGCGCCGGTGCCGACCGCCCAGCAGGTCGCCATCGTGAACGACTACGGCGTGACCGCTCTCACCGTGACCAAGCACGTGGACACGGCGGCGACCGCGGGGACGTTCGGACCGTTCGCCGTCGGCGTCGTCTGCACGGCGCCGCTCGGCCAGAGCATCCCGCTCGCCGCCGGCGATGCCGCGTTCTCCCTGCAGGACGGCGGATCGCACACCATCGGCGGCCTCCCGGCCCACGCGGCGTGCGTCGTGACCGAGACGGATGCGGATGGTGCGGCAGCCTCGCCGAACCACGTGTCGTTCTCGGTCGACGGCGCTGCGGCGACGGACGGCTCGCAGGCCATCGTGACCCTCGGCGCCGGCCCGCGGCCGACCACCGCAGAGATCGTCAACCACTACGCGGCGGGCACCCTCGCGATCAGCAAGATCGTGGACGGCGACGCCGCCGGGAGCTTCGGAGACGGACCCTTCACGGTGCACGTCACCTGCGTCTACGGAGGCGACCAGACGCTGTTCGACGGCGACCTGACGATCGCCGGCGGCCAGACGCTGACCGTGCCGGGCGTCTATCCGGCGGGCACCCAGTGCTCGGTGGCCGAGACGACCGACGGCGGGGCGACCAGCAGCACGGTGGACCTGCCGACGGTGACCATCCCGGGTGCGACGGACGGCAGCATCCCGACCGTCACGGTGAGCGTCACGAACACGTTCTCGTCTGGCAGCGTCACCATCGTCAAGCAGCGCACCGGTGACGGGGTCGACCGTTACGGCTCGGGTCCGTTCACCGCGCAGCTCGTGTGCACCTGGCTGAAGGACGGCCAGACGCTCACCATCCCGCTGCCGGACGGGGGCCTGGTCACTCTGGATGCGGCGAACGGCTACACGGCGACCGTCACCGGCCTCATCCAGCGCGCGCACTGCGACGTGACGGAGACCGCCACGGGTGGGGCGACCGCCGTCGCGATCGCTCCGGATGGTGGCGTGACCGTCCCGGCCGGCGACCCGGCGCAGGTCACGATCACGAACACGTTCGACACCGGCTCGCTCGTCATCGACAAGAAGCGGATCGGTGACGGCGTCGCGAAGTTCGGAGCCGGCCCGTTCACGATGCAGGTGGCCTGCAGCTACGACGTGGATGGCGTGGTCACCCCGATCGAGCTCGCCGACGGCGGGAAGGTGGTGCTGTCGAAGGACGACGACTACGCCGCCACCGTCGACGGCCTGATCGCGGGCGCCTCGTGTGCTGTCGAGGAGACGGACGCCGGGCTCGCGACGGCGACCACGATGGATCCGGCGGACGGCCGGGTGACCATCGGCGCCGGTCAGAGCGCGACCGTCACGGTGACCAACCGCTTCGACGTCGGTCACCTGAGCATCGCGAAGACGGCGGACCGGTCGACGGCCGAGGTGGGCGACACCATCCTCTACACGATCACCGTCACGAACGACGGCCAGATCGACGCGAAGGACGTCACGGTCACCGACCTGCTTCCCGGCGGACTCCAGCTGGTCGGCGCCCAGCCTGCGGCCACGAAGGCCGCGAACGGCGACCTGACGTGGGTCATCCCGGGCATCGCGAAGGGGGCGAAGGCCACGATCACCGTCGCCACGAAACTGATCGCGCCGCAGGACATCACCAACCGGGCGACCCTCGGGCCGCTGTCCGGGCCGTGGGATCCGTCCACGGGCGACAGCCGTTGCGGCGACGACGGGACCGCCTGCGCCACGGTGACCGACCCGGGCGTGCACGGCCTGGCGAGCACCGGCAGCGACCTGCTCGGCTCCCTCGCCGGAGCCCTGACGGCGCTGGCGGCGCTGATCGCCGGCGCCGGACTGGTGCTGCTGCGACGCCCGAGGCTGCGGAGGCGGTGAGCCGCGGCGGCCGGGGGCTGCGGCTCCGGTGAGCCGCCGCGGAGCGCGGGGTCGCTGGCGGGGCCGCGACCCGCGCTCCGGCTTAGGGCAGTGTGACCGGAGCGTCGCTCAGTACGCCGTGGCGGGTCCCGGATGCCGTCGCGAACAGCGCGACCACTCCGATCCGGTGGGTCCCGGAGTCCGTCCACACATAGTCGCTGGAGGCGTCGCCCGCCGCATCCAGGATCAGGTCAGGAAGCTGCGGTGCCGGCGTGCCGTCGGCCCAGACCGCCAGCGTGGTTCCCGGCGTGCCGTGCACGGCCAGGTGCACGCCGCCGGGCACCACGGTCGCCGTGACGGCCGGGACGATCGCCGTTCCGGTCACCGGTGCGGACTGCGCCGACACGTTCCCGAGCGGGTCCGTCTGCCGCGCGGTGAGTGAGTAGGCGGAGGGGATCGCGATGAGTTCCGGCGAGCTCCACTGGCCCTGAGCGTCCGCGGTGACCGTGGCGATGCCCGTGCCGAGGTCGAACAGCTCGACGGTGGCGCCGGGCTCCGCCGTACCGGTCAGGATGGGCGCGAGCAGCGCGGCGGTCGCTCCGGTTCCCGTGTCCACCGCGGCGATGACGGGGGGCTCCGCCGTGCGGTCCACCCCGATGCGGACGGTGGCGCCCGTCGAGGTTCCGCTGCTGGTGGTCTGTGTCGCGCTCAGCACCCACGGGCCGTCCGTCAGGGCGGCGATGTTCACATCCACGGCCCACGTCCCGCCCGCTGTCACGGTCGCCGTCGCGAGAGCTGCCGGAGCGGAGAGGGCGGTCGCGCTCGTCGCGCTGAGTGCGGTTCCGGCGGGCGAGGCGGTGATGGCGACCGTCGCGCCGGGCTGCCCGGTTCCCGTGAGCGGGAGGGTCGTCGCGGCCGTCTGCCAGCCGGCCGGGATCACCGTGGTGATGGCCGGCGCGGGCGGCGCGGGCGTGACCGGAGGTGCGGCAGGCGCCGTCGGCGGGGTGACGGGCGGAATCGTCGCCTGGGTCACGGGTGAGGGCGCCGGCGTCAGCACGAGCGGGCCGGGAGCCGTCGGGCCGGGATCGGTCGGGGCCGGAACCGCCGGTCCGGGAACGGCCGGAACGACCGGAGGGGTCGTCGGAACCGCAGGAGCGGTGGATGCCCCCGAGGACGTGCTCTGCGCATCCTGAGCCGACGCCTGCGGAGCGCCGTCGGACCGGCCCGAGGCCACGTCATGTCCCGGCGCGCCCAGCAACTGCGGTCCGAGGACGATCGCCCCCGCGACCCCGGCCGCGACCGCCAGGCCGGCGACCGTGGCCCCGACGCCGATCGCCGCGCGATTCGCACCCGTACCGGCGCGCCCGACCGACCGCATCATCCCGATCGTGGATGCGCCGGCCGGCTGGCCGCCGACCGCAGCAGCGCCCGCACCGCCTCCCACGCCCGCCGCCGCAGCGGTCACCGCCGCTCCGTGCGCGATCTGGGCGGCGTACGCGGTCGCTCCGCCGATCCCGAGCAGCAGCGGCAGCAGGATGAGGGACAGCCGCGACCCGACGTTCTGCGCCTCCGCCGCCACGATCGAGCATCGCGTGCAGTCGTCCAGGTGGCGCTCGAGGCGCGCGGTCTCCCGCTTGCCGAGCCCGCCGCGTGCGTACGCGCCCATCCGCTCGGTGGTCCAGCGGCAGTCCGAGCCCTCGGCGCTCGCGTTGATGTGCGCCTGGATCCAGGCCTGGCGGAGTCCCTCGCGAGCGCGGTAGGCGAGGGCCGCCGTGCCGTTCGCCGTGAGGCCGAGCAGCGGTGCGACGGCGGCCGGCGTCATCCGTTCGACCTCGCAGTACCAGAGCACCTCCTGCCAGCGAGAGGGCAGCGACCGGAAAGCCTGTGCGGTCAGAGAGCGGTCCAGAGACTCCATGCTCGCCGCCTCTGTCGACGACGGGTCCGGAATCGTGGACGCATCCTCGATGGGCGCCTCGCGGCGGCCGCCGCCCCAGCCGGCGGCCACATTGCGGATGGTCGTGAACAGGTAGGGCCGGAAGCCGGTGTGCGGCCCCCGTCCGTCGCGGACGGCCTTCAGGATGAGGGCGTACGCCTCGGCGACGACGTCGTCCGGGTCCTCGTCGGTGAAGGACCGGGCGACCGTCCGCCCGGCCGGTGCGTGGCGGCGCCACAGCTCCGCGAATGCCTCCCGGTCGCCCGCGCGCGCGGACTCGACGAGGTCGGTGTCCGACTGCTCGGGCGCAGCGTCCATCCACTCGTCCTCGCGCAGGCTGTCGTCGCTTCTCACGGTGTCAGCGGCTTCCGGCGAGCACCCGCGGGTGCTGGAGGTCGGTCGGTTCGTGGATCGGGTCGGGCATCTGCGGGTTCTTCCTCTGGGCACACCGGGAGCGCCCGCCGCCGATGGGCGGACGCTCCCGGCGTCGAGCGGGGTTCGGGTCTCCCGGCGCCGGCCCCGCAGGGGAGCCGGGCATCGATACGGCGATGCGGATCGCCGGTGGTGCATGTTCGGGTCACGCGCCGCTTAAGAGACGGGGAAGTCGGGCGATCATGACGCAGCTTTTCAGAGATCTTTTCCGCAGGGGCTTCCGCGGGCGCTGCCGCGGCGCCGGCGCGGGCCCTCATGAGGCGAGGAGGAGGGCGACGATGTCGTCGCTGTGGAGGCGTCCCTCCTCATCCACGACCAGGCCCGAGAGGGCGCACCGCTCGAGCAGCCCGTCCGCATCCCGTCCGGAGAGCACGGCGACGTCGGCGAGCGAGGTCCAGCCGGCTTGGGCGCGGGTGCGGATGGACTCGCTGCGGACCCCGAGCTCCCGCGCCAGCAGGCCGGCCGGATACCCGGCGGTCAGCAGCCCGCTGATCACCTGGCGGGTGAGCAGGTAGGCCGCGCGACGCTGTGAACCGAGTGCCTGCTTCTCGTCGTCGCGGGCCGCGACCAGGAGGGACGCCAAAGACTCCGGCAGCGTGCGCCGGAAGCGCGCAGCGGCGCTGGGGCGACGGAGGGTCGGTGCGCTCTCGTCGAGGGTCATGTCGTTCCTCGGTCACGGGGTGGGTATGCGGTGTCTGTCCGGAACGCTACTGCCCGGGAGGCTCGGGCGCGGTGGATTTCACCCTGCGATCACCCTCGGAGCCCTATCCGGGCATCACTCCCGTTCGACCAGGAGGTGCCGGTTCAGCGCGACCGCGATCGCATCCTCCCGGTTTCTGACGCCCAGTTTCCGGTACACGCTGCGCAACTGGGTCTTCACCGTGTTCGCGGAGACGACCAGCGCCGAAGCGATCTCGGACACCGAGCCGGTGCCCATCAGCTGCCCGAGAACGGCGAGCTCGCGGTCGCTGAGCTGCAGCTCGGCCTCGGCGACGGGGAGCAGCGAACGGAGCGGGATGTCGGTCGTGACGTGCCCGTAGCCGGCCTCGTCGAGAGCAGCTGCGACGCGTTCGAGGTCGTCGCCGGGCAGCAATGCGATCGCGAGGCGCTGGTGCGTCCGGTCGAGGAGGGCGCCGAGATGCTGGACGACGCCACGCGTGCGGGACGTCGGCGACAGCCGGAGCAGCACCGCCGCCTCCAGCGCCGCCGCCTCGGCCGAGGAACGCGCGGTCCGCAGGTGTCCTGCGGTCGCTCGCAGCTCAGTCAGGGTGGACCCGTTCTTGCCGAGCGACAGGCCGACCCTCGCTCGCGCCAGGTGGCGCTCCGGGCCGGCGACCGTGTCCCGTTCGACGATGACACCGGCGGCATCCGGGTTTCCGAGGGCCAGCTGGAGGATGGAGCGCATCCTCGCCAGCCGGTTCCGGGCGGCTGCCGTGCGGGACTCGGCGCCACGCATGGATGCGTACGCCTCCAGCCCGGCCAGCGCCTCACCCGGGCGCCCCTCGACGAGCTCGAGGAGCGCCGTGACCTCCGCCTCGGCGATCCAGTGCTCGATCGAGCGGCGGTCGTGCTCCATCGCCTCCAGGTGGGCGCGGGCTGCAGCGGTGTCGAAGCGCTCGATCGCCAGCGTCGCCTCGGCCAGGCGGTAAAAGGTCCCCGTGTACATCCGGCGTTGCCGATCCGTCCACGGCCCGGTCCTCGCGTAGTCGATGTGCGCGGCGGCCTCCGGAAGATCGCCCTGGAGGGCATGCACGCCGGCGAGCATCGCCAGGTTCCCGAAGCCGGAGGACGGGGGCGTCGTCGGTGAGACCGCCAGTCCCTTCGCGAAGGTGTCCATGGCATCGTCCACTTCGCCCGCGTAGTAGAACGAGATGCCCAGTTGCCCGTAGAGGCGGGGGAGCTCGCTGAGGGACTCGCGTTCCTCGTCGCCCAGCCGGTCGAGCTCGGAGACCGCGGCGTGGGCGGGCCCGATGGAGAGTCGCGGGCGCCCGATCAGCCGGAACGCGGTGGCCTCGGCCGAGCGGATCAGCACGCGGTCGGCGCCGCTCACGGTCAGACTGCGCGGGGCCTGGGCCGCCCGGACGGCGGTCACCAGATACCGCAGCCCGCGCAGCCGGTGGAAACCGTGCGTGTTGTAGATCAGGCCGAGCATCATGGTGAGAAGGGGATGCGTGCGGAGGACGTGGCCGGGCGCGCGCTCAAGGAGTATGCGGACCGCGTCGCCGTGTTCGGTCATCAGCTCGAACCAGCCGGTGCGGACCGCCGTGTTGGTCGCGTCCCAGTCGTCGGCCTCGACCGCATCCTTCAACTGGGCGAGCGCGGACCGACCCGCGAGCGACCGATCGGGCACCCCCGTGAACTCGTCGTCCAATCGCCCTCCCGGTTCTGTCATCGCGTGCGTCCTGTTCTCCGACCGGTCCGTGATCGAGGTCGCTCTACCGACAAAACCACACATCTGCGCCGGGCGAACCCGTTTTGCGCAGTACGCCCCTTCGACTGGGGGCAGGATGGAGTGCACTCACGAGAGAGGTGGACGATGGCGGCGAGACCGATCGGCCGGGGGAGCCGTCGCCTCAGCACGCGCGCCCTCATGATCATCGCGGCGTTCGCTGCGCTGGGAGCCCTCCTGCTCATCCTCATCGCCCCGGTCACCGGGCTCCTCGCCGCGCTGTTCCCTCCGGCGTACGCGGTGGCGGCGGGCATCCACAGCATCCTGCCCCTCCTGGCCAGGAGGCTTGTCGGCTTCCCGTGGACGACCTCCATCGCGTTCGCTCTGGTCGGCATCCTCGCCATCGGGTTCACTCCGCTCGGCGTGCTCATCGTCATCCCGCTCGTCGTCACGGGTGCGGGGTTCGACGTCACGCTGCTGCTTCTGGCCCGCCGCAGTGAGCCGCGGCTGTGGCACTTCCTCGTGGCCGCGCTGGGCACCGCCGTGCTGCTGTTCCTGGTGTCGCTGCCCGTCTTCTCGCCGCGCGATCTCACGCCGTGGATCCTGCTGCTCACCCTCGCCGGGCGGATCGTCGGACAGCTCGCAGCCGCGGGTGCCGCCTGGGCGATCGGGCAGCGCGTGCTCGCGGCGGGGATCATGCCCGCGTCCGTCCCGGGCGCCGGCTCCCCTGCGCTCGCCGCGCATCCCGGGCCTCCCGCCGCGCCTCCCGCCCCATCGAGTGGTCCGAACATGCCGTAAAGGGTGTGCTGGCAACGGCGCGTTGCGACCCCTCGATCGCACAGTTGGCTGGCGCGGCGCATCCGTCAGTCCCGCTCCGTGAGCAGGTGACGCTCGAGGGCGAGCGCGATGGCCTCGTCCCGGGTCTTGACGCCGAGCTTCCGGTACACGCTCCGCAGCTGAGACTTGACGGTGTTCACCGAGACGTTCAGCCGGGCGGCGATGGCCGCGTGCGATGGATGCTCCAGCAGGGTGGCGAGCACGGCCGTCTCCCGCGGGGTGAGCGGGTCCTCGGCCTCCAGATCGTAGAGCAGGGAACGCAGCCGGTCGTGCGTGACGAGGTCGCCGTAGCCGCCGGCCGTGAGTGCGGCCGAGACGCGGACCAGATCCGACGCGGGCAGGAGGGCCAGCGGCAGGACCAGCCGGCTGTGTTGGAGCATCGCGCCGAGGTGGTCGACGACCGCTGCCGTCCGCCGCTGGGTCGAGAAGCGCAGAAGAGCGGCCGCTTCGAGCGCCGACGCCTCCGCCCGCTGCCGCATCGACATGACGCTGCCGGACAGCGGTCGCAGCTGCTGCAGGGCGGCTCCGTGCCGGCCGCGCATCAGCTCCAGCCGGGCGCGTCCGATGCAGCCGACGACGCTCGATCCGGCATCCCGGTCGAGGATGGCGGCGGCGGCGTCGGGATGCCCCAGAGCGCACTGCAGGACCGCTCGCAACGGCGCCAGGGCGCGGCGCGCCGCGTCGGTGCGGCCCTCCGGCCCGCGTGCCCGGGCCGACTGCTCGAGGCGGGCCAGGCCGCGGCCGGGATAGCCGCTCACCAGTTCGACCATCGCGGCGATCAGGATGGCCGGCATCCAGTGCGCGGCCGGCGAGGCCTCGGCCTCGGCTTCCATCCGGGCTTCGACGTCGGCTTGGACCCGGGCTTCGATGCCGGCTTCGGCGAGGTAGGCCTCTGCCGCAGACGCATCGAGCTCGTCGAGCGCCACCATCGCTTCCGCCAGCCGCAGCAGCACCACGTCGTCCCGCCGGAGCGGGCGGTCCTGGGAGCGAGCCGCGTGGATGTACTCCCTCGCCGCCGCCAGGTCGCCGGTCGCCGCGTCGAGGCCGGCCAGGGTCGCGAAGAGGGCCGGTGCCGGGGAGTCGCCGAGCGTCTGGGCGTGCAGCAGCCCCCTCTCGGCGGCGTCGAGGGCGTCGGCGTCCGCGCCGGTGTCGAGCAGGGAGGCCGCGAGCTGCGCATACAGGCCGTCGACCGTCTCGTTGCCGCGTGCTTCGGCATCCGGCAGCGCTTCGAGCTCGGCGAGGGCCGCGCGGGCCGAGGTCCGCGCCCGGTCCGGCCTGCCCAGCATCCGGTGCAGGTCGGCCTGGTTGGTCAGGATGATCGCGCGGTCGAGCCCGCGCATCCCGTGTGCCGGCCTGTCCAGCGACGCGCCGGCTTGGCCCATCCGCCTGAGGCCGTGCACGCGGCGCCGGGCCAGGGTCAGCGTGCTCCGTCCGAGCAGTGCGACGATCAACGGTCGCCGATCGAGTTCGTGAGCCGGCACCCGCTCGAGCGCGACTGTCAGCTCGTGCGCAGGGCCGGCGAGCAGGTCGAACCAGTGGCGCCGGATCACCTCGGCGACGTCGTCATAGCGCTCCGACGTGAGCGCCGCATCCAATCGGGACCAGGCCGTGGCGAAGAGCGCGGTCTGCTCGGTGTCGTGTGTTGTCTTGATCGCTCGTTCCACGAGCCGTCCTCCGAAGTTTCTGGACGCGCGTCGTCGCGGCTCAGACCGGAAGGAGGAGTGCGTCCGCGGAGGGACGTGCCCGTTCCGGCCTGGCAGCGTGTCCGCGCGTCGGCCCCGCGCCCGTCGTGGGCGCCGTGAGAGCCGGCGCAGCACCGAAAGAGTTCGGGCGGCTGCCGAGAGGGGAGGCGCAGCGGGCCTCCGTCCGGAGAGGGCGGTCAGCCGGGGCTGACGTCGTGTTCGCCTGGTGGACCTGTGGGAGGTGGGCTCGACGAAGAGTTGCCTGTCGCGGTGCTGAGCGCGAAGGGAGGGAGCCAGCCGGCTTCGACCTCGCCGACGGCGCCGCCGGCCTGCCCGGCGGACGGCAGGAACGTGCCTCCTGCCGTAGCGGAGCCGTCGAAGTAGTGCGGTTGGGCGGGGAGCTCACCGGGGTGAGCGGTCGCCGCGCCGGGCGGGACGGTCAGGACCGGGAGTGGGGCCGCCGCCGGGACGCCGGCGCGCCCCTTCGCCGATGCCGTGGTGGAGGCCGAGGCTGCGGGAGCCGGAACGGCGGGCACGCCCGCGACGGCGGCGCCCGGCGCATCGGCGGTGACGGAGCCGGCCGGACCCGTCGAGCCCGCGGCGCCCCCGGGCGAGGTGGAGGGTGGGGTCGGCCGACTCGGCGGAGTCGCTACCCCGCCCGAACCTCCCGAGTCGCCGGTCACTCCACCGATCGCTCCTCCGACGACACCGTCCACGGTCCCGACGACGGGTGCCGTGATCGAGCCGGTCGGGGTCGAACCGAGGATGCCGTCGACCGTGCTTCCCACAACGGGGACCGAGGAGACGACCGAGTCGACGGCCGAGGTGACCGGAGTCACGATGGAGCCGAGAAGTCCGGTGCTGCTCGCGCCGCCGAGAAGAGACCCGGATGGCGGCGGCGCCTGCGCGGCAGAGGCCGGAGACGACTGAAGAAGGAAGCCGAACAGCGTGAGCGCGCCGGCACCGGCCAGACCCAGGAGTGCCAGGCGAAGCGGGCGCGCGCGGGAAGCGGCCGCCGTCTCCGGCACCTGCTCCACCTGGTCGCGCACTGTTCCCCCACTGGCCGACGTCGTTGACCGCGACTATACCGAAGCAGGAGACCGTCCGGGTGATGCCAGGGTGAATTCCGCCCGGAACGCCTGCTTCCGTGGTATTTGCCCAGGATGCGAGCTCAACAGCTCGTCGCATCGCTGTCCGAGTGCTGGATCCTTCCGCAATCCTCAGAAAAAAGACAAGCGGCCGTTTTCCGGTAAGGTCCCAAACGGCGCACCGTCGTGATAAGGCTGCACTCAGACTGACTCTTCTAGTAGCAGCAGTCGCAGTGCCTGGAGGAGTATGCAGACCATTTATGAGAGCGCCCGCATCGTCGGGCGCGAGAACATCCAGTTCGGCGATCCTGTCCTCATCGACGACTTCGTCCTCGTCGTCGCGCGCGAGCCCATCACCATCGGCAACCACGTGCACCTCGCCTGCTTCTCGTCGATCACCGGTGGTCAGGAAGTGCGGCTCGGAGATTTCGTGGCTCTCTCGCAGGGAGCCAGGATCCTGACGGGCACGGACGACTTCACCGGCTGGGGATTCGGCAACTCGACGGTCGACGAGGCATACCGGAACACCACGCGCGCGCCGGTTTCGGTCGGCCGCTTCTGTGTGATCGGCGCCAACGCCGTGGTCCTCCCCGGCGTGACCATCGGAGAAGGCGCGACGGTCGGCGCGAACACGGTCGTCACGAGGGACCTCGAACCGTGGGGTGTCTACCTCGGCAACCGGCGACTCCGCGATCGTGACCGTGACGGCGTCCTGGCGACGCACCGTGCGTTCCTCGACGGGAGCCGGCCATGAAGACCCCCCTCCCGTTCGAACGCCCGGTGTATGTGAGCCGCCCCGCGCTCCCTCCGCTCACCGAGTACGTCCGCCGCCTGGAGTCGATCTGGGCGACGAACATCCTCACCAACATGGGCCCGATGCACGAGATGCTCGAGCTCGCGGTCGGGGATCGGGTGGGCGCCGGCAAGGTCTCCCTGTGGAACAACGGGATGAGCGCCCTCCTGGCAGCGGTCAGCTCGCTCCAACTCGAACGCCGCAAGGTCGTCGTCACGCCGTTCACCTTTCCCGCGACGGTGCACGCCATCTCGCTCCTCGGACTCGAGCCGGTCTTCGTCGACATCGACGACTCCCTCACGCTCGATCCGACCGGGATCGAGGAGGCCCTGGATCCCGACGTGGGAGCGATCATCGGCACCCATGTGTACGGGCGCTTCTGCGACACGGAGGTCATAGACCGGATAGCGCGTCGGCACGACCTCCGTGTGATCTACGACGGAGCGCACATCTTCGGCCGCACCGCGCCTGTCATGAACACCGAGCCGCATCGGCTCGGCGACATCACCATGCTGAGCTTCCATGCGACGAAGCTGTTCCACTCGGTGGAGGGCGGTGCGCTGATCACAGCCGACCACGAGGTCGACCGCAGACTGCGGCTCATCCGCAACTTCGGCATCGTGAACGAGAACGACGTGAAGGGCCTCGGTCTCAACGGCAAGATGTCGGAAGTGCACGCAGCGATGGGCCTCTCGATGCTCGATCTCATGGACGCGGAGATCGATCAGCGCTTGAGCGTCGCTTCGCGGTACCTCGAGGCTCTCTCCGGGATCCCGGGCCTCCGGGTCGTCTCCGGCGCCGACGGTATCGTGCAGTACTTCATTCTGCGGATCGACGCCGACGAGTTCGGGAGTGGGCGCGATGACCTGCACAACACCCTCCGGTCCCTC
>Ga0209677_100783_pt1 | contig 15993 bp, 14 predicted proteins | sample AraplaCvi_mCL_r2_2_FD_184285 | JGI IMG/M metagenome (GOLD analysis project Ga0209677, IMG submission 184285) | Arabidopsis root microbial communities from North Carolina, USA - plate scrape CL_Cvi_mCL_r2 (SPAdes) (version 2) | ecosystem: Host-associated > Plants > Roots > Endosphere | place: USA... | reverse complement strand
CCTGCTGCGCGTGCTCAGCGACGGCCAGTTCTACCGCGTCGGCGGGCACCAGCCCATCAAGGCCAACGTGCGCGTGATCGCGGCGACGCACCAGAACCTGGAGGAGCGGGTACGCCAGGGGGTATTCCGCGAAGACCTGTTCCACCGCCTCAACGTCATCCGCCTGCGCCTGCCGCCGCTGCGCGAGCGCAGCGACGACGTGCCGGCCCTGGCCCGCTTTTTCCTGCAGAAGAGCGCCAAGGAGCTGGGCGTCGAGCCCAAGCGCGTCACCGACGAGGCGCTGGAGCTGATGAAGGGCTTCGACTTCCCCGGCAACGTCCGCCAGCTCGAGAACATCTGCCACTGGCTGACGGTGATGGCACCGGCCCAGGTCATCGAGGCCAAGGACCTGCCGCCCGAGCTGATGGCCCCGCGCAGCACGTTCGCGCGCCAGTCCGGCGATGGTTCGGCGCCGGTGCCGGCCGATGGCGGTGCGTCGTGGGCGCCCGCCGCCGCCGAGGGCGCGGCGCGACCGCGCACCTGGCGGGCGTGCCCGGTGGCAGCGCGTGGCTGGCCGACCTGGAGATCGCTGCCCGCACGCTGCTGGACGCCGGCTCGCCCGACGTCTGGGAGCAGCTGAGCCGCCAGTTCGAGGGCCAGCTGATCCGCACGGCGCTGGCGCTCACCCGCGGCCGCCGCATCGAGGCGGCGCAAAAGCTGGGCATCGGACGCAACACCATCACCCGCAAGATCCAGGAACTCGGCCTCGAGGATTGACGATCGGCCTCGCGTCACGCGCGCGTGACGCGAGGGCCGCCGCCTACAATTGCCCCTTCGAAAAAAACGATGATGGGGGAGGGCCCATGCCGATTCTTGCGATCCTGTACCTGATTCCGGCCATCTTCTTCGGCGTCCACGCCGTGCGCACCGGGCGCAACATGTACTGGCTGATGATCCTGCTCATGGCGCCGTTCCTGGGCAGCATCATCTATTTCTTCGCGGAGTACATGCCCGAGATGCGCCACTCCACGGTGGGCCGCAAGTCGGTGCGCGTGATGACGGCCATCGTCGACCCGAACCGCGAACTGCGCGAGGCGCGCCTGGCCTTCGACCGCACGCCCACCGTCGACAACCGCTCGCGCCTGGCCGAGGCGCTGATGGCGCGCGGCGACTACGAGGAGGCCATCGAGCAGTTCCAGTCCTGCGCGAGCGGCCCGTACGCCAAGGACGTGAAGTTCCGCCGCGGCCTCGCGCGCGCGCAGCTCGCCGCCGGCCGCCACGCCGCCGCCGCGCAGACGCTGGAGACGCTGCTGGCCGACTCGCCGCGCGAGGCCGGCGCCGACGCCGCGCTGTGGCTCGCGCAGGCCCTCACGCAGGTCGACGAGACGCGCGCGCTGGCCGCGTTCGACCACGCGCTGCACGTGCACAACACCACCGACACGCAGGCCGCCTACGGCCTGTTCCTGGCCAGCCTGGGCCGCGACGCGCAGGCGCGGCCGCTGCTCGAAGGCGTGCTGCACAACGCGCGCGTGGGCACGGCGTCGTCGCGCGAACTCAATCGCCAAGCGATCGACCAGGCGCGCGCGGCCCTCAAGGCGATGGACGCCCGCGGCGCCTGAAGAGCCCATCCGGGGGCACGCCGCCCCATCGTGGCGCGTACACTGCGCGCCCCCATCCCACTTCCGCGCTGCTTGCCGCCTGCGTCCTCATCTGGGGCACCACCTGGATCGCCATCACGGCCCAGATCGCCGTAGTCGCGCCGGAAGTGGGCGTCGCCATCCGATTCGCGCTGGCCGCCGCGCTGCTGATGGCCGTGTGCCTCGCGCGCGGGATCGCGCTGCGCCTGCCCGCCCGCGCGCACGCGCTCGTGGCGTTGCAGGGGCTGGCCAACTTCTGGGCGAGCTACGTCTGCGTCTACGAGGCCGAGCGCTGGGTCGCCAGCGGCGTCGTGGCCGTGGGCTACGCCGCCTCGCCGCTGGTCAGCCTCGCGCTGGCGCGCGTGTGGCTGGGCCTGCCGATGTCGCGCCGCGTGGCGCTGGGCGGCGTCGCCGGCGTGGCCGGGGTGGTGCTGATCTTCTGGCACGAGTTCACGCGCATGACCGCATCGAGCGGCGTCGTGTGGGGCGTGGAGATGACCGTGGCCGCGGTGCTGCTGGGCAGCGTCGGCACGGTGGCGGCGTCGGCCTACCACCGCCGCGGCACCAGCGGCTGGGCGCCGCTCGCCTGGGCCATGGCCTGGGGCGCCGCGGGCGCGGCCGTGCAGGCGCTCGTGCGCGGCGTGCCGTGGCATTGGTCGTGGCGGCCCGAGTTCATCGGCACGCTGGCCTACCTGGCCGTGTTCGGGTCGGTGCTGGCGTTCGGTGCCTACTACGCGCTGGTGCACCGCGTGGGGCCAGCCAAGGCCGGCTACGTGGGCGTGCTGACGCCGGTGGTGGCGCTGGGGGTGTCCAGCGTGTTCGAGGACTTCGCGTGGACGGGGCTCACCGTGGCCGGGATCGCGCTCGCGTTGGCGGGCAATGCGGTCGCGTTGTGGCGGCCGGCGGCGGCCAAGGCCTGAGGGGCGTGGTGGCGGGGGTGGGCCCTGCGACTGCGCGCAGGGTGACCACCATCTTTCATGCGCCGGCGCGCTTCATGCGACCGCGTGCTTCAACACCCCGTCAGGCCAGGTCGATCTCCACCATCACCGGCGCGTGGTCGCTCGGCCGCTCCAGCTTGCGCTGCGCCTTGTGGATGTCGCACGCCCGCACGCCCGCGCGCAGCGGCTCGCTGACCAGGATGTGGTCGATCCGCAGCCCCTGGTTCTTGCGGAACGCGAGGTTGCGGTAGTCCCACCAGCTCCATTGCTTGGGCGGCTGTTCGAGCAGGCGGAACGCGTCGTGCAGGCCCAGACCGACCAGGCCCTGGAAGTGCGCGCGTTCCTCGGGCGTGCAGTGGATCTGGCCGTACCAGAGCACCGGGTCGTGCACGTCGCGGTCTTCGGGCGCGATGTTGAAGTCGCCCATCAGCACCAGCTTCGGATGCGCGGCGAGCTCGGTGGCGAGCCAGTTCTTCAGGGCGTCGAGCCAGGCCATCTTGTAGGCGAACTTCTCGGAGCCGGGTGCCTGGCCGTTGGGGAAGTAGCCGCCCACGATGCGCACGCCGTCGACCGTGCCCGCGATCACGCGCGCCTGCTCGTCGGCATGGCCGGGGATGTTGCGCACGATGTCCGTGGCCGGCGACCTCGAGAGAAGCGCCACGCCGTTGTAGGTCTTCTGGCCGAAGAACTCCACGTGCCATCCGGCCTCCCGCAGTTCGGCATGCGGAAACTTCTCGTCGACCAGCTTGGTCTCCTGCAGCACCACCGCATCGGGCTGCGCCTCGGCCAGCCAGGCGAGCAGGTGCGGCAGGCGGATGGCCAGGGAGTTGACGTTCCAGGTGGCGAGTTTCATGTGACGGCGCTGCAGTCGTTTTGCCTGGAAGAATTGTTGCACGCCACCCCGACCGACTGCCTTCGCATCAGGATCGGCTGGAAATCATGGATCACCGGATGCGCCATGCCGAAGCAGGCGTTGAGCAGGTAGCGGCTGGCGTTGGCGGCCATGTGCTCCATCGGGATGCGCACGGTGGTCAGCTGCGGTGACGTGTAGGTGGCCAGGTCGCTGTCGTCGAAGCCGACCACCGACACGTCGTGCGGCACGCGCAGGTTGGCGCGGGCCAGGCGGGCGATGGCGGCCACGGCCATGGCGTCGTTGGCGCAGAAGATCGCCGTGAAGCGCCCGCTGCCGCGCTGCAGCAGCTCGCGCGTGGCCGCGTGGCCGCCCTCGAACGTGAAGTGGCCGACGGCGCGCAGGTCGTCCGGCACCGGCACGCGATGGGCCGCGAGTTCGGCATGGAAACCGGCCATGCGCAGCGCGTTGTCGGGTGCGTGCGGGGCGCCGGCGATGCAGGCGATGCGGCGGTGGCCGCGTTCCAGCAGGGCGCGGGCGGCGAGGCGGCCGCCCAGTTCGTGGTCGATCGCGAAGCAGCGGCGCGCGTCGCCGATGCGGCTGCGGTTGACGAACACCAGGTTCACGTGGCGCGCCTGCAGGTCGAGGACGTCCTCGTCGCGCAGCGCCGGCGCGGCCACCACGGCGCCTGCGCACGGGCGGCTCAGCAGGAAGGCGATGCCCTGCAGGGCCTGCTGCCGCTCGTCGCCCGCGCCGGTGCCGCAGGCCGCGATCAGGTGGCCGCCCACGGCGTGCAGCTCGGCCTGCACCGACTGCATCAGCGGCGCGTAGAAGTTGGCCGTGAACGACGGCACGTAGACGCCGATGGCATCGTGCGTGGGCGCGCGGCGCCGGCGGGCACCCTGGCGCGGGCGAAAGCCCAGCGCCTGCGCGACCTGTTCGACCCGGCGCCGCGTCGCGGGCGCCACCGAGCCCTGGCCGGACAGCGCGCGCGAGGCCGTGCCCACGCCCACGCCCGCGTCCCGGGCCACGTCCTTGATGGTCGTCATCGGCTGTCTCCTTCGAGGGCGATACGCCGTCTGCGCGTTCGTCCTACATCGTTGGGGGGTCGCCGCCGTGTTTCCAACGGCGTTTCCAATGTTTATCACTACCTGAATATATTGTGAACAAATACCTTGTTTCTTAACATTTCAAGGCCCGAAGCACGCAGCCCACCTGCGGCGCCCGGGGTTCGAGAAACAACAAGGAGACAAGCCATGACCACCCCTTCCCGGAAAGGGTGCGGCAGCGCCGCGCCTTTCCTGGCCACCGTCCTCGCCCTGGCGCTGAGCGCCTGCGGCGGAGGCGGCGCCGCCGATCCAAGTACGCCCTCGACCTCCGCAGAGCTCGTCCAGGCCGCGGCCACGGCCGCCTCTTCGGCTTCTCCCGCCTCGGCCCCGCTGCCGCCCCTGGCCGACTGGCCGCAGGTGACCAGCGCGTTCGGCAAGGAGGCCGACATCGAGGCCAAGGTCGAGGCGACGCTGGCGCAGATGACGCTGGAGGAGAAGGTCGGGCAGATGACGCAGCCCGAGATCCAGTACGTCACGCCCGCCGAGGTGCTGCAGTACCACATCGGGTCGGTGCTCAATGGCGGCGGCTCGTGGCCCGGCGGCGACAAGGGCGCGCCGGTGCAGGCCTGGGTGGACATGGCCGACGCGCTGTGGACGGCCTCGATGCAGGATCGCCTGCACATTCCGCTGCTGTGGGGCACCGACGCCGTGCACGGCCACAACAACGTCAAGGGCGCGACGATGTTCCCGCAGAACATCGGCCTGGGCGCGATGCGCGACCCCGAGCTGATGGGACGCATCGGCAAGGTGACGGCGCGGGAGGTCGCGCGCACCGGCATCGACTGGGCGTTCGGCCCGACGCTGGCGGTGGTGCGCGACGACCGCTGGGGCCGCACGTACGAAGGCTATTCCGAGGATCCGTCCGTTCAGCAGTCCTACGCCGGCCGCATGGTGACGGGCCTGCAGGGCAAGCTGCGCAAGGACGCGGCCGTCAACGAGAAGGTGATCGCCACGGCCAAGCATTTCCTGGGCGACGGCGGCACCACCAACGGCACCGACCAGGGCATCACGGTGGCCAGCGAGGCCGACCTCATCAACGTGCATGGACGCGGCTACTACTCGGCCCTGCAGGCGGGCGTGCAGACCGTCATGGTGTCGTACAGCAGCTGGAAGGACACCGCGCTGGGCCCCGACGGCAAGGCCCTGAAGATGCACGGCAACAAGTACCTGCTGACCGACGTGCTCAAGGGCAAGATGGGCTTCGACGGCTTCGTGGTATCGGACTGGAACGGCATCGGCCAGGTCAAGAAGAGCAACAGCGGCTCGACGCGCGACTGCACGACGGGCGACTGCCCGCAGGCCATCAACGCCGGCGTCGACATGATCATGGCGCCCACGCGCAGCGACTGGCTGCCGTTCATCGCCAACACGCTGGCCAGCGTGCGCGCCGGCGAGATCCCGCAGGCGCGCATCGACGATGCCGTGCGGCGCATCCTGCGCGTGAAGTTCCGCTTCGGGCTGCAGGATCGGCCCAAGCCTTCGCTGCGCAACGCCTCGCATGCCATCGGCACGCCGGAGGATCGCGCCGTCGCGCGCGAGGCCGTGCGCAAGTCGCTGGTGCTGCTCAAGAACAACGGCAACGTGCTGCCGATCGCGCGCACCGCCAGGGTGCTGGTGGCCGGCAAGAGCGCCGACAGCCTGGCCAACCAGTCGGGCGGCTGGTCGATCACCTGGCAGGGCGGCAACGCCAATGCCGATTTCGGCGGCGGCACCACGCTGTGGGGCGCCGTGCACAAGATCGCGCCCAACGCCGTGCTCGACACCAGCGCCAACGCCGTGCTGGCCGACGCGAGCTACGACGTCGCCGTGGTGGCCATCGGCGAGACGCCCTACGCCGAGGGCGCGGGCGACATCGGCACGTCCAGGACGCTGGAGCTCGCGCGCCTGCATCCCGAGGACCTCGCGCTGATCGACGCGCTCAGGGCCAAGGGCGTCAGGAAGATCGTGACGGTGCTGTATTCGGGCCGCGTGCTGTACGTGAACAAGGAGCTCAATCGCTCCGACGCGTTCGTGGCGGCCTTCCTGCCCGGCACCGAGGGCGACGGCCTGGCCGACGTGCTGTTCCAGAAGGACGGCGGAGGCGTGGCGAGCGATTTCCGCGGCACGCTGTCCTACTCGTGGCCCAAGAGCCCGTGCCAGACCAGCCAGGATCGCTTCGCCCCCGACTACGCGCCGCTGTACCCGTGGGGATACGGCCTGACGTATGCGTCGCACGTCACGCAGGGCGCGTTGCCGGAAGACACGCAGAACTATGGCTGCGGCCAGCAGCCCGGTGGCACGGCCAGCCAGCCGCTGCCCGTCTTCGACCGCGTCAACCAGGACAACTGGCAGATGCAGGTGGGGGCGCCGTCGAACTGGGACGTGCCGGTCGCGCTGTCCACCAACTCGACCACGTCGACGCCGGGCGGCGAGATCTCGGTGGTGCCCGTCGATGACCAGAACGGAATCCAGTGGGCCGCGCTGTCGGTGAGCTGGAACAACGCGTACGGCGAGTTCTTCGCGCAGGACAACGCCAACGCCAAGGTCGACCTCTCGGCGTACGGCGGCACGTCCGGCTCGCTCGTGTTCGACATCAAGGTGATCACGCCGCCCACCCAGCCGGTGAGCGTGCGCATGGACTGCAACTACCCGTGCCTGGGCCAGGCCGACGCCACGAGCGCCATCCAGGCACTGCCGGTGAACGCCTGGGGCACGCTGTCGATCTCGATCGACTGCCTGGCCGAGCGCGGGGCCGATCTCGGCGCGATCAACCGCCCGTTCCTCATGAGCACCAGCGGGCGCTTCGACGTGGCCATCGCCAACATCCGCTGGGAGCCGAACCACCCGGGCAACATCGCATGCGCGTCGCCGGTGGTGCCGCTGGCGGCGGACGCGGACGTCTACGTCGACGGGGTCGCGAACACGACGCTGTTCGACGCGCCCCGCGTCTGGACGTCCGGCGGCAGCGGCACCGCCACGCTCGATCCGGCGTTCGTCGCCGAGGACGGCCAGCACGTGCTCGACGTGCGCATCGCCAACCAGAAGGAGACCGGCGGCAACGCGGGCCTGGCGATCGACTCCAAGGCCGGCACCAAGCTGGACGCGTCGGCCATCGCGGCCACCGGCGGCGTGGAGTACGACGTGCGCGTGCTGGACTACGGCGGCATGACGCAGGGCTTCTGGACCAAGCTCGTGTGCAACAGCGATCCCAACGGCTGCCGCACCGGCGACCTGAAGGATCTCATCGGTCGCCCGCCGCTGAACACATGGGTGCACGTGAAGGTGCCCTACAGCGCGCCCAGCTATGCCGCCAACGGCTTCGACCCGAGCCGCCTCACCTCGGGCGTGGAGGTGCTGCCGGCCTGGGGCGACCAGGCCGGGAACATCCATTTCCAGCTGCGCAACATCCGCGTGAAGAAGACGCTCTGACCCAAGGACGACCCACCATGAACAACGCACTGCATCTCCTGGCCGCGGCCGTCCTGGCCACCGGCGCCACGCTCGCCGCGGCCGCGCCCGTGGCCGTGACCGGCGACCACCACAGCGTGGCCGACGCGTTCGTCGTCGACCCCGCGGCGTTCGACACCGGCGTCGATGCCGACATCGACGACGCGACCACCGTCCCGCACGCGTCGCTGGTCGCCGGCGCCGCCGGCCCGTTCGACTATTTCCGCCTGGACCTCGGTCAAGGCGGCGCGCTGACGCTGGACATCGATGATTCCGACGGCTTCGACCACGCCGGCCTCGGCCTCGACCTGCAACTGGCCGTGTGGTCCCTCGGCGGCACGCTGCTGGCCCTGGACGACGACGACCCGCGCGACTGGGGCTTCCCCGGCCCGTCCGCGGATGCCGGCAGCTCGTCGGTCCTCGACCCGTACCTGCGGCTCGAGGGTCTCGCCGCGGGCAGCTACATCGTCGGCGTCGCGAGCTCGGGCGCGCAGGCGGGCGCGAGCGGCTGGCTGGCCGGCGGCGAGATCCCGGCGGGCGGCATGTACGTGCTGCAGGTGTCCGTGGACGCGGCGGTCTCCAGCGTGCCCGAGCCGGGCTCGCTGGCGCTGTGGCTCGCGGGCGCGGTCGGCCTGGCGGCCAGGGGGGCCTGGCGCGTGCGTCGTTCGTGAGTGGACGCGGCGACCGCGGCGGCGCCGGCCGCGCTCCCGCTCAAGGCGTGGCGGTCGCCGCGGTGATCGCCGCGTACGTGTCGAACACCGCCGCGTCCGGATTGCCCGCCGGCGCGGCGGGCTCCAGCGCGTCGATGGACACGCCGTCGTGGCCGAAGATCGCGAAGATCAGGCCGCCGGTGGGGTCGCCGTCGGCGTCGAGCACCAGGCCGCTGTCGGTGTCCGCGCGCGACGACGCGGCGCAGACGCCCGCAAAGCCGGTGGTGCTGCGCGTGTCGTACACGGCGTCTGCCAGGCCGCGCGCGGCGCTGTAGTCCTGCGAATCGCTGGCCCGGGTGACGAGCATGTCGAACGGTGCCCAGTCGACGATGCCGTAGCGCGTGCGCGCCTCGCCGCTCGCGCGCAGCTTCTGGATGACGGGCGCGAGCGAGGTGAGGCGCAGGTCCGCGAAGTCGAGCGCGTGCTTCAGGCGGAACAGGTGAAAGCGCAGGTTGGTCAGGGGCAGGGCGCCGCTTTTCTGGCCCTGGATGAAGTCGCGCGTCTGGTCGGCCGCGCCGGGCTTCCACAGCGGCGGCGTCGGCGAGCCGGTGAGCTTGGACGCCGGCGGCTTCTGCAGCGAATAATGCGCGTGCTCGCGCAGCGTGCCGGCCACGGTGCCGACGTACAGCGCGCCCTGGCCATGGCGGCCGTCCAGGCGGGGGCCGGAGAAGCGGTTGTTGCCGTTGGTCGAGCTGCCCGGCGCGATGCTGCGGGCCTGGGCGATCGTCAGGTTGCCGTTGACCGCGCGCAGCAGCAACTGGCCCTTGGGCAGCGTCATGCCGGGGAACTGGCCGCGCTGGATGGCGTCGGTGGCGATGTCGTAGAAGCGGTCGTAGGTTTCCGCGTTCTGGATCTTGCCGCTGACGATCATCTGGCGGCGTGGCTGGTGGCGGCTCTGGTACGTGGGCATGGGGGCTCCTGGTGCAACGGGGCCAGCATCGCCAGCGGCCGTGACGCGGTCAAGTCGAGGCTTCCCTGGAAGAGCACCGGCGGACTAGGGGTGGCCAAGCCGCTGCTAAGCTGTCCGCATGACCGAGCCCCCGACCCCGCCGGCGTGGGATGCGCCGCATCCGCACGTGCTGGCCATCGACGTGACCGAGGCCCACATCGACCTCATGCAGCACGTCAACAACGTGCACTACCTGCAGTGGCTGGAGAACGTGGCCTGGGATCACTCGGTGGCGCTGGACATGCGCCAGGACGACTACACGCGCCTCGGGCACGGCATGGTGGTCCGGCGCCACGAGCTCGACTACGTCGCGCCGGCGCTGCTGGGCGACCGGGTGCTGCTGGCCACCTGGATCACCGCCCTGGACCGGCTCTCGCTGCATCGCCGCTACCAGTTCGTGCGCGAGTCGGACGGCGCCACGCTGTTCCGCGGCGCGACGCATTTCGTCTGCGTGGAGATCGCCAGCGGCAAGGTGCGCCGCATGCCGCCGGCCTTCACGCAGGCCTACGCGCGCGGGCTCACGCCGGCCGCTTGAAGAGGCCCTTGCCGTCCTCGTGCGCGATCGGCACGGACGTGTGCTCGTGCAGCACCTGCCAGCGCCCGTCGCGCTGGCGCAGCACCCAGCTGAGGCGGTTGTCGAGCGAACGCTGCTCGTTGCCGTCGGCGTCGATGCCGCGGTAGGTGAGCGTGGCAGTCAGCAGGGCCATGTCGCCGGACACGGTGACGCGCACGTCGCTGGCCTCGACGATAGAGCGGCCGTCGCCCAGGAACGCGAACCAGCCGGCGGCCATCTCGCGCCACGAGGCGAGATCGTGGGTCCAGCGGGCCCACAGTTCGAAGATGAGCGCGTCGTCGGCGTAGAGCGCGACGAAGGCGTCCACGTCCTTGGCGAGGACGGCGGCCTGGTAGCCGGCGAGCACTTGGCGGATGGCGGTCTCGGTCACGGACGGTCTCCCTGTCTGGTGGCCGGAGTATCACTGGAACCGGTTCCGAAGACAACGCGTCGTGCCCGCGATCGAGCTCCCCCACGCCCGCTCCGCCGCCGTCAGATCCCCGCGTACCACTCGTAGCCGCGATCCGGCCAGAACCCGCCCTTGCCGCCGTTCAGCCGCGAGAACGAGTCGACCACCTCGATGCGGCGGACGTACTTGGCCTGCTTGTAGCCGAGCTGGCGTTCCACGCGCAGTCGCAGGGGCGCACCGTGCTGCACCGGCAGGTCCTTGCCGTTCATGCCGTACGCCAGGATCGTCTGGGGGTGGTACGCGTCGAGCAGGTCGATGCTCTCGTAGTACAGGCCTGAGTCGTCCTTGGTCTCGCCCAGGTTGTCGAAGCAGTGGAACACCACGTAGCGCGCGCCGGGCTTCAGGCCTGCCAGGTCGAGCACGAGCGACAGCGGCACGCCCTGCCACTTGCCGATGGCGCTCCAGCCCTCCACGCAGTCGTGGCGCGTGATCTGCGTGCGCACGGTCATTGCGCGCAACGCTGCCAGCGACAGCGACTGCGGCCGCTGCACGAGGCCGTCCACCTGCAGCCGGTAGTCGGCGAACCTGCCCTGCAGCAGGCCGGCGTACTCGGGGCCAGCCGGCATCATCGAGCCGTTGGCGCGGAACACCGGCGACAGATCGCGCTCGCCAAATTCGCGGGCCAGCGGCTGGTGCGCGAGCAAGGCGCGCTGGCTCGCGTAGGTGAGCTTCTCGGCGCTGCGCAGCGTCGCGTCGATGCGGGCGTTGTTGACGGCCTTGTCGCAACCGGCCAGGGCGATCGACCCGGCGCCGGCGACGAGCCCGGTGAGCCAGCGGCGGCGGGCCTGGAACGGGGTGGTACGGCCGGGCTTGAAGGGCACGTTCGGGTTCATTTGGCGTCTCCGTCGGCGTCGATCGCGTACTGGCCGGTGATCATCGAACGCAGGTTGTTCCACACGCCCGACACCAGCACCATCACGAGGTGCACCACGACGAACGCGACCAGCAGCGACGCGCAGATGAAGTGCAGCGAGCGCGCCGGCGGCCGGCCGCCGAACAGGTCGAGCAGCACGGGCGACAGCGCATCCAGCCCCGGCGACATCGTCAGGCCGGTGAGCACCATCAGCGGCAGCAGGACGACCGCGACCACCAGGTAGGTCAGCTTCTGCAGCACGTTGTAGCGCCGCGCCGCCTCGCCGGTCGGAAATCGCAGCCGCGCATGGTCGACGATCTCCTGCGCGACATGCGACGGCGCGAGCTCGGCCCGGGTGGGCAGCAGGTCGCGGCGCAGGTGCCGCGTGACCAGCGCCCCGACGAGGTAGACCGCGCCGTTGATCGCGAACAGCCAGGCAAAGAAGAAGTGCCAGCGGCGCCCGGCGGCCAGGTCCTGGTAGGACGGCACCGTCAGCCACGCCGGAAAGCCGCGCGGCACGACGGCGCCGTTCTCGGCGGACGCCCCCAGCAGGCCGGTCGATTCCAGGGTCAGCGCGCCCAGGCGCACGGTGCCGCGCCAGTGGCCGCCGGACTGCAGCGAATCGACCGACAGCCACGCGTGGTCGTTGTCGGCGCCGTACTGGCCCCAGTACAGCCGCGGATGCGCGTTGAAGATCTGCGCGCCGGTCATCAGCAGCAGCGAGAAGCAGAACACGTTGATCCAGTGCGTCAGCCGCACCAGCACCGAGTGGCGCGGCACGAGCTGGCGCGCCGGGGCGCGGGGGCGGAAGGAGCCCGAAGGCAGCGAGGCGGTGGGCATGGTGGGCGTCATTGCCGTTGGTCGTCGAGCATGGGCGAACCTTACACCCGGGGATACAGGCCGTGAACCTGGCCGTGCAGCCGCGCCAGCCCGAAGATGGCGTCGATCAGCGGCGTCTCCACGCCCACGTGCTGCCCGAGCTCGCGCACGGCGCCTACCAGGCTGTCGAGCTCGATCGCCCGGCCGGCCTCGGCGTCCTGCAGCATCGAGGTCTTGAACGCGCCCAGCTTGCGCGTGACCGCGTGGCGCTCCTCGGGCGTCTGCGTGATGGCCAGGCCCAGCTTCTCGCCGATGCGGCCCGACTCCCGCATCGCGTCGCCGGTGAGCTTGCGCACCAGCTCGTCGCCGATGATCCGATCGGTGGTGGCGCCGGTGATGGCGCTGATCGGGTTGGTCGTCATGTTGCCCCACAGCTTGTACCAGATGTCGCGCTGGATCATCTCGCTGGCCGTGGTCTCGAAGCCCGCGTCGTCGAACATCGCCTTGAGCGCCAGCACGCGCTCGGACGGGCCGCCGCGCGGCTCGCCGATCACCAGCCCGCGGCCCATCTGGTTGTGCGCCTTGCCCGGCTCGACGACGGCGGCCGCGGCGTGCACCACGCAGCCGACCACGTGCGCGAGCGGCAGGTGGCGGGCGATCTCGCCGTCCGGGTCGACGCTCTTGAGCGCCAGGCCCGCGGCCGGACCGGGCAGGCCGTGGCAGAACCACCAGGGCACGCCGTTCATCGCCGGCAACACGATGGTGCCCGGGCCCAGCAACGGCGCGATGCGGCGCGCGACGTCGGCCAGCGCCGGCGCCTTGACCGCGATCACGACGACGTCCTGCACGCCCAGCGCGGCCGGCTCGGCGCTGGCGGTGACCGGCCCGGCGATCGGCCCGGCAAAGCCGTCCACGCGCAGGCCGTGTTCGTTCAACGCGGCCAGGGTGGCCCCGCGCGCGACGGCGCTGACCTGGTGCTGGCCGGTGGCGGCCAGGCGCGCGCCGACCAGCAGGCCGATGGCGCCCGCGCCGTAGATGCAGACCTTCATCGCGGTGCCTTTCGTCAGACCTTGAGGAACGCCGCGACGCCGATCGCGATGCCCACGCCCGCGACGCCCAGCGTCACCCACTCGAGCCAACGCCGGCGCGTCAGCAGCGCGATGGCCGCCAGCGCGATGGCGACCTGGATCGCCGTGGTGGCCTCGGCCCAGCGGTGGTGCTGGTGCATCAGGTGTTCGCTCTGTTCGTCGAAGTGCCTGGCCTGCTCCTCGAGCTCCTTGGCCTTGGCCATGATGGGCTCCTTGTCGGCCTTGTACTTCTCGATGTTCTTCGCGTAGACCTCGCGGCGGTCGGCCGGCACCAGGTCCAGCGCCACCTCGGCGATCGCCTGGCGCGAGTTCTTGGCCTGGTAGAAGTTCCACTGGTCGGACGCTTCGGTCTTGCGGATCGCGGCGTCGTTCTTGGCCAGCGCGGCGTCCGCCTGCGTGGCCCCGCCCATGTACGAACAGATGGCGCCAATGGTGGCCAGCACCGCGGTGATGACGGCCAGCTGGCCGGTCATGCCGCCGGCGCCGTGCTGGGCGGCGTGCTCGACTTCGTGGTCGTGCGGGCCGTGGACGTGGAATCCTGAGGACATGTCTTTCGCCTTTCGCAATGGAAGAGGGCGCCCGCAGGCGCCCGTCGAATTCCAGCGATGGTAGCGAAGAACGGGTTACAGCTGGAACCGGCTGACGATCCGGGTGAGCCGCGTCGCCTGCTGGCTGAGGCTCTCGGCCGCCGCCGCGCTCTGTTCGACCAGCGCCGCGTTCTGCTGCGTGGTCTGGTCCAGCGCGCCCACGGCATCGCCGATCTGGCCGATGCCGCTCGACTGCTGCACGGTGGCGCCCGAGATCTCGCCGATCAGCTGGCCCACGCGCTGCACCTGCGCGACGATGTCGTTCATCGAGGCGCCCGCCTCGTCGACCTGGCGCGCGCCGATGTCCACCTTCTCGACGCTGGCGCCGATCAGGCTCTTGATCTCCTTGGCGGCGCCGGCCGAACGCTGCGCGAGCGAGCGCACCTCGCTGGCGACCACCGCGAAGCCGCGGCCCTGCTCGCCCGCGCGCGCCGCTTCCACGGCGGCGTTCAGGGCGAGGATGTTGGTCTGGAACGCGATGCCGTCGATCACGCCGATGATGTCGCCGATCTTCTTGGAGGCCGTCGCGATCTCGTTCATCGTCTCGACGACGCGGTTGACCGCCACGCCACCGCGGCTGGCCGCGGCCGAGGCCTCGGTGGCGAGCTGGTTGGCCACCCCGGCCGTCTCGGCGTTGGAACGCACGCTGCCGGTCAGTTGCTCCATCGACGCGGCGGTCTGCTGCAGGTTGCTGGCCTGTTCCTCGGTGCGATGGCTCAGGTCGGCGTTGCCGGTGGCGATCTCGGTGGATCCGGTGGCGATCGAGTCGCTCGCCTGGCGCACCTGGCCCACGACCTCGGCCAGACGCTCGCGCATGCGCTGCATGGCCGCGAGGATGCTGGAGGTGTCGCCGGCGCGGATGCGCACGTCGACCGCCAGGTTGCCGTCGGCGATCGCGCTGGCGATCGCCACGACCTCGGCGGGTTCGGCGCCCAGCTGCTGCACGAGGCCGCGCGTGATCCACACGGCCATCCCGCTGGCCGCGACCACCGACAGGGCGGCGAGGATCAGCGTCACGACGATGGCGTCGCGCCCGTCCGCGCGCGCGGCCTGGCCCTCGGCGATCATGATGCCGGAGTTGAGCTTGGTGATCTCGCCGATGGAGGCGAAGAATGCGCGCTGCGACGGCCGCATGGTGACCAGCAGCATGTGTGCCGCGTCGTCGACCTGGCCGGCCTTGACCAGGCGCACGACTTCGTCGCGATCCTTGTAGAACCTGGCGCGCGCGGCGAGCATCGCGTCGACCAACTCGCGACCCTTGGCCAGGTTGACCTGCTTGTCGAACTCGGCGATGCCGTCGTCGGTCAACTTGGCGTTCGCCTCGAGGTTCTTGGCGGCGTCCGCCGACTGTTCCGGGTCCTTGCCCGACAGCACCGTGTTGCGGATGAAGCGCGCCTGCGCATTGGCCGCGTCGGAGATGGCCGTGATGCGCATCACGCGGGCGTAGCGCTCGTCGACGATGTTGGCGATGCGGGCATCGATCGCCTGGAACCGCCACGCGCACACGGCAGCGACAATGGCGATGAGGCCGACCAGCACGCCATAGCTCAGCGCGAGCTTGGTGGCGACCTTCATCTTGCGGGGTGCGGACATGGGTGGAACCTCTCCAATACTGCGGCCGCGGCGAACGACAAGGGCTCCGGCCTTCCTGCATATCGACACCCCGCGCGGCAGACTTGAGCATGGGGTCTTGCGGGGAGGCCTCCACTGCCGGGCCGCAACCCTGCGACGATCCGGCCTTCCGTCGACCGCAAGGCCCTGCATGACCGCCGCACTCGCCCGTCAGTTCCACCAACTCCACGCCGGCGGCCTGCTGCTGCTGGCCAACGCCTGGGACGCCGGCAGCGCGCGCCTCGCGCAGGCCGCCGGCGCGCGCGCCATCGCCACCAGCAGCGCCGCCGTGGCCTGGGCCCACGGCTGGCCCGACGGCGACCGCCTGCCCGTCGACCTGGTGCTGCAGACCACGCGTGCCATCGCCGGCGCCTCGGGATTGCCGGTGACGGTGGACATCGAGGGCGGCTACTCC